>Ga0190270_10001688_pt1 | contig 10383 bp, 7 predicted proteins | sample Popmic320T_FD_133748 | JGI IMG/M metagenome (GOLD analysis project Ga0190270, IMG submission 133748) | Populus adjacent soil microbial communities from riparian zone of Weber River, Utah, USA - 320 T | ecosystem: Environmental > Terrestrial > Soil > Riparian zone | place: USA: Utah | collected... | reverse complement strand
TATGCAGATATCAAAGAGTATGCATCTACGCTCAAATGGGATTTTGACGGTGGCGGGCGAATGGATTTCGTCCCCCCCGGACGGCAAGATGAGTCCTACTCAACACTCATCAGCTTATTTAACTGGCAAGATTTTTATGAACGACTCGGTGGAAAGCGCCTGCTTGATGAAACTCAAAAAAAGATGCGGGAGGACTACGAATACATCCTCATTGATAGTCGCACCGGCGTCAGCGATACATCAGGTATCTGCACAATTCACATGCCCGACGCTCTGGTGGTGTGCTTCACGCTGAACTACCAGAGCATTAACGGTGCTTCGAACGTGGCCAATACCGTTCTCGAAGAGCGGGAGAAGCTGAACGCTAACACTCCTGCTGAGCAGAGCCCGATCCGGATGGCGGCTTTCGACATATTTCCCGTTCCCATGCGCCTTGAGTACGCCGAGAAGGACAAGCTCGATTTGATGCGTGAGTATGCTCGCCGGAAGTTCCTACAGTTCCCGCTCTCCTTAAGTGGGAACGCTAAAGATGAATACTGGGAAAACACATTCGCCCACTATGAAGCCTATTACGCTTATGAAGAACTACTCGCTGCCTTCGGCGAAAAGACCCGGGGCGGGGACTCACTACTCGTCGCCGCCGAGAACCTGGCTTCTGTCCTCACCGGCGAAGTTGTCCGGCTTCCGACCCTGCCGCACCCGCGGCGCGACGAAATCCTTGCCCAGTTCAAGGGCCATCACCCGCGAACCGAGGTTGCCGATGCCTTAGTCGCTCGGGCCGAGAAAACATTCTTAGCCTTCAGTGACAAGCAGCAAGATGTCGCCCGACAGGTTCTGTTACGGCTTGTCAGAGTCACACGACCGGAGGACGTAGATGGCCGAAACTCCCGCCAGCGACTAAATCTGAAAGACTTCGACGTTTCTGGGAACCAGGTAATCGAAACTCTGCGAAATTCTCAGTTACTGGAAATTACGCAGGATGACTCATCCAGCGATAGCCTTGTTCAAATCTCGCAAGATGTCTTAGTCCAGGATTGGAAGCGGATGCGGGAATGGATTGACGCTGACCGGGATTTCTTACTCTGGCGACAAGACCTACGGCCACTTGTGGATCGGTGGAACAGCACTAGATCAGACGAGAGTCTGCTACTTCGCGGTGCTCGGCTCGATCAGGCCAAGGAATTTCTCAATCGTCCCGAGCTTGACGTCACCCTTAATTTTGCTCGGGCCGAATTAGATTTTATTCACTCCAGCATTTCCAATCAAAAGGGGAAAGAGATCCCCAGTGTAGATCGTAGCGGCCTGCATGTTTTCGTCGTGATGCCTTTCGGTGTTAAAGAAGCGCTGAGTGCGATACCGGCATCGGGCACCGCGCTGGGAAGATCGGCTATCAGCATTAACTTTGACGAGATCTATGGACTGCTTGTTAGCCCGGCACTAGTTAAGGCCGGGTGTGTGCCATTGCGGGCCGACAACGAACCTGGCGCCGGCGACATAAGCTCCGATATGTATTTCGAGTTGGTTACCGCTGACGTGGTACTGGCAGATATTTCGATCCTGAACCCTAACGTCTTCTACGAACTTGGAGTTCGACACGGCGTTGCCCCGCACGGAGTGCTAATGATTAACGGTGGGTGGGGGAAGAGGCCTTTCGATGTCGCGGCAAGTCGCACCTTCGATTATGAAGGGAGACTCTTCGTCTCTAAACCGTGGGAACGCAACGAGACATGGCAGACGGAACTCGATAACGCGGTCGAACGACTTGCTTACACTATCAAGAATGCTTTGGACGTTGATGAGCAAACCATAGGCAGTCCCGTCTACAAAGAGTTAGTCGGGCTGAAACCGGTAGATTGGAGTGGCATAAAGACGGCGAGGGCGAAATATTTTGGCGAGGCATTCTCGGATTGGAGAACCCGCGTCGAGGTGGCCAAGCTTAACGGTTGGGTCGGCGACATTCTAACGCTCGCCGATGATGCGCCGACGCGTTTCCATCGCGTCAATCTCCTGTGGCAAGCTGCTGATGCACTCTGCAGCATGGGGCGCTTTGAAGCGGCGCTTCCGGTGCTCCACGATCTGCTGGCAATCGATCCCAAACATAGAAACGGACTCACGCGATTGGGCCTGGTGCTCGTCCGCATGGGAAAAATCAACGAAGCCAGGGTGCACATGCTGCATCTCGCTGAACAATATAAGGGTGACACGGAAGTCCAGAGCATTCTGGGCCGCGTTTACAAAGACCTCTGGCGGCTCGAGTGGAAAGACCTGGAAGCGCTCGAAGATCGCCAGCGCCAAGCCGTTGCCGCTTCGAATTACGTCGCCAGTGCCGTTCGCGCGTACAGTCTCGCAACTCGTGAGCATTTCGATTACTACAACGGCATCAATGTGGTCTCGTTTGTTAAGCTGCTCGAAGATTTGCAGGCGGCCACCGGCGATGCGCCGGTTGATTGCGGCGTGGACGACCTTCCCGATCTAATCGCGGTGGTGCGTTTCACTTGTCAGAATGCGCTCGATTACTCCAGCCTCGACACCGGGCAAGATGCCATCTGGGCCTCGGCCACGCTGGGCGAGCTGGAGTTGGTTGCTGGTGATCCTCAAAAGGCCCGCACCTTCTATCGCGACGCGGCGAACGCCCCGGGCACGAGTTACTTCAACATCAACTCGATGCTCGATCAGATCTACCTCTTCGAGAGTCTCGGCTTCCGTCCCGACGCTGTTGCCGGCGTGAAAGAGGCGCTCGAATTGCGGCGTGCCACTCTCGAAAAGAAGATCGGCGGCCTGAAGAAATCCGAGCCGCGATTCAGGAAGGTCCTAATCACCAGCGGCCACATGATTGATGCGCCAGACCGGGTCGCCAGGGGTCTCGGTGATCGGTTCCCACCACGGAAGGAAGCAGTCGTGCGTGAACGGATTGAGGAGCAACTTGAATCCTGGGCTGTCGGCGCGGGCGACCTCGCCATCTGTGGGGGCGCGCGGGGTGCGGACATTCTCTTTGCTGAGATCTGTGCCGATCGCGGTGCTGAGGTCTGGTTATTTATTGCTCTTCCTCAAGCCGAGTTCATGGAGCTATCGGTGCGTTTGCCTAATGGCGATTGGGAGGAACGCTATTTTGCCCTAAGAGGCCGGGACGGAGTAAGGGCGTTTTTTCAAGACGAGCGGCTCAAGTCGCCGGCTAAAGGAGCCTTCCCGTTCGCACGCAACAATCTTTGGATGATCAATACTGCGCGCGTGGAGGCCAACGACCCTAAGAACCTGTACGCCTTGCTGGTTTGGGATGAGAAACCTACAGGCGATGGGCCGGGAGGTACTTCTGATTTTGCGGAGCGCGTCAAGAAATTGGGTGGCCGGCTCGCGCCAATTATTAATCCAACAAAACTTTAGCGACCTTACAAATTGAAAAGGAGGCGGTAAATGTCATTAGCTGACAAACGGAATAAGAAGGGCCCTCGCAAACTATTGGCGCTCGACGGTGGCGGTATCCGTGGAGTGATGGCGCTCGAAGTGCTTGCGAAGATCGAGAGCGAGTTGCAAAGCAAACTCGGTCGCGCCACTGACTTTGTGCTTGCCGATTATTTCGATTACGTAGCCGGCACAAGCACTGGAGCGATAATCGCAACCTGCCTCTCATTGGGGATGCGCGTTGACGAGATCCGCAAATTCTATGTTGACAGTGGTCCGGATATGTTCGACAAGACCCGCTTGCTCCAACGGTTTTATCGCAACAAATTCGACGATACGAAACTTAAGGCACAACTTAAGGACGTTATTCAAAAGACTTCCGGCGAGGAAGAAGCCAAGCTTGGTAGTGAAGCGCTTAAGACGTATCTGTTGCTCATATTGCGCAATGCTTCGACAGATTCGCCGTGGCCAATCTCAAACAACCCCGATGCAAAATACAATGATCGCGCCCGAGACGATTGCAATCTTGAGCTTCCACTGTGGCAACTGATTCGAGCCAGCACCGCCGCCCCCACTTATTTTCCGCCGGAAGTGATCAAGTTTTGCCCCAAGGGCAAATCTTACGAATTTGTCTTCGTAGATGGCGGGGTGACGATGTACAACAACCCGGCTTTTCAACTTTTTCTCATGGCTACCGTCGGTCAGTACAAACTTGCATGGCCGGCCGGTGAAGACCAAATGTTGCTGGTTTCGATCGGAACGGGATCAGCCGCCAATGCCAATGCAAACCTCCAGCCTTCCGACATGAACATAATCTACAACGCAAGCTCCTTACCTTCCGCCTTAATGTATGCAGCCGCGGCGGAGCAAGACCTGCTGTGTCGAGTGTTTGGAAAGTGCCTAAACGGCAAGCAGCTCGATCGAGAAGTATTGGACTTGAGAGATGAAAAAGGTCAGGGCCCGGTTTCGCCGAAACTTTTTACTTACATGCGGTATGACGCCGATCTGTCCCGACAAGGCCTCGACACTCTGGGGCTGTCACACATCGAACCTGAAGCGGTCCAACAACTGGATTCAGTCGATCACATCAAAGAGATCCAGGAAGTAGGTCGCGCGGTCGCGAGGGACGTCGATATCAATCACTTCGCAGGCTTCTTGCAGTAAGTATTGACCAATTAGGAAATCTCAGCGCAGTCCTAATAGCTGCTACCGGAGCTAAGCGTCTTCCTTCAAAGTTTGCGGCGTGGGAATGGCGCGACCTTTCGGGTGGCTGGACTTTCGTTCTATTGACAGAATGACGATTCAGCACTAGAGTCCCGCCCCATAGGCTTGAATTTTCGTCCTCGCGAACTTGCAAATGCTTACCCTCATTCAACAGATGCCAATGTTTCCAAACCGGGACGCCAATTTCCTGGGCGGCAGTTCTTTGTTTCCGAAAGATAACTTCCGTTTCAACCAAGGAGATTAGGATGAAACCTCTACATGGCGAAGCCTGCAGCGGCAAAGGCTTCGATCCGGAAGCGTCGTCGGAGGAACCTGCAAATCAAACCTCGAAGCCCAGGGCGGCGCCTGCTCCGGGAGTGCCGGTTTCTAATGAAGAACTGAAGAGGCTGAAAAGAGAAGCCGAACACAAACCTGCAGCCCGCGGAGAGGAATCACAAAAGGATCGTCCAAAGGAAAAAGGGTAAACCCAACACAGGCAAATCAACCTCTGCTTGCTTAGAAGGGAAAAAGTTATGGCAACGAAAAAGACATCCAAAAAAAGAACTACAACCGCCGAGCAGAAGGGTAAAGCCGGCAGGGCCAGCAAAGGAAAAGAATTCGATCCAACCAGAAAATCGAGAGCGATGAGCGCGACCGCCGAGGTTAGGGAACCTCGCCCCTATGTCAGCCGCTATCCCATCCCTGAGAAGGAGTTTCAGAGACTAAAAGACGCAGCCGACAAAGCCAAAGTCGCCAAGAAAGATGCGACCATTGCGAAAGACGCCGGCAAGAAAAGGGAATTAGCCGGCGCGGGAATCTCGGAATTCGCTGCGGCTGGGGGACCCGTGGCTGCGGCTCCCGTGTCTGCAAGCAATTTCGCAGGCATCGCGGCTACTGGCTGGATCCCACCGGATTGCACCATGGCCACCGGTCCAAATCATGTAATGCTATCGGTTAACTCTTCGCTGGCCGTCTACAACAAGAGTGGCGGCGGCGCGGTTCTGTTACGTACATTGACCGCCTGGTTCAATAACGTGATCCAGGGGGCCACTATCTTTGATCCAAAAATGCTGTTCGACCAGCATGCGGGGCGATGGGTACTGCTCGCGGTAGGTGTTTCGCAGAATCCCAGGCGGTCGGCTTACCTGCTCTCAGTTTCTTCGAGCGTCAATCCGCTTGGTCCATGGCGAAACTATAATCTGAACGCGATGGTCGATGGTTCCACAGCGACGAACAACTGGGCCGATTACCCAGCGCTTGGGGTCGATGCAAACAATCTCTACATCACTTCAAACCAGTTTGCTTTCGGCGGCGGTTTCCGGTACGCGAAGATACGCGTGGTTCCCAAGGCGGGTCCGTATTCCGGAGGGCCTGCGCCGTTCTTCGACTTTGTTAATATGAAGAACCCGAACAACACGGTGGCGTTCACGATTCAGCCCTGCCACACGTTCGGAGCGCCCCAGGTAGAATACCTCGTGAACTCGCTCTTTCCAGGGGGCAACTCGCTTACTGTTTGGCGCTTAACAAAATCCGGGACGTCCTTTGCACTCTCGCGCACCAGCGTGCCCACCGCCCCTTACTCGCTTCCGCCTAACGCCGCTCAAAGAGGTAATAACGATCCTTTGAACACGGGCGATATCAGAGTTCTCCACGCCGTCTTTCGAGGCGATTCGATCTGGTGTGCGTTGACCACCACTCACAATTGGGGCGGTGCGACTAATACGGCATCGATTCACTGGTTCCAGATTCGCGCCGCCGCACCCACTCTGGTCCAACAAGGTATCTTTGGGGCGGGTAACGTTCACTCGTTCTACCCGGCTTGCTGTCCCGACGGCAACGGCAACATGATCATGGTCTTCTCTCGGTCAGGCCCAACCGAGTTTGGGTCAATTTATTACACAGGCCGGAAGGCTACGGAGCCTCTCGGAAGTCTCCAGGCTAGTGCGCTGCTCAAATCGGGCGTAGCCAATTACGTAGACAGGGACGACGGAGGCCGCAATCGCTGGGGCGACTACAATGGAGTTTGTGCGGACCCGGCAAACCCAAAGGGCATTTGGTTCTACAGCGAGTTCGCCGCGGCAGTAAACACGTGGGGAACCTGGGTTGGTTCCGCCTCCTTCTAATGGTTCGGTATCGGTCGAACTTAACCGCCAGCAAATTAAGGAGTGGATCAGTTTCGACGAAGATGGTTGTGACACAGCAACCGAAGCAATTGACGTCAAACTGATCCACTATCTCAAAGCAATCCCGTGACTAATGATCAACGGTTGGAGCACACGGCACTTTTCTATGCCGTCCTTCTGTCTGATAATCTGAAGGCGTTTTAAGACTGGAAAAACCAGTCGCCCAGGATCGTCACATCTCCCACTGTTGCAAACCCGTTGCCGGTGTTAACATCCAAACCTTTGCATGAGCTGGGTCAATTCGGGTTTGGCATCCGATCGCCCGCTTCGCGTCTCCCTCAATCCGGTTGATAGTCAATGGAGATAATTTATGAAAGCTCTGTTGCTCTTGTCACTTGTTGTATTGGCTGTTGTTGCGGGTCAGAACTCTAATCCGCCTGGAGACTCGCCGGTCGCGGTGCTCGGTCAAAAGTGGGGCAGGGAACGGCTGTCTGTTGAGCAGGCCGAATCGGTGGTTGTTCCTCCCGCCGCCGCAATGATTCCGGCTAACAAGAACCGTGAACGGGCACGCAGGGCCAATGCACCAATAGGCGAAAGAGATCCAAACGACGACACGGTCGATGGGCGCAGCGCCGCGTTGGAAAGAAGCGTAGCGTCAGCGCGAGCTCCGAAACCGATTGAAGGCTATGCGTACCGAGCAAAGTTTAAGAATTCAAGCTCGAAGGCGATCGAGGCTCTCTTTTGGGAGTATCAGTTTAGGGAGGCAGCGGATTCAGCATACCTTTCACGCCGGCAGTTTCTTTGCGTATCCTCAATCAAGCCTGACAAGGAGAAAGAGCTGAAGGGTTTTAGTTTGTCTGGTCCAAGCGACGTTGTCAGCGTGGGAACGCTGACGAAGAAAGATCCTGAAAGAGCTTTCAATGAGACGGTTGTGATCAACCGAATAGAATTTGCGGACGGGACAACATGGCAGCGCCGGGGTTGGAAGGCTGAAGAGATCAAGCTTAGTTACCAGCGTGCTGTGAACAGTCCGTGGACGCCGGATCAGTGCAAAGGTCTGTAGTAAGCAAACTGGTGTCCGGCACACTTCAGTTTGTGTTCGGGAAATCCAAGATGGACTTAGTCAGAGCTTCCTGAAGCGTGTCGGACACTAAGCGTGATATTCAAAGCGCGCGACGTCTGACTCTCCCATAATTACCGTGTCGCCCGAGTTCAGCTTAGCTTCGTGAATACGATCGGAACGCGGATCGTTTATGAAGGTCCCGTTGCGCGACTCCTGATCGACAACCGTCACGACTCCATCCCGTACTCCCACCCACAGATGGCGCTTCGAAATTCGCGGATCAGAAACGACGATTTGCGAAAGACTCGGCTCACGTCCGATGTATGCGCCTTCAGGCTCAACCGCAAACTCCTCGCCTGCCAAAACGCCGGATACAAACTTAATGGTCCCGTAGGTGATTGCCACCGTTGGCTCTCGCACGATTGCCACTGTTCTCGAAGGATCAAACTCCGTCACTTCCGACTCAATTAGAGGTGCTAACGGAACGTCAGGGACAGCCGGCCATCTTGTCTCCTGTTCGGGTTCCGCGAGGTCTACGGCGGGGGACGGTGGCGGTTCAAATGCAGGAGCAATCTGCGGAGCCGCTTGCGGCGAGCCTGCTGAATAGCCGGCATCATTTAAGACGGCAGCCGCTGATGCGGCCGGCACTGCCTGGGCCTTTTTTCGTTTGCGCATTACGAAAAAGATCGCTAATCCCACTCCGACTACCAGTACGATAAAAAACAGTATGACCACCACTGCGATGATAACGATCCACATGGAAGAGTTATCGGGATCGACCTGATGCAGCGCGAGCGCGACGAAGGGCTGATTCATTGTTGAGTGCTCCTTAGCGATGAAGTAGCTACTGTCTTTTTAATGGTGACGGGAGAATATTAGCCTAAAAACGCCGTTTACGCTGAATAATTCGCGCCGGGCCGGTAGCCTCAATCTCACGCGGCGCCACTCACTTCTCGCGGCGGTGGGCCATTCTCAACATCGACGCCCGTACCGTTATTGAACGACCCGGCCGAGCCTTCCGTATGCTTTAACGGCAGCTGGTGGTCTATTCGGAGCGTTTGACTCAATAACTGCGCTGCACCTACCGCGCGAACGCTGGCACGTTGCTTGCCCAACTCTTAACTACACAAAATCACTGGAGGGCTCAAAAAGTGAGGAATAAGATCTTGGCGATTCTGGCGGTGGCAATGCTGGCGGTGAGCGCGGGTTGCAACCAGACGGATAATGCGAATGTCACTGCCACTAACGTAAATGCGGCTCCGACGACCACGACTGTTGCCGGCGCTGACAACTCGGAGATAACCACCACGGTTAACCCGGACGGCGTGAAGACAGAGACGAGGGTGTTTAAGAACAACCCACGTGTGTCGAGAGTGGTAGTCACCACCGACCGCAGCGGCCGTAGAACGACGCGTGTCTATTCGCCCACCGGTACTGAGAAAGTGGTCGACAATGTCGGCGATGCACTTAACGAGACAGGCGATGCGATCGCAAGCGCGGCCGGATGGACCGTGGACAAAACGAAAGAAGGCGCTAACGAAGTAGGCGACAAACTCGAAGACGCCAAAGACCAGACCGTGAAAGGCGCAAAGACGGTGGGGAAGAAGACAACCGAAGGCGCCAAGAAAGCCGGCAGGGCCATAAAGGATGCTGTGACTCCTTAGCTTTTTTAGCCGCGGAACATTTGTCGGACATTATGGGGGCGGTCTTCTTGCTGGCCGCCCTTTCGGTGTGTCTTAAATTAGTGGCTCCTCATATTTTCAAGTTGATAAGTCCTCGCGCGAAGCGATCTCATTAGCACCATGCCTTCAGCCCGTTGATCAAAAGGGCTGCGTAGGAAGACAAACCGATTATTGAGGCAACACCGCTATCTGCACCCATTCATGGTCCTTAGCATGTCGGTGTTATACTAACGCCGTACCGATTCTTCTTACCCGACCCCGGAGTGATGTCGATGGCCGACACAACGCGCTTCACTATTATCTGCCCATGCTGCGAAGCAACACTGACCGTTGATTCGCAAACCGGCGCGCTCATCTCGCACGAAGAAAAAAGCAAGCCGTTGGCTTCATTTGACGAGATGGTGAAGGGTTTGGATAAGCAGAAGCAGGTGCGCGAACAGATTTTTGCGCAGGAGCTCAGCTCAATGAAAGATCGCGATCGCATCCTCGAGGAGAAATTCCAGGAGGCAATGAAGCGAGCTGAGAAAGATAAGGACAAACCATACCGCAACCCGCTGGATATGGATTAACAGCTTAACGTAACGCAAACTGTTAGTTTGCGGACGATGCGGAACATGCACCATCCGACCGCGGGAGCCTGTTGGCTACGATCCGCAAACTAACAGTTTACGTTACATCAATCCGCAAACTAACAGTTGCGTTACACGCCCCCAGGTTCAGAACATCTCCCAATAATTTCGGAGTCACATATGACGTATCAAAAGGTCCGTGCTCTGTTGGTGCTCTTTGCCGTAGTGCTTGTGCCGATGTTTGCAACTGACTTGATGGCCCAGGTGTCAATGCCGCAGGTCAAGCTTCGCGAAAGGACGCTCGCTAACGGGACGCGTGTTCTTAGTGCTGTGGATCATTCCAG
>Ga0190270_10001687_pt1 | contig 10385 bp, 13 predicted proteins | sample Popmic320T_FD_133748 | JGI IMG/M metagenome (GOLD analysis project Ga0190270, IMG submission 133748) | Populus adjacent soil microbial communities from riparian zone of Weber River, Utah, USA - 320 T | ecosystem: Environmental > Terrestrial > Soil > Riparian zone | place: USA: Utah | collected... | reverse complement strand
TAGGGCATGTTGCGATATTCGACCATCGTGCTGCCGTTCTCGCTCTCATAGGCCCTCAGATAGACGTCGCTGGTCGCATTGTTGCTCCAGCTCGCCTCGCCCACGCAGCGCGCCTCACGCTCGGATCGAGATTCCTCGCGGACGTTGCGCACTTCGCTGAGCCGGATCGCCTGGCCCTCGCCGGCAGCCTTGGCCTGGTCGGCAATCTCGGAGCAATCGAGGCTGGCGACGCTCGCGCTGCATCCGCCGGCGAGCACGATCGCCACAATCGCGCCGCCTGCGCGCAGTCCGTTCGAAATATTCATTGTCCCTGTTCCTTTTCGTTGGGGTCTTAGATTTTGTCCCGCGCGCCCCCGCGCAGGGTGAGGCCCGGCAGCTTGCTGCCGAACAGGCGCGCGACGAGGCCGCCGAGCGTCATCAGCCCGGCGAGCAGGGTCGGGAAGAGGACGCCCATGACGATCGCCGCGAGGAGGCCGCCCGGGCCGTGGACGTAGCGTCCGTTGACCGTGACGGTATCGGATCCGCCGAGCGCGAGCAGGCCGGCAAGGATGAACAAAGGCAGCAGGATGCCGAGCAGGCAGAAGAAGCCGATCTTGAAGATCGAGCCGGCGCTCAGCTGGCTCAGCTGGATTCTCTCCACGCGCAATCCCCCCTGTTCAGTCGAGCATATGAGCAACGCCGCCGCAATGAAAGCGCCGCTATTCGGGCAGCCGGCAGAGGTCGACCCAGCCCGACGAGACCAGCTCCGCCAGCCGCCCGGGCGAGACCTCGACCGAGCTGGTCAGCGATCCGGCCGCCGGATAGACGATGTCGAACGGCTCCAGCGACACGTCGCAATAGACCGGGAGCGGCGTCGAGAGGCCGAACGGGCAGACGCCGCCGACCGGATGGCCGGTCAGCGCCAGCGTCTCTTCGGGCCCAAGCATGCGCGGGCGCGCGCCGAAGCGTTGCTTGGTCTTCAGATTGTCGAGTCGCGCGTCGCCCCGCGTCACCAGCAAAAAGGTCTCCGCGCCCACCCGCACGGCCAGGGTCTTGGCGATGCGTGCCGGCTCGACGCCGAGCGCCGCCGCCGCCTCGGCGACGGTCGCCGTCGACTGCGCGACCTCGATGATCGGCAGGTCCGGCGCGCGGGCCGCGAGGTCGGCGCGGACGCTTTCGAGGCTCATTCGCCGGCCAGATGGAGCGCGACTGTGCGCCGGTGCGGCGCGCGGCGATGCTCGAACAGGTAGATGCCCTGCCAGGTGCCGAGCGCGAGCCGCCCGTCCGCAAGGGGAATCGAGAGCTGCACCTGCGTCAGCGCCGCACGGATATGCGCCGGCATGTCGTCCGGCCCCTCGTCATTATGCGTATAAAGGCTCGCGCTCTCCGGCGCGATCCGGGCGAAGAAGCGCTCCAGGTCCGCCCGCGCGGCCGGCGCCGCATTCTCCTGCACGAGCAGCGACGCGGAGGTATGCCGGCAGAACAGGGTCAGCAGGCCCTCGCTCATTCCCTGAGCGCCGGCCCAGTCCGCGACCGCGCGCGTGATCTCGACGAGCCCCTGCCCCGTGGTGCCGATCTCGATCGTCCCGCTCGCCTGCCGCATGAGGGTCGCTTAGCCGGACCGAGCTTCCCGTCACAAGAACCATACCGCTAGTCCTGAGCTTGTCGAAGGACGGCCTGCAGCGCGCTGAACCGGGCTTCGACAGGCTCAGCCCCCGCGGGGTCAGGGCTGGATAAATGCTCCGCTTCCCGCCAGCATGGCCGGCGATGAAGCATATCGGCATCCTCGCGCACAGCGCCGAAGGCGCGACGCTCTGCTACCGGACCTGCTGGATGGAAGGGGTTGAGCGGCTCGGCCCGCACAACCATCCCCAGATCAGCATGACCGGCATCGCCATGCACCATGCGCTGGACGCGTGGGAGCGCGGCGACCTCGCCTTCCTCCGCACCCTCTTCGCCGCCGACGCCGCCCGCCTCGCCGCCGCCGGCGCCGACTTCTTCATCCTCCCCGACAACACCGCCCACATCGCGCTCGAGGCCCCGGGCGAGCCGTTCGATCTGCCCTGCCTCCACATCGGCGAAGCGGTGGCGGCCCAAGCCCAGCGTTGCGGCTTCCGCCGGATCGGCATCCTCGGCACCGAGTGGACGATGACCGGTCCCGTCTATACCGGCGCCCTCGGCCGCCGCGGCCTCGGCTTCGAGATCCCGGATCCGGACCACCGCGCGACGATTCACCGCATCATCTTCGAAGAGCTTTGCCTCGGCATGTTCACCGACGCGTCCCGCGCCTGCTACGTGGCCATCATCGAAAAGCTCGCCGTCCGCGGCTGCGACGCCGTCGCTCTGGTCTGCACCGAGATCCCGCTCCTGATCACCCCTGAAGGGTCACCCCTCCCGATCCTCGACTCCACCCGACTGCTCGCGACGGCGGCCGTCGAGGTGGCGATCGGCGAGCGCACGATGCCGGATTGGCGCGGCGGCCCTGTCGAGGGCTAGCGCGGCGCCATCCGGATCGCCCCGTCGAGGCGCACATATTCGCCGTTGAGATAGCCGCTCTCGGCCATGAACAATGCCAGCCGCGCAAATTCTTCCGGCTGGCCGAGCCGCTTCGGGAACGGAACCTGCGCCGCCAGCGCGTCCTTCACGTTCTGCGGCATCATCGCCACCATCGGCGTCTCGAACACGCCCGGCAGGATCGTGTTGACCCTGATCCCCTCGCTCATCAGATCGCGCGCGACCGGCAGGGTCATGCCGAGCACGCCGGCCTTGGACGCGGCATAGGCGGCCTGGCCGATCTGCCCGTCCTGCGCGGCCACGCTCGCGGTGTTGATGATGACGCCCCGCTCGCCGTCCTCGAGCGGATCGAGCGACGCCATGCCCAGCGCGGACCTGGCGAGGCAGCGGAAGCTGCCGATCAGATTGATCTGCACGACCAGCTCGAACTGGTGGATCGGATAGCCCTTGAGCTCGCCGGTGGCCTTGTCGCGCCCGACGGTCTTGGCGGCGTTGGCGACGCCCGCGCAATTGACCAGGATGCGTTCCTGCCCGTGCGCCTCGCGCGCTTTCGCGAAGCCGGCTTCGACCGTTTCGTCGGAGGTCACATCGACCGCAGCGAACACCCCGCCGATCTCGGCCGCGACCCGCTCGCCCTTGTCCGCGTCGCGGTCGAACAAGGCGACGCGCACGCCGCGCCCGGCCAGCGCCCGCGCCGTCGCCTCGCCGAGCCCGGAGGCGCCGCCGGTCACCACCGCGGCGACATCGCTGTCGAGTTTCATGATCCGGGCCTCCCTGTCGCTCCGGCCGCGCTCCTAGGGTCCGAACTCGATACCTGCAATGGCCGGGATCGTCCGGAGCGGTCCGCCGGCAAGGAGCGCAGCGCAGACGCGTAGCGGGGCTACGCGCAAGCAAGCGACGCGGCCGGCGGGCCTCTCCGGGCGACCGCCCTTCGGGCGGCGGGCGTCACGGCCGTTGCGGGTATCGAGTTCGGACCCTAGAGGCAGAGTGACCGCTTCGACAAGTCGCCAACGCGCGGCAGCTCAGTCCATCAGAGGTAGCCGAGCGCCCTGAGGCTGGCGCAGCCGGAGCGGGCGATCACCAGATGGTCGTGAATCTCGACGTCGAGGATGCTTCCGACCTCGCGCAGCCGCCTCGTGGCGGCGACGTCGCCGGCGCTCGGCTGCGGATCGCCCGAGGGATGGTTATGGGCGAGGATCAAGGCGGTCGCGCCAAGCTCGAGCGCGCGGCGGATCACCTCGCGCGGATAGATCGGGGTCTCGCGCGCCGTGCCGAGGCTGACCGTCTCGTCGGCGAGCAGCCGGTTCTGCGCGTTGAGGAAGAGGACGCGCAGATGCTCGCTCGGCAGATAGGCCATTTCGGCCGAGAGATAGTCGAGCAGCTCGCGCGAGTTGGACAGGACCGGGCCGGTCAGCGCGAGCGGGCGCAGCACCTGCAGCATGGCTTCTCGCACCACAGCGAGATGGCGCGCCGCCGGCACATCGCCGCCGAGCACGCGCGCGCGCGTCGACTGCGGCGCGGCCAGCACTGCCGCTAGGCTGCCGAACTCGTCGATGAGGCTGTCGGCCGCGCGTTCGGCCTCGTCTCCGAACGGGCGAAGGAGCTCGACCAGGAGATGTCGGCACCGTACCGCTTCAGCCGCCTCCGGTGGCACCAGGTCCCTGCGACAATGAGGGCCAGCATCGGATAGCTCCAAATCGCCAGGGCGAAGGCGTAGCCCCAGCGCAGCACGTCCGGCTCCACCAGCTTCACCACGTGGCCCGCGGTCGCGACCGCTTGCATGACAGTCAGCCATAACGGCCAGAACCGTTCGGCGCGAAGCGCGAGCAAGGCGAAGGCGACGAGCCCCGCGACATCGACGGCGAAGATGCCGACCTCCACCGAGCTCCAGCGGACCGCGGAGCCTGCGAGGTAGGTGAGGACCGAGCCGACCAGGAAGATCGCCGCGCCGATCCGCTCAGGAGGGCCGCCGCTCCAGAAGGCATAGCCGCTGGTGAGGACGAGCAGGAGATCGAACAGGATGTAGTGGGGCACGGCCCTGCTGAGCACGCCCAGCGCGGCAGCGTCAAGCCTCGCCCGTCGCCGCCGCGCTGCCTCGGTGGGCGCCCCCTCATATCAACCGACCGCTCTCAGGCGGGCGGGCCGATCGAGCGCCTCGGGCGGCTTGGGATAGTTATCGCCCATCGAGACGGTGCGCAGGCCGATCTGGATCTTCGCCTCGCTGAGCCGCTTGTGCGTCTCGACGATATCTGCCCGGGCGCGGGCCAGCGCGGCATAAGTCGATACGGCCACCTCGAAGGCGTCCTGGCCGACCAGCGCCGAGACCTGGGCCTGGGTCCGCGCCTGGACCAGCGTGCTGTTGAACTCGGCGGCGCGGGCGAGTGCGGCATCGATCGCATCCTCGGCGGCGAACAGGCTGTCGGCGACCTTGATCGCGGCATCGCGGCGATTCTTGAACATAAGTCCTCCCTCTCCGCGACGGCATGCGCCGCGCGGCCCTTGTTGGCTTCTCACTTTCGGTGCCGGCCTAGCCCGCCCTGAGCCTGACCAGCGTCTCGATCGCCGACACGAGGCCCCCGAAGGCCAGAGCGGTGCCGATCGCCCCTGCGGCGATCCACGCCAGCCGCTTCACCCAATTGAGGTGATGCGGCTTCGTTCCCCAGACCGGCAGCGGAAGAGCGGGACCCCGGACGACTGCCGAGGAGATCGGCTCGAAAGGAGCCTGCGCCTCATGCAGAAACCGCCCCGACACCCCTTGCCGCTGCTGGCTCGTGTCGGTCGATAGCGCGAGTATCGACGGATCGGCGGGCGGCACAACCGGCCGCGGTTGGTATACCAATTTTTGGGGAGGCTCGCCCTCGTGGCGGGCGAGCAGGCGGGCGGCGTTGCGGCGGTCGCCGACTCCCAAAACCCGCATCGCGGCCTTGAGATGCTGGTCGACCGAGCCCGGTTCGATGCCGAGGAGCGGGGCGATTTCCTTCGAGGTCATGCCGGACGCGACGAAGCGCAGGCACGCCCGCTGCTGCTCGGTCAACCGCGCCACCCGGTTCGCGTCCATCAGGGCAGCCTATCGCGTCCCCCGCTGCAAGTCACGCGGGGGGGCATGTCGGCCAGGCGTGGGTGACGAGCGCTGCCGCCCGTGCGAGCGTGCGGAGTCCAAGCTGTCAGAACGCCGTCTCAGGGTGGGACGAACCGGCGGCGAGAATTAACGCTCCTGCGTCAGCTCGCCATGTCGAAGAGGGGATTATAGGCCGAAAAGCCCTTTTCCTCGGCGAGCGCGACCAGCGCCTCTTCGGTCAGGACCTGCGTCCCCACCACATATTGGCCGCGAAACTCCTTGCCCTCGATGATCCGGTGGTAGACCGGGCGGTGGGTCTTGCGCAGGTGCTGGGCCGCCTCGCTGGCGAGGCCGGGGCTGATCGAGGGCACGTGCTGCTTGGGCAAGGCCGCGGTCGCGAACGGACGAATCGTCGCGGTACAGCCGGTCTCCTTGCGCCAGCGCGTGATCGTCTTTTCGCCGACGCCGTATTTCTCGGCGAGCTGGCGATTGGTCTTGACCGGGGCATGGTCGGCGAAATCGGGGGGCGCCTGAAGGGTTCTCATCGGCCTGTTCGAATGTTGAGTGAGCATGATCGCCGGCGAGGAACGCCGACGAGGCCCATGTGGGCGCAAAGGTCGCCTTTTGCAACCGGCCCCGCGCACGCGACTTGCTCGAGGCGAAATAAGGGCGGGCGCCCGGATAACCGCCGCTCCTCGCGCGTTTCAGCCTCATGCCGCGCTATTTCTTCAATTTCAGCAGCGACGAATGCGAGGAGGTCGATCTCGTCGGCAGGAGCTGCCCGAACGACGTCGCCGCCCTCCAGGAAGCCCTGAGCGCCGCCAGCTCCATCGTTCAAAGGCGCCTCCACGCCGAGACCTTCTGCAATTCAGGCACGATCGAGGTCGAAGACGAGCACCATCGCCGAATTCTGACCCTGCCGCTCCGCGCCGCCGCCTACTGAACCCTAGCCCTCGATTTCGTTCGCGGCCTGGGGTTCGCGCAGGCCCGTGGCGATGGTCGCCCGGGGCTGCTCGGCTTCGGAGCTGGTCACCGGGTAAGCGCAATAATCGGCGGCGTAATAGGCGCTCGGCCGGTGGTTGCCGGAGAGGCCGACGCCGCCGAACGGGGCGCCGGACGGGGCGCCGTTGGTGGGCTTGTTCCAGTTGATCACGCCGGCGCGGACGTTCGCCCAGAAGCGGTCGTACATTTCGGGCGTGCCGCCGACGAGCGAGGCGGCGAGACCGTAGCGCGTCGCATTGGCCTCGGCGATCGCGGCGTCGAAATCGGGGACCCGCACGACCTGCAGGATCGGCCCGAACAGCTCGCCGTCGCTGCGCTGGCGGACGTCGGTCACGTCGACGATCGCCGGCGTCAGGAACGGGCGGTCGTCGCTCTTGCGGTCGAGCCGGCGGATTGCGCGGCCGCCGCGGCCCATCAGCTCCAGGAAAGCCTCCTGAAGCGCGTCGGCCGCGTCATTGTCGATGACCGGGCCCATGAACGGCGCTGGGGTGGCGTGCGGATGATCGACGAGGACCCGGTCCGCGAGCTTCACGATCGCCTCGATCAGCTCCTCATGCTTGCCGTCCTCGACGATCAGCCGCCGCGCCGCCGTGCAGCGTTGGCCGGCCGAAAGAAAGGCCGACTGCACCGCGATCGCCGCCGAGGCTGCGACGTCGGTCGCGCCCCAGACCACCAGAGGATTGTTGCCGCCCATTTCGAGCGCGAGGATCTTGTGCGGCGTCTCGGCGAACTGGCGGTGGAGCGAAAGGCCGGCCCGGGCCGACCCCGTAAAGAGGAGCCCGTCGATGCCCGGGTCGGCCGACAGCGCCCGGCCGACGTCCGGCCCTCCCTGGACGCAACGCACAACGTCCTCCGGCACGCCCGCCTCATGATAGAGCGAGACCAGATATTCGCCGACCGCCGGCGTCTTCTCGCTCGGCTTGAACACCAATGCATTGCCCGCGATCAGAGCGGGCGCGATGTGGCCGTTGGGAAGGTGGGCCGGGAAATTGTACGGCCCGAGCACCGCCAGCACCCCGTGCGGCTTGTGGCGGACCGCCACCCGCGCGCCGAGCGCCCCCTCGAGCCGCCGCTGCGAGGTGCGCTCGGAATAAGCCGAGACCGAGATGTCGACCTTGCCGACCACCGCATCGACCTCGGTCGCGGCTTCCCAGAGCGGCTTGCCGGTCTCGCGCGCGATGAGATCGGCGAACGCGTCCTTCTTCGCCCGCGCCGCATTGGCGAAGCGCCGCAACGTCTCGATCCGGACGGACAAAGGCCGCGCCGCCCAGGCCGCCCAGGCGGCGCGCGCCCGCGCCACCTCCGCCGCGACATCCCCGCTCTCGCCGGTCCACAAGGTCGCGCCGGTCGCGGGTTCGATCGAGCTCATCTCAGCCATGGCCGCGCACCCACCATGTTCGCGCGCCGGAATCAAGCGGCGGGAGCGGCCACGTCTGACGGGAGCGGCAATGCAAGGCCGTTGCGGGTATTGAGTACGGACCCTAGGTCCCCGAGCAGGTCAACCGCTTCAATCGGAGCCCTCGATGCCCAGCAGCCTTGCCGGCCAGGACCAGAGACGGCGCGTCGCGCTGCTGGCGGGGATCGCATTTGCCTCGATCCTGCTGTGGCAGACCACGTTCGGCAGCCTCCTCCTCTATCCTTTCACGATCCTGGCGACCTGGTTTCATGAAATGGGCCATGGCATCGCCGCGATGCTCACCGGCCGGGGGTTCGAACGCCTGCTGATTTTCGCCGACGGCTCGGGCGTCGCTCAGTCGCTGGGCCCCGCCGACGGGTACCAGCTGACCGATGCGCTGATCGCGGCGAGCGGACCGCTCGGGCCGGCGATCGCGGGAGCGCTGCTGATCGTCTCCTCGCGCTCTCCCGCCGCCACCCGCAACGCCCTGGCGGTGCTGGGCGTCGCGCTGATCGTGTCCACTTTGATCTGGGTCCGGTCGCTCGCGGGCTGGCTGGTTCTCCCCGCGCTGGGAATAGCGATCGCCGCGCTCGCGCTGCGCGGATCTTCGCCCTGGCGGAGCTTCGCCATCCAGCTCCTTGGCGTCCAGGCGGCGATCAGCGCGTGGCAACAGTTCGACTATCTGTTCAGCCCGGGCGGAAATGTCGGCGGCGAGCTCCAGCGATCGGACACCGGCGCCATCGCGGACGTCCTGCTCCTGCCTTATTGGTTCTGGGGCGCGATCATCAGCGCGACGATCCTGGCCCTGCTATGGTGGAGCCTCAGGCTCGCGTTCCGACGCTGAAGCAGGCGCGAGGACATGCTGCCCGCTTTTTCGCTCCCGATCTGAAACGAAGCCCCATCGACAGGTACAGCGCGCCGACGTGGCTGGGAACACGCCCTCCGAGCCGCCCGCGTCGCCCGGCTGTCCAGCCGATTACCACGCCCGCTGGGATATTTCCTCGGTGCCAGGCACGTGCCAGGCACGCCCGCTGGGATATTTCCTTGGTGCCAGGCACGTGCCAGGCACCGACACTGCTGGTGCCAGGCACCGAGGAAAAAGCCTAGGTGCCTGGCACTCCCGACAGACCCGCCATAAACAGACCGTCTCCTCCCGGCGAAGAGCGGCTTTCTGCTTCTGCGTCTCCGCGCCTCTGCGTGAAATGACCCGATGCCGCAGGATGAAGACGCCGTCGTCACCCGTCCCGGCCGCCCTTCTGTCCGCCCCGCATCGCCTCCCCCATCCGTCGCACCGCCGCGACCTTGGCCTCGAAGGGCGCCCAATCGTCGCGCTCGTCGATCGCGGACCAGATCGACTCGACTTCCTCGATGTGCATCGAGCAGGGTCCGTCGTCCGACCAATATTCGTGGTCGAGCGCACCGGACGCGGGCGCATAATCCCGGAGCATTGCGGCGAGCGCCGCGAACTCCTCCGCCTCATAGGCCTCGTCGGCGGGCGAAGCGTCGCGCCGCCGGCCGCCGCGCCAGTCGAAGAAGAAGCGGTCGATTTCGACCGTCTGTTTGGCCAGCGCCTGCTCGAGCGCGGTGAGCAAGGCGACGTCGCGCTCGGTCTCCATCGGCCGGAGACCGAGCCGGGCCAAAACCGCCCCGACGAGCGCGCCCTGGAATTCGCCCTGGAAGGCGTCGAGCACCGTTTGCAGCGCCTCGGCGTCGGCGACCAAAGTCAGCGATTTGGCAAGCTGCAGCACGTCCCAGTGGATCGCCTCCGGCTGGCGGCCGAAGGAATAGAGGCCTGTATGGTCGAAATAGGCGGCGGTGAAGTGGCCGTCCCAGAAGGGCGTGAACCGCCAGGGGCCGTAATCGAAGCTCTCGCAGGTGATCGCGATATTGTCCGAGTTGAGCACGCCGTGGACAAAGCCAGCCGCGATATAGTCCGCGGCAAGGCGCGCCGCCTCGCGAACGACGTGGCCGAGCAGGCGGGCCGGCCCGTCGTCCCCGCCCTCGTCGCCGTAATAATGTCGAAGGCAGTAGGCGACGAGCGTCCGCAGCTCGTCTTGCAGGTCGAAATAGGCCAGCCGCTGGAACGTCCCGATCCTTATGTGGCTGTGCTGGAGGCGGACCAGCACGGCGCCGCGGGTCGGCGAGGGCTCGTCGTTGCGTTCCAGCGCCTCGCCGGTTTCGATCAGCGAGAAGGTCTTCGAGGTCTCGACTCCGAGCGCTTCGAGCATCTCGGTCGCGAGCACCTCGCGCACCCCGCCCTTCAAAGTCAGCCGCCCGTCGCCGAAGCGGCTGTAGGGCGTCTGGCCGGATCCCTTGGTGCCGAGGTCGAGCAGGCGCCCGGCGCCGTCGCGCAGCTGCGCGAACAGGAAGCCGCGGCCGTCGCCGATGTCGGGATTGTACACGCGGAACTGGTGGCCGTGATAGCGCAGCGCCAGC
>Ga0190270_10001686_pt1 | contig 10387 bp, 9 predicted proteins | sample Popmic320T_FD_133748 | JGI IMG/M metagenome (GOLD analysis project Ga0190270, IMG submission 133748) | Populus adjacent soil microbial communities from riparian zone of Weber River, Utah, USA - 320 T | ecosystem: Environmental > Terrestrial > Soil > Riparian zone | place: USA: Utah | collected... | reverse complement strand
GAGCATCCGAGCGGCTTCCAAGGACGACGTCGCGCCAAGCTTGGTGCGCGCCATCTTGAGGCGCTTCTCGACTGCATGGTGCGAAATGCCGAGATCCGCGGCGATTTCCTTGGCAGACTTATGGTGTAGCCATTGCCGCAGGCAAACCTTCTCGCGCTCTGTCAATCTCGAAAGTGACCTACGGTCGTCCATTGATGAGTGGATAAAGGCTGTCGGCGCTCGCCGATAGTACGGTCCGCTGGTAAAACGGGCCAGAACGGCGTTCATTGCGTGTCCGCTTTCCACCCATTGCGGACGTTCTGGCCTATCGCCCAAGCGCCGCGATGTGGGCGGCCAGCTCGCGTGGGGTGGCGTCGCCGGCGATCTTCAGCTTGCTGAACCAGCCTTTCCGTATCGTGGCCCTGCTATCGGCGAATGGCCGAAGGTCGATCGAGTAGGCTTTCTCAAGGTCTTCCAGCAGCAAAATGCTGTCCCACCCCGTTAGGCCGTGGTCCGCGCCGATCAGCTTGTCTGCGCCATCCGGCAAGCGCCTCCCACAAAGCCGCTCGATCACCGCCAGAACATCGTTCAATACAGCGTCAGGCGACCGATCCATCGACGCCTCATAGCGAGCTGGACGTTCTACCTCCAACGTCCGCTTTCCACCCATCGCGGACGTTCGCCTGCGGTTCGAGGGTCGTTCTTTCTCTGAGCTATCGATCGACGCTGCAAAGGCGTAGAGCACCACCGCAGCAGTGAAGGGCAACACGTCAGGGGGTGGTCCAAAGCGCCGCAGCACATCCAGAATCTCGTCGCGGCGCTGAACGCGGTGAGGCGAATGGCGGGCCGGTGAGGCTTGCCGCAGCTTGCGGCGCCGGGCGTGACAGACGCGAGGCGCCCGGCTACCGAAGATCGATGCCGCTCATCGTGCGCCCCGTCACCTCCAGCGCCGACCGGACCGCGTTCGTCGAGCTCGCTTTCGCGCTCAACCGCGGCGACCCGAACTGGGTGCCGCCGCTCCGGACGGAGGTCCACGGGCTCATCGATCCGGGCGAGAATCCCTGGTTCGACCATGCCGAGGCGCAGCTTTTTCTGGCCCGCCGCGACGGCCGCGCGGTCGGCCGGATCTCGGCCCAGGTCGACGCCTTGGTGCTCGAGCATATGGGGGCAGGCACCGGCCAGTGGGGGATGCTGGAGGCGGCCGACGAGGAAATTGCGCACGCCCTTATCGGGGCCGCCGAGGCCTGGCTGCGGGACAAGGGCATGACCCGCGCATTGGGGCCCTTCTCGCTCTCGATCTGGGATGAGCCGGGCCTGCTCGTCGAGGGCCACGACCAGCCGCCCAAGGTGATGATGGGCCACCACAGCCCGGCCTATGAAGGCTGGATCGAGCGCGCGGGCTATACCGGCGTCAAGGATCTGCTCACCTACGAGATCGACATCGACAGGCCGTTCCCGCCGCTGGTCCAGCGCATCGTGGCGGTGGGCGAGAAGAACATGCGCATCCGCATCCGCCACGCGGTGAAGAAGCGCTTCGACGCGGAAGCCGCAATCGTGCTCGGCATCTTCAACGATGCCTGGTCGGACAATTGGGGCTATATTCCGCTGACCGACGCCGAGATCGCCCATGCCGGCAAGAAACTGAAGCCGATCGTGATCGAGGAGCTGGTGCTGATCGCCGAATATGACGGCGGCGAGGGCTTCGAGCCGGTCGCGTTCATGATCGGGCTCCCCGACGTCAACGAGTTCATTCGGGACCTGGACGGGCGGCTGTTTCCGTTCGGCTGGGCGAAGCTGCTGTGGCGGATCCGCAGAATGCGGTTCAAGGGCGGGCGGGTGCCGCTCATGGGGGTGGTGAAGCGCCTGCACGCATCACGGCTTGCCAGCCAGCTCGCTTTCATGATGATCGAGCGCATTCGTCAATTGGGGTGCGACCGTTACAACGTCGCCCGCGGCGAGATCGGCTGGGTGCTCGAGGACAATGCACCTATGAGGGCGATCGCGGACGCGGTCGGCGGCCGTATCAACCGGGTGTACAGGATCTATTGCAAGACTTTGTGAAGGGGAGGTGGGAATGCGGATCATGAGGAAGATAGCGGTCGCGGCAGCGGCGTTGGGGCTGGGCATCGGGCTCGGCTCGGGGAGCGCGCAGGCGCAGGCGCCGGCGCACTTGCTGGCGGCGGTGCAGGGCCCGACGGTCACGCGCGACTTCCTGATCGGGCGCTGGACCGACACCAACAATTGCGCGGTGGCGGTCGACTTCCTCCCCGACGGACGCTTTCGCACCACCGCCGGCGCCGAAGGCCGCTGGACGCTGCAGGGCGGCCGGCTGAGCTTCATCGGTCACAGCACCGTCACCGCGACGGTGCGCGCGACCAACCGGGACGCGATCACGCTGACCCATGGCGACGGCACGGTCGGCGCCTCGACCCGATGCGCGCCACGGACACCGGCAGCGATGCCGCCGCTCCCGGCGACGGCGGCGGACGTGCTGCGGATCGGGGGGCCGGTCACCCGCAACCTGCTGTTCGGGGTCTGGACCGACAATGGCGATTGCAACGTCACCATCCAGTTCTTCCGCGACGGCCGCTTCACCGTCCCGACCGGCAACGGACGCTGGACGCTGTCGGGCGACCGGCTGAGCTTCATCGGCGCGTCGACGGTGACGGCGCGGGTGCGGGCGGTCGGGCGCGACCGCATCCTGCTCATCCACCAGGACGGGACGATCGGCCAGTCCGTGCGCTGCTGAACGCGGCTTCTCTCCCGGTTTGACTTGCGCCGCCGCGGGAACGTTGCGTATCCAGCCATTGCGCACATTCGCGGCGGGAACGATGTCGATCCACGAAGTTCGGCAAATCGGCGACGGCGCGGAACAAGCAAAGCGCGGCGCGGTGAACGTTGCGTGAATCCGATGTAAACTAAATGCTTTGACGGCGGTGGAGCCCATCCCTACCGCCGGTCTGGAGCAGCCTTGCTTCGAGCAGGGGAATCGCCCCTTTGTAAGGGGTTCGAATCCATGCCAATTCTGACAGTCGGAGCCGGTGGCTACGCCACCATCCAGCTCGCCGTGAACGCCGCCGCGGACGGCGACACGATCGTGGTCAAGGCCGGCACCTATGTCGAGCAGGTCGTCGTCACCGGCCGCAACGGGCTGACCATCGTCGCCGAAGCCGGCGCCGAGGTGACGATCAGGGCGCCCGACGATCTCCACGAGACCGCCCGCTCGAGCAGCGACCGCGAAATCCACGCCATTTTCACCGTTGTAAACAGCAACGCGATCGAGCTGAGGGACATCAAGCTCGACGGTCACGGCACCGGCAACACCGTCGACGAGGGCGGCGGTGCCGGGATCGCCAATTTCTACGGCGTCTATTACCGCAACGCTTCGGGCACGCTCGAGAATGTGGACGTCACCGGCATCCGCGACCCCTATCCGGGCGGTACGACGCCCGGCGGTCAGCCGAATGTCGACGGCGTCCAGCGCGGTATCGCAGTGGTGGCCGACAATGACAGCGTCCTTCCGTTCGCCATGCACGGCGGCACGATCGACGATTTCCAGAAGCAGGCCGGCCTGTTCGTCCGCGCGGACCTCGACATCAGCGGCGTTACCGTGATCGGCGGCGGGGCACAGCCCGTGATCGCGCAGAACGGCTTCTCAATCCAGCGCTCGACCGGCACCGTCACCGGCAACACGATGACCGGCATCGGCTATGCGGGACCGGCCAACGCCTATTCGGGCGTCATCAACGCCTCGAGCAACTTCGATCTCGTCATCACCGGCAACACGATCGGCGGCAGCAATGTCGACAACGCGGCGGCCAAGGTCGTCGGCATCTGGATCTTCCAGATCTTCGGCAGCGGCGTGGCCAATAGCGGCGGCCTGATCAGCGGCAACACGATCAGCTTCACGGACGTCGGCATCGCCGTCGACGAATCGATTGCGCCCAATCCGCTCAGGATCGAGAACAATAACGTCCTCGACTCCGATCTCAGCGATCCCTTCTCGGCCGGCGTGCGCTTCGAGCCGACTCCGGTCACGCTCGCCACCGCCTTCGACATCGACGGCACCGGGATGCACGACGTTCTCTCCGGCAATGCGGGCGGCGACATCCTGTTCGGGCTCGCCGGAGCGGACACCCTGCGCGGCAACGGCGGGAGCGACACGCTCGACGGCGGCCCGGGCGCCGACAGCATGACCGGCGGCACCGGCGACGACCTCTATTACGTCGATGATGCCGGCGACACCGTCGTCGAAGGGGCCGGGGAGGGCGCGGACGAGGTGCGGACCGCCCTCCCCGTCTACGTCCTGGCCGCCAATGTGGAGAAACTGACCGGGACGCTGACCGTGAGCCAGGATTTGCGCGGCAATTCCGCCGACAACATCGTCGCCTCGCAAAACGGGCAGCACCGCGACTTTTTCCGCCTCGAGGATGGCGGCGACGACAATGTCAGCGGCTTCGAAGGCAACGACACCTTCTATTTCGGGGCGGCATTGAACGCGAACGATTTCGTCGACGGCGACGGCGGCGTGGATTCGATCATCCTCGACGGAAATTACCCCGATCTCGTCCTCGGGACGGGCACGACCAGCAATATCGTCGGCATCGAGACGATCTCGCTCGCCCCGGGCGACTTCACCGATTATGACGGGAGCGCGGCGGGCTTCCACAGCTACGACATCACCACGCTCGATGCGAACGTCGCGCCGGGCGCGATCCTGAAGGTCAACGGCTTCTATCTGCGCACGACCGAGAATTTCACCTTCCACGGCTCGGCCGAGCAGAACGGCAAGTTCATCCTGCTCGCCGGCCAGGGCATTGACGACCTCACCGGCGGCGCCGGCAACGACATCTTCGTCTTCGGCCATGACGGCCGCTTCGCGCCGGGCGACCGGGTGGTCGGCGGCGGCGGCTACGATTCCCTCTATCTGCGGGGCGATTACGCGATCGATTTCAACGCGCCCGGCTGGACGAATGCGCCGAGCGGCGTCGAGAGCGTCGCCCTCGGCGGCTATGCCGACACCCAGTTCGTCGCCGGTGGCGACGGCGAGTTCGATTATGCGATCGTCTGGAACGACGCCTTGCTCGACGGCGGCACGATCACGTTCAACGGCAGCGGCCTCGGCGAGAACGAGACGATGAATTTCGACGGCAGGACCGAGGCCACGGCCGCCTTCCGGCTGTTCGGGGGCGCGGCCGCCGACGTGCTGCGCGGCGGCAGTGCGGGCGACCTCATTTACGGCGGCGCCAACAGTGATACGCTCCAGGGCAATGGCGGTAACGACCGCTTCGTCTATTATGCGGTCACGGATTCCACTGCGGCCGCCCGCGACGGCATTCAGGACTTCACTTTGGGCGACCTCCTCGACCTGTCGGGAATCGACGCCGATTTACAGGTGGACGGCGACCAGGCCTTCACTTTCGTCACCGGCCCCTTCACTGGCGCGGGGCAGCTGAGAATCGTCGGCAGCGGCGGGCTCGTCACCGTCGAGGCCGACACCGACGGCAACGGTGTCGCCGACTTCGAAATCTCGGTGGTCGTCGCCGACTCCCATCCGCTGGCGGTGATCGACTTCGTCCTCTGAAGCGCGTGCAGGAAGACGGCTGCACGGCCCGGGCGGCAGCGGTTTCGGAATCGGTTCTTGACGCGGCGCGCCTGACTGCGGCCGCGCGGAAGGCCTTTTTTTCGCGGATTTCTGCGCTATGATCGCATATCAGAACGACATTCGAGGGGCCCCTGTGACATGAATCCTCTGCTGAAGCTGACCGCTGCCGCCGCCGCGCTCGCCGGCCTGACCGCCTGCGACATGCTCGGGCTCAACCGCGAAGAGAATGCCGGCGCCAACGCCGCGACCAACGCCGTCGCAGCCAATGTGATCGACATGAACACGAGCGTCGCCGCGCCCGGCGGCAAGGATCCCGCGGCGGCAGGCCCCAACGCCGCAACCGCTGGGTTCACGCCGGGAGACCCGGTCACGCCCGCCTTCCTCGTCGGCCGCTGGACGGACAATAACGACTGCAGCAACACGATCGAGTTCCGCGACGACGGCAGCTTCATCCTGCCCAACCGGGGTCAAGGCTATTGGACCCTCAACGGCGACCGCCTCACCTTCCAGGGCGCGAGCACGGTGAGCGCGCAGGTCAGCGCGCCCAATGCGGATACGATCATGCTGACCCATCCCAACGGCACCGTCGGCCGCTCGACCCGCTGCAGCTGACGTTCGACTCACTGAATGGCGAGGGCCGGGCCTGCCGAGAGGGAGGTCCGGCTCTTTCCGTTTCGGCACCGCCGCCGCCTGCCGAGCGTTGAGCCGGAGGAAAGCGGCCGTGTGCCGTTCTTCCGAGGCGTAAAGGAGTGAAGGCGATGACGCTCAAATGTCTTTTCACGGCGGCGATGGCGGCGGGGCTGCTCGCCGCGCCGGCGGCGGCGCAGAAGCCGGGAGAGCGCGGCGACGCGGGCCGGGCGGCCGGCGAGATCGCCCGCGAGATCGAGGATGCTGCGGATGCGATCGGCACGGTTACGGACGCACTCTCGAACAGCGTCGGCCGGGTGCGCTGGCGCAGCGCCGAGCGCGATGCGATCGGCCGCTGCGCGCCGCGCGTGGAGCGCTACGGGCGGATGCAGGTCGAGGACGTCGCTCCCTACGGACGGCGGAGCCTGCGCGTCTACGGCCGGACCGACGGCCGGGCCGACCGCTACTCCAGCCGCGGATATGGCGCGCGCGCCTTCGCCTGCACGGTGCGCGACGACGGCAGGGTCAAGCTCAGCACGCGCCGCCTGTCCTGAGCAGGCGGCGGCGATGCGGCGTCAGGCGCGCCGGATCACCTTGACGATCGCGAGCAGGATCACGGCGCCGAGCAGCGAATAGAGGATCGCCATCGCGTTCAAGGGCGCGTCGATGATCGAGGCGCGGCCGCCGAACAGGAAGCCGGCGATCAGCGCGCCGACGATGCCGACGATGATGTCGAAGATGAGACCGCCGCCGCTGCGCATGATCATGCCGGCGACCCAGCCGACCAAAGCGCCGACGATCAGAATGATGATGATGGTCATGGAGTGGCTCCCTACCGTCCTGCCAGCCGCAGGCGGCGCCGTTTTAGCAAAGACCTGACCGGCCGCAAGCCGCTGCCGCGCCCGGCGGACTGGGCCGCGCGTCGCCCGAAAACGCGAAGGGCGCGGCGACCTTGCGGCCGCCGCGCCCCAGGCGCTCTTCAGAGATGCGTCACTCAGAAGACGAAGTCGGTGACGACCACCGGAGCTCCGCCGATGATCTCTACGTAGAAATCGGCAATCGTGTCGCCGTTGATGTCGCCCGTCAGCATATTGCCGGCGTAGCGGACCTGGCCCGCCGTACCGGTGAACGCGCCCGAGCCGATGAAGCTGAACGCACTCTGCGAGATGAGATCGCTGAGGTCGATCTTGTCGGCGCCCGGCGTCCAGTCGAAGATCCGGTCGCGCAGACCGATCGTGCTGGTGTGGCTGAACTCGAACACGTCGTTGCCGCCGCGTCCGGTCAGATCGTCCTGGCCGGCGCCGCCGTTGAGGCGATTGGCGACCTGGTTGCCGAACAGATCGTCATTGCCGCTGCCCGTCCGCCCGTCCTCGATGATCGTCCCGTAGGCGATCGAGATGTTGTCCGAGAGATAGCCGGGATTGGCGGTCACGCCGTTGAAGATGTTGTTCCACTGCGCGAGCGTGAACGGCACGCCGTACATGGCGTTGAGCTGCGTGACGTGGGCCGCGGTCAGGACCAGGCCGAAGCCCGAGCTGAAGCCGCCCTCGGCGAGGTCGAGCACGGTGTTCCGCGTCCAGCCGCTGAGGTCGAGCGTGTCGTGGCCGCCGGAATCCCAGATCGCCACGAACGGATCGATGTTGACCGTGAAGTCGTACACGTCGCGGTCTGCCGTCGAGTTGAACCCGTAGACGGTGTTGCCCGTCCGCGTGGTCGTCTCGGCGCCGTAGAGCAACTGAGCCGCGGCGATGTCGTGGATCATCGGCGTCTGCGGCGTCTGCGCATAGCCGCCGGTCAGCCAGTTGACGAAGCCCTTCGCGCCGGTGTTGCCGGCATGGAAATAGGACATGATCGAATATTGCGCCGAGTCTTCGAAATAGAAGGCGTCGCCACCATAGGTGATCGGGTCCGGATCCGTCCCCGGATCGGGGCCGTCGTCGCCGAAATTGTAATCGCCCGGATGCTCGAGGCCGATCGTATGGCCGATCTCGTGCACCAGCGTCGACTGGCCGTAGCCGCCGTAATAGAGGTCGAAATTGTCGGCCGTGTCCGGGTTTACGAACAGGTCGCCCTGGACCTTGTAATATTTGCCGTTGCCGCCGTTCAGGAACGGCGTGAACGCCGCCGCCTGCGCCGCCGCGGTGGTCGTGTTCATGAACAGGATGTCGGCGCCCTTGCCGTTCTTCTCGACGAAGTCGACGGCGATGACGTCGTCCCACAGGTTGATGGCGTTGCGGGCCGCTGCGCGCTGCTCCTCGGTGAAGGGCATGAAGCCGCCGAGCAGCGAGTCGAGATAGGTCTCGTGCGGATTGTTGTAGAGGCCGCCGGGGGCCTTATCGAGGAAGGAATAGGTGATGGTGCCGTTATCCGGCGACCAGGTGGCGCCGTTGCGGGTCAGCGTCTGGGCCGCCCCCGTCACGCCGTAGACCGGCTTGCCGTTATAGGCGATGCCGTTGCCGTCCGGATCCGGATTGACGTAAAACATCGGATCCTCGCTCGCCTCGGTGGCGAGCGGGTTCAAATTCTGAAGTCTGGGCATTTGATCTCCCCCAAAAACAAGCGTGCCGCCCCCGCGGCGGCAGAACGGACCTGTCCCGGCGGGTCTTCTGACGCGTTAACGGAGACTTGTCGAGTCTGTGAAAACTCTTTTTTGTTCGTGACTTGCGCCAGTCTGAGACGCCAATCCGATCAGCCGAGAAAATGCGCCAGATAATCGCGCACTGGCTCCGGCCAGGCCGCGACCAGAGCATCGAACCGGGTGCGGTCGCCGCGGTAGAGCGCGCGCAGGGCCTCCTCATAACCGGGCCGGTCGCCGCAGCGATCGGCCATGAAGCGGTAGGCGGCGTCGCGCCGCGCCTCATCCCCCGGCGCCGCGCGGCTCGCTTCGTCGACCAGCCGCCGAAGCGCGGCCGAGGCGCCGCCGCGCTGGCCGGAGAGCCAGTCCCAGTGGCGCGGAAGCAGGGTCACCTCGCGCGCGGCGACGCCGAGCTTCGGCCGGCCGCGACCGCGCGGCGGCGCGGCGGCCCCGGCGGCGCCCCGATAGTCGAGATCGAGGACGCGCCCGGTCTCGTCGTCATAGGCGCGGATCGCGGCGAGATCCCCTGGTGCGTGGCGCGCCGTGAGCTGGCGCACGACCTCCGACGGGGCGCCGCGGGCGACGATTTCGTCGCCCAGAAAAGCCGTCACTCGTTCCATCGCGCCCGCTCCACCTTGCCTTGCGGAGCGCATTTTATCCGGATGAAATTGTGCTTGTCAATAACATCCGGGTAGAATTGCGGAGGTTCAGCGTGCTTCCAGAAAGGCACGCAGCTCGCGCTGGAAGGCTTCGGGCGCGTCCCACATGATGAAATGGTAGGAGTCGGGGACGTGGACCAGCCGCGCCTGCGGAACGCCCGCATAAGACAGGCGATAGAATTCGCTCATCTGCGCCTCGCTGACCGGAGCGCCTTGCGGGCGCACCCACAGCACCGTCATCGGCACGCGCACGGACGCAAGCTCGGGCCTGAGATCGGCGAGAATCAAATCGTGCATCGCCTGGCTGGAGACGGCGGCGTCGCTCGCCATCGAATGGGCGATCGCCTGTGGGCGCATGGCTTCGGTGCGGACCCTGCCGGCGATGGTCTGCTCGGTCCTCGTGCGGCGCTGCTCGGCGCTGCCGCCCGCGATCATGCTGCGGATCTGGTCGGCGACGGGGCGGAGCGTGTCGGCGGTGGCATTGGGACCGCCGAACATCGCGCCCATGAACGGGAACATGTCGACCACCATCACCCGGCCGACGCGGTCGGGATGGCGCGCGGCGACCATCATCGCCCAAGTGCCGCCGAGCGAGTGGCCGACGATCGCTGGCCGCCCGAGCCCCGCCTCGGCGATGTAGCGCGCGATCTCCTCCGCGACCGGCGCGACCACCGGCCCCGAGGCGTTGGCGCCGGGCGCGCGGCCGGCGAAGCCGGCGACTTGGACGACATGGTATCGATAGCCGGGCAGCGCAGCGATCGTGCTGTCCCACACGTCGGGCGAGGAGCTGAGGCCCGGGATCAGGACGACGTCCGGCCCCTCGCCGCGGACGGTGACTCCGATCCGCTCGCTGGCGAAGGCGGCGCGCGGGGCTGCGGTGGACGGGGGGGCGGACGCGGGGACGGGAGCGGTGGCGGCGGCGCAAGCCGCGAGCGGCAGCAT
>Ga0190270_10001685_pt1 | contig 10391 bp, 10 predicted proteins | sample Popmic320T_FD_133748 | JGI IMG/M metagenome (GOLD analysis project Ga0190270, IMG submission 133748) | Populus adjacent soil microbial communities from riparian zone of Weber River, Utah, USA - 320 T | ecosystem: Environmental > Terrestrial > Soil > Riparian zone | place: USA: Utah | collected... | reverse complement strand
TCTGCCATGGTGAAAGGCACGTCGAGGATACGGGCGAGCGTCTGCGCGAGCAGTGTCTTGCCGCAGCCGGTCGGGCCGATCAACAGAATGTTGGACTTGGCGAGCTCGACATCGGAGTTCTTGCTCGAATGGTTGAGCCGTTTGTAGTGGTTGTGCACGGCAACCGAGAGCACGCGCTTGGCGTAATCCTGGCCGATCACGTAATCGTCGAGGACGGCGCAGATCTCCATCGGCGTCGGTACGCCGTCGCGCGACTTCACCAGCGAGCTCTTATTCTCCTCGCGGATGATATCCATGCAAAGCTCGACGCATTCATCGCAGATGAACACGGTCGGCCCGGCGATCAGCTTGCGCACCTCGTGCTGGCTCTTGCCGCAGAAGGAGCAGTAGAGGGTGTTTTTGGAGTCGGCTCCGCTCACCTTGCTCATTCGTTCATCCAATCAATCGTTATTGCGGCACGGGCAATCGTCCGCCCTAGCGCCATTGTTGCTTCTTGCCGCCTCGCAAGTGTGACCCCTCCTCGGCGATAGCTGCTCGAGGAGCGATCTCAGCATGCTATGGCGGCACTGATCAAGGATTGATTAATCCCGGTTTTCCAGGCCGGGTAGTAATCCCCGACAATTGAATATGCAGGCTGCGTGCCTTACGCCGATGCAACGGCCGGCGTGACTAAAATTCGCCGATTAGCCCTAATGGGCGCGGTTTCCGATCTTCCGGGTGACGGCGATTCGCTACGATACCGGAACGAGTTTTTCCACTTTCTCTTCCAGCGGGTGGCGCTTGGTGATCACCTCGTCGACGATGCCGAACTTCCGCGCGTCCTCGGCGGAGAGGAAATAGTCGCGATCGAGAGTGCGATCGATGGTCTCGTAGTCCTGCCCGGTGTGATGGACGTAGATCTCGTTGAGCCGGCGCTTCATCTTGATGATGTCCTCGGCGTGGCGCTCGATGTCGCTGGCCTGGCCCTGAAAGCCGCCCGAAGGCTGATGCAGCAGGATGCGCGCATTGGGCAGAGCGTAGCGCATGCCCTTCTCGCCGGCGGCGAGCAGGAGCGAGCCCATCGAGGCGGCCTGGCCGATGCAAAGCGTGGCAACCGCCGGTCGGATGAACTGCATGGTGTCGTAGATCGCCATACCCGAGGTGACGATGCCGCCGGGCGAGTTGATATACATCGAGATCTCCTTCTTGGGGTTCTCGGCCTCCAAGAACAGGAGCTGGGCGGTGATAAGCGAAGCGACGTGGTCCTCGATCGGCCCGGTGACGAAGACGATCCGCTCCTTCAACAGGCGCGAGTAAATGTCATAGGCCCGCTCGCCGCGGTTGGTCTGCTCGACCACCATGGGTACAAGCGTATTCAAATAGGTGTCGGCAGGATCTTTCATTGCTGTCCTAAGGGGTAGCGGGGCCCGCCGGGCCCCTCGCGAATCTCGTCCGCCTCGCCTACTACATATGGGGTCATAGACCGAAACGGAAGGGGCATGAAGCAGGCGCGCCGCGGATGGCTAACGCTCAGCCTTTCTTCTTGCCGCGCTTCTTGCCGTGACCATGGTCGTGCCCATGGTCATGGTCATGGTCGTGGTCATGATCGTGATGGTGGTCATGATCATGGTGGTGGTCATGGTCGTGGTGATCGTGGTCTGCATAGAGCTCTTCCGGCGTGACGGCCTTCTCCGTCACCTTCGCAAGCTCCAGGATGTAGTCCACCGCCTTGTCCTCGAAGATCGGCGCCCTGAGTTCGGCGAGGAGCTGAGGATTGCTGCGATAATAGTCGTAGACCTTGCGCTCTTGACCCGGGAACTGCCGGACGCGCTCGAGCAGGGCGCGGCTCACCTCCTCGTCGGAGATCTTGATCTCCTTGCGCGTGCCGACCTCCGATAGGATCAGTCCGAGCCGGACCCGGCGCGCGGCGATGTCGCGGTAGTCCGCTCTCGCCTTCTCTTCGGTCGTGCCCTCGTCCTCGAAGCTTCGCTTGGAGCGTTCGAGGTCGGCGGTCACCTGTTGCCAGATCGACTGGAACTCGTTGTCGACCAGCGTCGGCGGGAGGTCGAAATCGTGCGCTTCGTTGAGGGCATCGAGCAGCGTGCGCTTCAACTTCAGCCGCGAGGCGCCCGCCCGATCCTGCTCCAGCCGCTGCTTGATGGTCTCGCGCAGCTTCTCGACTGATTCTAGGCCGAGGCTCTTGGCGAAATCATCGTCGACCGGCGGGGTTTCGGGCGCCCCCACCTCCTTCACCTTCACCGCAAAGCGCGCTTGTTGGCCGGCAAGGCTCGCCTCCGGGTAGTTGTCGGGGAAGGTCGCGTCGATCTCGCGCTCCTCACCGGCACGCGCGCCGGTCAAACCCTCCTCGAAGCCGGGAATGAAGTTGCCGCCGCCGAGAATAACCGGCGCATCGTCGGTCGAACCCCCTTCGAATGGCTTGCCGTCGATCGTGCCGGTGAAGTCTATGATCAGGCGGTCGCCCTGCTCCGCCGCGCCGTCCTTCGGCGGGTAGCGCAGATTGGCCGCGCGGATGCGGTCGAGCGAGCTGTCGATGTCTGCGTCGGCGACCTCGGCCACGGGCTTCTCCAGCGCCAGCTTGCCGAAATCCATCAGCTCGAATTTGGGAAGCACCTCGAAGGAGAGCGTGTAGGCGAGATCGCTCGTACCGGCGAAAATCTTTTCGATCTCGGCTTCGTCCTCCGGCAGACCGACGGTTGGCTGGAACGCCGGCCGCTCCTCGCGCTGCGACAGTGCCTCGCGGCTCGTCTCGGTGACCGCCTGCTGCACTACCTCGGCCATGACCGAGCGGCCATAGACCTTGCGTAGATGCTCTTTCGGCACGCGGCCGGGACGGAAGCCTTTCAACCGGGCCTTGCCCTTGAGCTCGTCGAGCCGAACAGACAGACGCTGCTCCAGCTCCTCGGCGCCGATCACGACCTTCAATTGGCGGCGCAAACCTTCAGCACTCGTTTCCGTGACATTCATGCGAGGTCAATCCATCGTTTAAGCGCCGGAAGGCGCCGAGATATGTTTGGCCCATCCAACCTCGAGAGAGATGGATGGTGCGGGCGGAGGGAGTTGAACCCCCACGGCCGAAGCCACCAGAACCTAAATCTGGCGTGTCTACCAGTTCCACCACGCCCGCTTTAAGGGTCGCGAAATGCGTCCGGCCCCGCCTCGGCTGCGAGGGTCTATATCACAGCCTTTCCCTTATGCCAGCGGAGCTTCCTGCGCCTTTTCGCCCTCTACTGCCCAGGATCCCCTCGTCTATGATCCCCTCCCCGCCGCCAGACTTGAATCCCATGCAGTCACTAGATAGGACAGGCAAGCCGCCGATGAAGAGAGTTTGGTCGATTGTCTGTTCGCAGTTCTTAATCGTCCCCCTTATTTGGCTCGGCTGGACCTATGTCGCGGATGCCATCGCCCCAAGCGCTCGCAGGACCTTGAGTCTATCTCTACACGGCGTTTTACTCGGAATGGCATGCTCTTGATGCAGACATTATTGCGACCTCCCTGCCTTGCCGGAGGCTATTCTGCTCATTAGGTTGCCGCGAACGGTCGAGAGTTTGAGGCACCCTCCGTGTCCTACCGCAATGGCATCATCGAGGCGATCGGCAATACGCCGCTGATCAAGCTCAAGCGCGCCTCGGAGGAGACGGGTTGCCGGATCCTCGGCAAGGCCGAGTTCATGAATCCGGGCCAGTCGGTCAAGGACCGCGCGGCGCTGTTCATCATTCGCGATGCGCTCAACTCCGGCCGCCTCCAGCCAGGTGGCACGGTGGTCGAAGGTACCGCGGGGAACACGGGGATCGGCTTGGCGCTGGTCGGCAACGCGCTCGGCCTCAAGACCGTCATCGTCATCCCCGACACGCAGTCGGAAGAGAAGAAGCAGATGCTGCGGCTCACCGGCGCCAAGCTCATCGAGGTGCCGGCGGTCCCCTACAAGGACCCCAACAACTACGTCAAGTATTCCGGCCGGCTAGCCGAGGAACTCGCCGTGAGCGAGCCCAATGGCGCCATCTGGGCCAACCAGTTCGACAATGTGGCAAACCGCCAAGGGCACATCGAGACGACGGCGGAGGAGATCTGGAACGACACGCAAGGCAAGGTCGACGGCTTCGTCTGCGCAGTCGGGACCGGCGGCACGCTGGCCGGCGTGTCGATGGGCCTAAAGCAGCACAATCCGGACGTGGTCATCGGGCTTGCCGATCCGATGGGCGCCGCGCTCTATAGTTTCTACAAGCACGGCGTGCTGAAAGCCGAAGGCAGCTCGATCACCGAAGGGATCGGCCAGGGCCGCATCACCGCAAATCTCGAAGGGGCCAAGATCGACGAGGCTTACCAGATCCACGATGCCGAGGCGCTGCCCATCGTCTTTGATCTCCTCAGCGAGGAAGGTCTGTGCCTTGGGGGGTCGAGCGGCATCAATGTCGCCGGCGCGATGCGCCTCGCCCGCGACCTGGGCCCGGGTCACACCATTGTCACCGTGCTTTGCGATTACGGGACCCGCTACCAAAGTCGGCTGTTCAACCCCAAATTCCTGCGTGAGAAGGGGTTGCCGGTCCCCGATTGGCTCGATCGGGGACAGGCGGCGGCGCCGCGCGTATTTGTCTAACCTGGAACCGGAGATCTGATTTGTTGCAGACGAAGACCTGGCTGACCGAAACCGACGAGCTCGCCCGCGAGCTCAACGCCCCCGACCTCGTCATCATCGACGCGTCCTGGCACATGCCGGCCGAAGGCCGTGATGCACATGCGGAATATCTGCAAGAGCATATCCCAGGCGCGATCTTCTTCGACATCGACGAGATCGCCGACACCAGGAGCGATCTACCGCATATGTTGCCGCCACCCGAGAAATTCTCCTCGCGGATGCGGAGCATGGGCATCGGCGACGGCTCGCGCATCGTCATTTACGATAAGAGCGGGTTGTTCAGCGCCGCGCGCGTGTGGTGGACGTTCCGGGTTATGGGCGTCGACGATGTGACGGTGCTGAACGGCGGCCTGCCGAAGTGGAAGCAGGAAGGGCGCCCCGTCGAGAGCGGGCCGCCGCGGCCGCGTACGACTCGCCATTTCACCGCAAGGCGCAACGCCGATCTGGTGCGGGACGTCTCCGACGTGAAAAAGCTGCTCAAAGACCAATCGGCCGAACTCGTCGATGCGCGTGCGCCGGAGCGCTTCGCCGGAAAGGCGACGGAGCCGAGGCCGGGGTTGCGCTCGGGACACATCCCCGGTGCGCATAACGTTCCGTTCGGCAAGCTGCTCAACAAGGACGGCACGCTGAAGTCCGGTCCCGAGATCGAGCGCCTGTTCGAGGAGGCCGGCGTCGATCTCAGCAAGCCGGTGGTGGCGAGTTGCGGCTCGGGCATCACGGCGAGCGTGCTGGCGCTCGGGCTTGCCCAGATCGGCCATCGCAAGACCGCCGTCTATGACGGCTCTTGGTCGGAATGGGGCGCCGATCAGAGCCTTCCCATCGAGACCGGCTAGGATTAACTGATGCACCTCCCCTCGCCCGAGCGGGACTAGATGAGCAAACGGACCCGGAAAGAAAAGGACGCGACGCGGCTGGTCCATGCGGGACGCGAACCCGCGCGCCAGCACGGCTTCGTCAATACGCCGATCTATCGCGGCTCCACCGTGCTGTTCCCCACCATGGCGGCGATCGAGGCGAACGATCAGGCCTTCACCTATGGGCGGGTGGGGACGCCAACGGTCAAGGCGCTCGAAGAGGCGATCGCCGAGCTTGAGGGCGGGCATCGCACGCTGCTGACACCGTCTGGTCTTTCGGCCATCGCCACGGCGCTTCTGGCGTTTGTCTCGGCCGGGGACGAGGTCCTGGTGGTGGACTCGATTTATCGCCCGGCTCGCCGCTTCTGCGACAATTTGCTGAGCCGGCTCGGGGTGAAAGTCACCTATTACGACCCGTTGATCGGCGCCCGCATCGCGCAGCTCATCACCGGAAAGACCCGCGTGGTGTTCGCTGAATCGCCCGGCTCGCAGACCTTCGAGGTGCAGGACATTCCAGCCATCGTGCAAGCGGCCCATGCGGCCGGCGCGGTGGTCATTCTCGACAATACCTGGGCGACGCCGCTCTACTTCAAGGCCTTCGCCCATGGGGTCGACGTTTCGATCCAGGCAGCCACCAAATATATCGTCGGCCATGCCGACGCGATGCTCGGCGCCGTTACCGCCTCTAAGCAGGCCTCAGGCGCAGTGCAGAAGACGCATGAGGACCTCGGGCTCTGTCCGGGCCCGGAGGACGTTTATCTCGGTCTGAGGGGCCTGCGCAGCCTCGGCGTGCGGCTGGAGCGGCATCAGCGCTCGGCGCTCGAAATCGCACGCTGGCTTGCCGAGCGGTCCGAAGTCGCGCGGGTGATCCACCCGGGGCTTCCGTCGGATCCCGGGCACGCGCTGTGGAAGCGCGATTTCAGCGGGGCCTCTGGCCTGTTCTCGATCCTGCTGAAACCGGTCCCGCGCGAGCGGCTTGCCGCCATGCTCGACGGGCTCAGACTGTTCGGCATGGGCTATTCCTGGGGCGGCTTCGAGAGCCTGATCGTGCCCTTCGATCCGAGCGCCTATCGCACTGCGACACAGTGGCAGGTCGAGGGCCCGGCGCTGCGTTTGCATATCGGGCTTGAGGATGTCGACGATTTGAAAGCCGATCTCGAAGCCGGGTTTGCGCGGCTCGCCGCGCGCGACTAGTCGCTCAGCAACCAAGGAGGCTGGCCATGGATTTCAAGCTCCGCGGCAAGCGCGCGCTTGTCACCGGCTCGACGCAAGGCATCGGTTTCGCCATCGCCCAAGGTCTCGCACGTGAAGGCGCGGCGGTGGTCATCAACGGGCGCGGCGAGGCCAAGGTGGGCGAGGCGGTGAAACGCATCGCAAGCGAGACGAAAGCGCCGGTGAGCGGCATCGTCGGCGATGTCGGCAGCGCCGCCGAGGTGGATCGCCTGGTGCGGCAGCTCGGGCCGGTCGACATTCTCATCAACAATGCCGGCATCTTCGAGCCGAAGCCGTTCCTCGAAATCCCCGACAGCGACTGGCTTCGCCATTTCGAGGTGAACGTGATGAGCGGCGTGCGCCTGTCGCGGGCGCTGCTGCCGCATATGTTGAAGCAGAATTGGGGCCGCATCGTCTTCATCTCCTCGGAGTCGGGGCTGAACATCCCACCGGAGATGGTGCAATACGGGATGACCAAGACGGCGCAGCTCGCGGTTTCGCGTGGCATCGCCGAGACCGTTCCGGGGACCGGCGTCACGGTGAACGCGGTGTTGCCCGGACCGACCTTGACGGAAGGCGTAAACGTGTTCCTGGAAACCTTGGCCAAGGATCGGGGCATCGGCATCGATGAGATGGCCGACGAGTTGATTAAGACGCTTCGCCCCTCCTCGCTGATCAGGCGCTGGGCGACGGCTGAGGAGGTGGCGAACCCGGTCGTCTATCTTTGCAGCGAGGCGGCCTCGGCGACGACCGGCGCTGCGATCCGCGTGGATGGCGGGGTGGTGCGCAGCATCGCCTAGCCGGGAGATCGTGCTGCGCGGTTGCTAGTCCAGCGTGTAGGCGACCAGCGAGTTGCTCAGCATGATCGGGATCAGCGCAAGCTTGGTGTCGGGAAAATAGACGAAGTCCGCGCTCCCCTTTCCGAGCTTGATCAGGCGCTCGAACTTGCCTTTGGCGTCGATGCGGTAGAGCCCACCCGCGTCCCAATCCGTCACCAGATAGGCGCCAGGCTGGAGCGCCTGGAGGCCGTCGAGATTGCCGAGCTTGTCGTTGCTGCCGATCTTGCTCACCGCCTGTTTCTCAAAATCGACGACGAGCAGGCCGCCCGGCTCCTGCTTCTGCCCCTCGCCCGGCAATTTGCCGAACGATGCGACGATGAGCTTGTCGCCCTGCACGAGCAGGCCGTTCGGTCCGTTCAGCGTATCGTTGGCGAACCACGGCTCGAAGTTGCCATCCTCCAGCCGCCAGATCGTGTTCATCGGTGTGTCGGAAACGTAGACGGTTCCGTCCTCGCCCGCCGCGACATCGTTCAGGAAGACCGCCCCTTTCGCCGGATAGCGCTTCACGATCTCGCCGGAGGCCACGTTGATCTCGATCAGCTCGTCAATGTCAGCCACGTAGAGCGTGCGATCGTGCAGCACCATGCCCGTCGGGGCGTTCAGCCCTTTGATCCACTCGCGGTTGATGAAGCTGCCATCGGGCTTGAGCTTGGCGATGAAGCCGTTGCCGTCCTTCTGCATGACGGCGCCGGCGATGTTGCTGACATAAAGCGCGCCCGTCGACGGGTCCTGGACGGCCGATTCAGGCTGCTCCAGGCCCTTGACTTCGAACAGTACTTTGGGGGCAGCGGCGGCGGCCGTACAGACGATGAGAGCAAGAAGGACTCCGACGACTAGGCGCATGATTTTTCCTCGACGGTGAATGGGCTCGGACAAGCGGCCGAAGGTATTGGCGGTCCCGGAAGGATTCGAACCTTCAACCCTCTGCTTAGAAGGCAGATGCTCTATCCCTTGAGCTACGGGACCGCGACGACGCTTACAAACTATAGCGCGAAAGTGTCGATCAGTGCGTCCAGCGGTCGGGACGCCCGAACTTGAAGTTCTCGGCATAGGATTTCGGTCTCGGCGCCGTCTTTTGCGGCTCTTCGAGGCGAAAGGCAATGCCGTGCCGGACGGCGAAAGCCACCGCCTCGTCCCTGCTGGCGAAGCTCAGCCGCACTTGCCGCCTGGTCTCGGCCGAGCTGGTCCAGCCCATTAGCGGCTCGATCTGCAGCGCCTCCTGCGGCTCGAACTCCAGGACCCAGTCGCGCGTTGCCGCCAGACCTTGCTGCATGGCGGTCCTGGCGGGCTTGAAGATGCGGGCGGCCATCAGCCTTCCTCGTCGATCGTTGTAAGCGATGGTCGGGGCAGCAAGATTCGAACTTGCGACCCCCTGCTCCCAAAGCAGGTGCGCTACCAGACTGCGCTATGCCCCGATCAATCGCTGTCAGATACATAGTTCGCGCCGGCGCCCGAGGCTAGTGTCCACCCACACGCAAAGCCCTGATCGTGTGGTTGGCGGCTGCGGCTAATTTTGGCCGAGGCCGGGATAGACGACCTTATCTCCCCGTCGGAGCCCGATCTTGTCGGCCAGGCCGGCATTCAGCTCGAGCACGGCAACGACGTTGCCCTCGGAGTGGATCACCTTGGTCGAGAACGGCTCCGTGTAGCTCTCGATCCGGTGCACGCGGCCGTCCGCCGAGATGAACACCATGTCGAGTGGGATGTAGGTATTCTTCATCCACATGCCGGCCGGCTGTGGCCGGTCGTAGAGGAACAGCATGCCGGCATTCTCGGGCAGCGACCGGCGAAACATCAGACCGCGCGCCTTCTCGACGTCGGTCCTTGCCACCTCGATAGCGAAATTGTGGTCGCCGGTGCCGGTCTTGAGCACGAGCGTGCCGGGTCCCATAGCAAGGCTGGTCTGGGCCAGGAGCATAAGCGCAAAAAACCCGGCGGCGCCTGTGCGGGCGAGCCGAGCCATCGCGCGAAATGTCAGTGCGAGGACGGACCTTGCGAACCGTCCGGCTTGAGCTCGGCGGCCATCAGCCCCTTCGGCCCTCTGCCGTAGCGCACCAGGAGCGATTGGCCGGGCCGGAGCTCGGTAAAGCCGCAGCGCCGGAGCGTCTCCATATGCACGAAAATGTCGAGGGTCTGGTCGCCCCGGGTGACGAAGCCGAAGCCCCGCAAGCGGTTGAACCATTTGACCGTGGCCCGCTCCCAATCGCTCTCGGGGATGACGATGACATGGGTCCGCTGTGGCAATTGCGACGGGTGAATCGCCGTCGAATCGTCCATGGCGCGGATGCGAAACGCCTGCAGGCCCTTCGGCCGACGCAACACCTCGCACACCACGCGCGCGCCTTCGTAGGCCGTCTGAAACCCGTCGCGGCGCAAGCACGTTACGTGCAGGAGAACGTCGGGTAGATCTTCGTCCGGAACAATAAATCCATAACCCTTTGACGCATCGAACCACTTGATCGATCCTGACACTTCGAAGACATCAACTGTGACTTCCTCGTCGCGTTGGGTATGGCCCTCTACCAGTGGCGGTTCTTTCGCCCCCATTGCCGCATTCCCCCGCTATACATCCCGCCGCAGCCGACCGACGCCCCACACACGAATCGGCTGAAATACACTCGTTGCGAACATAGCATTGCCGCCTAATGAGGCCACGGGAATTTTCCTGATGCTTCCGCCTTCTCCACAATGGTCGGCTCGCAGCCGCAGAGTTTCGGCAAGACATGCGCGCAAACCTCTGATCGGCAAGCGAATCTCTGGGATGACGGGAGAGAACGGCGTTGCCGCTCGGAAGCGGAACAATCTGGTGCTCGGAGCGCGCAAATATTTCTGATGCCGAGAGAATTTTAGCTT
>Ga0190270_10001684_pt1 | contig 10398 bp, 7 predicted proteins | sample Popmic320T_FD_133748 | JGI IMG/M metagenome (GOLD analysis project Ga0190270, IMG submission 133748) | Populus adjacent soil microbial communities from riparian zone of Weber River, Utah, USA - 320 T | ecosystem: Environmental > Terrestrial > Soil > Riparian zone | place: USA: Utah | collected... | reverse complement strand
GGCGGCGCGGCCGTCGCGACGCTGAACCTGGCGACGACGGAGGTCTGGAACGATCGCAACCAGCAGCGGCAGGAAAAAACCGAGTGGCACCGCGTGGTGCTGTGGGGCAAGCAGGCCGAGAGCCTGCAGGAGTACCTGACCAAGGGCAAGCAGATCTACATCGAGGGCCGTCTGCAGACCCGGCAGTGGGACGACAAGGACGGCAACAAGCGCTACACCACTGAAATCAAGGCCGACCGTGTCACGCTGCTCGGAGGCGGCGGGGGCGGCGGCGGACGGGGTGGAGGTGGGATGGAGCGGGGCGGGCCGTCCCCGGATGAACCACCGTCGGCGCCGCTCACCGACGACGATATTCCGTTCTAGGCGAGCAGAGCAGTCTTCGGTCTTCGGACTTCGGTCTTCAGTTCCGAAAAACCAAAGACCGAAGACTGAAGACTGAAGACCGGTTCGTCAGGTCGTGCGCCCGTACCTGTCTTCGAGGCGCACCACGTCGTCGAGCTCCGGCGTCGACACCTCCAGGACGTCGGTATCCTCGATCGCCGTCATCCGGTGCACGGTCTTCGGGCTGACGTGGATGGCGTCGCCGGGTTTCATCTCGCGCTTGGTCAGCACGCCGTCGATCTCGATCTCGTAGAGCAGCCTCCCGGAGTGGACCATCACGGTCTCGTCCTTGTAGTTGTGGAACTGGAGGCTCAGCGCGTGCCCGGCGTTGATGTGCAGGATCTTGCCGACGTAACGGTCGGTCTTGGCCCAGTGCAGCTCGTAGCCCCACGGCTTCTCGACTCGGATCGGTTCGTGCGTTGACATCTCGTTGGTCTCCCCTGCCCCGTCGCGGTCAGGAATCTCGGTGCGTCACACGGAGCCGCACGCCCGGCACACCGTGCAGCCGGCGCTCGAGCGCCTCGGCCACCATCACCGAACGGTGCTGACCGCCGGTGCAGCCGATCGCGACCGTCAAGTATGTCTTGCCCTCGCGCACGTAGTGCGGCAGGGCGAAGCCCAGGAACGACGCCAGCCGATCGATGAAGTCCTTCGTCGCCTTGTGGCGGCGCATGTAGCGCACCACTGCCGGGTCGCGTCCGGTGAGCGGCCGCAGCCGATCGACGAAGTGGGGGTTCGGCAGGCAGCGCACGTCGAACGCCAGGTCGGCGTCTTCGGGCAGCCCGCGCTTGAAGCCGAAGCTGAGCAGCGTGACCACCATCTCGGCGCGCTTGCCGCCGGCGTCGCGCGACATGCGCATGAAGATCTCGCGCAGCTCGTGGACGGTGAGCCGCGAGGTGTCGACGGTCATGTCGGCCATCGACCGGATCGTCGCCAGCTTCTCGCGCTCCTCGCGGATGCCCTCGGCTACGGATCGTCCGCGCGCCAGCGGGTGCGGCCGGCGCGTTTCGCTGAACCGCCGGACCAGGGAGCTGTGGGTCGCCTCGAGGAAGATCAGCGTCGGCCGGGTGCGCGGGTTGCTGCGCAGGCCCTTGAGAACGGCCGGGAACTGGCGCAGGAACCCGCTCTCGCGGATGTCCACCACCAGGGCGACCTTGTCCAGGCCGGCGTCGTCGCGGCCGGCGAGTTCGGCCAGGGTCGGAATCAGCTGGGTTGGGAGGTTGTCGACACAGAAGTAACCGAGGTCTTCCAGGGCGCGGAGCGCGTGCGTCTTGCCCGACCCCGACAGGCCCGTCACGATCACGAACCGCCGGGTGCCGCGCCGGGAGGTCGCCCGCCTGGCTTTGGCCGTGGCCCGCCGGGCGGTCGAACTCAATACAGGACCTTGCGCTGGTTCGATGTCGGGATCTTCAGCTCCTCCCGGTACTTGGCGATCGTGCGCCGGGCGAGGTCCAGGCCTTCCTTCTGCAGCATGTTCACGATCTTGGAGTCGCTGAGCGGCTTGCGGCCGTCTTCCTGTTCGATGATCTTGCGGATCCGCTGCTTGATGGTCACCGACGACACCGCCTCGCCGTAGGAGCTGGCGATGCCGCTGTGGAAGAAGTACTTCATCTCGAACACGCCCTGCGGCGTGTGCATGTACTTGTTGGTGACGACCCGGCTGACGGTGGATTCGTGCATGCCGATGTCGTTGGCGACGTCGCGCAGCACCAGCGGCCGCAGGTACTCGATGCCCTGGTCGAGGAAGTCGCGCTGGAAGTTGATGATGCTGGTGGCGACCTTGTGGATCGTCTTCTGGCGCTGCTCCACCGATTTGATCAGCCACAGCGCCGAGCGGAACTTGTCCTTGACGTAGGCCCTGGTCTCGTCGCTGTTCTCCGCTCCCTTGTCGAGCAGCCGGCGGTAGACCGGGCTGATGCGGAGCTGCGGCAGGCCTTCCTCGTTCAGCACCGCGACGTACTGATCCTCGACCTTGACCACGTGGACGTCGGGAATCACGTACTGCGACTGCGACGGGTTGTAGCGGCTGCCGGGCTTCGGGTCGAGGCGCTGGATGATCTCGATGTGCTGTTTCAGCTCTTCGATCGACACCCCCACCTTCTTGGCCAGCTCGGGGATCTGGTGGTTCTGCAGCAGCCGCATGTGCTGCGAGACGATGAGCTCGGCGGTTTCGGTGTGGGCGCCGGCCAGGCCCGGGTGCCGCAACTGCAGCAGCAGGCATTCCTGCAGGTCGCGCGCCGCCACGCCCACGGGATCGAAGCGCTGCACCAGCGCCAGCGCCGCCTCGACGTCCTCGATCGGCCAGGGCCCCATGGTCGCGAGCTCTTCGACCGTCGCCACCAGGTAGCCGTCATCGTCCAGGTTGCCGACGATGGCCTCGCCGATGTCGCGCGTCGCCGGCTCGCTGGACTGCATCGACAGCTGCCACAGCAGGTGGTCTGCCAGTGATCCAGACGTCGAGAGCGTGTTCTCGATCGGCGGCAGTTCCTTGACCTCGGTGGGGGTGCGGGGCCGGTAGCCGTCGTCCAGATAGTCGCCGAAGAAGTACTCGTAGTCCTGATCGTCCCAGCTGTCGGTCTTCTCCTGCGCCGGCTTCTCCTCGGTCTTCTCCGGCGGCGCCTCGACCTGCTGCAATTCCTCGGTCGGAGACTCCTCGAGCAGCGGGTTCTCGACCATCTCCTGATTGAGCAGTTCCGACAGTTCGAGCGTCGACATCGGCAGCAGCTTGATCGCCTGCTGCAGCGACGGCGTCAGAATCAGCTTCTGAACGAGTTTGGTGTGGAGTTTCTGCGAGATTGCCATGTGTCAGCCGCGCAGTTCCCGCCCGCGGCGAAGGGTTTTCGTCATCCGCTTAGTCGAGTCGAAAATCGGCGCCAAGATAGATCCGCCTCACGTCCTCGTCAGATGCCAGCGCGGCGGGAGTACCGCTTCTGAAGATACTTCCATCATGCACGATATATGCCCGATCCGTTATCCGCAACGTTTCGCGCACGTTGTGATCGGTCATCAGCACCCCAATCCCCCGCTCCTTCAAGTGGAACACAATCTTCTGAATCTCGGTCACCGCAATCGGGTCGATCCCGGCAAACGGTTCGTCGAGCAGGATGAACCGCGGCGCGATCACCAGCGCGCGGGTAATCTCTGCCCTCCGGCGTTCCCCCCCCGATAGCGTAAACGCCGGCGACTTTGCCACCGAGGTCAAACCCAGCTCCGCCAGAAGCTCGCTGGTTCGCCTCCGCCGCGTCTCGCGATCCGCGCCCGTCGTCTCGAGGATCGCCAGGATATTCTGCTCGACCGTCAACCCCCGGAAGATCGACGGTTCCTGGGGCAGATACCCGATGCCTTTCCGCGCCCGGATGTACATCGGGTCGTGGGTGACGTCGGTCCCGTCCAGCTCCACCCGTCCCGAGTCTGGAGCCGTCAGGCCGACGGCCATATAGAAGGTCGTGGTCTTGCCCGCGCCGTTCGGCCCGAGCAGCCCCACGATCTCCCCGGACGCCACTTCGATGCTGACGCCCCGCACGACGGTCCGCCCGCTGTAGGACTTGGTCAGTTCGTGCGTGCGAAGAATCGGCATCGGTGGCGGGTCGTTGATACCTGCGCCTACCGCTTCGAGGGCAAACAGGGTCCGTCGCTCTTGGTCTGCGTGCGAATCTCTTCGTTGCCGTCGACAAGGATTCTATCGGTCGATCTGTAGAATATCAGCGTCTTGCCCGTTGTTGCACGGCATCCCTCGACGACGCTGACCGGGACGGCTGCGGTGCCCGCAAGCTCGTAGCGCTGTTCGCTCGCCAGGTAGGTCAGGCGCTGGCTGCTGCCGCGTTTGGCCCCCAGCCGCAGGTTCACCCCGCCGCTCGCGTCCAGGCGCTCGGTGGCCGACGAGCCCTCCGCCAGCACCACGTCGATACGATCGGCGCGTACCTCGCCCTCGGGGCCGCTCAAGTAGGACTGCGGGGGCGCCGCGGCCGCGGGCGCGCCAGGCACGGCAGGCGCAACCGGCCTGGGCTGGGGCCGCGACGGCGGGGCCGGCGCCGCCGGATCGCTGAAGCTCAGGATGCGACCGGCGTTGTCGTAGCGGATCCGGGCCGCGCGGCCGCTGGCGAGCCCCTCCTTCATTGGCAGCGACATCCGCGCCGTGCCCGCGGCCGTGAGGTTGCCGGCCTCGCGATCGAGGTCGATGGTCTCGGCGCGAATCGCGGTCTCGCCCTGCCACAGCATCGCGTCGCCGGTGTAGACGAAGCGGTCGCCACCGGCCGCGGATGACAGCCGCTCGGCGTTGATGTTCACGGCCTGCTCGTCGGCCAGCAGCGCCGAACGTTGACGCGTTGGCGCGCCCCGTCCACGGCCGGACACCTGCGGCTGCAGCACCGATCGCACCGCGCCGTTGGCGGCAAGCGCGGTGTTCTCGAGGCCGACTTCGATGTGGTGGGCGGTCAGCGACAACCGATCGTCGGCGAGTCGCGACCGTGCGTCCTTCGGCCCCGCGTCGAGCACCAGGCGATCGCCCTCGACGTCATACTGGATCTCGGCCGCGTCCGCCGACAGATCGCCGTCCTCGAACGACGCGCCGCCGCCGAATACCGCCGAGCGAACGGCGTCGTCGGCCAGCCGCATTTGCAGGCTGCGGCCCTTGGCCCGGCGCGTCGCGTTCGCCCGGCCCCGCTCGCGATATTCCACGTCGTCGCTGAACCGCAGCTCCGACAGCGTCCCGGACGGCCCGTTGGTGGCGTCGAAGCTTCGCGCGCTCACGCGCTGCCCTTCGGACTCGCCGCTGGACAGGTCTACCACCACGCTGTCGCGTCCGGTTGCGCGCTCCACCTCGCCCGCCGCGTCGAGCGCGAGGTCCAGGACGCCGCCGCTGAACCGGCGGCCGCCGCCCCGCGGCCCCGGCGCCACCACCACCTGCGCGTCGGCGGTCAGCACCGCGCGCTGCAGCGTCTCCCCGTCCTCGGCGTACAGCAAGTCCATGTCGCGGGCAGTCATGCTCTCGAGCGAGCCTTCGCCCTTGACGGACGAGTGTCCGCGCAGCTCGACCAGGCTGACGCGCTGCTCGTCCTCGGACAGCCGCGCCACCACGGCGTCTGCTGCCATCGCATGGCTGGCGCGAACCACCGTGGCCTGTTCCTTGAGCGACAGTAGATGCTGAATCCGGTCCAGCGACGCCGCCCCCGCCTGGAACCGCATCGCCTGAGCCTTGTCGGATTTGGCCGGCTCGAAGCGGACGTCGGGCTGGGCCAGGAGGCTGAGCACTTCGGTGTTGGTGTCGTAGGACATGCCCGTGGCCGAGCCCTTCAGCCGGCCCTTCGTGAAGGTCACCGCACCCGGCGCCCGCACGAGCCCTTGCTCCTGGTTGTAGGTCGCGCTCTGCGCGTCCAGCGTGAACCCGTCACTGGCCGCCAACCGTACGTCGCCGGCCAGTTCGAGATCCTTCGCTTCTTTGCCCGCGCGCGCCTCCTTGGCCGTCACGATGTAGTCGCGCCCGCTCCGGTTGCGGACCGAAAGGCGAATGCCGTACTGCCGAGTCGACCCATCCTCGTAGTGCAGGGTGCGCTCGGCCTTCAGCTCGAACTGCTCTTCGTTCTCGCGCACCTGCTGCAGTACGGCGGCGCGGCTTTCGAGGATGGCCTTCGGGTCCATGCGCTCGACCGGCTGCGGAGCCGACTGGGACCTGCGCGTGCTCGACACGTAGGCCGCGGCCGCGCTGGCCAGCGCCAGCACGCCGACGAGGATGCGCGCCGGTCTATGCCAGGTCATCTCGGCTCAGAATAGCAGTATGGAGCGGCCCAACCGTGAAGTCGCCTGAGCCGAAGGCAAAAGGCTAAAGGCAAAAGGCTAAACAGGCTCGGGGGCGCGAAAATCGGCCACAGACAGCTGGACATAGGCTTCGCCGTTCCAGGTCTCCTGCTCGAGCGAAAAGGCCAGGTCCAGCGCGGCCTTGTGCTCCACCACCAGGCCTTCACGATCGGCGGCGCGCCACGCCATCCCGCGCATCACCTTCCCGTCCTGCCTGAGCGCCATCTTCAGGTGCCGTTCCTTGACCCGCCGCGGCCCGTCGATGACCTCCACCCGGCTGGCCGTGAACACCGGTGCAGGATTCCCGGCGCCGAAGGGCGCCAGGTTGGCCAGCTCGGCGGTGACCTGGCCGGTGATGTCCTTGAACCGCAGCGGTCCGTCGATCCACAAGCGTGGCCGCAGGTCGTCTGGCGCCAGGCAGGCGTCGGCGTGGGCGTTGATCCGCGCCCGGAACTCGCGCACGCGTCCCGCTTCCAGCGTCACGCCGGCCGCCTGCTTGTGCCCACCGAACGTCGTCAGCACGTCGGCCGATGCTTCCAGACCCGCCAGCAGGTTGAACGAAGGAATGCTGCGGCACGATCCGTGGGCGACATCGCCTTCCAGCGACAGCACAATCGCCGGCCGATGGAAGGCGTCCACCAGCTTGGACGCCACGATCCCGATGACGCCACGGTGCCACCCCTGGCCGGCGACGACGATCACCGTCCGCGATCCCACCTCGATATCGGTCTCGACGATCTTGCGTGCCTGGGCGACGATCTCCGCCTCTTCCTGCTGCCGCCTGGTGTTCTCGTGGTCCAGCGTCTCGGCCAGCATCCGGACCTCGTCGGCCATCGACTCGTCGGTGGCGAGCAGCAGCCGCGCGGCGATGTCGGAGCTGCTCATGCGACCGGCCGCGTTGATGCGCGGCGCCATCACGAACCCGATGTGGTAGCTGTCGATCTCACGGCCGGTGAGGCCGCACACGTCGAGCAGCGCGCGCAACCCGACGCGGTGCGGCCCGCGCGACAGCAGGCCCAGGCCCACCTTGGCGATGATGCGGTTCTCGCCCACGAGCGGCACCACGTCGGCCAGCGTGCCGATGGCGGCCATCTTGACGAAGGCCGGCAGCAGACTGGATCGGTTGGTGCGGGCGCACAGCGCCTGCACCAGCTTGAGCGCCACGCCCACGCCGGCCAGGTTCTTGTCGGGATAGCGGCAGTCGTGGCGCTTGGGATTCACGATCGCCATGGCACACGGCAGGTCCACGTCCGGCTCGTGGTGGTCGGTGATGATCAGGTCAAGGCCCAGTTCGCGCGCCCGGCGGGCCGCTTCGAGTCCCCGGATCCCGCAATCAACCGAGATCACCAGCGCGGCACCCTCGGCGTGCAGCCGCTCGATCGACGCCGGCTGCAAGCCATAGCCGTCTTTCAGCCGCTCCGGGATGAAGTGAACGACGTTGGCGCCGATCAGCTCGAGCGCCCGGCGCAGGATGACCGTCGAGGTCACCCCATCCACGTCGTAGTCGCCGTGCACCGCGATGCGCTCGCCGCGCTCCACCGCGCCGAGGATCCGCTCCACCGCGGCCGCCATGTCGGAAAGAGCGAACGGGTCGTGAAGATCCTCGAGCACCGGTGCCAGGAAACGACGCGCTGTCTCGACCTCACCCAGACCGCGGATGCACAGCAGGCGCGCCGTCACCGGCGCGATGCCGAGCTCGTGCTCCAGCACCCGCGCTTGCTGCTCGTCGCACCCCCGTGGCTGCCAGATACGCGGCGTCATCCGCCCTCGACCAGCGCGCTGTTGCCCATCGCCCGCCACTTGCGGTAACGGGCGTCCAGCCGGCCCGCGGAGCTCATGTTTGTCACCGAGAACAGCGCCTTCGACAAGGACATGTCGAGCAGCGTCGCAGCCTGCTCGTGGTTGGTGTGAGCGCCGCCACGAGGCTCGGGCACGATCTCGTCCACCAGGCCGGCCTTGATCAGATCGGGCGCCGTCAGCTTCAAGGCGGTCGCCGCCTCGACTTTCTTCCCCGCATCGCGCCATAGGATCGCGGCACAACCCTCCGGCGGGATCACGCTGTAGATGGCGAATTCGTGCATCAGGATGCGGTCGCCGACGGCGATGCCGAGCGCCCCGCCGCTGCCGCCTTCGCCGTGCACCACCACCACGATCGGCGTGTCGAGCACCATCATCTCGCGCAGGTTCAGGGCGATCGCTTCGGAGATGCCCCGCTCTTCCGACTCCATGCCGGGATATGCGGCGGGGGTATCGATGAACGCCAGCACCGGGCGGCTGAACTTCTCTGCCAGCTTCATCGCCCGCAGCGCCTTGCGGTAGCCTTCCGGCTTGGCGTAGCCGAAGTTCCGGTAGATCTTCTGCTTGGTGTCGCCGCCTCCGCCCTTGTGATGGCCGACGACGAGGACGTGCTCACCCTTGTAGCGGGCGAAGCCGGTCACGAGCGCGTGGTCGTCGGCGAACCGCCGGTCGCCGCTCACCTCGGTGAAGTCGGTGAAGAGGCGGTTCACGTAGTCGAGCACGGTCGGCCGCCCGGGGTGGCGCGCCACCAGCACCCGCTGCCACGGCGTCAGGTTGCGGTAGATGTCGCCGCGGATCGAGTCGATCCGGCGGTGCAGGCCGTCGATCGATCGCTGCCGCTCGGGCGTGCGCGGCAGCATCGACAGCGCCTCGATCTCGCGCACCAGCACCGCGATCGGCTCCTCGAACTCGAGTGTGTCTGGGGGCATTGGGGGACAGCCTCGTCGGTGCTCAGGCGCGCGGGCGCGGCGTCTTGCCCAGGGTGACCGCCCCCTGGCCGCACACACGCTCGATGTCCGCGACCAGGCTCTCCGACGGCCTGACGCGGAACTGGTTGTGCACGTCCACCTTCACCCGCATCGGCCGCAGCGGCGGCCGCATTTCGATCGTCAGCGCCACGCGCCGATCGCCCTTGTGGTGCGACAGCACGTCCCAAAGGCGCTCGACCGTCGCCCGATCGTGCGGCGGCGTGGTCACCGTGATCGCCACCGACGTGGACAGTCGCTCGGTCAGCACCTCGATCGGCGCGACCTCGGTGGCCAGGATCCGCGCGCTCTCGTCGTCCCGCTCCAGCTTCCCGGTCACCATTACCATGCGGCCGTTCTCCGCCATGTGACCCCACTGCTTGAACGTCTCCGGGAACACCACCACCTCGACGCTGCCGCGGGCATCGTCCAGCATGAACACGCACATCCGGTCGCCTTTGCGGGTCTTCAACGGCCGCAGGCCGCTGACGATGCCACCGACGACTGTCTCGGCGCTGGAGGGCGGAGCCGGGCGCGCGACGGCCGGCGGCTCGGCGGCCGGCTCCGCGCCGTTCAGGACCGGATCCGTCTCCGGCTTCGGCACCAGCTCGTGCGTGGCCCGGGCGCCATAGGCCGCGAGATCGGCGGCGTAGCGATCCATCGGGTGCCCGCTCCAGTAAAGGCCCAGCGACTCCTTCTCGAAGTTCAGCTGCTCGATCTCCGACCAGGCTGACACGAGCGGCAGCGACGCGACACTCGCGCGCGCGGCGCCGTCGCCGCCGCCAAACAGATCCGCCTGGCCCAGATCCCGGTCGCGCTGCGTCCGGTTCCCATGCTCGCAGGCCGCGTCGATGGACGCTGCCAGGCGTGCGCGCAGGCTGCGCATCGGCTCACCGTCGGTGCCGCCGCTGAACGCGTCGCAAGCGCCCGACTTGACCAGCGCCTCGAACACGCGCTTGTTGACGATGCGCAGGTCCAGGATCTCGCACAGCTGGTGCAGCGAGGTGATGCGCCCTGCAAGCGCCGTTCGGGCCGCGACAATCGCTTCGACGGCCGACTCCCCCAGCCCCTTCAGCGCCCCGAGACCGAACCGCACCCCCTGGCCGGGCTCCACGGAAAAATGCCAATGGCTGGCGTTGACGTCGGGGGCCAGCACCGGCACGCCCCGCTCGCGGCACTCGCCCATGTAGATTGCGAGCTTGTCGGTGTTCTGCGACTCGATGGTCAGCAGCGCGGCCGCGAAGTGCCACGGGTAGTTCGCCTTGAGGTACGCGGTCTGGTAAGCCAGGAAGGCGTAAGCGGTCGAGTGCGACTTGTTGAAGCCGTAGCCGGCGAAGTACTCCATCAGGTCGAAGATCTTCGTGGCCTTCTTCTCGCTGATCCCCTTGGCGCGCGCCCCGGCCATGAAGGCCTCGCGCTGCTTGGCCATCACCTTGGGATCCTTCTTGCCCATCGCCTTGCG
>Ga0190270_10001683_pt1 | contig 10399 bp, 11 predicted proteins | sample Popmic320T_FD_133748 | JGI IMG/M metagenome (GOLD analysis project Ga0190270, IMG submission 133748) | Populus adjacent soil microbial communities from riparian zone of Weber River, Utah, USA - 320 T | ecosystem: Environmental > Terrestrial > Soil > Riparian zone | place: USA: Utah | collected... | reverse complement strand
TGTGGGACTCCGGTCATCGCAAGCCGAGTCGGTGGCATGGCGATGACGCTTCCCGGCATCGCGCAGCTGGTGCCTCCCGGCGATGCGGCCGCCATGGCCGACGCTTTCCAGTGGGTGAGCCGGAACAGGGCGGCGGCGAAGCAGCAGGCGCTCCTCGGCCGCGAATACGTGGAAGCGACCTGGTCGCGGGACAGGGCGTTCGCCTCGATTGCAGCGGCGTTGGAGGAGTCGAATGGCTGACCTTCGTGACGCGGTCAGCGGCGGGCACTATGCCCAGAAGCAGCTCCTGTCGCGCGATAAGCTCGTCGCGTGGAGCCACTCTCGCAGGTTCGCGACGGCGCTCACGCTGGCGCGCAGCTTCTCGGGCAAGCGCATCCTCGACTATGGCAGTGGCGACGGAACGTTTCTCGCGCTGGCGATGATGGCCGGCTCTCCACCTGCCGCGGCCGTCGGCGCCGAGCTGCTGGACGATGTGATTGCCGATTGCCGCGCGCGTTACAGCGCCGAGCCGCGCATGAGCTTCGTTCAGGTCACGTCGCTCGACGTTCCGGACCACACGAAACGATATGACGCCGTCTTCTGCATGGAAGTCCTCGAGCACGTCGTCGATTGGGAGCCCGAGCTGGGGCGGATGGCTCGACTGCTTGCACCCGGCGGCACGCTCATCGTCAGCGTGCCGGTCGAGACCGGTGTCCCGGTGGTCGTGAAGCAAGTCGTCCGCACGATCGCCGGCTGGCGCAAGATCGGCCACTATCCCGGAACGACGTCCTACTCGTGGAGCGAGCTTGCGGCCGCGGTTTTTGCGGGCCGTAGGCAGCACGTCACCCGGCCGGTTTTCGATTTCGGCGGGAGTCCCGCACACGGCCACAAAGGCTTCAATTGGCGGGTGCTGCACGAGCGGCTGAAGCAGCAGTTCGACGTGACGAGTGTCGTGGCGAGCCCGTTCTCGTGGCTGGGTCCCGGCCTGGCGACCCAGGTATGGTTCATTGCCCGCCTGCGCGAGGCAGGTCCGCGATGAAGCCTGTCCGTGTCGGGGTCGTCTGCGACCTGCGGGAGGAAGGCTGGCACAGCATGGATCTCGTGGCCGACATGCTGCTCGACACGTTGCCTTCGGTGTCGGGCGGCAGCATCGAGGCCACTCGGCTTCGCCCGCCTATGGTTCGCCGATGGACGCGATTGCCGGTTGTCGGAAGCGGCAGCCGGGCCCGCCTTGGCGACAGGCTGACAGGACGGCTCTGGGATTATCCGCGCTGGCTTCGGCCGCAGCGTGCCGAGTTCGACGTGTTTCACATCGTCGACCACAGCTACGCGCATCTGATCCGCGCGCTGCCCGCGGAGCGCACCATCGTGACATGCAACGACACCGATGCCTTCCAGGCCGCTCGCGACGGCAAATCGTCGCGGCTCGATCCCTCGCGGCTGCTGGCGGAACATGTGCTCGATGGCATTTCGCGCGCCTCGCACGTTGCGTGCATCAGCGAAGCCACGCGGCACGATCTGATTGCGACCGGCCGCGTCGATCCCTCCCGTACGAGCGTCGTGTATCTCGGGGCGCATCCCACGTGCAGGCCGGCGCCCGACGCCAGTGCCGACGCAGAGATCGAGCGCATGCTCGGCCCCAGGGGCTTCGACATCCTGCATGTGGCGAGCACCATTCCGCGCAAACGCATCGATGTTCTGCTCGAAATGTTCAGCAGATTCCACGGGATGCACCCCCACGCCAGGCTGCTGCGCGTCGGCGGCCCGCTGACGCGTGAGCAGCAGCGTCTCGCCGAGCGCCTGAACGTCTTCGACGCGATTGTGCAGCTGCCGTTTCTCGAGCGGCCGCATCTTGCCGCGCTGTACCGCCGCGCGTCGGTTGTCGTGCTGCCGTCCGATCGCGAGGGATTCGGGTTGCCGGTCGTCGAGGCGATGGCGTGCGGCACGCCTGTGATTGCCAGCGACATCGCCGCGCTGCGCGAAGTGGGCGGATCGGCAGCGCAATATTGCCCGCCTGGCGACGTCGATTGCTGGGTCGAGGCGCTCGTGCAATTGCAGCGCGAGCAGGCCGACGAAGCCACGCGCGCGCGCCGCCGCGCGGCGTGTCTCAGCGAGGCCGCACGGTTCGACTGGAAGCTCTACGCTGCGCAAATGGCCGCGCTGTACCAGCAGCCGCTGGCGAGGGAGCGCGCGTCGTGAAAGTCCTGCAACTCGGGAAGTTCTATCCGCCGGCAAAAGGCGGGATGGAGACCATCCTCGCGCTCATTTGTGAACGTACGGCGCAACATGTTCACAACCGCGTCATTGTGGCGAATACGGAATCGACGACCGTCGAAGAGCGTCATGGATCGATTGATGTGTTGCGCGTTGCCGCGCTCACCCGCATCGGCGCCGTCACGCTCTGCCCGACGATGCCTTTCGTGCTCTCACGGGAAAGCGCCGACGTCATCGTCCTGCACGAGCCGAACCCCATGGCCCTCGTCGCGTATTTCCTTGCCCGTCCCGCGGGACACCTCATCGTCTGGTATCACAGCGACGTGATCCGTGCGAGCTGGCTTTACCGCCTGTTCTATCGTCCGTTCCTCCGCTTCGCGCTGTCCCGCGCGGCACGGATCGTCGTGTCGTCGCCGCCGCTCGGGAGATCGGCTCCCGAGCTGCAGGATTTTCAGGCGAAGTGCACGGTGATCCCATTCGGCATCGAAGGACGCAGCGGTCAGGAATTGGACGCAACTCTCGAGCGGGCAGCAGCGATTCGCCGCGACATCAATCAGCCGATCGTGCTGTTCGTCGGCCGCCTCGTGCCGTACAAGGGTGTGGACGTGCTGCTCGAGGCGCTGACAGGGGTGGAGGCCACCGCGGTAGTCGTCGGCGACGGACCGCAGCGGGCCGCGCTCGAAGAGCAGGCTCGCCAGCTCGGTATCGCGAGCCGCGTCCGGTTTGTGGGCTCCGTCGCGGACCAGGAGCTCGCCGCGCTCTATCGAGCCTGTCACGTCTTCGTATTGCCGTCGGTGACTCGACAGGAAGCCTTCGGCGTCGTCCAGCTCGAAGCGATGGCTGCCGGCAAACCCGTTGTCAGCACCGACGTGGGAACAGGCGTCGGATGGGTGAACCGACACGGCGAGACGGGATATGTCGTCCCGCCGCGCGACCCCGTCGCGCTTCGGGAAGCCCTGCGGCGGCTGCTGACGGACGCCGGCCTGCAGAAGTCGATGGGAGACGCGGCGATGCGAAGGGCCCGTTCGGCTTTTACCGTTGAGCGGATGATTGACGACACGCTCGCGTTGTATCGCGGCGTGATGGCGGTGGCGGGGCATGGCGAAACGGCTGCTTGACATGCTGCTCTCCGGAGGCGGGCTGATCGTCTCGGCGCCGCTCTGGGGCGCGATCGCGGCGCTCATCAAGATCGAGGACGGCGGCCCTGTCTTCTTTTCGCAGGAACGCGTCGGGCATCTTGGCGGCCGCTTCGAGGCGCTGAAATTCCGATCGATGATCATCGACGCAGAAGCCAGGACTGGTCCGATCCAGGCAGGGGAAAACGATCCGCGAATCACGCGCATCGGGCGAATCCTGCGCGCCACGGCGATGGACGAGCTGCCTCAGCTCTGGAACATTTTCCGCGGCGACATGAGCTTCGTGGGACCACGCGCGCTCCGCCCGGGAGAGATCGAGGTGAAGGGCAACGGCGCCGTCGAAAAGCTCGAGGATGTGCCGGGCTTCGTCGATCGCTGCGCGGTGCGTCCTGGACTCACCGGCGTTGCACAGATTTATGCGCCGCGCGACGTGGTGAGGCGGCGCAAGTTCCGCTATGACCGCTTCTATATCCGTCGTCAGTCGTTCTGGTTCGACGTGCGTCTCATCCTGCTGTCGTTCTGGATTACCTTCCGCGGCCGGTGGGAGGTCCGCAGCCGCAAGTTGTAGGGTGCCTGCCTCGCCGAAGCTCGCGTGCATTAGGCGAGCGAAGGCGGGTAGAATGCCCGCGATGTATGACGTGGTCATCATCGGCGGCGGGCCGGCGGGCCTGTTCGCCGGCGCCCGCCTTGCTGCCGCCGGGTTTCGAACGGTTCTTCTCGAGGAACACGCAAGCGTAGGAGAACCCGTCCATTGCACTGGCGTGCTGGCGGCGGACGCGTTTGACGAGTTCAACCTCTCCCGCCGATCGCTCCTCAACCAGCTGACGACTGCGCGCTTTCACTCTCCTGCAGGACACGAGGTCACGTATTCCGGCGATCGCGTCGAAGCCGTCGTCATCGATCGCCGCACATTCGACCAGGATTTGCTCGAGCGTGCCACGTCGGCGGGCGTCTTGATCGAGCGTGGCGCGCGGGTGACGGGCGTGCAGATTGACGCGGCCGGCGTCACCGTCAAAACGCCGTCGGGCGAGCACCGAGCCCAGGCGTGCATCCTGGCCTGCGGCGCCAACTATTCACTGCACCGGCAAGTCGGCTTCGGCATGCCGCGCCTCTTTCTTCATACTGCGCAGCTCGAAGTACCGGTCACGCGCCTTGGCGACGTCGAGCTTTATTTCGGAGCGGAGACTGCGCCCAAGGGATTCGGATGGGTAGTGCCGGTCTCCAGGCCTCGCGAGCAATGCGCCCGCATCGGCGTGATGTGTGGCGGCGATGCACCGAGATATTTTCATCGCCTGGCGGCGCGGGTCGCATCGCGATGGGGTGTGGCGAGCGCCAATCTCGGATCTCCGCGGCAGAAGATCCTCCCCCTCGCGCCGATTTCGCGCACCTATGGCGACAGGCTGCTTGCCATCGGTGATGCGGCGGGCCTGGTCAAGCCGACGACGGGCGGTGGAATCTACTACAGCCTGGTCTCGGCCGCTCTCGCGTCGGAAACGCTGGCCGATGCCGTGTCGCGAAACGACCTGAGCGCGCGCCGGCTGTCCACTTACGAAGAGCGCTGGCGCGAGCGATTGTCAGCCGAGTTCCAGGCACAAACCCGACTGCGCATGCTCGCCCACAGCATGAGCGATTCCGAAATCGAACAGCTTTTCGATCTCGCGCGCACCGACGGCGTCATGCCGATCGTGCGTCGCACGGCGTCCTTCAATCGTCACCGCAAGTTGATTCTCGCCTTGTTGAAACACCCTCCCGTACGCGAACTCCTCCTGCGACGGCTCGCTTTCTAGACAGAACCTTCGGTTCTCGCTTGCAACATCGCCTCTAGTCGGTGCCGGTATGTGTGCTCGGCGAGCACCCGCGCCCGTCCGGCGGCCGCGACGCGCGCCCTGGCGCCGGCATCGCTGAGGTATCGATCGACGAGCTCATGCAGCTCGCCGGGCGTTCGAAAGGTCTCGAGCTCGACACCTGGTGTGAGCCATCGGTCGAGGCCATCTCTCCAGTCGGCAATCTGGAATGCACCCGAGCAGCACAACGAGAAGGTCCGAAGGCTCGTGCCCCGGCGAAATTGCGGGTGGTGCAGGTTCAGCGCGATGGCGCCGCTCGCATAAATCTGGTTCGCGCGTTCCGACGAGACCGGCCCGCCGCGGTACGCCCGTGCCACCACCCCGCCGTAACGGCGCCATCCCTCGTCGCCGAAAATCGCCAGGGGCACGTCCGAGAGCGACTCGAGCAATGCGCGGCGATATTCACCGGTCGGGTGATCGGCGCAACTCGATCCCACGTACACCACATGATCCGCGAGCGAACGATCGAGCTCAGCGGGTCCAACTGCGCAGTGCGATTGGGGATCGGCACCACACGGCAGCCATGCCGGACGACGGCCGATCATCCGTTCTATCGTGTCCGACCATCCCTCGTCCGGGCTGTAGAGGCAATCGAAGACGTCGAGTAATTTTTCCAGGCGGCTGTTTTCGTAGCCGAACGGGTCGTCCATCAGCCATCCGATTCGGGTCGCGCGTTTGGCCGTCGCGAGCGTGTCTCTCGTCAGCGGCTCGCCCCAACAGAGGATCGACAGCACGACATCCGGTTGGAATCGCTCGTATTCGCGCTTGAACTCCAGATTCACGCGCAGTTCCTGTTCGCGCGCCAGCGCCAATCGCCATCGTCCGGCCAGTGATGGGCCAATCACGGGAATACGATCGATTCTGCGGATACTGCCGGCTCGAGTGCGGGTGGACGCGTCTTGGTTCGTGATGAGCACCGACACGTCGCTCGCGACCCCCTCGAGGCCGCGCACGACGAACGGGACCAGATCGCCGAACCACTCGAACCCTGTGACGAGCACTCTCATGTCATGCCCATTCGATCGTGTCGATCCCCAGGTCGTCCACCAATTGTCTGACGACGAAGAACGTGGCCATGGGCGCAAGCGGAACGAGCAGACGCGAAATGGAGAAGCCGACGTGCGCGCTCACGTCCGGCCACGCGCTGAACACGTACATGCACGCATACACCTTCAGTGGAATCAGCACGGCCGCCGCGAGAAACCAGTCGGCCCGCGTCGATCGCCTTCCCGCCACCATGAGCAGGGCCGATGCGAAGAAGCATGGCCAGACAAGCCCCCAATGCCCCGGCCGCATCAATTCTTTGATGACCAGAGGCCAGACGAGGATGAGCGTATCAACGACGTTACTCATCCCGGAGAAGGTCAGCGCGCGAAAGTCCCCTGTCGGCTGCGCCCCGTTGAGCCGGATTGCTACCTGCCATGGGACAAGCGCGAGCGCCGGTATCCACAACAGCGCAGACAGGCGCCGGCGATCAATCGTCCCCGCGGCGCCCAAGGCTGACAGGCCGATTGCACCGGCAAGAATGACACCTTCCGCTTTCGTCCATACGGCCACGATCAGCAACCCTGTTGCGATGTTCGCATATCGCAGATCGCGCGTCCGCAGTGCCATGTACGTGAAGCAGGCTGCGCCCGCGACCGATGCCGCAAGTGGAACGTCAGCGTAACCCGACGCCGCACCTGGAAGCAGCGTGAGCACCGGCATGCAGCCAAGCGCGATCGCCGTGACGAGCGCCGATTGAAGATTCGCGACTCGCCGCACCGCGCCGCAGACAAGGGCGGCGAGGCTGACATAAAAAAGAGGAAACACAATCTTGACTGCAGATTGATCGATGCGCCCCAACCAGCTGTAAATCCAGAACTCCGTGAATGGCACGAGCAGCGGGTATCGCGGATGCGACCAGCTGCGGCTTGCGTCGGCGAAATAGGTACCTGGTAACTGCCCGGCCGGTGCGTGCTCGAATGCCAGCCGGGCCTTGAGCTCGAAGTTGAAGAGACCGTCCCATCCCAGCGTCGTCCACGTGGCTGCCAGGCCGAGCACGGCGAACTGTAGAAGAAGAACGAATGTCAGGACGATAGCTTCAGAGCTGAAGGCAAACCCGACAGCGCCGGCGCCTATTCTGGTGCTCCGGCGCGACGCCAGGAACACCAGCGCCATAGCGATGCCCGTGACGACCCAGATCGGAGAGATCCACCGATAGAGTGGCGTCAGAAGAAACCAGGCGATGGTTGATGCGCCTGTTCCCAGCAGCCACGCCAGCGCGCAGCGTTCGTACCACAACAGTCGCAATCCGCGGCTTGCCATCTTCGTGACGGCGTCGCCGAACAGAAGCAGGACAGCCAGCGAACACAGGATTGCGAGCCACGCCGGCATCACTTCAGGTCTACCAGCGTCATGGCGTCCGATACCTTTTCGATCGTTGTGTGGGACGCACTGACGGAAGGCCCGATCACTATCCCGTACCGTGTGGCACCGGGTGGAGGATCCAGCCAGATCTGTTTCGGATAGAGCAGATAGCTGAGTGCATAGTGAAGCTGCGTGGCGTTCAGCCCGCCGGCAGCGTCCCGATCAATAGTCAACGAAACGCCGGCGTCGTCCGGCCACGCCGCGCGGCGCACGGCCGCTGTGATTTCCGCCGGCGACACCTTCAACGGTGCGACCTGCTCGTCGATGCTTGCCAGAGGTCCCCGAGCCGCCGGTCTGTCGAACAACCTCGCATACAACCGGGCTGATGCAATGCCGGAGTACAGGAATCCCGCCGCGAACGCGGCGAGCAGGCATCGTGCGGCGGCTCTCCGGCCAGTCACTTCTGCGCTTCCAGATCGATCGAGAGAAACCACGCGGGAAACATCCACGCCCACCGGCGCTCGTACGCGTCTGGCCGGCGATTGGCCAGCCGGTGCACGAGTTTGTTCACCAGGGTTGGATAGAACACGATCTGCGTTCGCGAACGTTTGAACCGCGCGTGACTGTAGAACGACAGCTCGTGATCGGCGCCAAAGTAATCGAAGCTGAAGCAACTGAACTGATGGCGATGGGTCGGGTCGGTGAAGGCGTTGGCCGACGAAAAATGCGGCACTGTGATGTGCACCTGCGCGCCATCCCGGCAGACCCGGTAGATTTCTTCCATCACGGGCACGACATCGGGCAGGTGCTCGATCACGTCGTACGCGAAGACCTGACGGAACTGGCCGGAGGGCAGCGGCCACGGAAAGCGATTGAGATCGTGCACCACGTCAGCGCCGACGCCTGCGCTGATATCGAGGTTGACCGCGCCGTCAATCCGCTTCCGGCCGCAGCCGATATTCAGGATGTCGTTCATGTCCGCCCTCGCTGGGCAAATAGTGCGGGAGCCTGCATGGTCAGCCAGATCCATGCCTTGAGCCACGGCATCAGCGCCGAGCGATCTGAAAGCACCTGGCGAATACCTCCCATGCCCGCGTAACGCAACACCCACATCGGCAGGACGGTCAACCGCGCGTGCAGCAGGTAGAGGGCGCCGAGATTCTTGAACTTGTGGTACGCCACCACTGACGAATCCGCGTGAGCGGGCGGCGGTTCATGATGAAACACCTTCGCCGCCGGCACGATGGCCAGATGCCATCCGCGCTTCAACACACGGGCGCACAGCTCGACGTCTTCGCCATACATGAAGAAGTCGTCACGAAACCCGCCGAGCTCGCGCAGTTGAGCCGTGCGCGCCGCAATGGCCGCACCCGGCAGATACATGGTCTGGAACGGCGTCGTCTGCGGCGCCTCTGCAGCTCCGGCGCCCACGATTCGCATCCGATAGACCGCCCCGAGATCGAATTCGCCTCCGGCGCAGCGGACGGTGCCCTCGTTTCGATTCCACATGATGGGCCCGGCCAGGGCGACTTCACCGTGAGTCTCGAGATACGCGACCAGGTGAACGAGACAGTCGGCTGCCAGCTCGACGTCGTCCTCGGTCAGGTAAACATATTCGCCGCGTGCCTCGTTCAGCCCTCCATTCATGCCTCCCGTGAATCCCAGATTGCCCGGGTTGGCCACGAGCCGGACATTCCGGAAAGTGCCGACGAGGTCGTGGATCTCGCCGCTCGACGAGCTGCGATTGTCCACGACAATCACCTCCATGGCGTCGATTGTCTGGGCAAGGATGGATCGCAGCGCCTTCTCGAGCAGGCGCGGGCGGTTGTAGCTCAGGACGACGACCGTGACGCGCGGACACTCGGCATCAACCATCCAGAATCGCTCTCTTACTCTGGATCCGGAGGTATCGGTCTCGAGGCGCGCGGGTTCATCGGCAGCACATGGCTCTCAGGTTCCTTTTTTCGGAACCAGTCCGCCAGGCGCATGGCGACGCCTCGCTTGTCCGGGAGGAATTCCTGCAGCTGAAGCAGCACCTCGATGACTTCTTCGAGACGGTGGACGACACCGACACCGCGTTCGGTTGCCTGTTGTTCGAGCGATGAGTCGCCCATCTGCAGAAGAAGCATGGCTTTCGCCTGGGACGCTCCGACGACTTCGAGGCAGTTGAGGAATTGATCGTCGATGATGACGTCGAGCCGCAGGGCGTTCGCGATTTCGCCGCGCGAGCCGGGCACCGTGACCACTGCGGGCATGTAGAACCCATACGCCTCGAGCCAGGTCTGGCTTTGGAACTGCACCGAGTCGCCCGCAGTGGGGATGCGAGAAGTCAGGAACGACACCTCCCATCGGTACCGCCGTGCGAGCTGATAGAGACGTGCGATCTGAGCCGGTTCGTACGGCGCAAGCCCCAGCCACCAGTTCGGTGTCTCGGTAATGACCCGCCACACGCGCTTGGCGTCGGCGGGAGAAACCGTATCGAAGTCGGGCATCGGTGTCGCGGGCCGGCGAATGGCGTCGCGGCCGAGCACGGTGGCGGCGGCATCGAGGAAGGCCGTCCGGAAATCTGCAACCACGCCGTCGAGGTCGAAGCCGATTCGCAGCATCGTCAGTAGTCGCGAAGGCGCGCCGCTCGAGGCTCAGCCTCGTGGGTCGCGATAGCGCCGAGCATGGCGAGCAGCAGCGCGTTAGCCGGCATCGTCAATCCGGTTTCCCAGACGCTCTGCACCAGAACCCCGGCGATTCCCGCACACGCACCTGCTCTGACGAGATAGTCGGATGAGAGATCCTGCTTGAGGCTGCGGATTGCCGTCACGACGAACAATCCAGTGGCAAACAGACCAGGCAGCACGAGCCAGACGCCGCCTTCGGCCAGCA
>Ga0190270_10001682_pt1 | contig 10399 bp, 7 predicted proteins | sample Popmic320T_FD_133748 | JGI IMG/M metagenome (GOLD analysis project Ga0190270, IMG submission 133748) | Populus adjacent soil microbial communities from riparian zone of Weber River, Utah, USA - 320 T | ecosystem: Environmental > Terrestrial > Soil > Riparian zone | place: USA: Utah | collected... | reverse complement strand
GCCGTCCGCGTGGTCACGGAGAGCCCATGGCACGCCCTGTTCGCGAAGACGCTCTTCATCGACCCCACCGACGAGGAGCTCGACGAGATGGAGCCGCAGGCGCTCGTACTCCACGCGCCGTCCGTCTCGGCCGTGCCGGAGGAGGACGCAACACGCACGGAGACGTTCGTCTGCCTGCATCCCTCGCGCATCGAGGTGGTCATAGGCGGCACCTTCTACGCAGGCGAGATCAAGAAGTCGATCTTCACGGTCATGAACGACCGGCTACCACTCGGGGGCGTGTTCCCGATGCACTGCTCGGCCAACCTCGACGACGGCGGGCGGGTCGCGGTTTTCTTCGGCCTCTCGGGCACGGGGAAGACGACGCTCTCCGCGGATCCCGAGCGCCACCTCATCGGCGACGACGAGCACGGCTGGTCGGACGACGGCGTGTTCAACGTCGAGGGCGGCTGCTACGCCAAGGTGATCCGCCTGTCGGCGGAGGCCGAGCCGCAGATCTACGCGACGACGCGCGCCTTCGGAACGGTGCTCGAGAACGTGGTCGTCGACGAGCAGGGCGTGCTCGGCCTCGATGACGACTCCAAGACCGAGAACACGCGGGCCGCCTACAAGCTCGAGCAGATCGCGAACGCGCTTCCGACCAAGCGCGCAGGGCATCCGAGCTCGGTCGTGTTCCTCACCGCGGATGCATTCGGGATCCTCCCGCCGATCGCGCGGCTCACGCGTGACCAGGCGCTGTACTGGTTCCTGTCCGGCTTCACGGCGAAGCTCGCCGGCACCGAGATCGGCGTCACCGAGCCCCAGCCGACGTTCTCGGCCTGCTTCGGCGCGCCGTTCCTCCCGCAGCCGCCGTCCGTGTACGCGCGCATGCTCGGCGAGAAGCTCGACGCGCACCCGAAGGCGAAGGTATGGCTCGTCAATACGGGCTGGACGGGTGGGCCGTTCGGCCAGGGTCGGCGGATGCCGATCGACGCGACGAGGATGCTCCTCGACGCGGCGCTCTCGGGAGACCTCGACGGCGTGGAGTACCGCCTCGACCCGACGTTCGGCCTCGAGGTTCCCGTGGCCGTGCCGGGAGTCGATTCCGCGCTCCTCGACCCGCGCTCGACGTGGGCCGACCCCGACGCCTACGACGCGAAGGCCGCCGAGCTCGCTCGCATGTTCCGCGAGAACTTCACGCGCTTCGACGACGTGGCTCCGGGCGTCGCGGCTGCCGGCCCGACCGTCTAGTCACCACCCGGTCACATCGGCGCCGGCGCCTTCTTACGCAGGCTTCATCTTCGCGCGGCTATAACCGCCGGGTGGCGAGCCCACTGACGAGGCACTTCGCGGTCCTCCTGTCCACCGCAGTCCTGGTCGGCGCACTGGCAGCCGCCGCGTCGGTCGAGCAGCGCCCGCGTTCCTCGTACGCGTACCGGCTCTCGGCGGATGCCAACGCACCGCTCCGCGCGAACCGGCTCGCGCAGGTGCCGATCACGTATCGGGGTGGCCCGATCACCGCGTCGACCGGCGAGATCGTGGACGTCCGTGTCTCGGACTCGCTTCCGGTGGAGACCTCGACACCCGAGGGCTGGGCGGAGTTCCTCGCGAAGCTGGCGCACGGCGCGGAGATCGCGCAGCTGACGACGTACATCGTCACGTTCGACGAGGTGCAGCAGATCTGCGGCTCGCGTGCGCTCGGCTGCTACGGCGACGACCAGATGGTGGCGCCCGGCGAGCTCGCCGCGGACATCGCGCCCGAGGAGGTCGTGCGGCACGAGTACGGGCACCACATCGCAAACCACCGGTCGAACCCTCCCTGGGTCGCGATCGACTGGGGTCCCAAGCGGTGGGCCAGTGCGGCGAGCGTGTGTGCCAGGGTGGGCCGGCGTGAGGCGTATCCCGGGGACCAGGGATCGAACTACGCGCAGAACCCCGGAGAGGCCTGGGCCGAGACCTACAGGCTCATGGACGAGCGCAAGGTCGGGATCACGACGGCGACGTGGCAGATCGTCGCCTCGAGCTTCTTCCCGAGCGAGGCTGCGCTCCAGGCCGCCGAGCTCGACGTGACCCAGCCATGGGCCGCCTCGCGCACAACGGCGTCGACGCGAGTGTTCGGCCGCAGGACGCCGAAGGTGTGGTGGATCCAACTCGCGACGCCGCTCGACGGCGACTTCCGAATCACCGCGACGATGCCGAATGGCGGGACCCACGAGGTGGCGCTCGTCGGCGCCAATCGAAGGACGGTCGTGAAGCGGGCGGGGTGGACCGGCCAGCGCGTGAAGCGGCTCGACGGCACGGTGTGCGGTCAGCGCTCGTCCTTCGTCCGGGTGACGCAGAAAGGCGCGCTCGGACGGGTCCGCGTATTGGTGACGATCCCGTGACCCGAGCTCTGGCGGCCGGGGTCGCGGCGGCCCTGCTCGTTGTTGCGGCCCCGGCCGCCGCGGTCGGGGCTCCGGCGTCAAACGCCGTGGTAGATGTGACCGCCGAGGACATCGCAGCGCCGCGTTCGACGGCCGCGCTCGCGGCGTGGTGCGGGAGCGCGTCGCAGACCGACCGGGCTCCGAACGGCGTCGCCGGCAATCCGATCCATTGGGTCTACGCGATCCCCTCCGACGGCGCTGACAACCTGGCGGGGCTTGCGAGCGTCATGCAGGCGGACGCGGAGCAGATCGACGCCTGGTGGCGCGGCCAGGATCCGGCGCGGACGCCTCGGAACGACATCGCGTTGTTCTCCTGCGGCGCGCAGCTCGACATCACGACGGTGCGCATTCCGCGTACGAGCGCCGAGCTTTCGCCACTCCAGGGCCGCTTCTCCACTATCGTGGACGGCCTCGACGCGGCCGGGCTGAGCTCGTCACTCACGAAGTACGTCGTCTACTTCGACGGTCCGACCGCCGACGCAAACGTGTGCGGCCAGGGTGGAAGCGACTCGAGCGGCTTCGGAGCCGCGGTCGTCTACCTCCGTTCATGCACGGGCGTGTCGACGGCTGCCGTCGCCGTCCACGAGGTCGTCCACACGCTCGGCGCGGTCTCGCGGAGCGCGCCGCACGACTGCGACGGCGAGTCGAGCGGACACACGTGCGACAACGAGGCCGACCTCATGTTTCCGTCGATCGGCGGTGACCCGCTCTCGGCGAAGCTCCTCGACCCCGGACGCGACGACTACTACGCCCATTCGGGCAGCTGGACGGACACGCAGGATTCGCCGTGGCTGGTGCGTCTCGATGCCCAGGCTCCGCTTGCGCTCACGATCTCCGGGCCGGGCTCCGTAGCGGCCAACGTGCCCGGCCTGCTGTGCGCCGCAAGCTGCACGACGACGTGGAACGTGGGGCAGCCGCTCGCCCTGACCGCGACGCCCGGCGCCGGGTCGAGGCTCGTTCGCTGGACCGGCGCCTGCTCCGGCTCGGCTGCCTGCAACCTCACCGTGTCCCCGGGCGCGTCCATCGGCGTGGTGTTCGCCCCTGCGTCGTTCCGGCTCAGGGTGTCCGTCAGCGGAAGGGGGGCGATCCGGAGCTCGAGGGCGGGCATCACCTGCCGCCCGCGGTGCTCGGCGTCATTCCGCTCCTTCAGCCCCATCCGTCTGACCGCGACGCCCGCGACGGGCTGGAAGCTCCGCTCCTGGAGCGGCGCGTGTCGTGGCGCGCGGAAGACGTGCACGGTGCCGATGAGCGCCTCCACGAGCGCCCGCGCCACATTCGTTCGCGCCTAGCTTTCCGGCTTTCGCGATGAGGTAGCGTCCGCGGCGATGACTGCCGCTCGGGTCGTGCGTCCCCCGTTGGATGGGACGCGCTGATGGAAGCGGCTTCGACCCGATCCGTGCGCGTCGGCCGCACGTCGAGGCGAGACGCGTGGTGGATTTCACCCGCTCTCGTCGGGTTCGCGCTCGTTGCATTCGGAACGTACGCGCTGGTCGTCGCGGCCCTGGGTGCCGACTACCTGTACACGGAGCGAGGCGCGCACTACCTGTCTCCGTTCTATTCGCCCGACTTGCCGAGCATGTTGGGGGTGGATCCGCCCTTCTCCTTCGCCTTCCTCGTGCTCTGGGCGCCTCTGGGTCTGAGGGCGACGTGTTACTACTACCGCAAGGCGTACTACCGCTCGTTCCTCCTCGCTCCGCCGGCGTGTGCCGTCGCCGGGCCTGAGCGAAAGCGGTACCGCGGCGAAGCGGGCCTCCCCCTTGTCCTGCAGAACGCCCATCGCTATTTCTTCTACTTCGCGACGATCGTGCTGCTCTTCCTGTGGTACGACGCGTTCCGCGCCTTCGTGTTCGAGAGCCCGAGCGGTGGCAATGAGCTAGGCGTCGGCCTCGGCACACTCGTCCTCGTTGGGAACGTCGTCCTGCTCTCGCTGTTCACGTTCGGCTGCAACTCGCTACGGCACCTCGTCGGCGGGAGGCTGGACTGCTTCAGCTGCTCGCGCGCCGCCCTGAGCAGACACGCCGTCTGGCGTGGAATCACGGTCCTCAACGTCAGGCACGGGCAGTGGGCGTGGTTCAGCCTCGCAAGCGTGGCGCTCGCGGATCTCTACGTGCGTCTCGCCGCGATGGGCGTTTTCGACGATCCGCGGATTCTGTGAACGTCGTACCTGCTGGGATCGAGAGCCACGAGTGCGACGTGCTGGTGATCGGCGCCGGAGGAGCTGGGCTTCGGTCCGCGATCGCGGCCTCGGCCCTTGGTGCGAGGACGACGCTCGTCTGCAAGTCGCTCCTCGGAAAGGCCCACACGGTCATGGCCGAGGGTGGCGTCGCGGCGGCGCTCGCGAACGTCGATGTCGACGACAGCTGGCAGGTGCACCTCTCCGACACGCTCTTCGGCGGCAAGTACCTGAACAACTGGCGGATGGCGGAGCTGCACGCGAAAGAGGCCCCCGAGCGCGTCACCGAGCTCGAGCGGTGGGGCGGCGTCTTCGACCGGACGCCCGACCGGCGGATGTCGCAGCGGGCCTTCGGAGGGCACACCCACAAGCGACTCGTCCACATCGGTGACCGCACGGGGCGCGAGTTACTCCGCACGCTCCAGGACAGGGCCGTGCATCAGGGCGTCGACGTCTTCATGGAGTACACGGTCACCCGCCTCCTGACGGACGGCGACCGCGTCTGCGGCGCACTCGCCTACAAGCGTCTCACGGGTGAGTTCGTGGTCTTCGCGGGCCGCGCGGTCGTTCTCGCGACCGGCGGAGCAGGTCGCTGCTACCGCGTGAACTCGAACTCCTGGGAGTCGACGGGAGACGGACACGCGCTCGCGTACGAGGTCGGCGCCGAGCTCGTCGACATGGAGTTCGTCCAGTTCCATCCCACCGGGATGGTGGCGCCGCCCGGCGTCATCGGACTCCTCGTGACCGAGGCCGTACGAGGCGAGGGCGGCGTCCTCCGCAACTCGGGCGGCGAGCGTTTCATGGAGCGTTACGACCCGAAGCGGCTCGAGCTCTCCACGCGCGATGTCGTGGCCCGCGCTATCTACACGGAGGTCGCCGAAGGACGCGGGACGCTCCGCGGCGGTGTGCTGCTCGACGTGTCACATCTCCCGTCGGCGACGGTGACGAAGAAGCTGCCGGGCATGTACGACCAGTTTCTCGAGCTCGCCGGAGTCGACATCACCCGGGAGCCGATGGAGGTCGGACCGACCTGTCACTACTTCATGGGTGGCGTTCGTGTCGAGGCCGAGACCGCGGCGAGCACGGTTCCGGGGCTGTTCGCGTGTGGGGAGTGCTCCGGTGGGATGAACGGCGCAAACCGACTCGGCGGCAATTCGCTCTCCGACCTCCTGGTCTTCGGCAAGCGTGCGGGCGAGGGCGCGGCGGAGTTCGCGGGGTCGCCCGTGACGCCCCGGGTCGACGGCGCACAGGTCCGCGAGGGTTTGGACGAGATGGCCGCGTTCCAGTCCGGCGACCGTCCCGAGGACCCGTACGAGGTCGAGGCCGACCTGCAGCGCACCATGCAGGATCTCGTCGGCATCTTTCGTGAGGGGGACGGGCTCTCGAGGGCGCTCACCGAGCTCGAGCGACTTCGGGCGCGAACGGCGAAGGTCGGCGCGCCTGGGGCGCGTGCCTTCAACCCCGCCTGGAACCTCTGCCGCGACCTTCGGAACCTCCTGACGTGCGCGGAGGCGGTAACGCGGTCCGCGCTGATGCGAACCGAGAGCCGCGGCGCCCACAGTCGCCTCGACCATCCCGAGTACGACGACTACTGGAGCAAGCACAACATCGTCGTGCGGAAGGAGCCGGACGGCATGCGCGTCGATGTTCGCCCGGCGGTGCGTGTGCCCGAACTCGCGGCGCTCGTGGAGGCGCGGATGGCGGCAGAGCAGTCGTGACGGCGCGTCGGCTCGAGATCTGGCGCGGCGACGCCTCGGGCGGTGACTTCGTCGAGTACGAGATCGCGGCGGAGGAGGGGATGGTCGTCCTCGACGCGGTCCGCGAGGTCCAGCGCACGCAGGCGAACGACCTCGCCGTCCGCTGGAACTGCAAGGCCGCGAAGTGTGGGTGCTGCAGCGCGGAGGTCAACGGCAGGCCTCGGCTGATGTGCAAGTCGCGACTCGACGACTTTCCGGCGACCGAGACGATCCGGGTTGAGCCCATGCGCGCGTTCCCGCTCGTCCGCGACCTCGTGACGGACGTCTCGTGGAACTACGAGGTGGAGAAGCGAATCCCGCCATTCGCGGCACGTGAGGGTGCTGATTGGCTGATCGGCCAGGCGGACGTCGACCGCATGTCCGAGTTCCGCAAGTGCATCGAGTGCTTCCTCTGCCAAGACGTCTGCCACGTCCTCCGCGAGCACGACCTGAAGCTGCCGTACTTCGGGCCTCGCTTCATGGTTCGCGTCGCGGCGCTCGAGATGCATCCGCTCGACGGTGTCGACCGCACCGACCTGCTGCACGGCGAGGGCGGGATCGCGCTCTGCAACATCACGAAGTGCTGCAGCGACGTGTGCCCGGAGGGGATCCGGATCACGGACAACGCGATCATCCCACTCAAGGAGCGCATCGTGGATCGTCGTTACGACCCGTTGGTAGGCCTCGTCCGCAGGCTCGCTCGTGCCATGCGGCGCGGCCACTCCTAGCCTCACACTGCTCGCGCCTTCCGCGCGCGAGGTTCCGGGTACTTCAGGTAGCTTCGCGGATCGTGGAAGGGAAGCACGACGTCCTCGTCGTCGGCGGCGGTCTGACGGGCATGCGCGCCGCGGTCGAGGCGTACGACCTCGGTGCCGACGTCGCGATTCTCTCGAAGTTGCACCCGACGCGGAGCCACTCCGGAGCCGCGGAAGGCGGCATCAACGCGGCCCTCGGCAACGCGTCGGAGGACAGCCCGGAGGAGCACGCGTACGACACGGTGAAGGGCTCCGACTACCTCGGCGACCAGGATGCGATCGAGGTTCTGTGCGAGGAGGCGCCGGCCGACGTCTACCAGCTCGAGCGTTGGGGCGCGGTCTTCTCGCGCACCCCCGACGGACGCATTGCGCAGCGACCTTTCGGTGCGGCGGGAGAGCCTCGCACGGCGTACGCGGCCGACATCACCGGCCACGTCCTGGTTCAGGTCCTCTACGAGCAGGTCATGCGGCGTGACATCCCGACGTACGAGGAGTACTTCGCCTGGAAGCTCGTCGTGGACGACGAACGCTGCCAGGGCGTCATCGCGTGGGACCTGCTCGGTGGCGGCCTGAAGGCGATCGGCGCAAAGACGGTCATCCTCGCGACGGGCGGGCCCGGCCGCATGTACGCCGGCTCAACCAACGCGTACGCCTGCACGGGAGACGGGATGGCGATGGCGCTCAGAGTCGGAGTGCCGCTCGAGGACATGGAGATGATGCAGTTCCATCCGACGACCCTTGCCTCCAACGGCGTGCTGATCACGGAGGGGTGTCGGGGAGAGGGCGCATACCTGCTCAACAAGGACGCCGAGCGCTTCATGGTGCACTACGCGCCGAACGCGATGGAGCTCGCGTCCCGCGACGTCGTGTCGCGAGCCGAGCAGACGGAGATCGACGCGGGGAGGGGCATCGAGGGGAACGTCCTGCTCGACCTGCGCCATCTCGGGGCCGAGCGGATTCTCGAGGCCCTGCACGGGACCCGTGAGCTCGCGATGACGTTCGCCCACGTCGACCCGATCTACGAGCCGATCCCGGTCCGGCCGGGGGCGCACTACCACATGGGGGGAATCGACACCGACGTATGGGGACGAACCGCGCTCGAGGGCCTCTACGCGGGTGGTGAGGCAGCGTGCGTGTCGGTGCACGGAGCGAATCGTCTCGGCGGAAATGCGCTCATGGAGACGATCACGTACGGCAAACGGGCCGGTCACCATGCAGCCGAGTGGGCGCTCTCGCACACGACGGTCGCCGTGCCCCCTTCGCTCGAGCGGGAGTCCGAGCGGGAGCTTCAGATGCTGATCGACCGGACCGACGGCGAGCGGCCCTGGAAGATCCGCGAAGAGCTCGCGACGACGATGCACGACAACTTCGGCGTCTTCCGTCGCGAGGACCAGATGCTCGCGCAAGGCGACATCGTGCAAGGTCTGCGTGAGCGGTACGAGCGCGTGGTTGTCGACGACAAGGGCGACGTCTTCAACAACGACCTGACACAGGCGCTCGAGCTCGGCTTCATGCTCGAGCTCGCGCAGTGCATGGTTGCGTCCGGCCTCGCGCGCAAGGAGAGCCGTGGTGCCCATGCGCGTCCCCATGACTTCCCGAACCGGGACGACGTGAACTACCTGAAGCACACGCTCGTCACCTGGGATGATGGCGAGCCCCGTGTGGATTGGAGGCCCGTGACGATCACGAAGTGGCAGCCGCAGGAGCGGACGTACTGATGCAGGTCGCGTTGAAGGTCTGGCGCTACGACGCGGTCGCGGGCGATCGCGCGCTCCGGGAGTACGAGATCGACGCACCGGAGGAGGCGACGCTGCTCGACTGTCTCGACATCATCAAGGACCGCGTCGACGGGACGCTCGCGTACCGGAAGAGCTGCAGGATGATGATCTGCGGCTCGTGCGGCATGCGGGTCGACGGCGCGGCGGTCCTCGCCTGCAAGACGCGGATGCACGACATCGCGCAGGACGGTCACGTGCCCGTCGTCTCCGCAATGGGGAACATGCCGATCGTCAAGGATCTCGTCGTCGACATGCAGCCCTTCTGGGGGAAGATCAACGCGATGAAGCCCTGGCTCGAGCCGGGGTACGCGGATCCTGGCGAGAAGGAGTACGTCGTTTCCCAGCCGGCGATGGACCCCATTCAGAAGGAGTCGCTCTGCATCTTCTGCGGCTGCTGCGTCTCCGAGTGCAACTCGATGGAGTCCGACCCCGAGTTCCTCGGTCCCGCAGCCCTCGCGAAGGGGATGCGATTCGTGGGCGACCCCCGAGACGCGGCGACCGTCGAGCGTCTGCAAGCGTACTCCGAGGAGCACGGGATCTGGGATTGCACGCGCTGCTACTTCTGCCAGGAGCGCTGCCCGAAGGGCGTCGATCCCCGCGATGCGATCGCGAAGCTCGGAGCCGAGGCGATGAAGGCGGGCATCGACTCCGACATGGGCGCGAAGCATGCGAAGTGGTTCGTCACCTCGTCGAGGACGACCGGCTGGCTGCGCGAGACGGAGCTCGTTCCGAAGACCCAGGGCATCGTCCGCTCGCTCAAGGAGGTCAAGTTCGCGATGGGGCTGTTGCGGCACGGCAAGGTGCCGCCGCCCGTGCCGCCGCACGTCGCGAAGCACGTCGACGAAGCGCGCGCACTGTACGACCTCGTGAAGTCCCAGACCAGGGACGGCGCGGCCGGGATCGTGCAAGGCGAGAAGGCGCTGTCGCGCATCGAGTTCGAGGATGCCGTCGAGCGGGATCCGTACGCAGAGGATTCATTTCCGAAGCCGCGTCTCCTCGGCGAGGACGCCGCCGAATGAGGACGGTCGCGTACTACAAGGGTTGCCTGGCGTCGTTGTCGGCGAAGGAGCTCGACACCTCGACGCAGGCGCTCGCGCCGAAGGTCGGTCTCGAACTGATCGAGCTCGAGGCGGTCACGTGCTGCGGGGCGGGAGACATCCACGAGGCGGAGCCCGACTACTACCTGCATCTGAACGCGCGCATCCTCGCGTACGCCGAGGCGACCGGGGCGGACACGCTCATGACGATCTGCAACGTCTGCACCCTCAATCTCAGGCAGGCGAACCACCAGCTGCGCATCGACGGGGGTCTGCTCGCGCGGGTGAACGCGAACCTCGAGTCGGTCGGCGCGCCGCCCTACTCGGGAGGCGTCGACGTCGTGCACTTCCTCTGGCTCATCTCGGCCGGCGAGGGCTACGAGCTGCTGCAGGGCGCGGCGCACAAGGGCCTGAAGGGGCTCAAGATCGCGCCCTTCTACGGCTGCCAGATCCTGCGCCCGTCGAAGCTCCTCGGCTTCGAGGATCCCGACAAGCCCGAGTCGCTCGAGCGGATCATC
>Ga0190270_10001681_pt1 | contig 10401 bp, 13 predicted proteins | sample Popmic320T_FD_133748 | JGI IMG/M metagenome (GOLD analysis project Ga0190270, IMG submission 133748) | Populus adjacent soil microbial communities from riparian zone of Weber River, Utah, USA - 320 T | ecosystem: Environmental > Terrestrial > Soil > Riparian zone | place: USA: Utah | collected... | reverse complement strand
GCGGTGCTGCGGAAGCCCAAGAGGAACAGGAGGAAACGGATGAGCGCTTGGAGGCGCTGGCTGAGGCCAAAGCGGACGGCAAGTTCGGTGCCGCGGTTGCCGCGACGACCGATCCAGCTCCCGGCTGGGTGGGATCGCGCCTTTTGAAGCGGAGCACGGATGACTGGGAGCCCGCCACGGCAGCGGATGCTCATGCGCCGTGGGTGTACTTGCTGACCACCCGCTACGGCGAACCGAAGCCGTGTGAGACCGGCCACTGCCCGACGCCGTACATCGTCCTGACAACTTCGGCAGACGGCGGGCACGCATGGAGCCCGCAGCGCCCCCTCTGCGTCTGTCGGGGCTCGGGCGCGCAGTACGATCCGACGATCGAGGTCGTCCCGAACACGGGCGTCGTCTACTCCGTCTTCCTGAATGCCGATCGAGCGGGCGGCTTCTCGACGGTGTTCTCGAAGTCACTCGATCATGGCGCGAACTGGACAACCCCGGTGCATGTCTACGGAAACGTAGCCTGGACGGACAAGCCGGAAGTCACCATGAGCCCGTCGGGCAAGGACGTGTACGTCTCCTGGAACGGTCCCCAGGGCGGCGACCTCTATGTGGGCATTTCCCACGACTACGGCGAGACATGGACGCAGAAGAAGCTAAGTGACTCGAAGCGCTACTACTACGCCTACGACGCCCGCGTGCTCTCCGATGGGACGGTCGTCTTCTCGGAGAGCAGCATCGTCTACCAGGGCTCCTCGAACGTCGAGGGCGAGGTCTGGCACCACGCGATCATCTCGCGCGACCAAGGAGCGACCTGGGAGAACGTCGTCGTGACCAAGGTGCCCATCGGCGAGGCGTGCGTCGCAGCCGGTTGTAGCCCCGACTTCTACATCGGGCAAACGTCGGTCGTCTCCGATGCGCCGGGGCATCTCGTCTTTGCCTACGAGGGCCCGACGACAACTGGCGGGCCGCAGCGAGTCTACGTCTCAAGTTCCTCGGACGAGGGCCGGACCTGGAGTGCCGGCCGACCGCTCTCGGTGGCGGGCGAGAACGCAACTGGGCCTCGCCTTGCTTCTGCGGGCGGAGGTGACGCGCGCATCTGGTACATGCAGACGCGCGGAGGCGACAACCCCGATCGGTGGAACGTCTTCTTCCGGAGCTCCGCCGACGGAGGTGGCACATGGTCCTCGCCAGTAAGAATCAGCGATGCTCCTGCTGGCGCGACCGCATACCATCACGCCAACGGCTTCGACGAGATCTACGGCGATTACGGCGAGATCGCCGTCACGAATACCGGAAAGACGTTCGCCACCTGGGGCGAAGGGTTCAGTTGGACCGGCCCAGGTGGCACCTGGTTCAACCTTCAGCAATAGACGAGAGGCCCGCTTCGGCGGGCCTCTTCCACCTGAGTTCGTTGAGGCGTATCGTCATAGGGCGACCGCGCGTCGCTTCCGGAAGCCCAGCGGACAGAAGCCGCCAAGCGAAGCCGGAGGGGTTGCGGCAGGGCGGCAGGGAGTTACGGATGCCGCTCGGCCAGCGCCTCGCGGAGTTAGCTCCACCCGCGACATGTGTCGGGTCGTCTCGGAGCGAGAGAAGCCCCGGCACGCGGCGGCCACTCTCTTTGGTGTTGCTGCGGAAGCCCTTGAGCCGGCGGGAGCCAGAACCCTTGCACGCGTACCGGAACGGTGGAACAATGCCGCCGCGGCGGATATGGGAACTGCCGCTTGGGAACTGCGACTTAGGGACAGGGGGAGAGATCATGAAGAAGCTTTTCGCCATCGCCTGCGTGGCGCTTTTCGCGGCTGGCCTCGCGACGGTTGCCGGAGCGCGAGAACATCCATTCAGCTCGGCAAACCTCTACGTCAAGATCGGGCCCGCGCCCGAGGAGAAGGACCTCGATCTCGGGAGCGGTCTGACAAAGCTCGGCAAGTTCTCGAAGCAGCAGATCGTCGCCTACCGCTGCGCGAGCGCCGGGAACCCGGCGATATCGGTTGACATCAGCTGTAACGACCCGAAGCCGTATGGGCAGGACTGGAACCCCGACAACGAGATCGCGGTTGCGGTCGATCCCGAGGATCCTGACCACCTACTCGCGGGCTCGAACGACTACTTCTACCGCTTCAACAACTCCACCGGCACGCGTCATGTGATCGTCCCGACCGGGTTCTTCACGTCCTTCAACGGCGGTGAGACTTGGATCGACGGTCAGATTCCGTTCCGGTCAGGCAACGGCGCCGGCGACCCGTCGCCGGGCTTCGTCGCCGATCCTCGCTCTCTGTCGGTGAACAGGCCGTTCGCACTCATGGCACAGCTCGAGAACGTTGGCCCGAACACCGGCTGTTGCGTTGCCCAGGGGAACGTGTCCGTCAGCCGCTCCAGCGACGGAGGGCGCCAGTGGCAGCGGCCCGTGGTCGTCTTCCAGGGTCACGGGGCGGGCATCGGCCCGGCCAACCGCGCCGTCTTCTACGACAAAGAGTGGCTCACGGTCGACAACTTCGAGAGCTCGCCCTTCTACGGCCGTATCTACGTGACGGCGACCCGGTTCGTCAACGGACTTCAGGGGTCGTACTTCCGTGCGCCGATTGTCTTCAGCTATTCCGATGACGGTGGCCTGACCTGGTCTCCGCCCAAGGTCATCTCGGGTTCGCATCCGAGCTGCACGTTCCAGTCGGACGGCTCGACGGGAACCGAGTGCGACGAGGATCAGAACTCGATCCCCGAGGTTGCCCCAAACGGGGATCTCCTCGTCTACTTCGGCAACTACCAGAACGAGGATCTGTGGGAGATTCCCGAGGACTTCGACGCGCAGATGATGGTCGTCCGCTCCACGGACGGCGGTCAGAGCTTCGGCGCGCCGATCGTCGCGGCTGATCGCGAGGACGGCGCGAGCGATACGCCCTGGTCGGTGATCGGGCGCCAAACGATGTGGGGACATCAGATCCGCTGGAGTGCAGACGGAAACATCACGATCTCGCCAACTGACCCCGACGAAGTCGTGATCGTCTACTCGGATCGGGGTGCGCCGAACCCGAATGCGACCCCGGGCTGCGCCGACGAGGCTCCGGGTGATCCTCCGAACTACGACCCCTGCAACGCGGGGCCGAGCTCGAACTACGACATCTGGAAGGTGAGCTCACACGACGGAGGCCTCACGTGGGGCGCACCGGTGAAGGTCGAGTCCGATCCGGGACAGTCGTGGTTCCCGTGGGCCGATTTCATGCCCAACGGAACCACGCTCGCGGTCGCCTGGGACCAGGACGATACTGCGTCGCCGGCAGACACCTTCCACCACGTGCTCAAGGTCGGAGGTTCTGCCTCGCAGGATCTCCTCCCGAACACGGCAGAAGGAAGAAGCGGAGCGGAGAATCCAGACGTATCCGTGACGCATTGGGCCGGGCAGTACGTCCCCGAGGACGCATGGCCAAGGATCTGCGGTCCCGAGGGCTACACGGATCCGCCGGTGACCGACGCCGAGGGCAAGGACTGCAACGAGTTCCATGGGGACTACACGGGTCTCGCGGTTGGAAGCGACGGATCGATCAACGTCGTCTGGACCGGGCTTAACCGTTGGGCGGTCTCACCTCAGCGCGACTTCTATACGGGTGGCCCGCACGACGGCTACGCGCAGGATGCGATGTTCGCACAGCGCTAAGAAAGGCAGACAGGCAGGAACAGTTAGGGGGTGCCTTCGGGCGCCCCCTAACGCGTGATCCCGACGAGCCGTGACGCGCAGACCGGGTTCCGCTTGTAAGCCTTCGGTGCCGTTACGAAGAGGTCGAATCCCTCGGATCGCCACGGCGGCTAGGGATTGCCTGAGTGACGGGAGAGTCCCCGTCCAACCGCAGAACCGCGCCCTCGGGCAGGTCACTGAACCCGCCAACGTCGACCGCGGAAACCTCTTCTCCCTCTGCGATGTCAAGGAGATACAGTGCTGCTCGACCGTCATCTCCTCAGGGTTCATTGCGCTTTCCTTGCCCTCAGCTCGCACCGACGAGGGAGCGGCGCTCGCACCCTGGGAGGGCGAATCCCCCGGTTTAGCCTTCGGCGGGATGACCGCTTCCCTTTGCACGAAGCTCGTACCTGCGACCGCTGCGGTCAAACGGTCAGGAAGCCCAAATGGCTCCAACCGTCAAGATGATGGGAGGACTTGCCAGCCATCGTCGCCGGTGGAGTATCGGATGCGGGCGGGCAGGACAACCCAATTAGGATGGCCTGAAGCGGCCTCAAACTGCGGCAGGTCAGAGCCGGGCTCTAGCCTCTTGGTCCCGGGAGGCGAACATCGAGGGGTTTGCCGCAGTGCGTCTCGACCGAGCCCGGCTCTCGCTAATCTGTCGCGCCGGGGCTACCTCTCCGCCGACGGGTTGGTGGCCCTCACTTTTCGAGGAGTCGCTTCAGTGAGCTACGAGTATCGGGTGTTCATGGTTCACCAGGCGAAGGAATCGACGTTTCTGCACCTCTCGGGCAAACCCCTGCGGGACGGGGTCGTTCTCGAAGTTGAGAGGCCGGGCAGCGAACTCGATGGCCGCTCCGTGATCGTCTACTCCGTGCTCCACTCGATGGAAGGCCAGGGATCGCCTGCGCCCGAGAATCGCCTCGGCTGGTAGCGGCGCCGGGGTTGGACGCAGGGCCAGTGGGTAGAAGCGGCTTCCCTACGAAAGGATCCTCAATGTCGATGCAAGGCGGAGCTCAAGAGCCAGAGTCGCCCGACAAGCCCGAAGAGCCGGGAACGATGCCGGACGAGCCATCGCAAGCGCCTGAGGCTCCCGATATGCCCGCTGATCCCGACCGCGAGCCGGCGCAATCACCGCCTGACGAGTCGGGTAGCTCTTAGCTCGCAACGCCGAAGGAAGGGCCTTGCAAGCGTGACCGCCGAGGTCTAGCCTCGTCGAGGTACCTCCGTTCGGCCCGTGAGAGAGCCGCCTTCGGGCGGCTTCTCTCTTGGGCCTTCACTCGCCGCGGAAGTTCTCCGCGCAGTCGTCGCTCGACTGCTCGGGCGGAAGTCCAAGTCGCCAGGCCGGAGCCTTTCCCACCCCGGCCCGGCAATTCTTACCCGCTAATGCGCTAGGCAGCAACCTTCATGCGCGCCTGTTCAACTTGCTCGTCAGGTGTGGCTTCGAGGTCTTGCAGGACCTTGCCGAGCAGAAAGAACGTCGGTGGCCACAGGCCGACGAAGATGGCAAAGCGCTCGGCGCGGGCCTGCGCATTCTTGTCCGACTTTGCCGCCGAGCGGCCCCAAAGTGAAACTGCGCCTCCAATCGAGGCGACGCCAAGGCTGTGCATGAGGGTGCTGCTAAAGCCAAGCTTCTTCAAGAACAGTGCAACCTTCAATGTAGGACCTTTCCTCTCGGGTGAATGAGCCTGGTGCGACGCCCCAAGAGGGCGTCTCACTCAGTTTCGTACCAGCCTTCAAGTGCGCTTTAGTAGCGGCGCGTACTCTCGTCTGGATCGCGGTGGGCCGTGCCGACCTTGGCCAGACCCCTGCTGACGATGTAGGCGGCGGCGACGAACCCGACGATCACCCAAGCCCGCGGGGCATCGAAATTGTCCGCGACGGCCGCCGCAATCAGTGTTGCGACGATGATGCCAAGCATCGCCCAGAACTCCGTCGTGAGCGGAGCCCATTTGGTCTCGGAACGACGACCTGTAAGTCGTGTCCCGGTCGACTCCATCCGCTCACCGACCGATCTCTCGGTCGCATCATGCGTTGCCATATGACCCCTTCCTCGAGTTACGAAGGCTTGAGTCTGCCCCGCAAGGTGGTGAGGAAACGAAGACAAGCGGTATCGAGGTAGGTAATCGCCAACGCATGGCAGGGCCGGCCTTCGGAAGGGGGGCAAACTCGGGCGGTCTCATGTCGTTGCAATCTCCGAGACGAGAGAACCGTCCGAAGCGCGCTGATTACGGATGGAGGTCTTGGCGATATCGCGTTCGCCGAGACGGGCGACCAGCCAGCCTCAATGGAAGAGTCCATCGGCGAGCGTGTTCAACGTCGAGTGACGTGAGCAATCTCTTGCTGTGGCCACACGGGATAAGCGCCGAGAGGGGAATCAACGGACGTTTCAAGAGCGATCAGCGCCTGCATGATGCCCTCGAGGGGCAGCTTTCGGAGTCGAGGCAGGGTCGCGTTCATCTGCGAGTGCGCCGATGATCAGAGCTTGGCGCGAGTGAGGTGGGATTAGGTCAGTGGCAGGCCGTTGCCGACCGGCCAGACCAGTTTCTGATCGTTGCGGGCCACCCACGCGTGCAGGGCGAGCAAGTGATCGATACTCTCCGCCCCTTCGAGATCGTGTCCAAGGCAAACGTCTAAGGGGAAGATCATGGCAGATGGCGACGAGCGAACTCGCCGGATTGGGTTGAACGAGGCGCTCTTTCGTCAGGTGAACGAAAGGATCCGGGACGTGAGCGAAAAGCTCGGTCCGGTCGAGGAAGAAGCCGGGTACCAGATCCTTTGCGAGTGCGGTGACACGGACTGCACGGCGCAGCTTGCAATCGCCCCTGACCAGTACGAGCAGGTGAGAAGCGATCCAGCGCTATTCATTGTTGCTCGCGGTCACATCGCACCCGATGTCGAAGGCTTGACCGCAGATCGCGGGGCGTATCAGATTGTTCGCAAGCGGCCAGGTGCCTCAGGAAACATTGCTGAGGCCACGGATCCGCGAGACTCATAGAAGGCCTCAGCCCGCGGACGAGCCCGGTGTCGCACGCGGGCTGTGTTCCTCGCGCAGTGCATTGGGCGCAAGGGCGAGCCGGTGCTCTTGAAGACCCTTGAGCTGCTCGTCGGCCCGAGCTACGAGCGCATCGAGGTGAAACCGTTCGAGGCGCTCGTCGGCCGGAAATGCGCGCCCGAGGACTTGCCATAGGGAACGCTTGCCCGACACCCCGGCCTCAAGGCCCTCCAACTCGACGAGGGGACTGAGCGGCGAATGGCCCCGCACTTGGCCGTTCAATTTCAAGCGGCCGGCCTTCTCCAGCAACCAGGCGCCGGCAGGCTTGAGGGGCGAGGCGTCGATGCCGAGCGCACTCATCACGGCGCGAAGCGTATGTCGCTCGTCGACGATCTGCCGATGCAAAGCCCCCAGGAAGACGCCGAGCTCAGTACCTCGGTTCTCTGCAGCGGCACGGCGCGAAAGCTCAACGCCCAACATCGCTCCAGCAAAGTGGTCGTTCAGGTAGATATCGAGCCGGCGCATCGGGAACACGAGCCCCTCCTCCCCGTTCCAGCGACCTCTAATCCTCGGCGAAGAAGGGAACCAACCCCTAAGGGTAGGCGCCGAGACTTGTCCTTCACATGGCGGCTGTAGCGCGTTTGTCACGCCGGCGCGGGCGTATGTGGCCAGCCGCTCAGCGAAGGCCTCCGTGAACCCGACGATGGGGAAGCACGAGTGCATCCGCCGCGCTCGTGCCTTCGACCCGACCCCCTTCGACGAGGCCGCTCGCCTCCCCGACATATTCGCGAGTCTCCTGTTCGACCGGGTTGGCCTCGACCTCGTTCAAAGCGTGACTTGGCCCGTGGTCAAGACGCGGCTCAACGTTCCCGTGAGTAGGGGTCGCGCCACAACCGATAGCCGAGAATGCCCGCGGCGAGCAAGAGGACAACGGGGAGTGCCAGGGCACCCCAGACCAGTTCGTGATCGCCTCGCCGACTGAGGAGGGCGATGATCGCGAGCAGCGTGAGAAGGCCGAGCGCGAACGACGCGAGGGCGCCGAAGAGAAGCGTGTTCCGGTCAGTCGGCCCGGCCACGTCCCCTGTCGGCACGTAGCGTGGCGCATCCGGAGACTCGGTTACGCGGCGCGCGGGGGCCTCGTCCTCGCGACCAGCCTCGGGGAGTCGTGGGAAGGTCTCCGCAGTGGACGCAGCCACTGTGACTAGCAGCGCATCGTGGTCGACGTCCTGGATTTCGCTCCAGGGAATGGCACGGCGGTTGCGCTTGAACGGCGGTAGGCCCGTTTCGACGACGAGCCAGCGCCGGTCCCCTTCCGCGACCGAGTCGACGATCGTTCCTAGCCTCTCGCCCCCGCGCAACTCGACGCCGTAGTCCTCGAGTCCGGCGGCGTCGGCTCCGCCGGGCGGGACCTCGACTGTCTTCGGAAAATCGTCTTCGACCACGGGCCGGGACTACCCCCGGCCCCGGTGCCTAAACGGTCGGAGGCGCCTCGTAACCCCCGACAGTAGGTCTTGCTCGGTGTGATCGAAAAACTGAGTTTCCGAAATGCCTCGTTGGGCATTGCTGGCGAACAACCGAGGAAAGGGGTTCACATGGCAACTGCGGAGGAAACGGGCGTCCGCATGGAACGAACCGGGGAGAGCATCGCCGGAAGGCACGACGAGACGAAGTGGGCGCTTCTGACCACAGAGTTCTGGGCCATGCTCGGCCTGATCGTCGCCGTTCTCATCGCCGCGGCTGTCTCGGACAGCCTCGACGATGTCCGCGCCTGGACGCTGGTGACCGTCATCGGTGCCGCCTACATCGTCAGTAGGGGTCTCGCCAAGAGCGGGACTGACCACGACGCCCCAATCAGCAGGCGCCGACGCTAGGCCAAATCTTAGAGTCAGATTTGGCCTGACCCAGACTTGGGGCGGGCCGAGATGAGTTCGGGGACCCGCCCAAAGTCATTTCGGTGCGAACTCCTCTTCGGTCAGATGCCCGACCCGTGCGGGCTCACGACACTACTGGCGGCCTTGGCCCGCCCGAGCAGCGCGTCCGTCTCGGCGAGTGCCGGCTTGTAGCCCATCGACGCGACCAGCTCGCGTGCCTCGAGCCAAACCCGTCCGAAAGACGAAGGCGAGGCATCAGCTCTGATGAGAAGAACTCGACGGGAGGACCGTCTAGGGCCACCCGACGCTCCGATCGGCCACTTTCTCGGAGACTTGCGTCAGCGGCGGATTCAGCCGTTCGGGTCGGTCGCCTCCGCTATTGCGGCCTCGCGCGGATGCTTCTTCACGACGTGGAAACGATTCGTCTCCTCAACGACGGTCTCGACGTCCTCAAGGACGTGCCCAGGGACAACCGCGAAGGTGGCTGGGTTACTTCGGAGCTTCATGTACTCCTCGTCTGTGAGGGAAATCTCCTCAACGCAGTCGAGATTGCCGCATTCGCAGAGGAAGTTTGTCATGCGCGCTTCTGAGTCCATGACGTCGGCGACGCGCTCGTTGACCTCGCGAAAGATCGCTTCATTTCGGGCGAAACGGTCCTTACTGGCCCTTTCTCGATCGCTCTCAGTCAATAGGCTCACCCCTCTATTTCTCGACGACCTGATGGAAGCCGTTCTCTTGCACAATTCTTTCACCGGCGAGGGTCGGGTGATCGCGGAGGATCACGAATCGGTTCTCGTGTCGACGGATGCTCCGGTACTCATCGAGTGTCAAGTCGACGCGCCCCATACACGTGTCGTCGGTGCACTCGCAGAGGAAAGGAATCAGCTCACCGCCAGCTCTCGCCCCCACGGCCCCTCGCAGGCGTTCGTTCCCGATGCGGAAGGCACGCTGGTTTTCGGCAAGGTCGTTATCCCGTGAGTCCAAAGCCCGCCTCGAATACCCCGGACCGCCGGGCACAAACACGATTCCAACGCCTGGACGAGCGCCTCGGCCTATTCGCGGCTGGAGACGACTTCGAGGGCTTCCTCGAGTGAGCGAGGTCAAGCGCTCGCGTTGTCCAGCAACTGCAAGAGCTCGTGGGCTGCGAGCTCGATCTCTTTGTGACGCCATTCCGCTGCGCGGTAATGGCAGGCGATGATCCCCGTCCGATGCAGACGGCGAAAGTCGCCATAGACGAATGCGTGGCGGGCCTTTGTGTCGTCTGCTGAACCTTCTGTGAGTCCTAGATGCCACTCCCCGTACTCGTCCCACGAGTGGGATTCGAGGTAGGCGTTTTCGGCTGCTGCGTTGGGCTGCACGTCGCCCCAGTCGCTCTCGAGGACGTACTGCCGGCCGGCGATTAGCTGTTTCGCTTTCTCGACCGCGCGCTTGTTGACGGTGTAAGTGGCCACCGCTGGATTGTTACCGGGAGGACTTCGTCCGGCGGACCACACGGCTCGCCGAGACGCTTGTTAGCTGGGGGATCGGGGCGGAGAACTCACCTGTGCCAACGGCCCTGGATAACGGCAACGATCGCCGCGCAAGCTCCTGCGCGCCGTCGTAGCTCGGCTGCTCGGGCGGAAGCCTTAGCAATCCAGGCGTAGCCGGCGCGTCGGCGAAGTGCCCACAGCTACGCTTGAATGAACCCGAAAGCGGGCGAGCGGGGCCGGACTTAGCCCCGTCCCTCTCCCAGGGGTGAAGGCTCTTTGACGCTAGCCGTAGCGTGGCGAAGAGCCGTGTCCGGCCCCGCTCTAGTCTGCCCAGTGGGAGGGTTTGTAGCGCCTCAGGCACATGAATGGCGCGCCTCGGCGCACTCGATCCGCTCCCCGCGCAATCTT
>Ga0190270_10001680_pt1 | contig 10403 bp, 12 predicted proteins | sample Popmic320T_FD_133748 | JGI IMG/M metagenome (GOLD analysis project Ga0190270, IMG submission 133748) | Populus adjacent soil microbial communities from riparian zone of Weber River, Utah, USA - 320 T | ecosystem: Environmental > Terrestrial > Soil > Riparian zone | place: USA: Utah | collected... | reverse complement strand
TCAGCCTCTCTTACCGCCAATGAGATATCCGGCGTCGCCGATACGTTTTCGGGGATCTGCGCGCCGGATAAATAGACAGCGTTTGTACGCTCGCGATTAATTGACCCGACTACTTTGTCATTACGCGACCAGATACGAACATCATGACCGGCCCGCGCCGCGTGAATCGCTAGCGCCGTCCCCCAACTACCCGCACCAACCACAGTAACGCGCATAGGCTCCAATACGACCCTACTTGAATTTACTCTCGCTGCCTTCAATCAACCTGCCAATGTTCCCCCGGTGCGCAAAGATGATTAGAGCTGCACCGATTGTCGATGCGCTGACAACGGGAGCCAAGGGACTAACCGGGCGAATGAATGCGTTTTGAGCCAAGACAAAAACCGGAATAGCCATGGCCGCAGCCATCGATCCCAACGAAACGTAACGCGTCTTCCAAACGATCAACACAAACAAGATTGCGGCGAGCGCAACCGCGAGTGGCGCCAACGCCAGAAATACGCCCACTCCTGTTGCCACACCTTTACCACCTCTAAAGCGGAGCCAAACCGGAAACATGTGGCCTACAATGACAGCAACCGCAGCCACGGTCACCCACCAATAATTAGCCTGTTGTAATGGCCCGAGAGATTCTGTCGCGATGGGCAATCCCAACAACGTCTTAGCAACCAAAACGGCAACGGCGCCTTTCAAGGCATCAAGGATTAAAGTAAGAGTCCCAGCACTCTTTCCGGCTTGCCGCGAAACATTCGTTGCGCCTGTCCCGCCCGAACCAGTCTCCCGAATATCCGCCCCCTGTGTTGTTCGAACGATCAAATAACCGAATGGTATCGAGCCAAGCAGGTAAGCGATCGTAGTTAAAAGCGCAGGTCGCAATTCACTCCTCCGAAGAAACATGTCTGAGGAATCTGAGCTTCAGCAAATGGAGCGACAAACAATGGGAGTCTGAAGGTTACGAGGCGGTATCATACTCGTTAAGCACTAGCGAGGCCAAAACTCGACATCGGAGCGTGGCGCCTGCTCATAAGATATGGATCAGCGGAACTGAAAATGATCCGTGGTCGTATGACGAGCTGACAAGAACAACAGGAGATCCTGATGATAAAGAGAATAATGCTGGCTATCTTCGCGATGGCGATCGTCGCTTTCACACTTATTCCTTTCGGGCGTGCAATGGTTGCTGAGGAAACTCCGACGCGCCGAGTTACCGGTCAGACTCTGACGTCCACGCATTTGCCCGCGGTTCGCATCAAGTTCGACAAAGCGTTCAAGTATGTTGGGAGTCAGAGCTTCGTTCTCTACAGTGTCGCGAATGCCGAACAACACTTCTTCGTTGATGCAGACAAGCAAGGCCGTATCAAACGCATGTACTGGATACAATTTGAGGGATACCTGCCAAACAACACTCACGCTTATGACTACAAAAGTAGCAAGACGGTCGATATAGGCGGACTCACGTTTATTGGCGACGCTCAAGCCAGGAATATTTCGGGGAACCAGGGGCGAGCTGACTCTGACGGCAACCGCGGCCGATCGTTTCTCCAAGCCAAAGGTTACCGGATGGCCAGCGACGAAGTCTTATGGCAGCGTCTCGTTCATATGGTTGATGAAGCGAAGCGCAACGAACTGATGATCATTTACCTTGAAGACTTAAGTGGGATGGGACTTACGGCCGCTGATCTTGCAAAGGGTGGTGCGGCGGCTGCCCGCTGGGATGACGTCTCAAAAGGACTACTCGACCGCGCAATTAAGGGCATGAAGATCTCGCGTTAATTATGCTACTGGATTGTCTATCTGATCCTTAACGCTCGTGTCAGCCTCACTACTGTAGAGATTTTCGTGCAGACTCTTGCAAGTCGTCGACAGCCTCTTCGGGGCCAAGCCCGTGGCCTGACGAAGAGCCGCGCATTTACCATTCGCCAAGCAACGCGCGCTTCAACCTGCCTTTGGTCGCGCCGCCGAGTGAATCTTAAGCCGAAAGTAATTCGTTAACCGAAATAAGCAGAGCTCAAAGATTAATCGAGGAACACAGCGATGAAATCACGCAGCGGTGGCAAGAGCACTTTAGCAGCCGAGGTTACACAGATTGATAAACAAGGAATTTGGGTATTGATCGACGAGAAGGAGTCGTTTCTTTCCTTCGAAAACTTTCCTTGGTTCAGGAATGCTCCGGTATCAGCGATTCATAATGTGGAGCTTCTCAACACGCGCCATCTGCATGGCCGGATCTTGATATCGATCTGGCTGTCGAATCGATCGAACATCCGGAACGGTTTCCGCTCATCGCTAAATAGAACTAGACTACAGCTTAGTTGGGTCGGTTAGTCCACAGTCCTCGAATCTAAAACTTCGTTGGTTTAGCCCTTACCCGGGAGAATTCTCGCCTATGAATCCACCAATCAACGATATCCGACAAGCGATCCCAGAAATTGGACGCATCATCGCTGAAGTACTCGCACGGCAGCAACAACCTTCAACGCCTGAACAGATAGCAATTCGAGCAGTATGGAGTGCGGTGGACAATACTCGAATGCACTTGAGTAAGACGCACAGCGGTATCGCCGATGGAACTCAGCCCAATTCGGAGTTGGTGCAACTCTGGGGAGACGCATCACTGCAGATCGCCGCTTTTAATCCAGACTTGTCCATGAGGCTCCGCGAGAACGCGGAATATTGAAGCGACCCAATACTGTGGGACGAATCGCGCATCACCCAAGCGCGAATCGATATAGATCTCGTAGCAGATGACGCTCGGGCCTTGCTTCAGCTTGCTATCCCAAAACCGTCGGCAAGAACGGACCTTCAGACAACTTCAGACGTCTTTATTAGCCATGCCAGCGAAGACAAAGCTGCGATAGCTGCGCCACTGGCCTTAGAGCTCGAACAGCGCGGGGTTTCTGTTTGGCTTGACAGGGCTATGCTCAGTTTGGGAGACAATCTCACTTCCGAAATTGACAAAGGACTTGCCGGCTGTAGATACGGTGCAGTCATTCTGAGTTCTGCCTTCTTCGCCAAAGGCTGGCCGAGAAATGAGTTGAATGGCTTGATGGCGCTTGAGGCTTCCGACGGACGCAAGCGAATTCTGCCAATAGGGCACGGCCTTGATCACGCAGGCATAGCCCGTCAGAGTCCTTTGCTCGGTGGCCGCATTGGTATTTCCACTGAGAAAAGTATTCCCGAAATTGCTACCGCTATACAGGAAGCCATTGCTGGATAAAGCAAGGTCGAGTTCATTTGGGCGTCGATACGCGACTAGATGAGTCTTCTGCGCAACAAGTCCAACGCGGCTTGCGACGCGCGCCAGCGGACCAGCTGTCGGTCGCCGGGGATTTGCAACTTGCGATGCGTGGTTTGAATTTCATCGGAGAGTGCGATAAAGACCAGACCCACTGGTTTTTCTTCACTTCCCCCGCCGGGCCCGGCGATACCCGTGACCGCCAACCCAAAATCCGTTTTCGCACGTTGGCGGATTCCTTCGGCCATCGCTTCAGCCACGGGCGCGCTAACCGCGCCGTGTTCGAGAATCAATGCTGGTTCCACGCCAAGCCTCCGCGTCTTCGCTTCGTTGGAATATGTCACCGCACCTTCGATAAAGTATTTCGAAGAGCCTGGAACTTCCGTTAGTCTCTGAGCGATAAGTCCTCCCGTACAACTCTCGGCTACTGACAGAGTGTAGCCACCCAAAGTCAGCTTTAGACCGACAACCTCTTCCATCTTCTCGCCGGCGAATGAGAACACTGAATCGCCGAGGCGTTCTTCAAGCTGCGCCGATAAGCGGTCGAGCAGCGTGTTGGCATCATCATGCGTTCGACCACGCGCTGTTAGATGTATTTCAATTTCACTTTGATTGAAGAGGATCGTGGTTTGCGGGTTTTCATATTGCGTGTAAATCGGTGCGATTTTTTCGTCTAAGGCTGACTCGCCCAAGCCCGCAACACGCAGCATCCGCCGGACGACTTTGACCGAACCGGCGCGGCCACCAAGTCTTGGCAGCACGTGGTTTTCAAACATCGGTTTCATCTCGCGTGGTGGTCCAGGCAAAAGTATGATTGCCACACCTTCGTGCTCGATGAAGATACCGGGCGCGCTGCCATTTGGATTGGGAAGCACATCGCCGCCCTCGATCACCATCGCCTGACGTGAATTGCGTTCAGGCATTGCGTAGCCGAAGCTTAAGAACTTCTTCCGTAAGTCCTCCAGAATCCTCTCGTCCAACGACAGCCTTCGCCCCAGCGCTCTGGCAGTAACCTTGCGAGTAACGTCGTCCTCCGTTGGTCCAAGGCCGCCAGTGGTGATCACTACTTTTGAACGGCGCGTTGCGTCCTTTATAGCCTCCTCCAGACGCGCGTCGTCGTCACCGACTATTGTTTTCAGTTTGACTTCGATGCCGATGCTATTCAGTTTTTCGGTGAGCCAGAGACTGTTAGTGTCAGTGCGGTCGGGAGCGAGCAGCTCCGAGCCAATGGCGATGATTTCGGCTGTCAGCGTTTGGAGCAAAGGGTGGACTTTCGAGGATGGTAATCAGGAAGGCTTTTCTTCCTGGTAGACATCGTTAAGCACTTCGGATATCGGCGGTGGTGGTGTTATCGATTTGAACGATCGCCCGGCGAAGTCTGTCACTGGCGTTCGCGTCAATGTCGCCTGCGCCGACTCGTCAGACAGTTTGCTATCGAAAGCCTCCACCAGTCTCTTCAATTGGACCTGGTTTTCCGCGAGTAAGTGCGCAGCTCGATCCCGTCGCACCGTTTCCAGATTTCTAATCGCCGCACTTATTTTGGGCCATCGCTCCGGGCGACGCTCGATCTGGCGCAGTCTTCTTACGTAACGCCGCAATTGTCGCGATGGTGAAACGTGCGGGCTCTCTTTTAGCAACTCTTCTTCGGCCGCAAGTGCGAGGTGCCCAATCGCGCCGTTGTGATCGCCGATGGAGTGATACAAAGCCCCCAGCGCAAATGAGCTGAGGGGCGGAGGATCCGGAAGCATGTGGACCACCGTCTCGCCCGTCTTAATAGCTTCAGCAATTTCGAAACGATAACGGCTGCTGCCATTCGCGCCCAGTATCTCTTCCGCAGTTACATAGAAACCGAAGATGGTTTCCGTCTTTCGTTTTCCAGCGCGCTTTATGCCATAAAGAACCAACATCCCCGTGCCAAAGAGGCACATAAAAATCGCCGCGCCGGCGCCTGCAAACTTCCACATCCCAGCCAAAACGAGCGCGGCCGCCACCAGAAGGCCTACTCTCGCCGCTACTCGCTTCTGCCTGTCGGTAATTGAAATCATACGCCGGTTAATCTGCGGCAGACCGCGGTCCCGACTTCTTCAGTTGATAAACTTCCACCGAGATCGGGAGTCGTCTCGTCTTGAGCAATCGCCTCGCTGACGGCTTTCTCAATAGCTTCGCTGGCTGGTTTATTTCCGAGATATTCTAACATCATGGCTGAGGTCAGAATAGCGCCAACCGGATTCGCAATTCCCTTTCCCGCAAGCGCAGGCGCGCTACCATGGACCGGCTCAAACAAAGATACGCGACCGGGATGAATGTTGCCGGAAGCAGCCAAGCCGAGCCCGCCCTGAATCGCTGCGCCAAGGTCCGTGAGGATGTCGCCAAACAGATTGTTACTAACTATGACATCGTATTGCCCCGGGTCGAGCACCATGAACATGGCCATCGCGTCGACGTACTGATGATTCGCCTCAATTTCTGGATAGTCGGCCGCCACTTCCTTAAACACGCGTTGCCATAAGTCGCCGCCAAAGCGTTGGACATTCGACTTGTCAGCCATCGTGACTTTCCTTCGTCCATTGGCGCGTGCATATTCAAACGCCGCCAGGATAATTCTCTCGACTCCACGGCGAGTGTTCAATTCCTCCTGGGTCGCGACTTCGTCCGCGGTTCCCTTCTTTAGAAAGCCGCCGGCGCCGCAGTAAGCCCCTTCGGTGTTTTCTCGAAAGACTACAAAGTCGATCTTTCGAGGATTGCGCAAAGGTGTGAGCCGCGGATCGAGTAACTTAACTGGTCGCAGATTGATATACAGATCCAGACCACGTCGCATACCCAGGAGGATGTCTTCGGCATGTTGGTTTGAAGGAACACGCGGATCACCAAAGGCGCCGGCCAGAATCGCGTCAAACTCGTTAGTTAAATTGTCGAGCGCGCCTGTGGGAAGCGTGACACCTTCGCGCAGAAACTTGTCCGCCCCCCAGTCGAAGTGGACCAGTTCAAGCGTTACGTCGTGCGTTTCCTTTACACACTCGAGCACGCGAACCGCCTGGGCAATTACTTCGGGACCGATTCCGTCGCCCGGTACCACGGCGATGCGTTTGTTTTCAGCGGGCATAAACTCGGGTATCGGGTGTCGGGTGTCAGGTGTCGAGTTTAGAGATTCTCAGTCTTGGCTCTTCGCTCTTCCCGGCATCTCTGTCACTTGCGGCCTTTGCTCTGAAGATATTTTTCTACACGTGGCAGGCTGTTTATAACCGCGTCGCCCACGGTCTTCATGCTTTGCCCGGAGATCTTGTCGAGCGTGTCCTGAGGTGTGTGCCAAAAGGGATAGCCGTTGAGTTGAATGATGTCTACTGCATCAATCCCCGCGCGAAGAAACGGTTCATGATCGTCTCCGCCGACACCTTCAGGACGTTCTACAAAAATCTTTCCATGGCCCAAGTCGCGACCCGTTTGCCAGATGATGTCCTGCAACCAGCGTGTGCTTAAAGTGTCGCGTCCCAGCTCGAGGTTGGTGTAACCCATCATGTCCAGCAAGATCAGCGCACGCACGCGTGCCATCTCGTTGTTCTTCTTGAGCTGGGCGACATACCGGCGGCTGCCATAGGTATTGTCAGGCGACCCGGGCTTGCTACATTCGTCCCATCCTTCGCAGAAACTTTCCTCACCATCGAAGAAAACCAGCCGGTAGGTAAACGCCGGTTTCTGTTGTGTTGCGCCCAACACTCTCCCGATCTCCATCACCGATCCCACAGAAGCTGCAGGATCGTTGGCGCCAACAAAGTGCATGTCCTTATAGAGTTTTGTGTCGTAGTGACTGGCGATAATAATCACGTCTTTCGACTCGCCGGCAAGCTCACCCGTGATATTAGCCATCTTCCTTGGACCAACCGGGGTGGATGCTGTGAACTCATCCGTAGTTACCGCGAAACCGAAACTCTTCAGATTGTCGATGATGTATTGGCGCGTCTTCACCGCCGCCGGTGTGCCGGGAGGCCGAGGACCTATTTCCACTTGCTTTCGCGCGTAGTCCATAGCCCGCTCGCCATTAAAGGCAACTGCGGCGGGAACGACGGGCGGATTAGCCGGGGTTGGTGAACTCTGTGTGACACCAACGCGAGGTTGTTCAGGCTTATCGTTTTTTGGACACCCCGTCAGAAAGACGGAAAGAACCAGCAATGAAAGCATAGTTGCGCTCTTGGTCAGCAAGTCGCGGCTCAAGGAATCCGTTTCGATCTTCGACATTAAACGCAAGTTACACCGTATGGGAGTCAAAAGGCAAAATGGGCTACGTCTAATGTATAGCAAACTGTTAGTTTGCTTCCACGTGCGCTACCTCAGACTTGGAGGCGACGAGCGAAGCAAACTAACAGTTGATTTACGATGTTGTCAGCGAACCCGTGCAATTGCCTGCTTCGCACGAGCGCGTGGTGGCGGCTCTTCTTTTCCGGCTTCTTTCATTGCGCGGCGACAGTCGGCGCAGATTCCGATGATGCGGAGCAGGTGCTGCGTTATTTGAAACTTATGCTTCGCAGCCATCGCGTCCTGAATCCCTTCGAGCTCAGCGGAAAAGAACTCGATGATTCGGCCACACTTAGAACAGATCATATGATCGTGGTGTTGATGCTTGTAGTTATGTTCGTAGTGAGTGCGGTTATCTCCAAAGCGGACCTCGCGCGCGAGCCCGGCTTCTGACAGGAGCTTCAGCGTGCGATAGACGGTCGTCTGTCCAATGCTCGCGTCTTCTTTCTGGACCAGGCGGTAGAGGTCTTCGCTGGAGAGATGTTCTTCGGTGCGGAGGAAGATATCCAGAATCAAATCGCGCTGGGCAGTGCGCTTGAGCCCCTTCTTTTGAAGGTGTTTGAGGAGTACTTCTTTTTCTTCGGTCATAGGCTGGGCAAACCATTGACGACAATTTAGGGATTGTTGTTCGAGATGATTCTACACGTCCGCGCGATCAGTGCCTACCCTTCAGTTTAGTTAGGGCACTTGTGCCCGGCGGGGCGGACAAGTCCGCACTCTAAACGGACAGGGATCGAAATGAAGACGCTAGGTTGGAAACCGTAACGATCTTTCATGAGCTAATTAACTAACACGCAAGAAACGTGTCCCGCGGGTACTGATGAGGCTTGATTCGGAAGCTTTACAGAACGAGAGCGCGGTAGCGCGGGATCCTTGAGGCTACTTAACATAAACAGTTCGACCTTCATAATGCTCGCTGCCTCTGGCATCCCGCGCTACCGCGCTCTCGTTTTGTAATTGATCAGCGAAACTGCATCATGCCATGTCCTACCAGTGTTTGTTCGCCCGTTACAAGCCGTGCTATTTTCCTGCATATGCCGGGGTGGCGGAATGGCAGACGCTACGGACTTAAAATCCGTTGTCCGTAAGGACGTGCGGGTTCGACTCCCGCCCTCGGCACCAATCATTTCAAGAGCTTACAGGCGATCATCGTTTTGACATTGGACCAGCGCTACGGAGTTAACTCTGTAGCTCAGCCTATTGCAATCGAATTTGTTGAGAATATCGTTGATTCTTAGTCGGTAATGACCCCCTCATCAGTCAGGGCTGACAATATCAAGACTCTCTTCTGAATATCATGAGTGCGACGAAGCGTTTGCGATTTCCGCAGGTGAAGCGACATGCGAGGACGTTTCGTGCCGGTTCGCGTCATTTCGGGGATCGTTCAGTAACGGTCCGCACTCCTTCGATCAATTTCCCGGACACAATTCCAAGTAACGTGTGGTTTTGTGGATCGTGATGGATTCGATTAATCTCTGCGCAATGGAGAAACAAGGGGAGAAACCAAGGGAAAAAGAAGTGCTCGAAAATCGATACCGAATCCCCGCCTGCAAGGCTTTGATGCTCGCGTTTGTATTCTCGATGTTCTGCTCTCTGAGCGTTCTGATTATTCATGGGAAACCTTCATCGAACCGGGATGTGCAGACACAAATGCGTCCGATCAGAAACAAGGAGGCCCGGAAACTATTCAAGCAACACTGCGCCAAGTGTCACGGAGCAGATGGAGCCGGGGAAACTGTTCAAGGAAAGATTGCCGGGGTACCGGATTTCACTGACTCCCAGTGGCATAAACAATTCGAGGATCAGGGTCTGGTCTATTCCGTTACCCACGGCCGCAGTCAGATGCCGGGATTCGGCAAGAAACTAACCCAACAGCAAATCAAAACACTCGTGAGTTATGTGCGGGCCTTCAGAAAGTAACCTGGTTCCGAGCCCTGCTGCACAAACTGGTTTTTCTTTTGCTAAAGCCATGGACGAGTTCTAATTTTTATTTTTCTTAAGCAAGAAAAAATCTTGACAAGATGCTAACTCGTGCCATAGGGTGTCCGCCGTTAACTCAGTCGAATATTCTCCCGCTGGGAAGTCTTGAGGAAACACATCCCACTTTTTCACGTCGGTTAGTCTAGAAAAATAGCCGTCAGAATCAGATACTCCTCTCATTGATAGTAAGCCTCTAGCTACAACTCACTGACTGTATCTGGATAACTTCGGTGTCTTGATCTAAGTTCCGTACACAAGTCCGAGACGATTTCTACGCGCCCAAACTCGCATGGGAACGTAGTCGTCTTACACATAATAATCCGCAAGTCTTGCGCTTCCTCCCCCAGGAGCCAGATTGTTCAAGCGTATTAGGTTTCAGGCTGCATGCCTCCTGCCCATCCTGGCAGCGCTGTGTTTGACCGGATGGATCGGCAGCGCTTCTACTGACCGTCTGAAGGAGCGCCCCATTCCGCCCGCGCCAAAGGAGCCCTTTAGCCCTTCAAACGCGCGCACTGAGGATGGTGGCCTGATCCCCGTCGATCAATTCTTCCCCGCTAGCCGTTGCATCGGATGCCATCAGGACACTCACGCCGCCTGGTCCCAATCTCTACATCGCAATGCCGCACGTGAGCCTTTCTATCGCGAAAGTGTCGACATTTTACTGCGCACACGAGGCATTGAATTCACACGTCACTGCGAAAGCTGTCACACGCCCGTAGCGCTGTTTGCGGGCGTTCTCTCGAAAGATGCACCCCGCCAGCAAGCGCCTTTTACAACGCTTGACGACGAAGGCGTAACCTGCACGGTTTGTCATTCAATTACCGAAGCGCGTCTCAACGGCACCGGCAGTTTCACTATTCGCCGTCCCGCACTGCTGGCCAAAGAGGATGGCGCCCCC
>Ga0190270_10001679_pt1 | contig 10406 bp, 9 predicted proteins | sample Popmic320T_FD_133748 | JGI IMG/M metagenome (GOLD analysis project Ga0190270, IMG submission 133748) | Populus adjacent soil microbial communities from riparian zone of Weber River, Utah, USA - 320 T | ecosystem: Environmental > Terrestrial > Soil > Riparian zone | place: USA: Utah | collected... | reverse complement strand
GACATCCTGAGCGAGCTTTATCTCGCGTCGAGTGCGCTCAAGCGCTTTGAAGACGATGGCCGGCCCGGCGAGGACCTGCCGCTGCTGCACTGGGCTCTGCAGGATGCGCTCGCGCGCGCAGAGGACGCGTTCTACGGGCTATTCCAGAACCTGCCCGGCCGGCTCGTTTCCGCCTTCTTGCGTTTGGTGATCTTTCCCTGGGGCCGCGAGTTCAGGCAGCCTGCGGATCACCTGGGTCACCAGGTGTCCGATCTCATGCTCAATCCTGGAGCGTCGCGGGATCGGCTCACGGCGGGAATGTTCATCTCGAGCGACGAAAACGATCCCGTTGCGACGCTGGAAGCTGCGCTCGCGGATCTGCCGATGGTGGTGGCATACCGGGTGAATCCACTCACCTCGTGGCTGGCCCGCCGGCTCCTGACGGTGCCCTGGATCAGCCTGGTCAACCTGGTGGCGGGGCAGCCGTCGACCCCGGCGCCGCGTCCGGTGCGGGAGGCGGCGCACCGCGCGCTCGACACCGAGCTGCTCGGCTACACGGTGACCACCGGGATCGCAGAGCTGCGCGAAGCCATCTGCGGGCACCACGCCCGGACGCACGGTATCGACGTCACTCCGGACCAGGTGGTGGTGACCACGGGGTCGTCGGGGGGCTTCCTGCTCGCCTTCCTCTCGGCGTTCGAGGCCGGCGACCGGGTGGCGATCGCGCGCCCCGGCTACCCCTGCTACCGCAACGTGCTGGCCGCGCTCGGTTGCGAGGTGGTCGAGCTCCCGGCAGGCCCGGAGAGCCGGTTCCAGCCGACCGTCGCCATGCTCGAGGAGCTCGACCGCCCGGTCCAGGGTCTGGTGGTCGCGAGCCCTGCCAACCCGACCGGGACGATGCTGGCCCCCGAGGAGCTCGCCGCGCTGGCCCGGTGGTGCGAGGCCCACGGTGTGCAGCTGATCAGCGACGAGATCTACCACGGGATCACCTACGACCCCGCCCACGCGCAGGCCTCGGCCTGGCAGTGGTCCCGCGAGGCGGTCGTCTTCGACTCGTTCTCGAAGTACTTCTCCATGACCGGGTGGCGCATCGGCTGGATGCTGGTCCCCGAGCGGCTGCGCCGTCCGGTGGACGTGCTGACCGGGAACTTCACCATCTGCCCGCCGGCACTCGCGCAGCACGCGGCGGTCGCGGCGTTCGCCGAGGAGTCGTACGCCGAGTGCGACGGCCACGTGGCCAGGTACGCCGAGAACCGGCGGCTGCTGTTGTCCCGGCTGCCCGAGCTGGGCCTCGACCGGCTGGCCCCGGCCGACGGCGCGTTCTACGTCTACGCCGACATCGGCCACCTCACGGACGACTCGATGGGTTTCGCGCACCGGCTGCTGGCGGACACCGGGGTCGCGACCACGCCCGGAATCGACTTCGACACCGAGGCAGGTCATCGGTTCCTCAGGCTGTCCTTCGCGGGGTCGAGCGACGAGATCGAGGAAGGTCTCGAGCGGCTCGCCGGATGGCTGCGCTCCACCCTTCGGCCAGACCATTTCCCCTAAAGGGGTAAATAGGAATGAAAGGGTAGTAATCGGGCACCTGGAGCCGCACACTTGGCGTTGTCCCTGAGCCCACCGCGGTCCTGGTGCCATCTCCCAGAACTTGCGCCCCGGCGTGAGAGTTTTGGTGCCGGCTTCGCGGAGCACGACTGGCGTGAACCGAGCCGAGGGGGCCGGCGGAGCGCAACGGCGGACGTCGTGTGAGGCAGGGCGCCCCGGACCCGATAGGTCCGGGGCGCTCTGCGTTCCCGGGGCGCGCCGGGGCGTTCGGGGTCCCCGACGACCCGGCAGCGCTGTGCCATCGTGAGGCGACACCGCGCGCCGTCTGCCCGACCGGCCACCCAGCCCCAGGACAGCACCGTGATCTCGACTCTTCCCCGCACCGCACGCGCGAGCGTGCTCCTCGGCACCGTCACCGTTCTTCTCGTCGTCCTCACCCCTCCCGTGGCGGACGCCGTGGTCACGCCCCGGGTCCGATGGTCCGAGGCGAAGGCTGTCGTCGGCGCGAAGGTCACCGCCACCGTCGCCGCCGGCTCGCGTCCTCACGGCAGCAGGCTGGTGCTGCAGCGCAGGAACCTCGACGGGTGGCGCACCGTCGACCCCGTCGCCCGGCGCACCGACCGTGGCTTCGTCCTGCGGCTGCCGACGGACCAGATCGGCCGGTTCTCCTTCCGGGTCGCGGCCAGGAGGGCCGGCGAGATCCGCTCCGTCTCGACCCACCGGGACGTGCGCGTCCGCCCGGCGTACGACCCGGCCGGGCGGCGCTCCGACCACCGCTTCCTCGGCGACCGCCGGTTCCGCTGGGACTCCTGCCAGCCGGTGCGGTGGGCCTTCAACCCTGCCCACGCGCCTCGGCGTGCCCTACGTCTGGTCAGGGACACGATCCGGCTCGCGGGGCAGGCCACCGGGCTGACCTTCGACTTCGTCGGCCGGACCGCGCGGACGCCGACGCTGGCGTCTCACCACAGGCGTTTCGACATCGTGGTCGGCTGGCGCACGCCCCGGTCGTTCGCCTACTTCCGCCAGCACCCGGGTCGGGTCGGCATCGGTGGAGCGTCGTGGCGCAGCGGCTTCGAGGAGGCGGACGGCACGCGGGTCCGCAAGGCGCGGTCGGGCCGACTGATCCTCAATGCGCGCTACATCGGCGACCTGGGCCGGGGGTACGGGCGCGGGTACACCTGGGGCGACGTGCTGCTGCACGAGTTCGGCCACGTCCTGGGGCTGGGCCACGCCGGCACCCGCCAGCAGCACATGTTCCCGCAGATGACGAAGAGGAGGGCTCACTGGGGCGCCGGCGACCTCGCGGGCCTGCGCAGGCTGGGCAGCGGCCGCGGCTGCCTGGAGCGCACGCACGTCCGGAAGCACGGTCGATCCACGTCGGCTCTCTCCGCTCCCTGAGCCCCCCGAGCACCTCCGCGAAGCCGAACCAAGTCACACGGGCGGCAACCCGAGGACCTGGCGTACGGCGTTCTCGACCCGGTCGCCGCGCTCGTAGTCGCCGATGTGGCCGGTGACGAACCCGACGGCGTACTGCCCCCGCTCGCTCCACCAGCCGAAGCTTCCACCCGTCCCGCCCATGCCGTACCCGTCGGGGTCGAGCCCGACGCCCAGGCCCCACTCCGTGTCGGAGCCCATCACCAGGTCCGGCTCGGGACCGTGGCCGGTGGTGAGCTGGCCCAGCATCTCGGGACTGAGCAGCTCGCCCTGCTGCAGCGCGACGTAGAGCCCCGCGACCGCGCGGGCGGTGCCGTGACCGTTGACCGCCGGGACCTGCGCCCGGCGCCACGCCTCGCCGTTGACGAAGCCCGGGTCGAGAGCGCCGCCCGGGTTCGACAGTGCGCTGTGGTAGAGCGGGGACCGGCCCTCCATCGAGGCGGCGAGCGCCGCGCCGAACCCGGTCAGGTCCGCGACCCTGCGCAGCTCGTCGTCGTGCAGCCCGACGTGGAAATCGAGGCCGAGCGGGCCGCAGACCTCGTCGCGCAGGTACTGGCCCGGCGACCGGCCGTCGACCCGGCGGACCACCTCACCGACAAGGTGGCCGTAGAACAGCGCGGCCTCGCCCGACGCCGTCCCCGGCTCCCAGGTCGGCTCCTGCTGGGCGAGCAGTGTGCACATCGCGTCCCAGTCCAGGAACAGGTCCCGGGGGGCGTCGGTGTCGAGGACCACGACACCGGCGCGGTGGGAAAGGATCTGGCGCATCGTCGTCGCGGCGCGCATCTCGGGCCAGTGCTCCTGCACCGGTGCGTCCAGGTCGAGGTCACCGCGGTCGGCGAGCAGGAGGGCGGGCATCGCCGCGAAGGGCTTCGTCACGGAGTAGGGCATGACCAGGGTGTCGTCGCTCCACGGCCGTGTGTGCGCGGCGTCGGCCCAGCCACCCCACAGGTCGACGACCCAGGTGCCGGCATGCCACACCGCGACGGCCGCGCCTGTCCCGGGCTGCTCGGCCAGCACGTCGGCGAACACCGTGCGCACGTCCTCGAAGCCGGGCTGGACGGTGCCGTCGAGAGGGATTCCGGTCGGGTCGGCCACCGGCTCATCCTCCCAAGGGGCTCCGCAAGGACGACGGACCGGACCCGAGCAGGTCCGGTCCGCATGGCGGTGGCGGTGGGATTTGAACCCACGGTGGGGTTGCCCCCACACACGCTTTCGAGGCGTGCTCCTTAGGCCGCTCGGACACGCCACCGCGGACGAGGGTACTAGAGCGCAGAGGGCGTGCCGAAATCACTCCTCCGCCGCGGCGGGTGCACGACGGCCGTCGAAGAAGTCGAGCAGGAGAGCCGCGCACTCGTCCTCGAGCACGCCGCCGAGCACCTCCGGACGGTGGTTGAGCCGCGGGTCGCGCACGACGTCCCAGAGCGACCCGACAGCGCCGGCCTTCGGGTCGAACGCGCCGAACACGAGCCTCCCGGTCCGGGCCAGCACCAGGGCGCCGGCGCACATCGTGCACGGCTCCAGCGTCACCACGAGCGTGCAGTCGTCGAGCCGCCAGCGCCCGAGGGTGCGGGCGGCATCGCGCAGGGCCACGACCTCGGCGTGGCCCGTCGGGTCGGCCTCGGCCTCCCGGCAGTTGTGGCCGCGTCCGACCACAGTGCCCGAGGCGTCCACCACGACCGCACCGACCGGGACGTCCGCGGTCCCCAGGGAGAGCCGGGCCTCGTCGAGGGCAGCTCGCATCGGGCCGGCCCACCGGGCTCTCACGGGGCGGCGACTCCGACGGCGTCCTCGAACTGGGCGCCGAAGCCCAGCTTGTCGGCGATGTTGCCGAGGATCTCGTCCGGGTAGAGCTCGTAGTCGTCGAGCATCGCGCCCATGTCCATCGCCGGCAGCCCGAGGTCGGCGACGATCGCGAGGTCGCCCGCCGGGAGCTGGTCGTCCTCGTCCTCCGGCATCGGGATCTCCAGCGCTTCCACCACCGAGCGAGCGAGCGGCCACTCGGCGGCCGCGGTCACGTCGGAGAGCAGCCAGCGCTCGTTGGCACCCGCGACCCGGGCCAGCACGAAGAAGTCCTCGTCGATCGAGATCAGGCCCAGGGACCCGAAGTCACCGGGCCAGCGGCGGAGCTCCGCGGCGAGCACGTCGACGTCGTGGAGGAGGTCCTCGCCGATCTCCTCCACCCGCCACACGTTCTCCTCGCGGTACACGACGAGTGCGAAGTCGACACCGTCGACGTCGTCGCCGTCCTGCGCCATCGGACCCTCCTGCCATCGTGTTCGGGGCGCGCTCCCGCCACGCCGGGTCGCACCCGACGATCATGACACCCGTCCCGAGGCGCGGCCAGGGTGAACCGGCACCGTCTCAGCTCCGGGCGTTGGCTACCGTGACGCCATGCGCGTCCACGTCGTCGACCACCCGCTCGTCTCCCACAAGCTGACCACCCTGCGGGACGAGGGGACGGACTCACCGACGTTCCGCCGGCTCGTCGACGAGCTGGTGACGCTGCTGGCGTACGAAGCCACCCGTGATGTCCGCGTCGAGCCGACGACGGTGCAGACCCCCGTCGCGCCCGCCGACGGCGTCCGCCTCGCCATGCCCCGCCCGCTCGTGGTCCCGATCCTGCGGGCAGGCCTGGGGATGCTCGACGGCATGGTGCGGCTGCTGCCGAGCGCGGAGGTCGGCTTCCTCGGGATGGCGCGCAACGAGGAGACGCTGGAGGCGACGACGTACGCCGAACGACTGCCCGAGGACCTCTCCGAGCGGCAGTGCTACGTGCTGGACCCGATGCTCGCGACCGGCGGGACGCTGGCCGCGGCGGTCCGCTACCTCGTCGCGCGCGGGGCGAACGACATCACCGCGATCTGCCTGCTGTCGGCGCCCGAGGGGTGCGAGCGGCTGGAGCGCGAGCTCGCAGACGTCGCCGTACCTGTGACCGTGGTGACCGCGGCGATGGACGAGCGGCTGAACGAGAAGGGCTACATCGTGCCCGGCCTCGGCGATGCGGGTGACCGCCTCTACGGACTCGCCCAGTAGCGGGTCCGTCGGAGTAGCGGGTCAGAGGGACTCGACGGACTTCAGGAGCTTGCCGAGGGAGTCCTTGGCGTCACCGAACAGCAAGGTCGTCTTCGGGTCGAACAGCAGCTCGTTCTCGATGCCCGCGAAGCCAGGACGCATGGACCGCTTCATGAAGACGACCTGCTGGGCCTCGTCGGCGTTGAGGATCGGCATGCCGTAGATCGGCGCACCGGGCGTCGTCTTCGCCGCGGGGTTCACCACGTCGTTCGCCCCGACGACGAGCACCACGTCGGTGTGCTTGAACTCGCTGTTGATGTCGTCCATCTCCACCAGCTGCTCGTAGGGCACCTGGGCCTCGGCGAGCAGGACGTTCATGTGACCGGGCATCCGGCCGGCCACCGGGTGGATCGCGTAGTCCACCTTGATGCCCCGCGCGATCAGGACCTCGACGAGCTCGCGCAGGGTGTGCTGGGCCTGGGCCACCGCGAGGCCGTAGCCGGGCACGATGATCACCCGGTCGGCGTACGCCAGGAGGATGCCGACGTCTTCTGGGCCGGCGGACTTGACCGGGCGGTCGGAGATCTCGCCACCGCCGAGCGTGGACCCGCCCTTGAGCGCACCGAACATGATGTTGCCGACCGAGCGCCCCATGGCCTTGGCCATCAGCAGGGTGAGGAAGGTACCGGACGCACCGACCAGGGTGCCGCCGACGAGGAGCACCGTGTTCGACAGAACGTAGCCGCCCGCAGCCACGGTGAGACCCGTGAACGCGTTGAGCAGCGAGATCACGATCGGCACGTCGGCGCCGCCGACCGGGAGCACCAGCATCACGCCGAACGCGAGGCCGACGAGTCCGAGGACGATGCCGAGGGTCATGGTCGGGTCGGTGATCGTCGCCACCGACAGACCGATCCCCGAGATCAGCAGCACGCCGAAGACGACGGGCAGCCCGGGGAAGACCACCGGACGGGACGTCATCAGCTCCTGCAGCTTGGCGAACGTGATGAGCGAGCCTGCGAACGACACCGACCCCACGAAGATCGTGAACGCGGTCGCGGCGAAGACGAACCAGCCGAAGACGTCCACGGCCGAGGCGCCTCGGGCGTCGAGCGCCTCCTGGAAGCTCAGCATCTCGTGCAGCTCGATGAGCGCGACCAGCGCAGCGGCGCCGCCGCCGACGCCGTTGAACAGTGCCACCATCTGCGGCATCTGCGTCATCTGGACCCGCTGGGCCCCGACGACTCCCCCGATGGTGCCCGCCGCGATCGCGAGCAGGATCAGCGGGAGATGCTGCATCCGGTCCTCGTAGATGAACGGCAGCGTGCAGGCGACCACCGCGGACACCGCACCGATGAGGTTGCCCGCTCGGGCGGTCTTGGGGCCCGAGAGCCCCTTGAGCGCGAGGATGAACCCCACCGCGCAGGCGAGGTAGACGACCTGGGCCCAGACCGGCATCAGGAAGCCGCCTCCTTCTTGGGAGCGGGCTTCTTGCGCGAGAACATCTGCAGCATCCGGTCGGTGACCACGAATCCGCCCACCATGTTGATGGCGGCGAGCACGATCGCGATCAGGCCGACGACCAGCGCGACGGTCGAGTCGGTGAGCCCGGTGGCAAGGATCGCGCCGAGCAGGATGACGCCGTGGATCGCGTTCGCGCCGGACATCAACGGCGTGTGCAGGGTCGAGGAGACCTTCGATATGACCTCGATGCCCACGAAGACGCTGAGCACGAAGATGGTCAGCCAGACGACGCCTTCGTTCATGCTCCGGCTCCTTCCTGGTCTGCGGTCCCGGGGTCGGCAGGTGCCGGCTCGCGCGGTCCCTCGATGGCCTCGCGCGTGGGCTCGTGGCGGATCTCGCCGCCACGGGTCACGCAGGAGCCGATGACGATCTCGTCCTCGAAGTCCGGGTCGAACGCCTGCTCGCCGTCGGTCTCCCTGGTCATGAGGGTGATGATGTTGACGATGTTCTGGGCATAGAGCTTCGACGCCGGCTGCGGCAGCTGTGACGGCACGTTGTTGCCGCCCCAGACCTGCGCGTGGCCCACGCGGACCACCTCACCGGCCACCGAGCCCTCGACGTTGCCGCCGGTCTCCGCGGCGAGGTCCACCACCACCGAGCCCGGCTTCATCTGCTCCACCATGTCGGCGGTGACGAGGAGCGGTGCGGTGCGGCCCGGCACGGCTGCTGTGGTGATGAGGGCGTCCGCCGCTGCGATGTACGGCGTGAGCAGCTCCCGCTGCCGCTCCGCACGGTTCTCGGTCATCTCCCGGGCGTAGCCGCCGGAGCCCTCGAGGGTCTCCAGCTCGAGCTCGATGAACTGGGCCCCGAGCGACCTGATCTCCTCGCCGGCTGCGGCTCGCACGTCGTACGCCTTGACGACCGCGCCGAGCCGGCGTGCGGTCGCGATCGCCTGCAGGCCCGCGACGCCGGCACCCAGCACGACGACCTCGGCAGGCGGCACCGTGCCGGCAGCGGTCATGTTCAAGGGGAAGAAGCGACGCAGCAGGCCGGCCGCGACCACCGCGCAGCGGTACCCCGCGACCAGTGCCTGCGACGACAGCGCGTCCATCGACTGCGCCCGGCTGATCCGCGGGACCAGCTCCATCGCGAACGAGGTGACCCCGCAGTCGCGCAGGTCCACCACCAGCTCGGGCACCGTGTTCGTGGGCAGGAACGAGACCGTCGCGGTGCCCTCCGGCAGCGCGCGCACCACGCGGCTGTCGAGCGGGTTCACCGAGACCACGACGTCGGCCTCGGCGAGTGCGTCCTCGCCGACCGTGGCTCCGGCCTCGACGTAGTCCTCGTCGAAGTACTGCGCCCCAGCACCGGCTCCCGTCTCGACGGCCACGTCGTACCCGAGAGCGGTCAGCTTCCCGACGAGCTCCGGGACCAGGGCAACGCGGGACTCGCCGGTCCGGGTCTCCCTCGCCACAGCAATCTTCACGCAGCGGACACTAGATCACGGCCCCCAGGGCGACCAACATTTGAGACCGTTGTCTCAAGCCCGATCGGTCAGCGTTGCTGGGGGACGGTGCGCAGCCACAACCGGAAGTCGCTGCCGGTGACGGGTGTGGCCGGCGTCTCCGACACCCGCGAGAGCGGTCGAAGACCTCAAGAACGACGGATCGTCACGGCCAACGCCGCGAGGTGCTGCAGCCGCGCGATCTCCGAGTCCAGGATGTCCGGACCGCCCCGCCGGCCGAGGACGACGACCTCGTCGTCCTCCAACGGGGCGCCGGCGACGACGTTGCCGGCGAGCTGGTTCCAGGCCGGGTCGACAGGCAGCCGGGCAGCTCGGGTCAGCGGCAGCCACCTGGCCTGCTCGTCACCGAGGTCCGGCGCCGCAGAGGTCGCGTGCACCTGCTTGACCCCGGACTCGGTCCGGCACAGCCGCACACCCCAGTCGGCCCGGAAGGTCACCGGCAGGAGGTCGACGAGCTCGTCCGGAGCCGAGGCCGGGTTCTGGGTGATCTGCTCGACGACCTCGAGGTCGAGGAAGACGTTGCCGCCGGCGGCGTACCGGGAGACCCACAGCACGTGCACGCCGTCGAGGATGTTGCACGCCGACACGACCGAGTCCGGCATGATCCCGTGCGCCATCTCGAGGAACACGTCGTCGACTGCGGTGCCGTCGGGCCGGTGCTCGACGATCTCGATCGCCTCGATGTCGCCACCGGCCTCACCGATGGCGGTCGCGACCCGCCCGAGGGAGCCCGGGACGTCGGGCAGCTCGACCCGCAGAAGGTACGGCACGCCGCTGGTCCTCTCCGTCGCCCTGTCGGCCCCGTGAAGGACGACCATAGCCTGGCCCGGTTACCGTCACATTGCGTACGCCGGACGGTGGACCCGTGGAACGGAGCGACCACCGGAGAGCAGGTCCCGGGTCACCCGCGAAAGTCTAGTGAAACAGTCGACAATGCGTGTGCGCGGCTGGTGGCGTGTCACCCGGATCCGAACGTGAACGTCTCCCTGACGACGTACCTGGGCCGGTTGCGGGGACCTTCGCCGAGGTGCGACTCGACCAGGGCCATCTCGTCGACGGTGAAGTCGCGGCTGCGGTACGCCGAGAGCGCGCGCAGCCACCGCGACGCCTCCACCGGGCGGTTCAGGCGAGCCAGCGTGAGGTGCGGCCGGAACCGTTTGCCGTCGACGGGCGCGCCCGCCTTGCCGGCCGCGGCGCGGGCACCGACCGCGGCCCGGCGGAGCTCCTCGAGGTGGGCAGGAGTGCCGTCGACCGCGGCGTAGAGCACCTTGGCCTTGGGGACGGACGGGAACGCGCCGACACCGGCGAGCGCGAGCGTCATGGGAGCACGGCGCCGGGCCGCCCGGGTGAGCCGCTCCATCAGGTCGTCGAGGGCACGGTCGGGGACGTCGGCCATGAAGGCCAACGTGAGGTGCCAGCCCTCCGGCTGCGTCCACCGGAACGG
>Ga0190270_10001678_pt1 | contig 10416 bp, 10 predicted proteins | sample Popmic320T_FD_133748 | JGI IMG/M metagenome (GOLD analysis project Ga0190270, IMG submission 133748) | Populus adjacent soil microbial communities from riparian zone of Weber River, Utah, USA - 320 T | ecosystem: Environmental > Terrestrial > Soil > Riparian zone | place: USA: Utah | collected... | reverse complement strand
CCCGCGGAAGTGCGCGAGCGGGCGCGCGAGCTCGACACACTGACGACGGAGGGCGCCGCCGGCGACGAGCTGGCGCTCGAACTGATGCGCCTCGTCTGGCCTGCGTACTTCGCGGATCCGGAGCAGGCGCCACCGATGCCGGAGCTGCGAATTGCGAGCGAGCGCTCGGCGCAGATGGTGCCGTCGATCTTCGCCGAGCTGCCGGTGCTCGAGGCGGGCTTGCCGCGGATCCGGGTGCCCGTCGGCTTCGTGCACGGTTCACGGAGCCCGATGCCCGTTGCCAGTTCGACGGACGCGGCCGACCGGATTCCCGGCGCGTGGGTCGACGTGGTGGACGGTGCGGGGCATTTCGTGTGGGTCGAGGCCCCAGGCGCGGTTCGCGACTCGCTGCGGCGCCTCACCGCCGTGCGGCCTGCGCCTGTCAGCTAGTCGCGTCCACGCTACGATTGTTGCAATGGAACCTGTCGCCCGTCTTCGGTGTACAGGCGTTATGAGAGCCGTCGCGGCCACTGGGATTGCTGCGCTCGTCCTTTGCGCTCCGGCGTCGGCAAAGTTCCGGATCTCCGTCGCTGCCAGCGACGCGACACCGGCCGTCGGTCAGCGCGTCATCGTGGTCGTGCGGAGCGAGCAACGGCTCGACTACAACCTGCGTCTCATGGCCGTCGCGCCCGGGAAGGAGATCTTCCCCGTCGTCGCCACTCTCACGGGTGACACGAGCTACCCAGACCCGAACATAGCCCGCAACGGCTTCGAGGTACGCCTCGCCCGGATCGCTGCAGATCGCTGGCGCGGCATTGTGCGTTTCCGACGGACCGGGCGTTGGCGCCTCGTCGTCCCGAATGGTGCGCCGGTGGGTGTCGTCATTCCGGCCGGCGTCGCTCGACTCACCGTCGCCGTTCACTAGGCTGCGGCGACGCGAGAGGGTTTAGAGTCGGTCGAACTCTCGACAAGGAGGCCGTTATGCCGCTCGCACGAGTTGTGTCCTTCGATGGCGTCAGCAGCGACAGGATGGCGGAGATGCAGAGCGAGATGCAGGGCAGCGAGCGCCCGGACGACGTTCCCGCCAAGGAGATCATCGTGCTGCACGACCCGGACGCGGAGAAGTCGGTCGTGATCGTCTTTTTCGATACCGAGGACGACTATCGGCGCGGCGACGAGGCGTTGAGCGCGATGCCGGCCGGCGACACGCCGGGCCAACGCACGTCGGTCGCGAAATACCAGGTCGCGTTCCGCATGGCTGACTAGCGTCGCTTCGTCCCGGTTGTCGGCCTCCGCAGCAGCGCTGGAGCCTGCCCGAACTAGCTGCAAGACTTGATTTTCGAATGTCCGTGGCCGAGCAGATCGAGATCCGCCGTCTTGCCCCGGCCGACCTGGATGAGCAGCTCGACGCGCTCGCGGGCGTCCTCGCCGACTGCGTCGACGGCGGCGCATCGGTCAGCTACATGGCGCCGTTCTCGCACGAGGACGCCCGCAACGCGTTCGCGGCCTTCGCCGCCGAGGCCGAGCACGGCCGCCGGCTGGTCCTGGCTGCCTTCGCAGACGGCGAACTCGTCGGCACCGTGCAGGTGATCCTCACACTGCCGCCGAACCAGCCGCACCGCGGCGAGATCGCAAAGCTCCTCGTACGCCGCTCGGCACGCGGGCGTGGCATTGCCCAACGTCTCATGGAGCGCGCCGAGGCCGAGGCGCGAGCGGAGGGCAAGACGCTGCTCGTGCTGGACACCGTGACCGGCGACAGCGCCGAGCGCCTCTACGAGCGAATGGGCTGGAACCGGGCCGGCGTGATCCCTGGTTACGCCCTCTATCCGGACGGGCGTCCCTGCGACACGACCGTCTTCTGGAAGGCGATCTAGCGCGGATTAGGAGATCGCGTGGAGGGTGAAGTCGCCGATGAAGCTGTAGACCGTCTCCTCCCCGGTGTCGCGCGCGCGATGCAGCGCCGCGAACGCGAGCTCGAAAGCACGCTTGCGCGTGGGCGCCGAGACGCGGAAGCTGACATCGACCCAGCCCCGGATCGGCGGCGGTTCGCCCCGGAGGGCGTCCTCGGCAGCGTCGCCGGGGACGATCGCAGGTGGAGACCAGAAGCCGGATTGCTCCTCGAGCACGCGGCAGACCGGATCGCTCACCGTGCTGTCCCTGCGCAGCGCGTCCTCGAGCTCGCGGCTGAACGCGGCCGGCTCGGTCTCGCTCACGGATTCCTGCGTCGTGACCGACCACTCCATCGTCGTTTGCCCGGGCCGCGGTCGCAGTCGCTCGAGGGGCTCGCCCGCCGGATCTTGCTCCCCCGCCGAGCGAATCTCGTAGGTGGGGACGTGGCTCCAGGACAGGGGAAGCTCCGCGACGACCACCACGGGCACACGCCTGCGCCCCCAGTCGATCGCCACCTCGACGTCCTCGAAAAGGTCTTCCGTCTCCTCCAGCAGCTCTCCTGACGCCGAGCCCCAGACGGCGCTGAAACGGCCGGTCGGGACGAACACGAGGTGCTCCTCATCCACGTAGACGACGCCGCCGTAGTCGCGATGAACATCTCCGGCCTTGGCCCGCCGCGCGCCCGCCGTCGCTTTCGCCCGCGTTGTAGATCTCGCTCAGACCTTGGCCGAGGCGGACATAGACGATCGGTGCGTGGCGCCGCGCCCATTTGATCGCCTCTTCGACCTCGTTCCAGCCAGGCCCGTCGACCGAGTAGAAGGACTCCTCGGGGCCATCGGGGCTCGGCTGCCAACTCGCCGTGTACCGATGCCAGGGAAGCTCGACTTGCACCTCCTCCCGCAACCGGACGACGCCCTGCCGCTCCATACCCGCGCTACCCGTCGAACGCCGCCGTTGCCGCCGCGAGCGCCTCACGCTCCGCCCTGGCCCGGTTCACCGCGTTGATCACAGCCCGCAGCGAGGCGGTGGCGATGCTGGAGTGGAGCCCGACGCCCCAGAGCGTCCCGTCGTCCACGTCGACCTCGACGTAGGCGGCGGCAGTGGCATTGGTATCGGCCGACATGGCGTGCTCGTGGTAGTCGCGGACCCGGATCGTGATCCCAAACGAGCGCTCGAAGGCGTCGACGAGCGCCGCGATCGGGCCGTTGCCGACGCCCTCGACCTCCTGCTCCTCGGCGTCGACGAGCAGGCGCAGCGCCAGCCGGTCGTCGGTGCCGCTCGAGTGCACGTAGGACACGAGCTCGTAGGGCCGCTCGTGTGCGAGGTAGTGCTCGCGGAAGATCTCCATCAGCTCGGACGCGGTCAGCTCGCCCCCGCGAGCGTCTGTGATCGCCTGCACCTTCTGCGCGAAGTCGACCTGGAGCCCGCGAGGCAGCTGCAGGTGGTGCTCGGCCTCCATCAGGTAGGCGACGCCGCCCTTGCCGGACTGCGAGTTGACGCGGATGATCGCCTCGTAGGTGCGGCCGACGTCCATCGGGTCGATCGCGAGGTACGGCACATCCCAGACCTCGGAGCCGCTCCGCTCCTGCGCGACCATGCCCTTGTTGATCGCGTCCTGGTGGGAACCGGAGAAGGCGGTGTAGACGAGCTCGCCGGCGTACGGATGGCGCGGGTGGATAGGCAGCTCGTTGCAGGCTTCGACGATGGTCTTCGCCTCGTCGATCTGCGACAGGTCGAGCCCCGGATCGACGCCCTGGGTCAGCAGGTTGAGCGCGATCGTGACCAGATCGACATTGCCGGTGCGCTCGCCGTTGCCGAAGAGCGTCCCCTCGACCCGCTCGGCACCTGCCATCAGCCCGAGCTCGGCCGTCGCGACCGCTGTACCGCGGTCGTTGTGCGGGTGCACGCTGAGCACGATCGCGTTGCGGTTCGAGACGTTGCGCCCGAACCACTCGATCCGGTCGGCGTAGACGTTGGGCGGGAAGGCCTCGACGGTCGTCGGCAGGTTGACGATCATCGTTTCCTGCGGGGTCGGCTCCCACGCTGTGATCACGGCCTCGCAGATCTCGAGCGCGTAATCGAGCTCGGTTGCGTGGAAGCTTTCCGGTGAGTACTGGAAGACGATCTCGGTCGAGGTCTTCGCGGCGAACTCCTTGCACAGCATCGTGCCGCGGACGGCCAGCGCCGTGATCCCGGTCTTGTCCAGCCGGAACACGACCCGCCGCTGCGTGGTCGAGGTCGAGTTGTAGAGGTGGACGATCGCCCGCGGCGCCCCCTCGATCGCCTCGAACGTCCGCTCGATCAGCTCCGGCCGCGCTTGTGTGAGGACGGCGATCGTCGTCTCTTCGGGGATCAGCTCGTTTTCGATCAGGTTGCGGACGAAGTCGAAGTCGGTCTTCGAAGCCGACGGGAACCCGACCTCGATCTCCCCGATGCCGAGCCGGACGAGGAGGTCGAACATCGCCTGCTTGCGCGGCGAGTCCATCGGCTCGATGAGCGCCTGGTTGCCGTCGCGCAGGTCGGTCGAGCACCAGATCGGCGCGCGGTCGAGCACGACCTCCGGCCAGGTGCGGTCGGGCAGGTCGACGGTCGGGTACGGGCGGTACTTCCAGTGCGGCATCGGCATGGGGATCTCCTTGGCGAAGGCGAACTCCTCCCGGTGTGCGGGAGCGCGAAACGGGTATGTCGAGTCGCTCGATCCCCTAGCGGGGAAGGAAGGGGCCAAGCGCGAGCAGACCCTGCGGGGCCGGAAGGAAGAGGTACGCGCGCGTGCTCACGCGACGCACAATAACCGGCCGGAGCGCGGGCCGCACGCTATTCACGTTGCGTGCTCGTCGAACTGCGGCAGGTCGTCGGTGATCTCGAACCACGGTGCCTTGGAGCCGACGAAGATGTGCTCCGTCGGGCGGATGGTGGGAGCGTCGACGAGGGACCCCATCGCGACGTGCACGAAGGCTCCGTCCCGCACGACGGAAAAGAGGAAGGATCCGCACGCCCCGCACCGTGTGTCGTTCGCGTCCTCGTCGCCGACTAGGGCGACCTCGCTCAGACCCTCCGTGATCTCGAGCTTCTCCCGCTCGATTCCGGCGAACGCCTTGAACGCCGAACCGGTCGCCGCGCGACACCCCGAGCAGTGACAGTTCGCCGCGTACAAGAACTCGTCGGCGACCGCGTAGCGGACGGAACCACAGCGACAGCTTCCTGTGAGCACGCGATTACCTGGCGGCCTGCAGCGGCGCCTGGGTTCCGGCGCGGGGCTTCGCGCGGCCGGTGGCCTGGAGTGCGCGGCGGTAGGCGGCGGCCGCCGTCGGGGCACTCGCCATCACCTCGCCGGTCGAACGCATCTCGACACCGCGGTCGGCGGCGCCGGCGAAGCGCTCGGCGGGGAAGATCGCCTCCTTGGCCCAGGCCCGCGAGGGCACGACCCGTTCCGGCAGGTCGAGCTCGCCGAGCGAAGCACCCAGGAGAAGCCGGCAGGCGTGGTCGACGAGTGGGATCCCCGTCGCCTTGGCGACGAACGGCACCGTGCGCGACGCGCGCGGGTTCGCTTCGAGGACGTGCAGCTCGCCCTCGTGCAGCGCGAGCTGGAGGTTGAGCAGGCCACGCGCCCCGAGGGCGCCGGCGAGCCGGGATGCGAGCCCACGGATCTGCTTCTCGAGCGCCAGGCCCACCGAAGGCGCCGGCAGTACGCACGCCGAGTCGCCCGAATGGACGCCGGCGCGCTCGACGTGCTCGACGATCGCCGCGACCCAGCCGCTCCGGCCGTCGCAGAGCACGTCCACATCCAGCTCGAGCGCGCCTTCGAGGAAGCGGTCGACGAGCGCGGGGGCTTCGAGCTGCAGCTCCTCTGGGCGCCGGGCAACGCGCATCCCGCGGCCACCCAGCACGTACGACGGCCGCACGAGCACCGGGTAGCCGATCTTCTCCGCGATCGCGAGCGCCTCGTCGGTCGTTGCGGCGAAACCCCAGGCCGGGGCGCGCACGCCGAGCTCCGCGAGGAGGCCGCCGAAGCGGGCGCGATCCTCCGCGATGTCGATCGCGTCCTGCGGGTCGCCGAGCAGCGGCACGCCCGCCTCGGCGAGACCCGCCACGAGCCCGAGCGGCGTCTGGCCTCCGAGCGAGACGACGACTCCTAGCGGTCGTTCGAGCTCGACGATGTCGAGGACGCGCTCGAGCGTCACGGGCTCGAGGTAGAGCCGATCGCAGGTGTCGTAGTCCGTCGAGACGGTCTCCGGGTTCGAGTTGACGAGCACGACCTCGTGTCCGAGCCGCCGGAATGCCTGGGCGGCCTGGACGCAGCAGTAGTCGAACTCGATCCCCTGGCCGATCCGGTTCGCGCCCGAGCCGAGCACGACGATCGCGCCGGGTGGGGTCTGGTCGCCGTCGCCGGCCTCGTACGAGAGGTAGTAGTAGGGCGTCCTCGCGTCGAACTCGCCTGCGCACGAGTCGACGGCGAGCCGGCCCGGCGTGCGGCGCCGAGTGCGCACCTCCGCCTCGGACACGCCGAGGACGGCGGCGATCCGCGCGTCCGGAAGGCCGAACCGCTTTGCGCCCTCGACGTCTCCGTCCGCGGCAAGCGTGCCCTCTGCGGTGCGGATCGACTCGAGCTCGGCGACGAAGTACGGATGGAGGCCGGGGATCTCCGGCAGCTCGTCACCGGCTTCGACGCCCTCGAGCGCCTTCAGCAGCGCCTCCGGGAACGTCCGGCCGAGGCCGAGCGCCTCGCCGACGGCGCGCATCTCGGTTCCGAGCTCCCGCTGGTTGCCGGGGAACTTCTCGAAGTCGAAGCGCGGCGCCTTCACGGCCACGTAGTCGAGCGCGGGCTCGAACGCCGCGCTCGAGACGCCTGTGATGTCGTTCGGCAGCTCGTCGAGTGTGTACCCGACGGCGAGCAGCGCCGCGAGCTTTGCGATCGGGAAGCCTGTCGCCTTCGAGGCAAGTGCCGACGAGCGCGAGACGCGCGGGTTCATCTCGATCAGCGCCAGCTCACGGGTCTCCGGCTCGTAGGCGAACTGGACATTGGCGCCGCCCGTCGCGACGCCGACGGCGCGGGCGCAGGCGAAGGCGGCGTCACGCAGCCTCTGCAGCTCCCCGTCTGGAAGGGTCTGTTGCGGCGCGACCGTCCACGAGTCGCCGGTGTGCACGCCGATCGGATCGAGGTTCTCGATCGAGCAGACGACGATGCAGTTGCCGGCCGAGTCGACGACGACCTCGAGCTCGAACTCCTGCCAGCCCTCGAGCGAGCGCTCGACGAGCACCTGGCCGATCGGGCTCGCCCTGAGGCCGTGCGCGACGCGCTCGCGCAGCTCCGGTCGCGTGCGCGCGATCCCACCGCCGCGACCGCCGAGTGTGAAAGCCGGCCGCACGACCGCCGGAACGGGGCAACCCTTGAGCTGCGCCAGACTCGTCACCACGACACTCAAGGGCACCGGCAGCCCGGCCGCCTCCATCGCAGTCCGGAACAGGGAGCGGTCCTCCGCAGTGCGAATCGCGTGCAGATCGGCGCCGATCAGCTCGACCCCGTGCTCGGCCAGCACCCCGCTCTCGGCGAGCTCGACCGCGAGGTTGAGCGCGGTCTGGCCGCCGAGCGTGGGGAGGAGCGCGTCGGGCGACTCGCGCGCGACGATCTCCGCGAGCGTCAGTGCGTCGAGCGGCTCGAGGTACGTCGCGTCGGCCCACTCCGGGTCGGTCATGATCGTGGCCGGGTTCGAGTTCGCGAGCACGACGCGATAGCCCTCCGCGCGCAGCGCACGGCACGCCTGCACGCCCGCGTAGTCGAACTCGCAGCCCTGCCCGATCCGGATCGGGCCGGACCCGACGATCAGGATGCTGCGAAGATCGGTGCGCTTCGGCATCTGTCGGCGATGCGATCGAAGAACGTGATGGCGTCGTGGGGGCCGGGCGCGGCCTCGGGATGGAACTGCAGCGTCGCGAAGCCGTCGCCCGAGAGCCCCTCGACAGTGCCGTCGTTGAGGGAGACGTGGCTCACGTCGGCCGCATCGCCGGCCTCAACGGCGAAGCCGTGGTTCTGGGCGGTCACGAGCACACGCCGGGAGCCGGTGACGCGGACCGGGTGGTTGGCGCCGCGGTGACCGAATGGAAGCTTGAACGTGTTCAGGCCCAGCGCAAGCCCGACGAGCTGGTGGCCGAGGCAGATGCCGAAGAGCGGCACGCGCCCGAGCAGCTCGCGCACCGTCTCAACCGGGCCGTCGAGCTGGGCGGGGTCGCCAGGGCCGTTGCCGATCAGGACAACTGCAGGGTCGAGCTCGAGCACCGCGTCTGCGTCCCAGTCGCCCGGCACGACGACCGCCTCGAGACCCGACTCGACGAGACGGCTGACGATCGAGCGCTTGCAGCCCAGATCCACGACGACGACGCGTGGACCGGCTCCGACGGTGTAGGGCTCGCTCACGCACGCCTCGAGCGCGGGCGGAGGCGACGCCAGCTCGGGCTCGGCCAGCATCCGCGGCCAATCGAGGTGGGGCTCCGCGAGCGCGCGAGCGTGCAGTGCCTCCGCGGAAGCCGTCCCGAGCGCACAGCGCATGGCGCCGTTCGCGCGCAGCCGCCGCACGAGTGATCGCGTGTCGATCTCCTCGAGCGCTACCACGCCCCGGGCGGCGAGCCAGGCCGACCACTCCGGCCGGGCGCGCCGCATGACGACGCCCTCCGTCCAGACGCGGCTCGACTCCAGCAGCTGCTCGTCGACGCCGTAGTTGCCGACGAGCGGTGTCGCGAACGCGAGCACCTGGCGTGCGTAGCTCGGGTCGGTGACCGCCTGCTCGTAGCCCGCGGGGGCTGTCGTGAAGCACGCCTCGCCGGCGGCGACGCCGGGTGCGCCGACCGACCGGCCTGGGAAGACGGTGCCGTCCTCGAGCACGAGTTGAGCGATCACCGTCTGCATACTACTCAATTTTTCTGCATAATACGCAGATGAGCATCGCGACCTCGATTCTCGGCGCGTCCGGCTACTCCGGCCAGGAGACGCTCGACCGCGTGCTCGCGCATCCGGAACTGGAGTTGGTCGCCCTCGGCTCGGACTCGCTCGCAGGCCAGGGGGCGAGCGTGCTCGACCCGCGGCTGAACGGCAACGTGCCCGCGTTCGTCTCCAACCACGACGCCATCGGCGTCGGTGCTGAGCTCGTCTTCTGCTGCTTCGATCACGAGCGGGCGGCGCTGTTGGATGCGCCTGCCGACGTGGTCGTGGTCGATCTCTCCGGCGCGCATCGGCTCGCGCAGCCGTCGCTGTACGCCGAGTGGTACGGCTTCGAGCATCCGCGGCCGGACGTGCTCCCGCAGTGGAGCTACGCCATTCCCGAGCTCTTCCCGCCGACCGGGCCTCTGATCGCGAACCCCGGCTGCTACGCGACCGCCGTGCTGCTCGCGCTCGCGCCGCTCGCGGGTGTGATCGAGCCGAGCGGGATCGTCGTCGATGCGAAGTCGGGCGTCTCCGGCGCCGGCCGAACGCTGAAGGCGTCGTCCCACGCGACGTCGGTGCTCGAGAACGTCTCGCCGTACAAGATCGGTTCGCACCAGCACGCTCCCGAGATCGAGCAGGCGCTCGGGTTCCCGGTCTGCTTCGTTCCACACCTGCTGCCGGTGCGTCGTGGCCTGATCGCGACGTGTTACGTGCAGACCGACGCGGACGTGCGCGAGCTGCTCGAGGCGGCGTACGCAACGTCGCCCGCCGTGACCTTGCTCCCGGAAGGAGTCGCCCCCGAGCTCTCGCGCGTGCAGGGCACCGACGGCGCCGAGCTCGGCGTCTTCACCGACCGGGCGACCGGGACGCGCATCGTCGTCTGCGCGATCGACAACCTTGGCAAGGGCGCCGCCGGGCAGGCGGTGCAGAACGCGAACCTCGCGCTCGGGCTCGCGGAGACCGCCGGGCTCCGGCTCGCAGGGGTCTTGGTGTGAGCGTGACCGCGGCCAAGGGCTTCGTCGCCTCCGGTGTCTCCGCAGGGATTCGGCGCAAAGGGCTCGATCTCGCCGTCGTCCGCTCGACCGTGCCCGCGGTCGGCACGGCGATGTTCACCGTCAACCAGGTCCAGGCTGCTCCCGTCCTCGTCTCGAAAGACCATCTGGCGGTCGCGGAGCCGCAGGCGATCGTGATCAACTCGGGCGTCGCCAATGCCGCCACCGGCGAGCGCGGCGAGCTCGATGCGCTCGCGACCGCGGCCGAGGCAGGCAGGTTGCTCGACCTCTACGCGGAGGACGTACTCGTCCTCTCGACCGGTGTGATCGGCGTGTTGCTGCCGCTCGAGAAGGTGCTCGGCGGCCTGCGCGACGCGGTTCCGGCTCTGTCTCCGCGCGGCGGGCCTGCCGCGGCCGAGGCGATCCTGACGACCGACACGCGGACCAAGGAGTCGGCCGTCTCGCTCGACGGGTTCTCGGTCGGCGGGATGGCGAAGGGCTCGGGGATGATCCACCCGCAGCTCGCGACGATGCTCGCCGTCCTCACCACCGACTACCCGCTGGAGCCGGGCGAGGCGATCGACTTCCTGCGCCCGGCCGTAGCGCGGAGCTTCAACTCGATTTCGGTCGACGGCGAGT
>Ga0190270_10001677_pt1 | contig 10419 bp, 8 predicted proteins | sample Popmic320T_FD_133748 | JGI IMG/M metagenome (GOLD analysis project Ga0190270, IMG submission 133748) | Populus adjacent soil microbial communities from riparian zone of Weber River, Utah, USA - 320 T | ecosystem: Environmental > Terrestrial > Soil > Riparian zone | place: USA: Utah | collected... | reverse complement strand
TACGGCGAGGACGAGATCGACATGTTCACGCGCGACTCGGCCAACGCCACGCTGTACTCGCAGACCGGCCAGACGCCGGTGAACTTCTACGACGGCACGTACACGCAGACGCAATGGACCACGAACCTCGACTTCGGCAAGGACTTCGAGATCGGTCTCGGGGCGCCGCTGCACTTCGCATTCGGCGCCGAGTATCGCGAGGAGACCTGGGAAGCGGCCCCGGGCGACGAGGCCTCGCGATACTTCGAAGGCGGCCAGTCATTCCCCGGCATCAGTCTGTCGGATTCGGGATCGCACGACCGCGACGTGATCGCGGGCTACGTCGATTTCGTGATCGAACCACTCGAGAAGCTGCGGCTCAGCATCGCCGGACGCTACGAAGACTACAGCGACTTCGGCGATACCACGGTAGGCAAGTTTTCCGCGCGTTATGAGCTCACCGACTCGCTGGCACTGCGCGGCACGTTCAGCACAGGATTCCGCGCGCCGACGCTGGCCGAGTCGTTCTACTCCGCGACCAACGTGGGTCCGGAGTCGGCCTTCGTGCAAATGCCGCCGAACGCGCCGGCCACCAGCATCCTTGGATTGGGCGCGGGCCTGCAACCCGAGAAATCGACCAACTACTCGCTGGGCTTTGTGTTCCGGCCGGATAGCAACCTGGCACTGACCATGGACCTGTACGAGGTCGAAGTGCGCAACCGCATCGCGGCCACCAGCACGTTCTACGGCACGATCGATGGCGTGCTGTACTCGCAGGTGATCGTCGACGCCATCATCGCCAATGGCAACGTGCTCGATCCCGCGGTCACCGAGGACGGCGACACCGGCATCAACTTGTTCACCAACGGCGTGACCACGCGCACTCGCGGTGTCGACCTGTCGTTCAGCTACGGCATGGAGCTGGGCAGCGCCAATGTCGACTGGACCGCGGCCGCGACCTACACCAACACGGAAGTCACCGGCGTGCGCGCCACGCCGCCGGAGTTCGGTACCGCGCAGCCCTTGTTCGACCAGGTGGCGCTCGGCGATCTCACCGACACCGCGCCCAAGTACCTGGTGAATCTCGGCGCGCGCTTCGAGTGGAGTCGCGTTTCGCTGAGCGTGCACGAGCTGGTCTACGGCAAATCGTCACAGTGGGAGAACGATGGCGGCGCCGCCATCGCCCACTACGGCGAGGCGCCTGACGGCGATCCGAACGAGGACGGGCTCACGTTCTTCCGCACCGAGGTCGGGGTCACACCGATCACCAACATCGAACTGACTTTCAAGGCTCTGGACAAGCTGAACCTGACGGTCGGTGCCACGAACGTGTTCGACGAGATGCCGAGCAAGCGCAATGGCGTGCTGCGCGAGGCGGAGCTGGGCACGGTCAGCAACAGCTACGTGACGCAGTACCCGTCGTTCACGCCGTTCGGGATCAACGGCGCGTACTACTACGGCCGGCTGGTCTATACGTTTTAAAGATTTGGGTTTTAAAGATATGGGTTCTGAGGCAGTGGAATGAAGCGTGCTTTTTCGCGACGTGACTTCCTGAACTGGGCCGGGGCCGTCGGTGGATCGACGGCCGTGTACCGCGCGGCGATGGGCATCGGGCTATTGCCCATCGCCGCGCGAGCTACACCACTGCAACTCACGGCCTCGGGCAAATCGAAGAAGGTGCTGATCCTCGGCGCCGGCATCTCCGGGCTCACGTCGGCTTACGAGCTGAACAAGCAGGGCTACGAGGTGCAGGTGCTCGAGGCGTCGTTCCGCGCCGGCGGCCGCAACCTGACCGTGCGCAACGGCGACCGCATCGACGAGACCGGCTATCCGCAGGTCTGCAACTTCGACAAGGACCCGGACCTGTATTTCAACTGCGGTCCCGCGCGCATTCCCGGACACCACGTCAACTTGCTGGGCTACTGCAAGGAGCTGGGCGTCGAGCTCGAGCCCTTCATCAACGACAACCGCAATGCCTGGGTGCAGGACGATGCCATGTTCGGCGGCAAGCCCATCCGCGCGCGCGAGTACCTGAACGACACGCGCGGCTTCGTGGCCGAGCTGATGGCGAAGTCCATGAAGCCCGAGCAGATCGCAGGCCCCATGACCCAGGACGACTGGGAGCGGCTGCGCGAATACCTGAAACATTTCGGCGAGCTGGATCCGCAGTTCCGCTACATCGGCACCAGCCGCGCCGGGCTGGCCAAGCACGACTACACCGCGCCCGAAGTGCTGAAGTCGCCGCTCTCCGCCAGCGAGCTGTTCAAGTCGAAGTTCATGTTGATCATGAGCTTTGGCGAGACCGACGACCAGGCGGCGATGATGATGGAGCCGGTGGGCGGCATGGATCGCATCGTCGCCGGGTTCCTGCGCAAGGTCGGGCACCTGGTGCAGCTCGAGTCGCAGGTGCAGCGCATCCGCGTGCTGCCCAAGGGCGTCGAAGTCACGTACCGGCGCAACGGCGAGTACGTCACGACCCGCGCCGACTACGTGCTCAATTGCATCCCCATGCACTTGTTAGCCGGCATCGAGCACAACTTTCCGGCCGACTATTCGGCGGGCTTCACCGCGATCCCGCGCGGCAAGCTGTTCAAGATCGGTTTTCAGATGAAACAGCGCTTCTGGGAGGGCGAGGGCATCTATGGCGGAATTTCCTGGACACTGCAGGACATCCAGCAGATCTGGTATCCCGCGCATGGCATTCATCGCCAGAAGGGCGTGGTGCTGGGCGCGTACACGTTTGATCCCAACGCGGGTGAGAAATTCGCGCGCCTTCCGCCGGCGGAGCGTTTCAAGCTCGCGATTCAGCAGGGCGCGAAGATTCATCCGGACTATGCGAACCATGTGGAGTCCGGTGTCAGCATCGCGTGGCACCAGATGAATCACATGCTGGGCTGCGCGGCGCAGTGGGACGAGGCCTTGTTCAAGCAATGGTTCGCGCGCCTGCAGAAGCCGGTGGGCAGCCACTACCTGATCGGCGACCAGGTGAGTTACCACCCGGGATGGCAGGAGGGCGCGATCGCTTCGGCGCATCACGCCATCGGCGAAATCGATGCGCGGGTGCGCGCCGGCGGCTCGCAGGTGGTGCATTCATGAGGCGGCTGTTTGCCGCCTTCGCGGTCATCGTGGCGCTGGCGTTCATGGTCAATTCGGCCAAGGCCGGCAATGACTTCGACTACTGCCTGCTGTGTCACGGCGCCAATGCCAACGGCAACTACGGCATCCGTGCGCCCAAGCTCTCGGGCATGGAGCCCTGGTACCTGGCGCGGCAGCTGGAGAATTTCGCATCGGGCGCGCGTGGGCTGCCGGCCGCGGATGTCGCCGGTCACGAGATGCGGCCGGTGGCGCTGCGGCTGAAGCAGGAAGGCGTGCTCGAGGCGGCGGTGAAGTTCATCGCCCTGCTGGATTCGGGCAGGCCGCCCGCCACCCTGAGCGGGGACCTGGCGCACGGCAAGAAGCTGTACGAGACCTGCGCCGCCTGTCACGGGACCCGCGGCGAAGGCAATGCGGCACTGCAGTCACCCGCCCTGGCCGCGCGCTCGGACTGGTACCTGGCCGCGCAGTTGGCTAACTACAAAGCAGGATTGCGCGGCGCCGACGAGCGTGACATTTATGGCGCCCAGATGCGTGCCATCGCCTCGACCTTGCCCGACGACCAGGCCATCGCCGACGTGGTCGCCTACATCAACACACTGAAGTAATGGGGGCAGCCCCCGTTTCCTAGCAAAAGGGGTCAGGCCTCGCCTTCCCAGGAGATTCCATGAAGAAGAATGCGTTGATCGCTGTTTGTCTGCTCGCCGCGGCCGGGACCGCCCATGGCGCCGACATCGTTCGTCACTCGAACGGCACCAGTTTCCCGATCGCGCGCGCGGTGGAGGTGCCGGCCGGCAAGACCATCTACTTCCACAGCGGCATGACGCCCGCGCCACTGGACCCCAAGGCCACGCCCGGCACGCCTGAATACTGGGGTGACACGAAGACGCAGACCCTGTCCGTCTTCGCCCGTATCAAGGAGTCGCTCGACAAGCTCGGCCTCGGCTTCGGCGACGTGGTGGCCATGACCGTCTACCTGGGAGGCGATCCCGCCAAGGGTGGCCGCATGGATTTCGAAGGCATGATGGCGGCGTATTCGCAGTTCTTCGGCACGAAGGAGCAACCGAATCTGCCGGCGCGCTCGACCGTACAGGTCGCCGGTCTCGTGGCGCCCGGCATGCTGGTCGAAATCGAAGTGCAGCTGGCGAAATAAAAGGGGACGCCGAGAAGGCTGTCCCCTTTTGCTAGGAAATGGGGGCTGCCCCCATTTACAGCGCGTCGCTATTGCTCACGAACGCGATGTGCGTGCCATCCGGCGACCACGACGGCACGTTGATGGTGCCCTGACCGCCATACACGTACGCGATCACCTTCGGTGGCGCACTGCCATCGGTGGGCATGATCCTGATCATGCAATGCTTGTAGTACGGATGATCGGCCGCGGGCACGTCCAGTCCGTACGAGATGATGGTGATCCACTTGCCGTCCGGCGAGAAGTGCGGGAACCAGTCGTTCCACTTCTGATCGTTGGTCACGCGCTCGACGTTCTTGCCGTCGAGTCCCATGCGCCAGATCTGCATCTGCCCGGAGCGCGTGGAATTGAAGTAGATCCACTTGCCGTCGGGGCTCACTTCCGGCCCGTCGTCGAGGCCAGGCGAGTTGGTGAGGTTGATCTCCTTGCCACTGCCGTCCGACGCGATCTTGTAGATATCGAACTCGTTGTCCTTCTTGCCCTTCGGAATGCGCCCACCGGTGTAGACCAGCCATTTCGCATCCGGTGTCCAGCCGTGCATGTAGCTGGGCGTATTCGGCGTGATGCGCTTGGTGACGCCGCCCTTCACCGACATCGTGAAGATGGTGGACTGGCTCTGCTCCAGGTTGCCGCTGATCGCGAGCTGCGTGCCGTCGAACGACAGCACGTGATCGTTGTTGTTGCGTACCGGTACGTCGGTGTCGATCGGTGACGGCGTGCGCGTCAGCAGGTCGAATTTCCACAGCCGGCCGCGCGTGGCCGGATCGCCGCCGCTGGCGTTGTAGATCAGCGCCGAGCCATCGGGCAACCAGTTAGGCGCCTCGAAGGGCACCTGCGACGTGTAGTAAACGTTGCGATGGCCGCTGGTGACGTTCATCACCTCGAGGCGGCTGCCGATGTAGTCGCGGTACGGCTGGAAGCCCACCTTCACCGGCTTGATCACGCGTACGTGGCGGAACACCACCGTTTCCTTCACGTCCGCGTTGTGCGAGGACAGGAACAGGCCCACGTAGGCTTCTTCCGGGACGAAGCTGGCGTCCTGGATCTGCGCCACCTCGAAGGGCTCGCCCCAGCGCGCCGCCGAGAGGATGAACAGATTGCCGCGGCGCTCGAGCTGGATCACGTTGGCGGACTTGGCCGCGGGCATTTCGGTCTGTGCCGTCTCGCCGCCTTTTTCCTTGCGGAACTGCAGCGAGATCAGGCCGTCGCCATGGGCCGCGCCGTCCACGTAGGGCGAATCGAAATCCGCGATGGAGGCGCGCGCCATGATGCCGGCCTTGCGATGCGGATCCACGCCCTTGCCCTGGAATTCCACCTGGGCCTGGACGATGAAGTCGCCCTTCATCTTGCGATAGGCGAACTGGAACTCGTCGCGCTTGGCCCAGACGTTCACGCCGCCCGCGCTGAGCGTGTACACCTGCGAGGCGGCGTTCCACGTGGCGTAGCCCGGAATCTTGGGCGAGCCGATGTCGGCGTGCGCTTCGAAATCACCAAGCGGTCCGCCATTCGGCGAGGCCGTGACCATTGCGGCGAACGAAAGCGCCGCTAACAGGAATATCCCCTTCTTCACGATTCCCCCTTGGTGTATCCGATACTCAGACGTTCGAAGTCTTGTTTTCCGTTATCTCAGCAACGCCGTCGCCGACCACATCATCGGCGCCTGGCCGTGGCCATCGCCCACGGCGCGCGGGCGATCGAGGTAGTACTGCAGGTCGTTCCTCTTGCCGGTGCCCACGCATACTTCGCGCAGGTCGCCTTCCGGCGTGAGATAGCCCACCAGGGCAATCCAGGCCTTGCGCGCCGCGGGTCCGTAGGTCTCCTCGTCCAGCCAGCCATTCTTCACGCCGGTGACGAAGGCGAAGGTGAACATGGCCGTGCTGGAAGTCTCCTCCCAGCTTTCCGGATGATCGATCAACTGCCGCCACATGCCGTTCGCGGCCTGGTGCGAGAGCAGCGTGGCCATCATGTTTCGATACGCCACGAGAATGGGTTTGCGCAGCCGGTGCTTCTCCGGCAGGTCGCGCAGCATTTCCGCCATGCCCACCGCCACCCAGCCGTCGCCGCGTCCCCAGTAGAACTTCACGTCCGGCGCGTGGAAGTACAGGCCGTTGGGCTGCTGCAGCTTCTCGTTGTAGGCCACCATTTCGAGCGCGGCGCGATCCCGATATTTCACCTCGCCGGTGGCGCGATACGCCTGCAGCTGCAGCGCCGTGATCATGTACATGTCGTCTATCCACCAGCGCGTCTGGTTGGTGAGGCCATCGGGCGTCGGGTTGTCCCATTGCGCGTCGGCGAAGGACAGTCCCATGACGCGGTACTGGTAGCGATGCGACTGCATGTACAGCTCGAGCGGCAGCGCGCCGAACACTTCCGCGTCGACGTGATTGGTGCGCGGCACGCGCGGCGCGTCCGGTGCCAGGAAGGGTTCGAAGCGCGCGATGAGGCGCGTTGCCAAATCCTTGTCCTTGGTCACGCTGGCGAACTGCAGCGAACCCACCCAGGTGGCGACATGCGAGTAGTGCAGGGCCTGCGGTCCGTGGCTGTTCATCTCCATGTGTGGGGTGGGAATGAAACGTTCCGCCACTCGCTTGCCCACCTCACGCGGGTCCGTGCCCGCGGGCCAGTCGCCGAAATGCCTGTTCTGCGCGAACGCCGCGCCGCTGCCTAACAACACGCACAGCGAAAGGAAAATGCGTGCCTTCACGGTTTGACACTCACGCTGATGGTCAGCGGTCTGGCCACCGCCGCCGCGAACGACCTCACGTAGCTTTCCCAGCTGGCGCGGTCCGTGAACTGCCCGCTCTTGTTCCAGCCGGCACCCGTGAAGTAACGCACGGGTACGCCGTCGCGCGCCTTGAAGGTCAGCAGATGATTGGCGCTGCCGGGCGTCTTCGCAGGCGGCTCGAACGCGTAGGTCTCGGCAGAAGTGCCAGCCGCGAGAACGACCGCGACGCCCAGGCCGCCGTCCTTGTTCTCCTCCCACAGGCTCATCCAGCGGTTCTTCTCGTCACGCGTCAACACAGCCTTCGGAAAGCCCTCGGGCAGGGCGTGCTCGGTGATGCCGATGCCGACGACGCCCACGTCATCGGCGAAGTCGAAGCTGCTCTCGACCATGTCGAAGTTGACGCCGCAGTCAATCGTGAATTGCTTGGTTTCCTGCACCTGGCCCGCCGGCCCCGCATCCCAGGGCGCATAGGTGAGCTTGAAGGCAGCGCGCCGCGGGCCGTTCGACAGAACCTGCGCACTCACGAAGTTGTCAGAGGTCCACAGCTTGCTGCCGTCCCAGTAACCCGTGCCACCGGCACCGCGCGCACCGCCGATGCTGTACAGGTCCAGCCCTTCGCCTTCGCCGTCCTTGTGGAATTGATCGTGACCCTTGGCGTACCAGCGCTCCACGATGGGGTAGCTGACACGCTTGCCCCAGACGTCGATGCCGCTGCCGCGCAGGCGCTCGCCGGCCGCGGCGGCCACCGGGCTGTTCAGCGCGACGCCGTACATGCGGTGCGCGATGCGATCGTTCTCCCAGGCCATGTCGTCGAAGCGCTCCGGTACCGTGCGCGCGTATGCGCAGGGCGCTTCCGGCGGCGTGCCCGCGGCCGTGGCTTCGAGCGTGAACTCGGCGCGTTTCTCGCCGGCGGCGAAGTCGTACGAGAACACCAGGTCGTCGTAGCTGGCACCGCGATGATCGTGCTGGTAGTTAGTGATCTGGGAGGGCAGCGGCCGGCCCTTCGGATCGCGCACCACCACGTGATACATGCGCAGCTCCGGCGCCAGCTTCGCGATCTGCGCGAATGGAACGGCGATGACGGCCGCGGGTCGCGCGGCGTCGAGATCGTTGGCGACGGTGATGACCACGGTCGCCGCGTTGACAGACGCACCTAACGTCAGCGCGACAATTGCCGCGCACAGGCATGCTCCCCTCATCGTCCCCCCGTTGTTCCCTGGGCTTTTCTTTATGGTATCGCGATGTTCGGGTCCACCACCGCCCAAAATGCCCACTTCGGATCGCCGGCCGTATCGAACAGCAGCGGCCGGTTGGTGCGCGTCACCGGAAATGAATTCAGCCAGGTGTGATTGTCGGCCACGCCCCAGGTGGTGACCGAGGTGACGCTGGGACGGTTGAAGGCATTGAACAGGGCGCGATACAGGCGCGCCTGGTCCGAAAGCACCGACTGGGGCGGGCTGGCGCCATAGTCGGCCATGCACGGCGGAATGCTCCGCTGGGAGAAGCAGTTGCCGGGGTCGGTGTAGATCGAGACGTCGAGCTCGGTGACGTGATTGACGAGATTGCCTCCCAGCCCTTCGACCGCCACCAGCGCCGCGGTGACCTGCGCAACATCGGCATTGAGTTGCAGATGGAACTGGTGGCCGACCCCGTCGATGTCCGCGCCGGTGCCGGCGTTCATGACGTCCTGCACGATGCGCAGCACATTGGCGCGCTTGCCGGCCAGCTCGGTGTTGTAGTCGTTCAGCATGAGCTTCATGTTGGAGTCATTGCGTCCAATGGAAGCGCGCGCCTGCGTGGCGAACAGGAAGGCATCGCGCACGTACTGCGAACCGTCGGCACCGCCGACGCTGTACGCGATGTACCAGGGGCTGTCGGTGCGATAGGGATTGGCCGCGTTCGCCGTATCGGTGGCGACTTCGTTCACCACATCCCAGGCATAGATGTTCGGCCAGTGCTGGATGACGGCGAAGATGTAATCGCGCAGCCGCTGCTGCACCAGCGCGCGATAGTTGACGGGGTTGCCCTGGTCGCCGGCGAAGAACCACGAGGGCGCGGTCTGATGCCACAGCAAGGCGTGGCCACGGACTTCCATGCCATTCGCGAAGGCGAAATCCACCAGCGCATCGCCGGGCGCGAAATTCGCCTGCGGTGCGGGTTGGGTGGAGCTGCCGGGCGCATTCGGCCATACCGTGTCCGGCTTCATGGCGTTCTCCGCCGTGATGCTGCTGAAGTGCTTGAGCAGGAGGGTGCGGTCGGTGCCCGCGAGCGACCCGGCCTCGATGGCGGCGCCTACCGGATAGTCCACGACGCCGTAGCGTGCGGCCAGGGTCGTCGCCAGCGACGGCGCGCTCGCTGGCGGCGGTAGTGAGCCGCTGCCGCCTCCACCGCCACCCGCCGGCGGTGGCAACGAGCTTCCGTCACCTCCGCCTCCGCCGCAGGCGGCCAGCAATGCACCCAGACCCAGGAGAAGCCCGCTTCGAATCAACTTCATGCCCGACACCTCGTAAGAAGATCGCAAAATTCCGGAAATACACTGCTGCGCGTGCTCATTTCCCACAGCCATCGCTTCATCTTCGTCCATATCTCCAAGACGGCGGGGACTTCGCTGAAGCGGACACTGGCGCCTTACTGCCACCAGCCGCCACGCACCGGTCTGCGCCGCGTGCTCTCTCATCTGCCCCTGTACGAAGACCCGGCTTCGGTGGCCTTTCGAGTACACACCACCGCGCGCTGGGCGCGCATGAAGATCTCGCCGCAGGTATTCGACAGCTACACCGCATTCACCGTGGTGCGCAATCCGTTCGACCGCGCGGTGTCTAACTACCATTTCCTGCTGCAGCGGCCGGAGCACCACGCTCACCGGCACGTCAGGGAGATGACCTTCGATCGGTACCTGAAGTTCCTCAAGGACCGCCGCTGGAGGCGCGATCCCACGCAGCGTTATCGCGTGGCCGGCGCGCGCGGCCGCTTGCTGTGCGCTCCCATCCTGCGCTTCGAATCGCTGCAGGCCGACTTCGCGAACCTGTGCCGCAGGCTCGGCCTGGACGGCGGCAATGCGCTCGGGCATCGCAACCCATCGACGCATCGTCCGTTTCACGAGTACTACGAGAGTCGCGCCACGCGCGCGGCCGTCGTGGACCTGTTCGCGGATGATTTCGAATCCTTCGGCTATTCCACCGAAATTTAAGGCCTGGTAAGGGTCTGCACGAGAATGTCGCGGATCTCGCGTGTTCTGTGCGCAGACGGCGGACAGAGCAGCCCGCGTTTCGCGGCCGGCAGGTGCCCCAGCGCCTCTTCCGGATCCGAGAACACCAGCAGCTCGAACATGGATTTCCACATCGCGCGCTGGTCGGCGGGCAGGTCGCGCAGGCTGAGCGCGGCATGCAGCAGCACCGCGTACGGCGAGCCGAGCTTGGGTGCGGCGTTC
>Ga0190270_10001676_pt1 | contig 10424 bp, 10 predicted proteins | sample Popmic320T_FD_133748 | JGI IMG/M metagenome (GOLD analysis project Ga0190270, IMG submission 133748) | Populus adjacent soil microbial communities from riparian zone of Weber River, Utah, USA - 320 T | ecosystem: Environmental > Terrestrial > Soil > Riparian zone | place: USA: Utah | collected... | reverse complement strand
TATTCCGCCGTCTGCGTCACCTTCTGGAATACCGGCGTCAGGTCGCGCCAGTTGAAGGGAATCTTGGCCGACAGCGGCAGCATGTAGATCAGGGAATAGGCAATCAGAACCTTGTTGGCGTCCCCGTCGCTGGACTTCATGTACATCAGCGCCTCGGCGCCCGACGCCCCGCCCTTCAGCGATACAACCATCGGCTGCTTCATCAGATTGTTCTTCTGGATCGCCGCCTGCATCATCCGCGCCATCTGGTCGGAGGCACCGCCCGCGCCGGCTGCGACCACGATTTCAACCGGCTTGGTCGGCTCCCAGGCGGCAAGCGCCGGGGCGCTTGCGATCATGGCCGTCAAGGCGGCCGCAGCTTTCAGCATCTGCCCCACGAGTTTCATCCCTATGTATTTGTAAGATTTTGTAAAATCAGACTTGGCTGATCGCCACACCTTGCGAGCGAACCGACGAGTGTTCAACCTGCACCGCAATGTGCGGCCTATGACTTTCGCATGAGGCGCAATCCTTCCAGCAGGAAGCCCGCAACTACCTGCAGCCGATTCAATCTCGCCGCTTTTCCATTGCATGGCTGTGACTGGGCCCTTTTAATGCACGCTACAGGGAAAATCAGGGGGAGAAGCTGAATGAGAAGGATTTTGATGACTGTCCTCATGGGTGCGGCGCTGGCCCTCGCGGGGTGCGGACGGGATCCAGGACCGAAAGGGGATGCCGGCCCGCAAGGACCAGCCGGGCCGCAGGGCGCGCAGGGCTTGCAAGGCGTGCCCGGCGCTCAAGGGCAACAGGGCGCTCAGGGTCCCCAAGGGCCACAGGGACCGCAGGGTGCGCCCGGCGCGAAGGGCGATCCCGGACCGGCAGCCGCTGCCATCAGGTCGGTTCAGGCCAACAGCGAAGTCAGTTGCGATGCAAATGAAAACCTGGTGTCGGTGTTCTGTCCGTCTGGTGGTGCATCCGATGGCGCCAAGTGCGGCAGCGGTCCGGCCATTGGTCTTTGTCTCAAAAAGCCGTAGCCATCATATTGTGCTGCGGTCCGACGAATGACGCGCTGACGAGGAAGCATGAAGGCGTTCGCGATTGGTTTGCTCCTGGCCTGTCTTGCCACCGCCGCGGACGCCGGTTCTTCAATAATCGGCGCGGGTTCTCAAACCTGCACGGCGTGGACCAACCGCAAAAAGAATGCGGTCGTCAAAGGAAGCTTTGAATCCTGGCTGGTTGGATTCATCAGCGGCCTGAACATCAGCGGCGAACGGGACATGGTTGGTGGCGGCGACTTCGACGCGATCATTGCGTGGATGGATCACCGCTGCCTCACTACCCCCTCAGACAGAATAGGTATCGCGGCGCTCGATCTGGGCATGGAACTCGCAAAAAAGGCTGCCAGGCCATAGTGGGCAGTAAGACCCTATCTGACCGCTTGTTGCCCGTTCGAACCTATTTGCCCTGCCAGTTCGGCGGGCTTGTCTGGTCACCAGTTCCGCCAAACGTAGCATTGCGTTAAGCTTTTTCGAACAAGATTGCTGCGGCTGCGTCAATTTTAACGGGCAGAACATCATTCGACGATTTTCTCGGGCGTGGGCATCCACCCACGCTCGTTGCGTTGTTGGGCCATGGTCCCGTGCTAGGCGTCCGAATGATCGAATCCACCCAGGACAAGCAGAAAGAAATCTCGTTCTTCGACCGTCACGCGGCCGCGGACAGCTATGACGTCTTCACGCCCGAGAGCAGTTTGCGGCTGATCCGCACGTGCACAGGGCTGGCGAAATGGAAATCCGGCGCCCGGGTCGCCGATCTCGGCTGCGGTTCCGGGGTCTTCACCAATCTGTTGCGCCAGCAGGGTTTCGACGCGGTCGGGCTCGACCTCAGCCCGAAGCTCATAGCCTTGGGTCAGGCCAAATATCCTGACGTCACCTTCTTCGAGGGCGACGTCGAAGATCTGCCATTTGCCGACGCCAGTCTCGACGGCATCCTGCTCAGCGGATTGCTGCATCACCTTCCCGATCCCGCGCGTTGCGTCGCCGAGACATTCCGGGTGTTGAAACCGGGCGGTTCGTTCGTCGCGTTCGATCCCAATCGCATGAACCCGTTCATGTATCTGTACCGCGACCGTTCTTCGCCGCTCTACAGTTCAGTCGGCGTGACGGAGAATGAGCGGCCACTGCTTGCGCGCCAGATTTCAGCGATCTTTGGAGCTGCCGGATTCAAGGTCGGCACCGATTATATCTCGGACCTGAACTATCGCTACCTCGCTTCGTCGAAGCTGCGTTGGCTGTTGCCAGCTTACAACGCCGTCGACCGCGTGGTGTTTGCGCCTGCCCTGATGAAACCCTTGCGTTCATTCGTCCTGACTTATGGTGAGAAGCCGTGACAGTTGCCGAACTTTCCGAAGCCACCGGCCGGCCCGACGCCAGAACCGCGGATCTCACTGTTGTCGGCGGCGCGGGACATGTGGGCATTCCGCTGGTGCTGTCGTTTGCTGCGAAAGGCCTGCGCGTCAACGTCAACGATTTGAACCTCGACAACCTCGCCGCGCTGAAAAGCGGCCGCCTGCCCTTTATCGAATATGGCGCCGGAGAACTGCTGACTGATGCGTTGCGCGGTCAGCGCCTGAGCTTCACCAGTAAGCCCGGCGAGATTTCCGGTTCGGGGCCGGTGATCGTCACGATCGGCACGCCGGTCGATGAATTTCTCAATCCGGAACGCCAGGTCATCCAGGACTGCATTGACGTTCTGCTCCCGCATCTGCGCGATGGACAGCTATTGGTGCTGCGTTCGACGCTTTATCCCGGCACCACCGATTGGATCAATGCGTATCTCGGGCGCAAGGGACGCAGCCTCAAGGTCGCATTCTGCCCGGAACGGATCGTGCAAGGTCATGGCGTGGAGGAACTGGCCAGGATGCCGCAGATCGTCAGCGGCACGTCGGCCGAGGCGGCGGAAGAAGCAGCCGCGCTGTTTCGTATCATCGCCCCGGAAATTGTCGTGCTCGATCCGATCGAGGCCGAATTCGCCAAATTGTTCGGCAACGCTTATCGCTACATTGAATTTGCCATCACCAATCAGTTCTATCTGATCGCAAAGTCCGCCGGTCTCGACTATCAGCGTATTCTGCAGGCGATGAAGCACAATTATCCCCGTGCCAGGAATATCCCGAGCCCCGGTTACGCTGCGGGTCCGTGCCTTATGAAGGATACGATGCAGTTGACGGCTTTTGCCCGCAACGAATTCAGCCTCGGCAACGCCGCGATGCTGGTCAATGAGGGGCTGCCGCTGCATGTCGTCGATGATCTGCGCCGTCGCTACGATCTCGGCAAAATGACGATCGGCTTGCTGGGTATGTCGTTCAAATCCGAGGTCGACGATATCCGGGCTTCGCTGAGCTACAAGTTCAAGAAGGTCTTGAACGGCTACGCGCGCGAGGTTTTGACAACCGATCCTTTCGTTACCGCCGACCCCGATCTGCTGCCGTTCGACGAGGTCGTCGCCCGCAGCGACGTGCTCATCCTCTGTACACCGCATGGCATCTACCGGGCCGCCGATCTGAAAGGCAAGCCGGTGATCGATGTCTGGGGGATGCTGGAAAACGCGCCCGATTTTGCCAATTCCACGTTGGTACCGTCGATCTAGATCGACGGCCGGAGATCGCTGGCAAACCAAAGGTGCCCAAGACCCGATTGGCGATCACGAGTCCGACATGATGCACCCACAGATCGATCTCATCATCCCCGTGTATAACGAGGGCGCAAACATCCTCGCGACGCTCGGCGCGCTGGCGCGTGAGGTCAGGACGCCGACGCGCGTGCTGATCTGCCATGACACCGAGGACGACGACACGTTGCCTGCGGTGCGCAACAACCCCGACGTTTACGCAGGCCTGGATATCGTCTTCGTCCGCAATCCCAGCCGCGGCGCTCATGCTGCGGTGCTCGCCGGATTTGCTGCCAGCACCGCCTCCATCATCGTGGTCTATCCGGCCGACGACGATTTCAATGCCGGCATCATCGATCGCATGGCCGTATTGCTGCGCGAGGGAAGCGATGTGGTCTGCGCCAGCCGCTTCATGCCCGGCGGCACCATGCAGGGGTGCCCGTGGCTGAAGTCCGCCTTGGTGCGGACCGCAGCGTTCACGCTGCATTACATTGCAGGCGTTCCGGTAAGAGACCCGACCAGTGGCTTTCGCATGTTTTCGCGAAAGGTAATCGAACAGATCGATATCGAATCAGATCAGGGTTTTTGCTACAGCATCGAATTACTGGTAAAAGCGCACCGGCTTGGCTGGCGCATCGGCGAGGTTCCGGCGCTTTGGTTTGAACGCCAGTACGGCAGCAGCCGGTTTCGCGTGCTGAAATGGCTGCCTGCCTATCTGCGCTGGTATCGTTACGCCTTCGCAACGACCCTCTTGCGCCGTTCTCCATCGACTGTCGTATTGAGGACCCAGCGAACATGACGGGAGCTGTCCGCGTGAACCAGCAATGGCCGAAGATCAAATCCCGGCATACCAGCACCTTGTCGCCTTGGGTCGACATCATTGCCCGGGAGGTCGAATTCGCGCCGGACGAACCGGCGCAGACCTATCATGCGGTCGGCCAGCTCGATTATCTCGCCATCGTTGCGCTCACGCCGGACGGCCGCTTTCCGCTGGTGCGGCAATATCGACCGGCGCTCGAGGCCTTTACCCTCGAACTGCCCGCTGGTCTTGCAGAACCCGGCGAGGATCCGACGATAGGCTGTCAGCGCGAACTGCTCGAGGAGACCGGATATCCCACGCGCGCCATCCATCCGCTGGGAACGGCGGCGCCCTGCACCGGACGCCTCAGCAACCGGATCCATTCCTATTTCCTGCAAACCGAAGACCGCATCGATAGCTTCACGCCTGAATCCGGTCTTAGCGTTGAATTGGCGACCGCATCTCAACTCGTCGCGATGATCAAGTCGGGAGAATTCAATACTCAGCTGCATCTGGGCGCGCTGCTCCTGGCGGAGCTGCGGAATTTCATCGTGCTCAGATGATCAGCCACTTCGTCTTCGTCGCCACGCCGCCGGAATGTTGCAGCCTGCGTGGCGGTGTCGATAGCTCACTGCAGGAGCATTCGTGATACGGATTGGAATTGTCGGCTGCAACTACGGGCGCCTTGTTCATCTTCCGGCTTTCCGGCTGGACCCGCGCTGTGAGGTGATAGCCCTGGCCGGTACCGATGCCGCGCGCGCCGCCGAGCTGGCGCGGGCCGCGAACGTTCCGCTATCCTTCGGCAACTGGACCGACCTCGTCGAGCATCCGGATGTCGATGCCATCGCCATTGCCACACCTCCCGCGCTGCAGCCCGCGATAGCCTTGCGCGCACTCGAACTGAACAAGCCGGTGTTCGCCGAGAAGCCGATGGCCATCGATCTCGCGGCCGCCGCGGCGATGGCGCGGGCGGCCGAAGACAGCGGCCGGACCACCATGGTCGATTTCAACTTTTCCGCGATCCTGTCGTGGCGCAATGCCAAGATGCTGCTGGAGGAAGGTGCGATAGGCCGTCTGCGCCACCTCGCGGTCAACTGGAACGTCGAAAACCAGACCACGCGGATGCGGCTCGACAATTGGAAGGCATATGGCGAGGATGGCGGTGGCGCGCTTGGAAACTTCGTCAGCCATAGTTTCCATTACCTCGAATGGCTGTGCGGCCCGATCTCCGGGCTGTCCGCCCGGCTGTCGGGCCTGCCCGACGCGCCGGCCATGGAGACCAATGCCACCATCAGCCTGGCGTTTCGCTCGGGAGCGTCCGGCAGCCTCGCCATGAGCTGCGCGTCCTATCTCGGCTCCGGCCACCGTCTTGAATTTTATGGTGAGGACGGCAGCCTGACGCTGGTCAACACCACATCGGATTACATGCGCGGTTTCGAACTTCGGCTGGCCCGGCGGCCGGCGACGGCACTGGCTCCGGTCGATGTCGATGACCCCGTCGATCGCGCCTTCGCCTCGGACGGCCGGATCGCGCCGGTATCCCGTCTCGCGGCCGATTTCATCGACGCCATTTCGCAGGCCAAGCCGGGCTGGCCGGGGTTTGCCGAAGGTTATCGCGTTCAGACTTTGCTCGACACCGCGCGCCGTGCTCATAAGAGCGGCTGCTGGCTCGACGTCGAGACCGAATCCATGGAGAAACAGGCGTGAATTCCATACTGGTCACCGGCGGCAGCGGCTTCATCGGTTCTGCGCTCGTCAAGGCGCTGGTGAATGAAGGCCACGCCGTGCGGGTGTTGGACGACAATTCGCGCGGCGCGCCGCGCCGCCTGAGGGAGGTCGAAGGCGACATCGAATTCATCGGCGGCGATATCCGCGATGCCGCCGTAGTGGCGCGCGCCGTGCGTGGCGTCGATGAGGTGCATCATCTCGCCTTCGTCAACGGAACGGAATTTTTCTACAGCGCTCCCGAACTCGTGCTCGATGTCGGTGTCAAGGGCATGATCAACGTGATCGACGCCTGCCGCGGCGAAGGCGTCGGCAAACTGATCCTGGCATCGAGCTCGGAAGTCTATCAGACGCCGCCGCATGTCCCCACCGACGAGACCGCGCCGTTGCTGGTGCCCGACCCGACCAATCCGCGCTACTCATACGGTGGCGGCAAGATCATCAGCGAGCTGATGGCGATCAACTACGGTCGTAAATTCTTCGATCGCGTGCTGATCTTCCGGCCGCATAACGTCTACGGACCCGACATGGGCTGGGAACACGTGATTCCGCAGTTTGCAGGACGGGTCAAAGCCGTCGCCGCGAAGCACCCCGCCGGCAAGCTGCCGTTCGAGATGCAGGGCAACGGCCAGCAGACCCGCAGCTTTTGCCACGTCGACGACCTCGTCGCCGGCGTGCTGGTGATGCGGGATAAAGGCGAGCATCTTGGCATCTATCATGTAGGAACGACCGAAGAGATCACCATCGCCGATCTCGCCACGCGCGTGGCGGCCCATGGCGGTCGTGAGATCGAATTGATCGCAACGCCCGCGCCGGCAGGCGGCACGGAGCGCCGTTGCCCTGACATCGCCAAGCTCGCAAAGCTCGGCTACAAGCCGAAGCTGTCGCTGGCACAGGGTCTGCCCCCGACCATTGACTGGTATTGGGCCAACGAAAACCTCGCGTCGCAGAGCTAATCAATTGCATCAAGTCAAGCCTTCAGGAGATATTGCTGTGTTCCCGACAAAAGTTGCTCGCGGCGCCGGTAGCGGTGGAAGTGTCCCGGTCGAATGCTGCCAGATCTGCGGCCATGAGCCGCTGGAGACCGTGCTATCGCTGGGCTACATGCCGCCGGTGAACCAGATGGTCGAGATTGGCGCCGTCCAAAAACAGCAGACCTGGTTTCCGACCAACCTGATGCACTGTCCGAATTGCGAACTTGTGCAACTCGGTGTTGCTGTCGATCCAACGATCATCTTCCCGCCGGAATATCCATACACCAGCGGCATGACCAGGATTTTGCGCGACAATTTCGCGGATCTCTATGCCGAATCCTCAAAAATGCTCGGCCTCGGCAACGACGATCTGGTGATCGACATCGGCTCCAATGACGGCACCCTGATCTCGAACTTCCAGAACGGCGGCCACCGCATTCTCGGCATCGAGCCGACCGACGTTTCGAAGATCGCCAATGACCGCGGCATTCCAACGCTGCAGCGCTACTTCTCCAAGGATGTCGCGCGTGAGATCAAGAAAGAGCATGGCGCCGCCAAGGTGATCACCGCCGCGAATTGTTTCGCGCATATCGAGGACGTCCATGCGATCGTCGAGGGCATTGTGGAAATGCTTGCGCCCGACGGCGTGTTCATCTCGGAATCGCATTACCTGATCGGCCTGCTCGATGATCTGCAGTACGACACCGTCTATCACGAACATTTACGGCATTACACCGTCAGCAGCCTCGTCTACCTGCTTGGCATGCACGGGCTAGAGGTGTTTCACGCCCGCAAAATACCGACTCATGGCGGCTCGATCCGCGTTTACGCCGCGCGCAAAGGTGCGCGACCGGTACAAGCCAGCGTGGAGAAGTTGCGCGCCGACGAGCCCACCGGCGACGCGATGCGTAAGCGCCTCGCCGACTTTCGCCACGACGTGATGCTCTCGAAGGAACGACTGCATGCGCTGATCCGCGACGTGAAGGAAAAGGGAGGTCGAATCTGCGGCATCAGCGCGCCCTCGCGCGCCTCAACACTGGTCAATTACGTCGGACTGGATTCCGCGATCATTGATTATGTCTGCGAGATCAAGGGTTCGCTGAAAATCGGCAAATGCATGCCGGGCACGTTGATCCCCGTCGTCGAAGAAAGCCGGATGTTCGAGGATCAGCCGGACTGCGCCATCATTTTCTCCTGGCACATCGCCGACGAACTGGCGCCGAAGCTGCGCGCCAAGGGCTACAAGGGCATGCTGGTGACGCCGCTGCCGGTGCCGAGGGTGCTTTGACGCGCGGTTTGCGGCAGCCAGCGCGGACATCCCATGAGTGAGGCCGGCACAATCCGGGCGACGCGGCCGCTGAAGGCGGCGGGCGCGCTCATCGCCGGTTGCGCCATCGCAATCTTCGTGTCCCGGTCGCTGGCCGGGCCGCTGTGGATGGACGAACTCCTGACGATGGAGCTGGTTCAGGCCGACAGCCTGCCCAGGCTCTGGTCCGGAATCATATCAGGCATCGACGGCAACCCGCCGCTTTATCTGACCATGGCGTGGTTGATCGTCCATGCGATACCGCAGGCGATGCCCGCCGCAGCGGTGCTCAAACTGGCAAATGTCGCGCTGACAGCGGCGGCGATCTTCGCACTCTATCGCGTAGGCCGGCGCGTCGCATCTGCAACGGCGTGCTGGATCGGCGTGTTCCTGTTCGCCACGCTGAACGACAACGTCACTTTTGTCGCGCTCGAACTGCGAACCTATGCGCTGTATTTTCTGATGGCAGCGCTTGCCGTGCTGTTTCAGCAACGACTGATCGAACGCCGTCAAACACGCGACATTGCCGTGCTCGCGCTGATCTATGTCGGGCTGACCCTGGCGCACACTTTTGGGATCGTCTATGTCGCCTGCATCGCGCTTGCCGGCTGGCTCAGCCAGCTTAGCGACGGGCGGCTCCGCTACAAGAGTTTCGTTGCCGCCGCCGTCCCTGCGATCGTCGTATTGGCAGCCTGGATTCCGTTCTTTCTCCGGCAGAGTGAAGTGGCGCGGCCCTATAGCTGGATCGAAAGTCCGGGCCTGCCGGAACTGCTTGAAAGTCTGTTTGCATCAAGATTGTCGATGTGGATTGCGATCGTGGAGCTGTGTTGCCTCGCAAGCGCGGCGGCCGCGAGCCTCAGGGGCGGCTTCCAATTCCGTTCGGCGCTCCATGACCCGCAATGGCAACCATTCCGATATGTGATCCTGGTGCTGATCGGAGTAACCGGCTTCACATTGACCGGATGGGTGGTATCGGTAACGCTGTTCCCGTTGTTCGTGCCGCGGTATTTTACCCCGCAGTTGATCGTCGGCTTTGCGCTTCACGTCGCATTCGGCGAATGCCTGGTTCGGCTGGCGCGACATCGTCCGCAAGGGAGAATGGCTAGCCTGGCGTTATGTGCAATCATCCTCCCGGCGTCGCTTCTGAACGTGACGATGCTTTTCCGAAACCCCGCTCGTGGCGCAGCGCATTGCGCCGACAGCGCCGGAAATTTCTTTGAGACCGATTTTGTACGCGGGGAGCTCCCGGTGATCACGGAATCTCCGCATATCTTTCTGCCGCGTGCGGCCTATGCAAGCCACCGCGCAGCCTACCGCTTTGCGCTGGATTGGGATGTGGTGCTGAACTATCCCCGGCGCGCCAGAGGCAACGCCGTGGATTTCCATATCATGCAAAACCTGCAGACTTGGGCGCCGATGCCGTCAGTCATGTCCACCGAAGACATCGTCGGGAATTTCCCGCAATTCCTCGCCATCGAACAATCCGGCCGGGCCTGGTTTCACAATCTGAGAGCCACCCGAGAGGTCGTCGCCGAGAAACTCACTGATACTCAGTCCTGTACGCTATGGAAAGTGACGAGTACGAAGCCGCGCCTTTGACGCGAAAAATTGCCGCGCGGGCTACTTGCCCTTCCAGTTCGGCGTGCGCTTGTTGAGGAACGCGTCCATTCCCTCGCGGAAATCCTCGCTCATATAGGCCCGCAGGATCAGGTCTTCGCCTTCGTCGCGCGTCAGCGTCCGCCGAATGCGGCGCACCGCTTCCTTGGTGACTTCGAGCGTGATCGGCGCATGGCCAGCAACAAGCTTCGCCGTTTCGTCAGCGCGGCGCTGCAGCGTCGCGACATCAGGCACCACCTCGTTGAGCAGCCCGAGCGCCAGCGCTTCCGGCGCCTCGACCAGCCTCGCCTTGAAGATCAGGTCCTTGGTCCGCGCCGGGCCGATCAGCGAAACCAGCCTGGAGATATTCGACATC
>Ga0190270_10001675_pt1 | contig 10428 bp, 7 predicted proteins | sample Popmic320T_FD_133748 | JGI IMG/M metagenome (GOLD analysis project Ga0190270, IMG submission 133748) | Populus adjacent soil microbial communities from riparian zone of Weber River, Utah, USA - 320 T | ecosystem: Environmental > Terrestrial > Soil > Riparian zone | place: USA: Utah | collected... | reverse complement strand
CCGCATCAGCGACCGGTCAAATTCCGATAAGCCGCCTCGACGTTCATGCGCCGCAGACGCTCGTAGTTCGCCCATCCCTTGTAGCGCTCGAGGCTGATGGTCTCGACGAGATCCGCGAGCGGACGCCCCGACTTGACGCCCGCCGAGACCTGGGCGACCAGATACTCGAAGTACTCGCGCGTCTCGGTCACGACGGACTTGTCGAACACGTCGCCGTGACCCGGCGCCACGCGGTCGAAGTCCATGGCCTCCACGGTCCGGTAGGAACGAATCCACTCGGACAGCGGATGCCGGTCGAAGCCGCTGCAAGCGCTCGGCAGCGACCGCGGATTGGTGGTGACGAGCGCGTCGGCCAGGAATTCGGTGGCGAACACCACCCGTTCGTCCCGGAAGTGCATCACCGTGGCGTCGTCGGAATGGTTCAGCCCGGGATGAAGCAGGTCCACCGCCCGTCCGCCGAGCGTAATCCGCATCCGCTCCGAATAGACGACGTCCGGCGGACGGATGTCGGCCTGTAGCTCCGCCGGTGGCACCACACCGCTTTTGTCGCGGTCGATCGACGCGAAGAAACCCGGCCCCATGCCGCAGATGCCCGGTGCCGCATTCGTCGGGATGTCGATTTCGTCGGCATCGATGGCGCCGTTGCGATTGCGATCGACCATGTCCCCGGGCATGTGCGGGTAGCGGCCGTCGAGGTTCCGCAGCATGTGCTCGTGGGCGACGAACGTGGCGGTGTCGGCGAAGGCGGCTCCGCCCGCCGCGTGATCGAAATGGCTGTGGCTGTAGACCACGTAGCGCACCGGCACCTTGAACCGGCTGCCGAGCTCGCCCTTCAGCCAGGTCGCGAACGCCGGATTGATCGGATCGCCGAGGATGATGCCGTCGCGGGTGACGAGAAAGATGGTGTACCAGTTGCCGTTGCGCGCCCGGTAGAGGTCGCCGGCAAGCGGAATGATCTCCCGGACCGGCCCTCGTGGCTGGGCTTGTACGACCGTGATGATCGAGAGCAACGTCGCGGCCAGGGCCGCGAGCCATGTCCGCCGTCCGCGATTCATGACGCCGGCTCAATCCGCAGCAGCGCGCCGTCGTCCTCGTCGGTCAACAGATACAGCAGCCCGTCAGGCCCTTGACGGACTTCCCGGATGCGCTGCCGCAGCTCGTTGAGCATCGATTCGCGACGCATCTCCTCGGTCTTGGCGTTGAACACGATCCGCTCCAAGTGGCCGGTGCCGGCAATCCCGCCGGTCCGCATGCTGCCGACGAAGACGTTGCCCTTCCACGCCGGAAAGCGGTCGCCGGTGTAGACCGTCAGGCCGGCCGCCGCGATTTGCGGCAGCCAGGCGACGAGCGGCGACTCCATCCCCTCGCGCGTGGGATGCTCGGAGATCCGTGGGCCGGGATAGTCGCGCCCGAAGCTGACGACCGGCCATCCGTAGTTGCGCCCCGGCAGGATGATGTTGATCTCGTCGCCGCCGTTGGGACCGTTCTCGCTATTCCACAGCAGGCCCGTCTCCGGGTGAACAATCAGGGCGAGCGTGTTGCGGTGTCCGAGGGTGTAGATCTCCGGGCGATAGCCGGCGCGACCCGCGAACGGGTTGTCGGGAGGAACGGAGCCGTCGTCGCGAAGGCGCAGGATCTTGCCGCGCAGGCTCGCGGGGTCCTGCGCCACCTTGCCGATGTTGCCGCCAGTGGAGAAGTAGACCATGCCGTCCCGCCCGAAGGCCACGCGGCCGTTCAGTCCGCCATTGCCTTCATAGGCGTCCGGCACCAGCAGATCGCGGACGTCAGTGAGTGCATTGCCATCAAGGCGGCCTCGTGCCAGTGACGGCGTTCCTTTGCCGTTCTCGACCGGCTTGGTGTAGGTGAGGTAGACCAGCCGGTTCTCCGCGAACCGGGGATGCAGCGCCACATCCATCAGCCCGCCGTTGCCGTCGGTTCTCACGGGGGGCACGCCGGCGACCGGCATCGGATCCAGTTTGCCGTTGCGCAGGATTCGGAGCCGACCGGGCCGTTCCGCGATCAACATCGCGCCGTCCGGAAGGAAGGCGAGACTCCATGGGTGCGACAGCCCCTTGGTGACGACGCTCACGCGAATCCGGGGTTGCTCGGCGGTGCTGAACACCCAAGGCCCATCGCCGAGCGCGGGTACCGGGACCCCGACCTGCTGCTGCGCGTGCCCAGTGGCCACGGTGGTGACGAACGCTAACGCGATCCAATGGATGAGAGGGCGGCTGGTCATGCGCTTCTCCGAAAAAGCCCGTGCGTCGTCAGCCTCTGTGCCGGGCCGAGAGTCTGTCAGGAGCGTTCGAGGCTGGCACCATGGCAGGTTTCCTCGCAAGCGCCAGGTACAGCCCGGCGCTCAGCAGGAAGGTGACGAACCAGGCGTAGGTGTACAGCGTGTCGAACACGGTTGGATTGGCCACCCTACCGCCCGGTGTGGCCGCCGCGCGGAGGAACCCGGGAACGACGGGCAGGACGGCCAGCACCAGCGCCCACATGGCGCGCCTGTTCACGCCGTTCGTGTAGGCGTATTGTCCGTCGGGCTTGAACAGATCGGGCAGCGACAGCTGCCGGCGCCGCAGCAGCCAGTAGTCCGCGATCAGCACGCCGCCGATCGCACCCATCAGGCTGGAGTATCCCAGCAGCCAGGTGAAGATGTACGCCGCGGCGTCGGCATAGAGCTTCCACGGCATCATGACGATGCCGATCGCCGCGGTGATCAGGCCGCCGGCGACATAACTGATTCGTCGCGGCGCGAGGCTCGAGAAGTCGTTGGCCGGCGACACGACGTTGGCGGCCATGTTGGTCGTGAGCTGTGCCAGCAGGATGATGACGGCGCCGAAGATGATCACGGGCGCGTTGCCGATGCGCGCGATGAGCGCCACCGGATCCCAGATGGCCTCGCCGAAGAGGACGATCGTGGCGCTGGTCACCGCCACGCCGATGAAGGCGAAAGCCGTCATGGTGGCCGGGAGGCCGAGCGCCTGGCCGAGGGCCTGCGACCGCTGGCTTCGAGCATAGCGAGTGAAGTCGGGGATGTTCAGGCTGAGCGTCGCCCAGTAGCCGACGTTGGCAGTCAGCGCGGCGGGGAACAGCTGCCAGAACGGCGTGCTGGCCGTCTGCAGGCGCGTCGATTCAGCGAGGATTCGGCCCAGTCCGCCGCCGCGCACGATCGCCCATCCCAGCAGCAGCGCGCCACCGGCCAGCAGCAGCGGCGCCGACCAGCCCTCGAGTTTCTTGATTGCTTCCAGTCCTTTGAGGATGATGGCCACCTGGACGAGCCAGAAGGCCGCGAACGACACCCACACGTGGCCCGGAACGCCTGCCCATCCCGGCCACGCGGCCAGCATCAGCGTGTCGAGCGCCAGGCCACCGATCCAGGTCTGGATCCCGAACCAGCCGCAGGCGACCAGCGCCCGCAGCGTCGCCGGCACGTTGGCGCCGCGGACGCCGAAGCTGGCGCGACATAGCACCGGGAACGACACGCCGTACTTGGTGCCGGCGTGTGCGTTCAGGATCATCGGGACCAGCACGACGGAGTTGCCGAGCAGGATCGTCAACATCGCCTGCCACCACGTCATGCCTTGCTGCAGCAGCCCGGAGGCCAGCGTGTAGGTGGTGATCACCACGCTCATGCCGATCCAGAGCGCGGCGATGTGATAGGTGGACCAGGTCCGCTTCGACAGCGGCGTCGGCGCCAGGTCGGGGTTCCACAGCGGACTGTGCGACACGTCCTCCGTGAGCTCGACGACGTCGCCGCCCGTCGCCATGGTCAGCGTTCGGTGGCGGCCGCAGGCTCGGCGGCGGCGTAGCCCTCGACGTCGTAGCCGCCACGATAGGCCTCGCCGCTGGGACGGCGGATCTTCGAGTGCACCACCACGCGGTCGCGCCGAAAGCCGCGGAAGTCTTCGAGCGATGACCAGCCGTGGCGCTCCATCGCTTCGGCCATGCCGAGGGTGAGCCGCTTCAGCACATTGGGTCCGATCGCGTGATCGAGCATGGCGGCGGTGCACACCTGCACCGTGCCGCATCCGAGCAGGAAGTAGTTGAGCGCGTGGCCGAACTCGGCGATGCCGCCGATGCCGGAGAAGGCGCGATCGGGAAACGCCTGCGTGAGCTGCGCCATCTTGGCGATCGACTGCGGCAGGATCGCCGGGCCGCCCAGGCCGCCGCTCGACACGAAGCCATCCACGTTCATCTCGAACTCGAGCGTCTCCGGATCGATGAGCGGCAGCGACGGAAACGTGTTGGTGGAGGAGACGGCGTCGGCGCCGCCGAGGAACGCGCCGCGCGCCTCGACCACGATGTCGGTGGTGGACGGCGTGAGCTTCGCCCACACCGGGACGCGGGCGACTTCCTTGACCGCCTGCGCCACCACCGACACCAGCTCGGGGTCCTTGCCGATGTTCGAGCCCATGTCGGGCCGATCCATGTGCGGGCACGACAGGTTGAGCTCCAGCGCATCGGCGCCTTCGTCCTGGCACGCCCTGGCGAGCGTCTGCCAGTGGGCGAGCTCCGAGTCGCTGCCCGAGCCGGCCATGATCGATGCCACCAGCACGTGGTGCGGATACGCCTTCTTGATCCGTCCGATGCGCGGCACCCACCAGTCAAGTGTCTTGTCCGAGATGAGTTCCCAGTTCCAGGACGAGTGCAGCGCCGCGCCCGGCCGCTTCTTCATCGACAGCTGTGTCGAGTCGGGTGTGGCGCGCAGGAACTTGGTCTTGGGGCCGTCCACGTTCACCACCGGGTGCAGCCCGATCGTCTTCGTCACCACACCGCCCCAGCCCGCGTCGAAGGCGCGCGTGATGTTCGACTCCGATTCGGTGGGCGGCGCCGACGCGAGCAGGAACGGGTTCGGGAACCGCAGGCCGGTGAACGTGACGGTCAGGTCGATAGCCATGGCGCCGCCCTCGGGGGAAACCGCGCTAGCCGCCCGCACGAAGTGCGGGCCAGAGATACTGCGCTCGCGAGGCTATGCCTCGCGAGCCCTAACTATAATGCCCTCCATGCCACGAACAGTCGTTGGCGGCCTGATTCAGGCGGCCACACCCCTCACAGACCCGGCGACGCCCATCGAGCGGATCCGGCAGGCGGCCATCGACGTGCACCTGCCCCTGGTGGACGAGGCGGGCAAGAAGGGCGTCCAGATCCTCGGCCTGCAGGAGATTTTCAACGGCCCGTACTTTTGCCCGTCACAGGATGCGCACTGGTACGACCTCGCCGAACCGGTGCCGGGGCCGACTACCAACCTGATCGCCGAGCGCGCCAGGCAGTACGGGATGGCGGTCGTCGTGCCGGTCTACGAGCGCGAGCAGGCTGGCGTGTATTACAACACCGCGGCGGTATACGACCACGACGGCACCTATCTCGGGAAGTACCGCAAGAATCACATCCCGCACACGTCGGGATTCTGGGAGAAGTACTTCTTCAAACCCGGCAACCTCGGTTACCCGGTCTTCAAGACGCGATTCGCCACCATCGGCGTCTACATCTGCTACGACCGCCATTTCCCCGAAGGCGCTCGCCTGCTCGGGCTGAACGGCGCCGAGATCGTCTTCAATCCGTCGGCCACCGTGGCCGGGCTGTCGCAGTATCTGTGGAAGCTCGAACAGCCGGCGCACGCGGTGGCCAACGGCTACTTCATGGCCTGCAGCAACCGCGTCGGCACCGAAGGGCCGTGGAACATCGGCCGCTTCTACGGCTCGTCCTACTTCGTCGATCCGCGCGGCAACTTCCTGGCGACAGGGTCCGAGGACAAGACCGAGCTGGTGGTCGCGGAAATGGACCTCGACCTGATCGAGGAGGTGCGGCGGGTGTGGCAGTTCTACCGTGATCGGCGCCCGGATTCGTACGGCCCGATGGCGGAGCAGCTGCCATGAGCACGCTGCTGATCAGGAACGGCACGATCGTCACCGCCACCGACCTCTACAAAGGCGACGTGTTCGTGGACGGCGACCGCATCTCGACCATCGGCACCGCGCTGACGATGCCGGCCGACCGCAGCATCGACGCCGCGGGCAAGTACGTGCTGCCAGGGGGCATCGACGTCCACACGCACCTCGACATGCCGTTTGGCGGCACCAACTCCGCCGACGATTTCGAGTCCGGCACGATTGCGGCGGCGCACGGCGGCACGACGACGATCGTGGACTTCGCCATCCAGTACAAAGGGCAGACGCTGCACCACGCCTGGGAGACCTGGATGCAGAAGGCCGAAGGGAAGGCCGTGATCGACTACGGCTTCCACATGATCATCACCGAGCTCTCCGATCAGGTGGAGCAGGAGATGGACGCGCTGGTGCGGCAGGGCGTCACCTCGTTCAAGCTGTTCATGGCCTATCCGGGCGTCTTCATGCTCGACGACGCCAGCATCTTTCGCGCGCTGCTGCGCACCGGGCAGAACGGCGGCACGATCTGCATGCACGCCGAGAACGGCGGCGTCATAGACGTGTTGGTGAAGAAGGCGCTGGCCGAAGGCAAGACGGCGCCGAAATACCACGCGCTCACGCGGCCGGCGCGCGCGGAGGGCGAGGCTACGCACCGGGCGATCGCCCTTGCCGAGATGGCCGGCGTGCCGATCTACATCGTGCACTTGTCGGCGGCCGAGGCACTGGAGATGGTGACCGAGGCGCGCGATCGGGGCCTGCCCGCCTACGCGGAAACCTGTCCGCAGTACCTGTTTCTGTCCTACGACAATTACGAGGAGCCTGGCTTCGAGGGGGCGAAGTACGTGATGAGCCCGCCGCTGCGGCCTCGGGAGACGCAGGATCGGCTGTGGCGCGGGCTCGCCTTCAACGACCTGCAGGCCATCTCCACCGACCACTGCCCGTTCTGCATGAAAGAGCAGAAGGAGCTGGGGAGCGGCGACTTCTCGAAGATCCCGAACGGCGCACCGGGCATCGAGACGCGCATGAGCCTGGTCTACGACGGCGGCGTACGCACCGGACGCATTTCCCTGAACCGCTTCGTCGAGCTCACTTCGACCTCGCCGGCGAAGATTTTCGGGCTGTTTCCACGGAAGGGGACGATCGCCCCCGGTTCCGACGCGGACATCGTCATCTTCGATCCCCACCGCTCGATGCGTTTGGGGGTGCAGACGCTTCACATGAAGGTGGACTACAACCCGTACGAGGGGCGGGAGGTGACCGGCGTCACGGACACGGTGATCTCGCGCGGCAAGGTGATCGTGGACGGCGAGACATTCACGGGGCGCGCCGGCGCCGGCTCGTTCCTGAAGCGGAGCACGCGATGACAGGCGATGAGATAGTCGCGCTCTCGAAGAAGCACACCATCACCGAATACGCCGTCCAGGATGCGGTCAACCCGATTCCGGTGGCCAGGGCGAAGGGCGTCTACTTCTGGACGCCCGAAGGCAAGCGCTTCATCGACTTCAACAGCCAGCTGATGTCGGTCAACATCGGCCACGGCGATCCCCGCGTCATCGCGGCGATTACCGAGCAGGCGCAGAAAGTCACCTACGTCACGCCCTCGCTGACGACGGAGGTGCGCGCGCGGCTGGGTGCCAAGCTGGCCGAGCTCGCACCGGGCGACATCGACGCGTTCTTCTTCACCAACGCTGGCGCCGAGGCCAACGAGAACGCGTTCAAGATCGCCCGCGCCGTCACCGGCCGCCAGAAGATCCTGGCTCGCTACCGCTCGTATCACGGCGGCACGGCCGCGGCGATCGCCGCCACCGGCGAGCCGCGAGCCTGGAGCCAGCCGCCGATGCCCGGCTTCGTGCACGTGCTCGACCCCTATCACGGCGTGGCGCGGGGCTGGGACGACGCCGCTGCCACCTCGTTGGCCTACCTCGAGGAAGTGATCCAGCTCGAAGGGCCGCATACGATCGCGGCGTTCATCCTGGAGACCGTCACCGGCACCAACGGCATCCTGGTGCCGCCGGACGGCTACCTGCAGGGCGTGCGGGCGCTGTGCGACAAGTACGGCATCCTGATGATTGCCGACGAGATCATGACGGGGTTCGGACGCACCGGCCGGTGGTTCGCCGTCGAGCACTGGGGCGTCGTGCCCGACATGATTACGATGGCCAAGGGGCTCACCAGCTCATACGTCCAGCTGGGCGCCGTCGGCGTCCGCCGTTCGATCGCGGACTACTTCAAGGACAAGATGTTCCCCGGGGGGCTCACCTACAGCAGCCACCCGGTGGCGTGCGCGGCCGCCTTGGCGACGATCGCCGTGTACGAAGAGGACGACCTGATCGCGAAGGCGCAGCAGACCGGCAAGCTGCTGACGACGCTGCACGCAGCCCTGGCCGAGAAGCACCCATCGGTCGGCGCCACGCGATCGATCGGCCTCTTCGGGATCATCGAGCTCGTGCGCAACCGACAGACCCGGGAGCCGATGGCGCCCATGAACGGCACGTCGCCCGAGATGGCCGCGCTCGGCAAGTTCTTCCGCGACGAGGGCCTCTTCACTTTCGTTCGGTGGAACTACTTCTTCACCAACCCGCCGCTCTGCATCACCGAGCAGGAGCTGCGCGACGGCATCGCCATCATCGACCGCGGCCTGGAGACTACCGACCAGGCCGTTCAAGGGTAGGGACAGGCCGATCGACCTGTCGTCGGGGTTCATTGCGCCGCACCCAGCTTGACATGGATCACGTTCGTGTCCGGCTGGTCCTCGGCCTGGGCGGCGAAGAGGCGCGAGCCATCACGGGACACCGCAAGCGGTCGCGACGCCAGCGTCGCTCCGGGAGGAATACGGAATCCTGACATCAGCTGTTGCGGTGCGCCGAAGCTCAGTTCGTTCGCCTTGGCTTCGACCGAGACCGACCAGATGGTGTCTCCAATCAGGTAGACGATCTCGCGGCCGTCACGCCGCCACTCTGGTACGCGGCCTTCGGCGGCTACCTGCTTGCGGCGCCCCGGGCCAGGAAACGGCTGGACGTAGATGGCCCCGCCGCCGACGGTTTCCCGCTCCGCGTACATGACCCACCGGCCGTCGGGAGAGAACCGCGGCGCGTTGACTTGTTGTCCGGTTTGAATCAGTGCCCGTGGCCTGCGTTCATCGGCGGTGCCGGAGGCGCGTCCGCTCACGATCGCCGTGCCCTCCGGGGTCACACCGAGCACGTCGCGCTCGTCCGGGGAGATGTCCTGTGGGACGGAAAACGTATCGAGAAAACTTCCGACAACCCGAACCTCGGCGGAACCATTGGCGGGATGCTCGACGAGACGTGGCTGATCCGTTGCCGGGTTGATCGGGCGAGTGACCTGGCTCTGAAGGCCCAGCAGCTTCGAGTCCCGCGACCAGGCGAACCACCGGATGCCGCCCGGAGTGGACTGACGCCCCGTCTGGCCGATGTCGAGCACCCAGGCGCGGCTTGGCCTGTGGACCAGGAGTCGTGTTTCGTCGGGTGACAGCACCACCGAGTCGAATGTGTCCGGCATCCCGACCGTGGTCGTCTGCTGTGAACGACGGTCGTACATCGTCACGTGCGCGCGCTCGGCCCGGCCGGGCCGCCAGGCCAGCACGCCCGATCGAGAGACGGAGAAGGCCGCCGCAGCGCCGGAGACACTCGGCGAGGACCGCACGTTCGACACGACCAGTTCGGGATCACCTTCAAGGCGGCGAGCGCCGACGTTCAGCTTCTGCGAGTACAGATTGTCGTTTCGGATGAAGAGTAGCCGGCCCCCTCCGGCCGGCGTGAACCGCGCTTCTGTCTCGTTCGTGAACAACAGAACCGGATCGGCTATCTGGTCCCCGCGCAATGTCGCCAGGTAGATCTCTGGCTCGCCGCCATCCGCAGGCAGGAGCAGGAACAGCAGATCGTTCTCGCCAGAGACGAACTGCGGACCGCCGAGCAGCCCGGGCTTCAGCGCGCCGAGGCCGATTTCTCGAGCTTCTCCTCCCCCAGCCGGAACAGCGAAGAGGATGCCTCGGCTGGTGGTGACGATGGTGCCGTCGTCACTCCACGTGCCGCCGCGTGGAATGAGCGCGGGGTTCGGACCCGATGCCGGAGTCAATGGTTCTGGTGCGCCATCGGGCAGCCGAACCTTCGTCAGTCCGCGAGCGGTGGGGAACACGATCGTCGTCGAGTCCGGGGACCAGATCGGTGGTCCGTTGAGCTCCGTCGATCCCGGAATCAGCTTGTCCTCGAGGCTGTCTAGCCGACGGACGTAGAGTCCCCGTGTGCGCTCCGCGGTGGCGAGAAACGCCACGGCCGAGGCGTCGGGGGCAATCTCCAGCGCCATGTTCCCCAGCACGCTGCCGGGCTGCGGCACCAGCGTGGACGTCAGACTGGGAACCGACGGCGTTCCGGTTGTGGTCCGAAGCCAACCCGCCACCGCGGCGATGCCGAGGACGAGCGCCACGGCCCATGGGATCCACCCCGGTATCCGTTCCACGAGGGGGCCGGCCGTGGGTTGAGCGTCGAGCTCCCACATGCCATCGCCGATATCGCGCAGGCGT
>Ga0190270_10001674_pt1 | contig 10431 bp, 3 predicted proteins | sample Popmic320T_FD_133748 | JGI IMG/M metagenome (GOLD analysis project Ga0190270, IMG submission 133748) | Populus adjacent soil microbial communities from riparian zone of Weber River, Utah, USA - 320 T | ecosystem: Environmental > Terrestrial > Soil > Riparian zone | place: USA: Utah | collected... | reverse complement strand
TTGGGCGATAGCGCAACCAGGCGCCAATAGATGCTAGATGTCAGATGTCAGATGTCAGATGTCAGATGTCAGATGTCAGATGTCAGATGTCAGATGTCAGATGTCAGATGCTAGATGTCAGATGTCAGATGTCAGATGTTAGTAGAAGAGTGGCGGCAAAGCTCTCTCACTAACATCTGACATCTAGCATCTGACATCTTCTTTTGGAGGAATTATGCAAACGCTATTGAGAGACCTGCGTTATGGCGCGCGAATGTCGCTAAAGAAGCCCGGTTTTACTTTGGTCGCAGTCATCACGCTCGCTCTGGGCGTCGGCGCTAATGCCGCGATCTTTACGGTGGTCAATGGAGTGTTGCTGCGCCCGCTGCCTTACGACGAGCCGGATCGGCTGGTGATGCTCTGGGAGAGCGACCCGCGCCGGAATATCGAGCGTCAGTTGGTTGCGCCCCCGAACCTGGTTGAGTGGAGGGAGCAAAGCCGCTCTTTTGACAACATCGCGTATTGGTCAGGCAGTGGCGAGTTCAACCTGGTCATGGCGGACGGAATCGAGAAGGCGAAGTGCGCTTACGTCACGTCCGGTCTTTTCTCGACCTTGCGAGTCAGGCCGCATCTCGGCCGCGCGTTCCTGCCGGAAGAAGATCGACCCGAAGGCAATCTCGCCGCGCTTCTCAGCTACGAATATTGGCGGCGGCGATTTGCGGCGGACCCGAATGTGATTGGCCGGAAGCTGACCGTGGATACGTTTGGCCGACGCGATTACACCATCGTCGGCGTAATGCAGCCGGGCTTCCGCTTTCCCAATCAAACCGAAATATGGCTGCCGGTCGGGTGGGACGGCATTCCCAGGGTGCGGCGCGGTAACTGGTTATCGGTGATCGCGCGGCTCAAGGACGGCGTATCGCCCGCGCAGGCCCAGGCTGAACTGAGCGTGGTCCAGGCGCGCATCGGACAGCAAAATCGTGAGGCCAGCTCGAGCGTCGTCATTATTCCTCTGCTTGAACAGACGCTGGGCGCGAGGCTGCGTTCGGCCTTACTGATTTTGTGGGGCGTCGTCGCCTGCGTGCTGCTGATCGCTTGCGCGAACGTCGCCAACCTGTTGCTGGCCCGCGCCGCCGACAGGCAAAAAGAGATCGCCGTCCGGCTGGCGTTGGGCGGGAGCCGATGGCGGATGATCCGGCAGTTGTTGACTGAAAGCATGCTGTTGGCGTTCCTGGGCGGCGCCTTCGGACTGTTACTCGCCGGTTGGAGTCTCAAGCTGCTGATAGCCTTCAACGCAGATCACGTACCGCGCCTCGGCGAGACTCGACTTGATGTTCGGTCCCTGGCTTTCACGACGTTGATCGCTTGCCTGACCGGCCTGCTTTTCGGCCTCGCGCCCGCCTGGCAGACGACAAAGCCTGATTTGAACGTCGCGTTGAAAGACGGCGGCAGGGGCGCGACCGGCGGTTTGCAGCGCAACCGGCTGCGCGCCGTGTTGATCGTGGCGGAGGTCGCTCTGTCGATGGTGTTGTTGATCGGGGCGGGTTTGATGATCCGCAGCTTCGCGCAAATGACGCGAGTTGACCGCGGCTTTCAGCCGGAACATCTGTTGACCGCGAAACTCGATTTTTCCATTTCGGGCTTTACCACCTGGGTCCGACCGACCGAAACACGGCCGCAGGTTACTCTACGCGAATTGATGGAGCGTCTGAAAAATCAGCCCGGCGTCCAGTCGGTCGCCGCAGCCGGCGACAAGGCCGGCTTCCGTGTCACAGTTGAAAACCGGCAGACCGGCGCTGAAGACGATTATCCGCGCGTCAGTCTTCAAGGCGTCAGCCCGGATTATTTTCGCGCCATGGGAATACCCGTACTGCGAGGTCGCGCCTTCACCGAGAGCGACGCGTTGGAATCCCCGGGGGTCGCCGTCATTCCCGAATCCCTGGCGAAACGGTGTTTCCCCAACGAGGACCCCATCGGCAAGCGGATTTACAAGGGGCGGCTGAATCCTGGCCAGGCGGGAGAACTTGATCGGTGGACGAACGTATCGTTGTGGACAGAGATTGTCGGCATAGTGGCTGACGTTAAAAGTATAAGTCTGGACCCGCAGGTCGAAATGAACGTCTACGTTCCTTATTGGCAATGGCCGATGCAAACGCCGTCGCTGTTCGTGCGCACGGCGGGGAACCCGGCCAACTTCGCGGCGGCGCTTTATAGCGAAGTCAAAGCCTTGAACAAAAATCTGCCCACGCCGAAAGTTCAAACGATGAACGAGCGGCTCGCCGACGTGGTCGCCCAGCCGCGCTTTCAAACACTGTTGCTCGGCCTGTTCGGACTCGTGGCGTTGGCCCTGGTCATCGCGGGCATTTACGGCGTCGTCTCGTATTCGGTCGCGCAGCGTACTCACGAGATCGGCGTGCGCGTGGCGCTCGGCGCAGGCCGCCGCGACGTCTTGCGGCTCGTGGTCGGGCAGGGAATGAAGCCGGTATTGGCCGGCCTCGCCATCGGCCTGGCCGGGGCGTTGGCGCTGACTCGCTTGATGAAAGCCTTATTGTTCGGCGTGAGCTCCAGTGATCCGTTGACCTTCGGTTCGATCGCGCTGCTGCTTGCGCTCGTCGCTCTGCTGGCGTGCTGGATTCCGGCCCGCCGCGCTACCAGGGTCAATCCGATAATCGCGTTGCGGCAGGAGTGAGGCGCGCAGTCATCTTACGCTTACGCCTGATGTCGGGGCGCGGTTGGAAGATTAACCTCTCAACTATGGGAGCCGGGGAAACAGAAAGGGAAAAAGAGCAAAAACAACAAAACCTTGTTTTCATATCGTCCTACCAGAAGCCATGCGTTATTATCACGCCCTCCCATGACGTTCTGTCAGACTCCATCGCCCTGCGAGGTTCCTATGAGATTTGGAGATATTATTTCCGAGGCGGCCAAACTGGCTCGCCCGATCGCGCCCAGCGAAGAGTGCTCAGCGGCCACTGTCGCCTCCGTCATCATCTCCGGTTTGGGCAATACCTATACGGGCGTATGCGTGGATTTCGAGTGTGGAATAGGGTTCTGCGCCGAACACGCCGCCGCCGCCGAGATGTTAAAGCGCCGCGAATCCAAAATTTCAATGGTCGTCGCGGTCGATGACCGCGGCGAGGTACTGCCGCCCTGCGGCCGCTGTCGTGAAATGATGTGGCAACTCGATCCGGCGAATAGAGAAGCGCTGGTAATCCTCGGCGGCGACTGGGCGCTGCCGCTGCGCGAACTATTACCCTATAGATGAATGAGATTGAGGAGCCTTCAGGTCGCGTTGCGACGCCCTGAAAGAATGAAAAGCGCAGTTCGTAGTCCCGCCTTCAGGCGGAAGAGTTTGGTGTCACGGAATGGATCCGCGTCTGACGCCTCCGCCTGAAGGCGGGACTACGAACTGATTTTCTGAGGAGATTGGCTAATGGGAACCATATCGCAAGACATTCGCTTCGGATTCAGGATACTGTTCAAGAGTCCTGCATTTACCATCGTCGCAGCGCTCTCCCTGGCGCTCGGCATCGGCGCGAACACGGCTGTCTTCAGCATCATCAACGCCTCGCTGCTGAAACCCTTGCCGGTCGAAGAGCCTGAGCGTCTGGCGTCAGTCTTCACTACGGACACCAAGAATCCGGGCAATCTTCCGACTTCGCACCTGAACTATGTCGATTATCGCGATCAGAACCAGGTCTTCTCCAGCCTCCTGGCGTACACCTTTGCGCAAGTGAGTTTGACCAGGGGAGAAACCCCCGAACCGGTCTTTGGCCTCGTCGTTTCGGGCAACTATTTCGACGTGCTGGGAGTGAAGCCCGCGTTGGGGCGCGCGTTTTTGCCGGAAGAGGACAAGACTCCGGGCGCGAGTCCGGTTGTCGTGCTCAGCCACGGCCTCTGGCAGCGCAGTTTCGGCGGCGATACGAACCTGGTCGGAAAAACGATTTCTCTGAATCGCCATGATTTCACTGTCGTCGGAATCGTTCCCGAAGGTTTCACCGGAACCGACCTTGGGCCTGGCCCCGACCTGTGGGTTCCGATGATGATGCACGATCAGGTTCAGCCGGGATTCGATTGGTACAACGAGCGGCGCGGCCTCTTTCTCAATCTGGTTGGCCGCCTCAAGCCGGGCATTACGCTTCAGCAGGCCCAGGCTTCACTCAAAATTTTCTCCGGCCAGTTGGCGCAATCCTTTCCTAAAGACAACGAAGGGCGCAGCGCGAAAATCGTTCCGCTGCTCCAGGCCAGAATTGACCCTGACGGCTCGGGCCAACTGCTACTCGCTTCGGGAGTGATGATGGGGGTCGTCGCTCTGGTCTTGTTGATCGCCTGCGCCAACATCGCCAACCTGCTGTTGGCGCGCGCCTCCGCCCGCCGTAAAGAGATCGCAATGCGGCTCGCATTGGGAGCGGGACGCGCTAGGTTGATCAGACAGCTTCTGACCGAAAGCCTCGTCCTTTCATTGGTGGGCGGCGTGGTCGGATTTCTGGTTGCGCTCTGGGCGAAAGACCTGCTGAGTTCCTTCGATCCGGTCGGCGGCGGGCCGAACGCCCCGCCGATAGCGGCGTTGAATTTCCGCGTGCTCGGCTTCACATTGCTGGTCTCGCTCTTAAGCGGAGTCATCTTCGGACTGGCGCCAGCGCTTCAAGCCTCCAAGCCCGACCTGGTGTTGACGCTTAAAGGCGAAACGTCCGCGCCGGCTCGCCGCGCTTTCGGTTTCAATCTGCGAAAGGCCCTGGTGGTGATTCAGGTCGCGCTTTCGCTCGTCTCGCTCATCAGCGCCGGGCTGTTTGTGCGAAGCTTGAGGAATGCGCAGGCGATCAATCCCGGCTTCATCACCGACAACATTTTGCTTGCCGGCTTCAATCTGGGTCGCGAAGGAATGGCCAAACCGCAAGGCATTACCTTCCAGCGGCAATTGGCGGAGCGCGTCGCCGTGTTGCCCGGCGTGCAGGCAGTGACGATTGCGAGCAGTCGGCCCTTCGGCGGCGGCTTTAGGCGGAGCGTCTTTCTCGAAGGGCAGGCGCCCACGCCTGATGGCCGTGGCGTGCTTGTACAACTCAACAACGTAGGATTGCGGTTCTTTGAGACTCTGGGGATTCCACTGCTGCAAGGCCGCGATTTCAGCGAGCGGGACGATGAAAACGCTCCGCAGGTTGTAATCATCAACGAGACCATGGCCAGGCGCTTCTGGCCCAATCAAGACGCCATCGGCAAGCGTTTCAAATTCTTCGGCGAAGAATTCTATCGTGAGGTTGTCGGCGTGGCCCGCGGCGCCAAGTACAACGACTTGACCGAAGCGAACACTCCTTTCATCTACGCGCCGCTGCTTCAGAATTACTCCAACGCGGGCACGCTGCACGTTCGCACGACGGGCGACGCCACGAAGATAACGGCCGCCGTGCTCGGCGCGGCTAAAGAGTTGGCCGCGAACGTTTCGCTGCTCAACGTCCAGACGCTCGGCGACCGCATTGATCAATCGCTCGACGGGCCGCGGGCGCAAACCCGCCTCCTGGCCTTCTTCGGCCTGCTGGCGTTGCTCCTGTCGTCAATCGGGATATACGGCGTGATGGCCTATTCCGTCGCCCAACGCACGCGCGAGATCGGCATTCGAATGGCGCTGGGAGCGCGCGCACAAAATGTGCTCTCGATGGTCGTCAGGCAGGGGATGACGCTCGTGGGGATCGGAGTCGCGTTGGGATTGATCGCCGCTTTCGCTGTCACTCGGCTGATCGGGAGCCTGCTCTTCGGAGTCGGCGCGGCCGACCCGGTGACCTTCGTGACCGCCTCTTTGTTGTTGGTGGGCGTCGCCGCGCTGGCAGGCTACCTCCCGGCGCGGCGGGCGACGAAAGTGGACCCGCTGATCGCCCTCAGGCACGACTAGATGTCAGATGTCAGATGTCATTTGTCAGTGACGTGAGAGGTTTCTTCACTGACATCTGACATCTGACATCTGACATCTGCCCTTATCAGGCGAGGTGGCGCAGTTCGCGCAGCGCGACCGAGATCATTGAAACGTCCATCGAGGGCGCGTTCTTGAGTTCGGCCAGGAGTTGTTGCGTGCGTTCGATAGCGCGCTGGTTGCGTGACCGCCACGCGCCGACCAGGGCCTCGGGCGAGGCGCCATCACCAAAGCCGTTGATCGCTTCGCCGGTGATGGCGCTTTGCAAGCCCGCGAGGTCGTCGAGCATGGCGTTGCGGGCCATCGCCTGCCAGTGCTTGTCGGCGGGCAAAGCGTTGATTTGCTCGCGCAACTCCGGCAACCCGAGTTGGGTGGCGAGGTCGAAATAGACTCCCGCAACGAGTTCGACCTTCTGCTCGCTCATCGCCGCCACTTCGACGATGTCAAGCGCCGCGAACAGCGCGTCGAGGCTCGCCACCCGAAGCGCCGTGGATTCGGGCGCGCCGCTCTCCCTTAATCTCGCGGCGAGCGATTGCGCCCGCTCGCGGTCCGCGTCGTCGAGCGCGCCGGGCAATTGCCGCGCGAGCGCTTCCACTCCCCGGCTGAAGTGGGAGATGACCCCCGACATGTCTTCAGTGAGCCGCCGCGAGCGGAGGAACCACGCGGTCGCGCGCACGATCAAACGGTCGGCCTCGATCACCATCTCGGCCTGTACTCTGTCTCCGACCTTGTTGTCGAGCGCCTCGATCTCTTTCCAGAGCGGGGCCAGGACGAAGACCTCGCGCGCGAGCAGATAAGCGCGCACGATCTCAGCCGGGCTGAAGCCGGTGATTTCCATGAGGTAATGAACGAAGGTGCCGCCCACTCGGTTGAGCATGCTGTTGGTGACGTGGGTGGCGATGATCTCGCGCTTCAGCGGGTGGCGAGGCATGTAGCCGCAATAACGCTCGCGCAGCGCTTGCGGGAAGTACCTGACGAGCGCCGACTCCACCCACGGGTCGTCGGGGAGCGAGGAGGCGAGCAACTCGTCGAAGAGCCAGATCTTGCTGTAAGCGAGCAAGACCGCGTTCTCGGGGGTAGTCAATCCCGTCTGCTTCGCGCGCCGTTCCGCGATCTCTTCGTCCGAGGGGAGGAATTCCAGTTGGCGGTTGAGCCGCCCTTTCTTTTCGAGGAAGCGAATGAACCGCTGCTGCGGGTCGAGCAGCAGGGAGGCCAAGTGTCCCGAGACCGACAGCCACTGCGTTTGAGTGTAATTGTCGCGCAGCACGAGCGCGGCCACTTCATCGGTCATCTGCGCGAGCAGCGTGTTGCGCTGCTTCTCGGTCATCTCGCCATCGGCCATCACTATTCCGAGCAGAATCTTGATGTTGACCTCGTGGTCGGAGGTGCTCACGCCGGCGGAGTTGTCGATCGCGTCGGTGTTGATGCGGCCGCCTGCGAGCGCATATTCGACTCGGCCCAGTTGCGTGAAGCCGAGGTTGCCGCCCTCGGCGACGACCTTGCAGCGCAGGTCCGCGCCGTTGACGCGCACGGCGTCGTTGGCGCGGTCTCCGACCTCAGCGTTCCTCTCCTTGCTGGACTTGACGTAGGTTCCGATGCCGCCGTTGTAAAGCAAATCAACAGGGGACTTGAGAATCGCGCTGATCAGTTCGTTTGGCGCCATCTCGTCGGCCTCCACGCCGAGCGCCCGCCGCGCCTCCGGCGATAGCGGGATGGATTTGGCCGTGCGCGGATAGACGCCGCCGCCCGCCGAAATCAGACTGGAATCGTAATCGGCCCACGACGAGCGTGGGAGATTGAAGATGCGCTCGCGTTCTTTGAGACTCGTTTCGGTGTCGGGATCGGGGTCGAGGAAGATGTGGCGATGATCGAACGCGGCGACCAGTTTGATGTGGCGCGAGAGCCGCATCCCGTTGCCGAAGACATCGCCCGACATGTCGCCGACCCCGGCCACTGTGAAATCGATAGTCTGCGTGTTGACGCCCATCTCGCGGAAACGCCGTTTGACCGACTCCCACGCGCCGCGCGCCGTGATGCCCATCGCCTTGTGGTCATAGCCCGCGGAGCCGCCCGAGGCGAAGGCGTCGCCCAGCCAGAAGCCGTATTCCTTGCTGATCGCGTTGGCGTAATCGGAGAAGGTGGCGGTGCCCTTGTCGGCGGCGACGACCAGGTACGGGTCGTCCTCGTCGTGGCGCCGGACCTGGGGCGGCGGCTCGATCCGGCCCTGTACACGGTTGTCCGTCAGGTCGAGCAGTCCGCGTAGATAGTCCTGATAACATTCCACGCCCTCTTTGATGTAAGCCTCGCGGTCGGCGGGCGAGGGCGCGCGCTTGAGCACAAAGCCGCCCTTCGACCCGACGGGCACGATGATGGTGTTCTTGACCATCTGCGCCTTGACCAGTCCCAGTATCTCGGTGCGGAAATCTTCGGGGCGGTCCGACCATCGCAATCCTCCGCGCGCCACCTTGCCCCCGCGCAAATGTACGCCCTCGAAGCGCGGCGAGTAGATGAAGATTTCGAACATCGGCCTGGGTTCGGGCAGCGCGGGAATCTTCGACGGGTCGAATTTGAAAGAGAGGAAAGGTCGCCGCCGTCCCTCGCCGTCCGCGCGCCAGAAGTTGGTCCTCGTCGTGGCGCGGATGAGCGCCAGGATTTGCCGCAGCACGCGGTCCTCGTTCAGATTCTGCACGCGGTCGAGCGAGGCTTTGATCTCCTTGATCATCTCGGCCTCGGCCTCCTCGCCGTCGCGCGGCGCGGGGTCGAAGCGCAGCTTGAAGAGTTCGATCAGTTGGCGCGCGACGCCGGCGTTGTTGGCGAGCGTGGCCTCGATGAATCTGAGCGGGAGCGGGAACCCGATCTGCCGCATATATTTCGAATAAGCGCGGAGGATGACGATCTCTTCCGCCGGCAACCGCGCGGCGATCACCAGGCGGTTGAAATCGTCCTTTTCGATTTCGCGGCGGAAGAGGCGTCCGAATGCGTCTTCGAAGATCGCCTGCAACTCGTCAATCTCCATGTCGATGTCCATGCTCTCGCTCATCAATCCGAAATCGTGTATCCAGACCGGCTCCTCGCCTTCGATTTCGAGATGATAGGGGCGTTCGTCCAGCACCATCAGTCCCATGCATTCGAGCATCGGCAGGCTGTCGGAGAGCATGACGGGCTTGCCCTTGTGAACGAGCTTGAAGCGGAGCGTGCGCGGCGCGGCTTCGAGAGGGCGGTAGAGCGATAGCGCGAATGGCTCGCCCGCCAACACGCGCTCGGCGCGCTCGCAGTCGGGCACGGCGCTGCGAGCCGCGAAGTCCTCGCGGTAGGCGGCTGGGAAAGCCGCCCCGAAGCGTTGGAAAAACTCATTGCCGCGCGCTTCGCCTAGCGCCTCGACCAGCGCCTGCTTCAGTTCGTCCTCCCACCTGCGCGACGCCTCGATCAGGCGCCGCTCGATGTCGGCCACGTCGTATTCGGGGATGTTGTCGGATGAGGCGCGCACCGTGATCAGGATGCGGACGAGCGGAGATTCCGAGAAGAAGACGTTGAAATCGGAGCTGACGCCGTTGAACGCCTCTTCGAGCAGCTTCCGCCACCGCTGTCTCAACTCGGTCGTGTAATTTTCGCGAGGGGAGTAAATCAGGCAGGAGAAGAAGCGGTCGAAGGGGTCGCGCCGCACGAAGAGGCGGAGTCGCTGCCGTGCGCCTAGATGCAGGACCCCCGTCACTATCTGCAGCAGCTCGGTCTCACCGATCTGGAACAACTCGTCGCGCGGGTAGGTCTCGATGATGTCGAGCAGCGTCTTGCCGGTGTGGCCGCCGGGCGGGATGCCGGTGCGCGATATGACGTTCGCCGTCTTTCTGCGCAGCAGCGGAATCTCAGAGGGTTTGGCGCTATAGGCGGTCGAAGTGAACAGCCCGAGAAAACGATGCTCGCCGCAGACCTCGCCTTGCTCGTTGAAGCGTTTGACGCCGATGTAATCGAGGTAGCCGGGCCGGTGCACGGTCGAGCGCGAGTTGGCCTTGGTGATGTAAAGAAGTCTGGGCAAACGGGCGAAGGCGCGCACGTTCGACGGCAAGGCAGTGACGCCCGACGCTTTCCCTTCGGCCTCTCGCAAGATTCCCAACCCGGAGTTAGGCACGACGCGCAACGCCTCTTCCCCTTCGACGCCGGTCAAGTCGTAGCAGCGGTAACCGAGGAAGGTGAAATGATTGCTGGCGAGCCATCGCAGTAACGCCTTGCCTTCGAGCAGTTCGTCGGGGGCCAGTGGCGGGCGGGTGGCCTCGATCTCACTGAGCGCCTCATCGAGCTTCGCCACCATCTTCTTCCAATCAGTCACGGCGCGACGCACGTCCCCGAGGACCCGCGTCAGGCCGGCGCTGAGCGCGGCGAACTTGTCCGGCGAGACGATCCGATCGACCTCGACGTGCATAAGTGATTCTGGGCCGACTCCCTCGCCTGCCGCCGCGGGCATCTCCTCGACCTCCCCGTCGGCGCGCCTGCGCGCCAGCATAATTGGATGGATGATCAGGTGAAGCGTCAGCCCTTGCCGGTTCACCTCCATC
>Ga0190270_10001673_pt1 | contig 10431 bp, 7 predicted proteins | sample Popmic320T_FD_133748 | JGI IMG/M metagenome (GOLD analysis project Ga0190270, IMG submission 133748) | Populus adjacent soil microbial communities from riparian zone of Weber River, Utah, USA - 320 T | ecosystem: Environmental > Terrestrial > Soil > Riparian zone | place: USA: Utah | collected... | reverse complement strand
GAGCGCGTCGACGAGGTAACGGGCGTACCGGATCTTGCGCCGCCCGCCGCTGCCCAGGAACCGGTGAAGCTGCTCCTCGATGGCGCGGTCCCGCCACGCCGGCATCTGCTGGAGCGTCCGAAACCGGTGCAGATCGTCGTTGGCCCGAAGGATCTCCTCGACCCGCGGCGCACCGAGCGCGCGGATCAGCTCCTCTTCCAGATCGGCGACGCACACGAAGAAGCCGAGCCGCTCCAGGTCCGCGCGCGTGAGCCCGGAGCCGAAACCGGCGCGCTCGAGCGCCCTTCGGAAGACCGGCTCCTCGGCGGCATCGCAAAGACCCGCGAGCCGCGGGCCATCCCCGCGTGGGCCGAAGCGCTCCAGGAACTTCCCGATGCGATGAGCGCCCCCGAGCCGTTCGACGCGAACGCCCGATGACGCGAGGTCGACGCCGCGCCGCTCGGCGAGCGCTTCGATCGCGACCTGGTCGCTCTCCCCTTCGACGACCACCACGGCGCGCGGTTCGGTCCCCTCAGACATCACGTCGATGGCCGTCACGGCAAGGCGTCCCGCCGGCCGAGAAATTATCGAGGCCGGCTAACTCGGCTTGGCCGGGACGAACCGCTTGACGAAGTCGAGGGCGGTCTGCGCGACCTCCTGCCAGCCGTGGTCGATGGTCAGCGAGTGGCCACGGTTGGGCATCTTCTTGATCTCGGTGACGCTCGGGTTCCGGCTCTGCCGCTTGTAGGCGGCGTTGGCGATCGCCCAGGGAACCGTGTGGTCCTTCTCCCCGTCGAGGATCAGCAGCGGACCGCGGTCGGGGCTCTTCGTGTCGACCTTCGACTCGGTCCAGGGGTTGAGGTTGGCGTTTCCCATCTGGACCAAGGCGATCCCCGATCCGGCCACGTGGTAGGTGTCGTAAAGGCGCTTCGACTCGTCTTCATCGAGGGCGTTCGTCCAGCCGTACTTGAACTGCTCGAAGGTGAGCGTGATCGCGCGGCCGCGCGTGAGCGGGTTGATCAGGAACGGACCCACCCCCTTGAGCACCGAGGCCGGGAGAGGCAGAACGCCGCGGAAGACGCCGGGGTCGATCGCCACCGTGGCCGCCGAGAGGCCCCGGCCTGCGAGCATCTCCGCCACCAAGCCCCCGGTCGAGTGCCCCATCACGGCGGGCTTCCTGTCGAGCTTGCCGATCACGTCGGCCGTGTGGTCGGCAACCTGCTTCAGCGTCTTCTTGGCAAGGACGTCCGGGTTCGCCCGCGCCTCTTCAACCGTTTCCGGATCGTCTGGCCAGTCCGGCGTCAGCGGCGCGTAACCGGCCTGCTTGACGAAGTCCGCCCAATTTGCCCAGCTGCTCGGCAGCAGCCAGAGGCCGTGGATGAAGACGACCGGAGTGGTGCCAGAGGCGTTGGCCGCCTCGATCTCCCCGCTCTCCCGCTCCGAAATGGACGCCATGCCGAACTCCTCTCGGTCGCAGTGGAAGGTCCGCTCAAAAAGAGCCGGTCACCTGCGCTCTCCCTCTGAGGGCGCGGAGATCGCCTCGACGAGCTCACCGGTCTTCTTCTCCTTCTCCCTGAGGGCGATGTCGGCCTGAGCGACGATGCCGACGAGCCTGCCGTTCTCGACAACGGGCAGCCGCCGAACTTGGTGGCGGGCCATGAGTTGAAGCGCCTCTTCTAGGTCTTTGTCGGGCGTAACACTGATGAGGTCTCGAGAGTAGACGTCCCCGACCGGCGTCACCTTAGGGTCTGCGGCCTCGGCGACCACTCTCGTTGTGATGTCTCGGTCGGTGATCATCCCGACAAGCTGCTCGTCGTCGGTTATCGGTAGCGAGCCGATGTGCTCCTCTCGCATGAGTCGCGCGGCCTCGACCACGGACGCCGATGCGCCGATCGAGCGGGGATTCGCGGTCATCGCGTCGCGAACGCTCTTCGCCATGGTGCCTCCTCTTCTCTTCGATGGTCGATCTTAGCCCTGTTGCTCCCAGATCGTCAGCGCGGAGGAGGGCGCCGCCCAGGATGGGTCCTGCGTATCGAGTCGAGTACGCTGACCTCGTCTCGTGAACGCAAAGATGATCCGCGCATGAACAAGCCGCGCATCTTCCTAGGGTCGTCGGGCAAGCAGGCCAAACTGCTCAAGGCGATCACGCGCGGGCTCGAGGACGTCGCCGACGTCGAGCCCTGGACGACGACCTTCAACCCGGGCCGGTCCACCCTTGACCGGCTCGTCGAGCTCTCCCAGGAGGTCGATTTCGCCGCGTTCGTCTTCGCCCAGGACGACTGGACGACGACGGATGCCTCCCAATCCGGCGAGGCGTCGCCGCGCGACAACGTGGTCTTCGAGGCCGGGCTGTTCGGTGGCGCGCTCGGCATCCGCCGCACATTCATCCTCCACGCGCACGGTTCGAAGCTGCCGAGCGACCTGCTCGGGCTGACATCCGTCCGCTACGACCCGGCCGCCAGCGCGGCGGAGATGCGCGCGATCAACCAAAAGCTCCGTAAGGCGATCGAGGCCGAGGGTCGCCGCGGCCCGGTCGAGGGGCTGTGGTGGCAGCTCTCTCTGACCATGCGGAGCGAGGACGAACCGTCGGCGGTGAGCCTCCTGCGCATCTCGCGGGACCGGGACGGTGGCCTGACCGTGAACGGCCGAGCCTGGCAGGAGGACGGCACCCTGTCCGCTCGCTACTGGAGCGAGGCGGCGAAGGCGCGCAGGGATCCGCCCGGCGTCCTCTACTTCTGGAAGGGCGAGCGCCCTCGACATCCGAATGCTCCGCAGCTCGAGGGCACTGGTGAGATCAGCGTGGAGACAGCGGACCGCGCCACCGGGTACTGGACGACACGGTCGGATCGCGACCCAGGGCTGAATGCCCGAACCGCCGGCGTCTACCTTCGAGCCGACCCCTCGGACTTCGAGGTGCTGGACAGCGGGAGCGAGGAGGAGCGGGCCGAGCTCATCGCGCAACGCCTCCGGGAGTGGAAGTCGGCCGCGAACACATTCTGAGAACCGATCGCCGGGGCGAGATGCGCTTTCCCGACCAAAGGGCTCTTAGGTGGTGGCGGCAGGCTCCCTGCGATAGTGCCGGTAAGCCTCTTGTTCTAGCTTCTCGGAGATGGGGTGGTCGGGCTCGCTGTACTCCGGGGCTGCACCGACCTGCTCCTTCGTCCACGGGATTGCCACCGTCCCCGTCGACGTCTCCATGTCGTCGGTGGCGGGGACAAGGTGGTGGTGGTTGCGCCACGTCCCCGTCATGACCCCGAGCCATTCGGGCCTTCCGCTCTCCCTGTCCTTGAAGATCGTCTCGACGTAGCCGACAGACTTTCCGTTCCGGTCGATTACCTCCCGGCTCACGAGCGACCGAAACTCCGATTCGCTGATCATCGTTCCCTCCTCTTGAATCGAATGATCGGCGTCGTCATACCCGCGGCGGCGGATCAGGAAACGAGGCGCCATGAGTGTTGGTCGGCCCAGACCTGAACATTGGAGCAAAGAAAACCCGTGTTTACCGGGGCTTTTCCCAGTGGGCCGTACTGGGCTCGAACCAGTGACCGCCAGCTTGTCGAGCCTGCCAGTCCGGCGGAATTGATTCGACCAGGATGGACATCCTGTGGAAGGCGGCCTGATTGCAGCTCAGCCGGTTGGTCACGGTTGTCCTCGTTTTGACGCAAGTTGCTGACAGTTGCTGACACGCAGCGAGGAGCTCGGTTGGAGAGAACGGAGATTTACGCTCGTGGTAAGGCTGCGGTTTGTACCGCGTTGATCTTGGTCTCATGCGCGCCACGCTCGGCAAGCGTCCAGAGCCGAACCTTCGAGCGCTTCCCACGCACATCCAATTCGTCCACAAACACGAGGTCTTCAGCCGGCCGCCGCAGAGATCGTCGCGTCGAGTCAGCGATAAAGATGGAGTATCGAGTGTTCTTCGTCATCGCTTCCAGGCGGGCGGCTGTGTTCGTCGTGTCGCCGACGGTCGTGTATTCGAGCCGCCGCTCTGATCCGACTGTTCCCGACACGATCGGCCCACTGCTGAGGCCGATGCCGAACCCGAAGCCGTCGCCGAGATCCTTCTCCCTCAGCCATCGGTTGAACGCCGGCAGGCGCGAATGGAGCATCTCGCGGGCTGCGGCCAAGGCGCAATCGGCGTGGCCCGCCATCTCGATCGGCGCCCCGAAGACGGCCATGATTCCGTCACCCATATATGTAACAAGCGTCCCTCCGTTGTCGAGGATCGCATCGCTCATCTCGCTGACATAGCGATTCAGCACCTCGATGACGATGTCCGCGGGCAAACTCTCAGCAAAGGCCGTGAAGTCGCGCAAATCGCCGAACATCACTGTCCCGTCGAGCGTGACGCCGCTGAGCCGGAGGTCGTCATCTGCCCGCCTGAGGACCTCGCCGACCACGTGCTCGGGGACGAAGCGGGAGAAGATATCGCGGACGCGCTCGCGCTCCAGGTCGTCCAGCCGCCTTCGCGTCAAACAGCCGTTGATCCGAGCCCGCAAAAGTACCGGATTGAAGGGCTTCGGCAAGTAGTCCTCGGCTCCCAACTCGATTCCGCGCACGACGCTCTCCATGTCCTCGAGCGCCGAGATCATGATGACCGGGATGTGGCGCAGCTCGCTGTCTGCCTGCATCTGCGCGAGTACCTCGAAGCCGTCGATCTCCGGCATGACGACGTCGAGCAGGACGACGTCAAAGGATTCCGCACGCAGAATCTCCAATGCCCTACGGCCATCCTCCGCGGTCGCGGACCGATGCCCTTCTCGCTCGAGGCTACGCGAAAGCAGCAAGCGGTTGACCGAGTCGTCGTCGACGACAAGCACGTATGCCTCCGCCGGCGCCACGTCAGGCCCTGCCAGCCAAGGCTCCGAGGGCGCCTTCGACGCGGGCGTACTCTTTCTCGATCCGCGTGACGAGGTCGCTCGCATTTACCAGGGACCCCGTGTGAGCACTGAGCTCGAGCTCTTCGCTCAGCGAGGCAAGGGCGGTTGCGCCGAACGTCCTCCCGTTCGACTTCAGCGTGTGAGCGGCCCGGCGCAGCTCTTCGGAGTTGCGTTGCTCGAGCGAGCTTCGGAGCGTCCCAACGAGACCGGGAGCATCGTTCAGGAATGTCGAAATCAGCTCGCGAACGAAGACCGGATCGCCGACAGCTGCCTCGATTTGCGCCAGGTCCACTGGTTCGGCATCGTCTACTTCCTCCGCCGTCGGCGAGTCGTCTGCCAAGACGCCGACTGACTCGGAGCGGGCGAGCGCGGCGGCGAGCTCTTCCCTGCGAATCGGCTTGCTCAGGTAATCGTCCATCCCGGCAGCAAGACACGTCTCGCGGTCACCCTGCATTGCGTTGGCGGTCATGGCGATGATGCGGGGCCGTTGCGCAGTCGACCACCCCCGATTGATGCGGCGCGACGCTTCGAGCCCATCCATCACCGGCATCTCCACATCCATAAGCACGACGTCATACCGCTGGCGGGCGAGCGCCTCGAGAACCTCCGCGCCGTTAGAGACGACGTCCGCGCGGTCGCCCAGCTTTTCCAAGAGCGCGAGAGCGACCTGCTGGTTCACCGCATTGTCGTCGGCGAGCAGGATCCGCAGAGGCGCTCGCTCGGCCGACGAGGCACCGCGGCCGACGCCAGCTCCGACCGGCCTCGCCTCCTCAGAGATCTCGCCGAACACTTTCATCAGCGCCTCATAAAGCTGGGACGCCTTGATGGGCTTCGTCAGATGCGCGGCGAAGTCGACACCTGCGTCGACATCCTCCTTCCGTCGCCCGAGGGACGTCAGCATCACCAGCGGGAGGACACGCCCATCGCGATAGCTGCGGATCTCGCGAGCGAGTGCGAGGCCATCCATGTCCGGCATCTGCATGTCAAGGATCGCGGCGTCGAAGGGATCCCCGCGACGGATCCACTCGAGGGCCTCCGTCGGGGACCCCGTATCGCGCGGCACCATCCCCCACGAGGACGCCTGCCGCTTGACCACCTCGCGGTTGGCGGTGTTGTCGTCGACGACAAGGAGACGCTTGCCCCCGAGTTGGACGTGCTCCCGCGGCGGGTCAACGGATTCGAGAGCTGCTGCAGCGTCCGCCTTGACGGTGAAGTGGAAGATCGATCCCTTCCCCGCCTCGCTCTCGACCCACATCGTCCCGCCCATCATCTCGCTTAGGCGCTTGCTGATGGCGAGGCCCAGACCGGTGCCACCATAGCGGCGGGTCGTCGAGGCGTCCACCTGGCTGAAGGATTGAAAGAGCCGGTCGATTCGCTCCTTCGGGACGCCAATCCCCGTGTCCCTGACAGCGAAGTGCAGCTTGTATGTCTCCGCGCCCCAGTCTTCGCCCTCGACGACGCGCTCAGACTCAACCGAGAGCACCACTTCGCCCTCATCAGTGAACTTGACCGCGTTCGTGAGGAGGTTGACGAGGATCTGACCAAGACGCGTTCGGTCGCCGACAAGCGCTACGGGCGATTTGGGATCGAGCAGGAAAACCAGGTCGATTCCCTTCGCCGCTGCGCTTGCGGCCACGAGGTCGAGAGCGGCCTCGACGGAGTCGCGGAGAACGAAGGGACGGCGTTCGAGATCGAGCTTCTCGGCCTCGATTTTGGACAGATCGAGGATGTCGTTGATGATCCCGAGCAGGGCATCGCCGCTCGTGCGGATCACCTCGGCGAACCCTCGCTGCTCCGGCGTTAGATCCGTATCGAGCAGAAGTCCCGTCATACCGATGACGGCGTTCATCGGCGTGCGGATCTCGTGGCTCATGGTGGCGAGGAAGGTGCTCTTCGCCTCAGTCGCCTCCTCGGCCGCTTGGCGTGCTCGCTGAAGCTCACCGACGTCGTGGTAGATCCCGTAGCGGCCTACTAGCTCGCCCTCCACGAGGACGGGGGCGACGAGCAGCTGGACATCGACCAGCGAGCCGTCTTTGCGGGTCCGACGTGTGATCAGCTGGTACTCCTGCTGTGAGCCTTGCCGGTTGACCTCGCGCGCCTCGGCGCGGAGATCCGCGGAGGCGGCGATGAGATCATCGACGTCCCGCCCCACCGCCTCATCACGCGTGTAGCCGAACAGCTTCTCTGCGGCGGGGTTCCACGACGTCACCTTGTCGTCGAGGGCGACCGTGACGATCGCCGTCGGGCTGATCTCCAGAAGCGACTCGAAGTACTGCTTCTGACGGTGCACATCGCTCAGGTCGTGATAGATCGCGTAGGAGCCGACTATCTCCCCACCCACGAGGATCGGTGCGGCTCGCAGGTCGACGTCCACGAGCGTTCCGTCCTTGCGCGTTCGGCGGGTCACGAGCTGGACCTGGCCATCGGCGATCCGCCGATTGACCTCGACGGCCTCTGCGTGCAGCTCACCGGATTTGGCGATCAGGTCGTCGATGTTGTGGCCGAGCGCCTCGACCTGGCTGTAGCCGAAGAGGTCTTGGGCGGCCGCATTCCAGACGGTGACAGTGTCGTCGAGGTCGGCCGTTACGATGGCAGCGGGACTGAGCTCTAGGAGCGCTTCCCAGTACTGCTTCTGGCGGCGCAGCTCTGCCTCGCTCGCCTGAAGCGCTTCGTGGGCAAGCACTCGCTCCGTGATGTCCTGAACCATCGTCAGGCCAAACCTCGAAGTTGTTCCGCGCTCGTCTCCCAACGCCGCCTCGACGATCTGCGCCCAAATCACGCGTCCGTCCTTCCCGAGGTAGCGCATCGGAGTCTCATAGCGATCCCGTCGGCCGGCGATCAGCTCGTCGTACAGCTTCAACACGTTTGGGAGATCGTCGGGATGCGTGTACTCGGTGAAATGCATCGAGGCCAGCTCCTCCTCGGTGTAGCCGAGCATCTCCTGGTAGGCGCGGTTTCGCGTATAGAGCCCCGATCCGGCTGCACCGCTGATCGGCCGCGCTCCGGACTCCTCAAGCGGACCCCAGGCGATACCGATTGGCGCCTCCTCGAACATGGCGCGGAAGCGCTCCTCGCTCTTCCTTAGCGCTTCCTCGGCCTCCTTGCGCTTCGTAACGTCCATGAGGAAGCCCTGGACATGCAGCGGCTTCCCCTCGTCGTTCTTGACGACGACGGCATCATCCCGCAGCCAGACGGTCTGACCGCCCCGAGCGACCAACCGATACTCAAAGGACCAGCTCGATTCACCCGCCGCGAAAACACGATCGTGATCGGCGAGGACCCGGTCGCGATCGTCGGGATGGAGGAGCTTTAGGAAGAGCTCTGGATCGCCGAGCCACTCGTCCGCCGAGTAACCGAGAAGCCCTTCGACTTGTGGGCTGATATAGATCGATGGGGCGACGGCGGGCTCGTCCATGTAAGTGACGAGCGGAAGCTGCTCGATAAGGTCGCGGTAGCGCCTTTCCGCATCTTTGAGTGCGCTGATGTCGTAGTAGATGACCAAATAGCCGGTGGGCTCGTCCTCCACGGTCACCAAAACGGCAAAGACGTCTACGTCGACAAGCGTGCCGTCCTTCCGCGTCCGGCGGGTGACTGCATGGAAGCGCTCTCCCCGGGCGAGCTCCTCGAAGTACGCGGTGTATTCCGCGCGCAAGTCCTCCTCGTTGGCGACCAAGTCCTCGAGGTTGCGACCGATCGCCTCAGCGGCCGTGTACCCGAAGAGCTCCTCGGCCGCCAGATTCCAGGAGGTAACCTTCCTGTTGAGACCGAGCGTGACAATCGCGGTGGGGCTGATCTCCAAGAGCGACTCGAGGTAGAGCTTCTGCTCTCGGAGAACTCGTGCGCTCTCAGCCGCAGCGCTTTCGGGCGGGGTCACCTTTGTCCTCGGAGATCAGAGCCGAAGCCGGTCCAGCGACCACTCATGCGTTTGCGAAGGGCAACCAGAACCCCCTCCGGTCAGAGCCCCTACCGAATGTACAACTAAGCCAGGTGAAAGGCGAGGTCCCATTCAACGATAGCGCCTGAGCGCATCACGGGTGACGCCCCGACCTTTTCGCTAGCGCTCTGCAGCGGGGCACCGTTCAACAACGAACGAATGCATTCGGCGTGGGCGATCCACTGCACACTGCGACACTTCGGCCGCTCGAAAGTGGCGGGCACAAGGCACAGCCGGGTCCGGGCGAGTCAGTCAGCTCACTTTCGACCACGTGTGGATGCCGAAAACCACGTGTAGATGCCGAACGCACCGGGCGGTGGTCAAGGTCTGTACACGGGAAACCCCACTTGCACGCATTGACCGGCATCGAACACCGCGATAGCTTCGATCTGTCCTCAATCGGCTCGACGCGCTTGAACCGATGTCGCTGAGGGTAGCCCCGCTCTAACGCGCCGGGCGACGCGCTCCGCGAGCTCGGCTACGCGCGGTCTCGAGCGTCAATCGACAGCGCGTGAACCGGCTCTCTGTCGAGAAGGAGATAGGTGAGCTTTCCATGTGAGGGTGGCTGCTCGTGCGGGGGGGTCCGCTACCGGGTGGAGTCCGAGCCGCTCTTCACCCACTGCTGTCATTGCTTGAACTGCCAGCGGCAGACCGGAAGCGCCTTCGTCATCAACCTGCTCATCGAAGCGGACCGCGTGAAGGTGCTGACCGGCGCACCGGAACCCGTCGAAGTGCCTCGCGACGACAGGAGCACGCAGACGATCTATCGCTGCCCGAGGTGTCAGATCGCGGCTTTCAGCCGTTACAGTCGGCCCGACGTCCTCTTCGTCCGGGGCGGCACGCTCGACGACCCCTCCGCCGTGGCGCCAGACGTCCACATCTACACACGGTCGAAGCTGGGCTGGCTCGCGCTGCCGGAGTCGGTACCGGCGTTCGAGGAGTACTACGACACGAAAGCGGTTTGGCCGGTCGCGAGCCTCGAGCGGCTCGCCGGACTCAAGGCGGCGGCCCGGGCGCGCGGCGGTTAGGAGCGCGTCATTCCCTTGTCGAAAGCTAGTCGTTCTCGTGCGAGCGCTCGTCCTCGATCAGGGCCGTCGGCGTAGTACCAGTCGCCGAACCTTTGGAGGACATTCAGCTGGCCCTTTGGAGGTGGGCGGTACTGGGCTCGAACCAGTGACCCCCAGCTTGTCGAGCCTGCCAGCTCCTTCGACCCTGCAAGACGGGGTTCGACAACGCGCGGAATTACGCGGTTCGCAGGGTCACAGAAGAAGGCAGCTGTGGTCACGTTTGGACGCGACGTGCTGACATGTTGCTGACATCGCAAACGCAAGGGGCGCTCGGGTTTCGAGGAATGAGTCATTAGAGTCCCGGCGCGTTGGCATCACTCAGCCTCGGAGAGGAACGTGTGCACCTCGGCTGCAAACTGGTTGTGGTGCTGAAAGAGGAAGCCATGCGCCGAGTCCGCGTAGATCTTCAGCCGCGCATCAGGGAGGAGCCCGGCCAACAGGTACGAGTAGCGCGGCAGAATCATCGGGTCGCTATCGCCGTTCGCGACGAACACGGGGAGATCGATCGCGGTGACTCGCTCGAGCAGCGAGTGGTTGGGGATCCCCCAGGTGCACACGGCGTCGTACTGCGCCT
>Ga0190270_10001672_pt1 | contig 10436 bp, 10 predicted proteins | sample Popmic320T_FD_133748 | JGI IMG/M metagenome (GOLD analysis project Ga0190270, IMG submission 133748) | Populus adjacent soil microbial communities from riparian zone of Weber River, Utah, USA - 320 T | ecosystem: Environmental > Terrestrial > Soil > Riparian zone | place: USA: Utah | collected... | reverse complement strand
CGAAGGCAGTGGTCGCCCACCGACAGCAGGCAGTTGGCGTCGGGTGGCAGGTAGATGCGGATGATCTCGGACTTCTTGTTGACCACGTGGTCGATGAAGCCCGGGTCCTGGTGGGAGAAGCCGTTGTGGTCCTGGCGCCACACGTGCGACGAGAGCAGGTAGTTGAGCGACGCGATCGGGCGCCGCCACGGGATCGTCCGGGTGACCTTCAACCACTTCGCGTGCTGGTTGAACATCGAGTCGATGATGTGGATGAACGCCTCGTAGCAGTTGAAGACGCCGTGGCGGCCGGTCAGCAGGTAGCCCTCGAGCCAGCCCTGGCACAGGTGCTCGCTCAGCACCTCCATCACCCGGCCGTCGGGAGCGAGGTGGTCGTCACCCGGCTCGATCTCCCCCATCCACGCGCGGTCGGTCGCCTCCAGCACCGCGCCGAGGCGGTTGGACGCCGTCTCGTCGGGGCCGAAGACGCGGAAGTTCGCGGCGTCCTCGTTGAGCCGCGCGACGTCACGCAGGTAGCCGCCGAGCACCCGCATCGCCTCGCTGGAGGTCTGGGCCGGCGCGGACACGTCGACCGCGTAGTCGCGGAAGTCGGGCAGCCGCAGGTCGCGCAGCAGCGTGCCGCCGTTGGTGTGCGGGTTCGCGCCCATGCGGCGCTCCCCGGCGGGCGCGGGCGCGAGGTCCTCGTCGCGCGGCCGGCCCTGCTCGTCGAAGAGCTCCTCCGGCCGGTAGGAGCGCATCCACTCCTCGAGCTGCTGCAGGTGCTCCGGGTTCTCGGCGAGCTTGGCCAGCGGGATCTGGTGTGAGCGCCAGTTGCCCTCGGCGGGCTTGCCGTCGACCACCTTCGGCCCGGTCCAGCCCTTCGGCGTGCGCAGGACGATCATCGGCCACCGCGGCCGCTCCCCGGGGTGGGCGGGGTCGGATTCACGCGCGCCGCGCTGGATCTCGGCGATCTCGTCGAGCGCGCCGTCGAGCTCCGCCGCGAGCGCCTGGTGGACCGTGTCCGGATCGTCGCCGGTGACGAAGCGCGGCGCGTGCCCGTAGCCCTCCATCAGCGCGCGCAGCTCGCGCTCGGGAATGCGCGCGAGCACCGTCGGGTTGGCGATCTTGTAGCCGTTGAGGTGCAGCACCGGCAGCACCGCGCCGTCGCGTGCGGGGTTGATGAACTTGTTCGAGTGCCAGCTCGCGGCGAGCGGCCCCGTCTCGGCCTCGCCGTCGCCGACCACGCAGAGGACGAGCAGGTCGGGGTTGTCGAACGCCGCGCCGTAGGCATGCACGAGCGCGTAGCCCAGCTCGCCGCCCTCGTGGATCGAGCCCGGCGTCTCCGGAGCGACGTGGCTCGGGATCCCGCCGGGGAAGGAGAACTGGCGAAACAGCTTCTGCATCCCCGCCGCGTCGCGCGTGATGTCGGGGTAGACGTCGGTGTAGCTGCCCTCGAGCCAGGTCGAGGCGACGAGTCCGGGGCCACCATGGCCGGGCCCGGTGACATACATCGCGCTGAGGTCGCGCTCGATGATCGCGCGGTTCATGTGCGCGTAGAGCAGGTTGAGGCCGGGGGTGGTCCCCCAGTGGCCGAGCAGGCGCGGCTTGACGTGATCGAGGGTCAGGGGCTCGCGCAGCAGCGCGTTGTCGCGCAGATAGATCTGGCCGACGGACAGGTAGTTCGCCGCCCGCCACCAGGCATCGAGGCGGCGGAGGTCGTCACTCGAGAGGGGCTCGGTCATCCGGCGAGACTACGTGAGAACCCGCAGCGTCTCTGTGGGTCGCGCCCGACGACGCCGCGCACGGACCGCCGTAGGTTCAGAGCACACACCGAAACGGGAGTCGCTCATGACCGCCGCGACCACATCCCCGCCCGCCGTCGCTCCGTCCCACGAGCCGATGATGCTCGATTGGCTGCTACCGGAGTTCGACGCCACGCTCGCCGAGCATCGCGTCATCGACGCCGATCCGGCCTCGGTCTACCGCGCGGTCGCGACCGTCGACATGGTCGAGATCCCGCAGGCCTACCCCGCCGTCCGCGCCCTCTTCGCCGCCCGCGGCGCGGCCGAGCACCTCGCCCATGCCCTCCTCGGCCGGCCGGCGCCCACGCTCGAACCGGACGGGCCGATGCGGCTCGGCGACCTGCCCGCCCGCGGTGACTGGGTCAAGTTCTCCGACGACCCGCCGTGGGAGCTCACGTTCGGCGTGATCGGGCGCTTCTGGGGCGGCGAGACGGTCTGGGAGACGATCGACGCGGCCGACTTCGCGGAGTTCGAGCGTCCGGGGTTCGCGAAGATCGCGTGCAGCGTCTCGCTGCGCCCCTACGGGAGCACGCGGACCCTGGTGTCCTACGAGGCCCGCACGCAGGCGCTCGACGCGGACTCCCGCGCCCACTTCCTCCGCTACTGGCGCGTCGTCCGCCCTTGCGTCGCGATCGTCATGCGGGCGTTCCTGGCCGCCGTCGCGAAGGAGGTGCGCTGATGCCCGCCGCTCGTGAGGCCGCGCGCGCGTTCGGCGTGGTGTACGGCCCCTCCATCGTCCTCGACGCGGTGGCCGCATCCGCCGTCGCGTCGGTGCTGCGCGCGAAGCGCCACCACCGCCGGCCGCGGCGGACGGTTGCGCTGGCGGCCGAGCTCGTCGCCGTCTACCTCGCGGTCGGGCGGCCGCTGATGCTCCACTGGGGCGCGAACTGCGAGGAGGTGCACAAGCCGCTGCCCGGCGACGAGACGATCCCCGGACCCGTCGTCCAGTCGACGCGCGCCGTGACGATCGAGGCGCCGGTCGAGGCGGTGTGGCCATGGGTGGCGCAGCTGGGCCAGGACCGCGGGGGCTTCTACAGCTACGAGAACCTCGAGAACCTCGCAGGCTGCGAGATGCACAACGCCGACGTGGTCCACCCCGAATGGCAGCAGCGCAGCCCCGGTGAGACGGCCTACCTGCACCCCCTTTGGGGCCTGCGCGTCACGCGCTTCGAGCCCGGCCGCGTGCTCGCGCTGGAGGACTGGGGCGCGTTCGTGCTCGAGCCCTACGGCGCCGACCGCACGCGACTGATCGCGCGCGGCCGCACCCCGCGCGGCCCCGGGGCGATCCTCAACGGCCTGCTCCTGGAGATCCCGCACTTCGTGATGGAGCGCAAGATGCTGCTCGGGATCAAGCGGCGCGCCGAGCGTTCCCACACGGCGGCGACCCGCCGCGCCGCGCAGGCCGAGCCCGCACCGCCGGTGGTCCATGCCTGAGGTCCTCCACCTGCGCGCGCCGGCCGCCCGCGAGGGCGCGAGCGCGCGGCGCGGGAGGAGCCTGGCCGGCCACCTCGCGCACGTGCCGCGAGGCGACGTCGCCGTGTTCCGCGCCGCGCTCGCCGTCGTCGGCCTCGCGGTCATCGACGACGCCTTCGTCCACCCGGAGGCGGGCGTCCGGGCCGGCGACCACATCGTGAGCGGGCTCCTGCCGCTCGCCGTCATCGTGCTCCTGATCGCCGCCGCGAACCGGATGCCGAGCCTCCTCCGCGGCTGGCTCGCGATCTTCACGGGAGCCCTGGCGCTCACGGCCGGGATCAGCGACGGGGTCCGTCACATCCTCGTCGACCGGCTCTCCGGTGACGACCTCACCGCGGTGCTCGGCGGACTCGCCGGCATCGTCCTCCTGCTCCTCGGCGTCTCCGTCCTCTGGCGCACGCGGCGCCGAGATCGCGGGCTCCTCCGCCGCGGTGCGATCGGCGCCGCGGTGCTGGCTTGCGTCGTCCTGATCGTGCTCCCGGCGGCGATCGGGATCGTCGCCACGCACAAGGCCCGCTCGCCCGTGACGGCAGTGAGCCTCGGGCGTCCCTCCGAAGCGGTGAGCCTCACGACGAGCGACGGATTGAAGCTGCGCGCCTGGTACGTGCCGTCGCGCAACGGCGCCGCGGTGATCGCGTTCCCCGGCCGTTCCCAGCCCGTCCCACACGCGCGAATGCTGATCCGCCACGGCTATGGCGTCCTGCTCCTCGACCGCCGCGGGGAAGGCGCAAGCGAAGGCGACTACAACGCCTTCGGCTGGGCGGGCGAGCGCGACCTGCGCGCGGCCATCGGCTTCCTGCAGCAGCGCCCTGACGTGGACCCCGACCGCATCGGCGGGCTCGGCCTGTCCGTCGGGGGCGAGCTGCTGCTCGAGACCGCGGCGCACACCTCGGCGCTCCAGGCGGTCGTCTCCGAGGGCGCGGGGCAGCGGTCGCTGGCCGAGCACCTCGACAACCCCACGGTCGGCTCCGTCCAGCGCTGGTTCACCGGCATGCTCGCGCAGACCGCGGCGGTCGCCGTGCTCTCGAACAGCGCGCCGCCGGACGGCCTCGCCGACCTCGTGCCGCGCATCGCACCGCGGCCGGTGCTGCTCATCGAGGCACTGAACGGCAATCCGGACGAGGTCCTCAACGAGGTCTATGACCGCGCCGGCGGTGATTCGAGCGAGCTCTGGAAGGTCGCGAAGGGCGGGCACACCGGCGCGCTCGCCGCCGCGCCCGCCGAGTACGAGCGGCGGGTCGTCGGCTTCTTCGACCGCGCGCTGTCTGTCGGGTGAACTACTGACACGGCTCCGGTCCCGGCCCGGATGGCGCGACCCAGGCGAGCTGACACGGTCGTGGCATGAGCGAACCACGCATCACGATCGGCGTCCCGGCGGAGAGCGCCGAGGGCGAGCGCCGCGTGGCGCTCGTGCCAGACGCCGTCGCCAAGCTCGTCGCCCGCGACCTCGACGTCGTCGTCGAGCCGAACGCCGGCGCCGGAGCGCTGATCCCGGATGCCCTCTACCTCGCGGCCGGAGCAGCCCTCGACCGCGACCCATGGAGCTGCGACATCGTCCTCAAGGTCGCCCCGCCGACCCTGGAGGAGATCGCGCGCCTGCGCGAGGGCGCGGTGCTGATCGGGTTCCTCACTCCGTGGGCCGCAGCGGACCTGCACGCCGCGCTGAGCGAGCGCCACGTGAGCGCCTTCGCGATGGAGTCGATCCCGCGCATCAGCCGCGCCCAAGCCATGGACGCGCTCTCCTCGCAGTCGACGATCGCGGGCTACAAGGCCGTGATCGTCGCGGCCGAGCACGCGACCCGCCTGTTTCCGATGCTCACGACCGCGGCCGGCACGGTCCCTCCCGCGCGGCTGCTCGTGCTCGGCGCCGGCGTCGCCGGCCTGCAGGCGCTGGCCACCGCCCGCCGCCTCGGAGCGCGGACGACCGGCTACGACGTCCGCCCGGAAGCGGCGGAGCAGGTGCGCTCCGTCGGCGCGGACTGGCTGGACCTCGGCATCGAGGCCGCCGGCGAGGGCGGCTACGCCCGCGAGCTGACCGGCACGGAGCGCGCCGCCCAGCAGCAGGCGCTGACCGAGGCGATCAAGACCTTCGACGTCGTCATCACCACGGCGCTCGTCCCCGGCCGCCCGGCGCCGCTGCTCGTCAGCGCCGACGCGGTAGCGGGCATGCGCCCGGGCAGCGTGATCGTCGACCTCGCGGGCGAGACCGGGGGCAACTGCGAGCTCAGTGAGCCCGGCAGCGTCACGACCGCGCACGCGGTGACGATCGCCGCGCCGCTCAACCTGGCCGCCAGCGCACCAGAGCACGCCTCCCAGCTGTACGCCCGCAACCTCCGAGCGCTGCTCGAGCTGATGCTGCCCGACGACGGCGCGCAGCGCATCGACCTGTCCGACGAGATCCTCGTCGCGGCCCGTGTCACCTCCGAAGAGCGGGTGGTGGCCTGATGCTCGTCACCAGCCTCGGCACGCTCGTGCTGGCCGGCTTCGTCGGCTACGCGGTCATCTCGAAGGTCCCGACCACGCTGCACACGCCGCTGATGTCGGGGACCAACGCGATCCACGGGATCGTGGTCCTCGGCGGCATCCTGCTGCTGGCGACCGGCGCGGCGACGGGCACGTTCGACAAGGTGCTCGCCGTCGTCGCGGTGATCTTCGGCACGGTCAACGTCGTCGGCGGCTTCGTCGTGACGGACCGCATGCTCGAGATGTTCAAGCCGAAGGACCGGCGCTGATGCTGCCCGCGTTCATGACCGAAGCGGCCTTCCGCGATCTCCTCTACATCGTGAGCTTCGCCCTGTTCATCACGGGTCTCTCCGGCCTCACCGGCCCGACCACGGCAGTGCGCGGCAACCGCATCGCAGCCGCCGGCATGGCCGTCGCGGTGGTCGCGACGCTCCTGCGCCCGACCGTCTCGAACTGGGGGCTGATCCTGCTCGGCGTCGCGCTCGGCGCGGTCATCGGGCTGGTGTCGGCCCGGCGCGTGCAGATGACGGCGATGCCGCAGATGGTGGCGCTGTTCAACGGCGTCGGCGGCGGCGCCGTCGCGCTGATCGCCTGGGTCGAGTTCCGCGGCTCGGACGGCTTCACCCACGTGGCGACGTACGTCGCGATCTTCACCGTCTTCGCCGCGATCGTCGGCAGCGTCTCGTTCTGGGGCTCCATCTTCGCCTTCTCCAAGCTGCAGGGCCTGATCACCGGGAACCCGGTCACCGTCGGCCGCCTGCAGGTGCCGCTGAACGCTGTGCTGGTGGCGATCACGGTCGCGTGCGCGACGGCGATCGTGGCGGGCGGCGACGGCGAGCTGCTGTTCGTCGCGCTGCTCGTGGCCGGCGCCGTGCTGGGCGCCGCGCTCGTGCTGCCGATCGGCGGCGCCGACATGCCCGTCGTCATCTCGCTCCTGAACGCCTTCACCGGCCTGTCGGCCGCCGCCACCGGCGTCGCGCTGAACAACACGGCGCTGATCGTGGCCGGCATGATCGTCGGCGCTTCCGGCACGCTGCTGACGCAGCAGATGGCGGCGGCGATGAACCGCTCGATCCGCTCCGTCGTCGCCGGCGGCTTCGGCGGCACCGGCGAGCTCCCGGCCGGCGGCGGCGAGGCCGCCCCGGTGCGCTCCACGAGCGCGGCCGACGTGGCGATCCAGCTCGCCTACGCGAGCCAGGTCGTGATCGTGCCCGGCTACGGCCTCGCCGTCAGCCAGGCCCAGCACGCGCTCCGCCAGATGACGAAGCTGCTCGAGGCGAGCGGCGTCATCGTCAAGTACGCGATCCACCCGGTCGCCGGCCGCATGCCCGGGCACATGAACGTGTTGCTGGCCGAGGCCGAGGTCCCCTACGACCAGCTCACCGAGCCGGACGAGATCAACCCCGAGCTGCCACGCACGGACGTCGCGCTCGTGATCGGCGCCAACGACGTCGTCAACCCCGACGCGCGCAGCAACCCGCAGAGCCCGCTCTACGGCATGCCGATCCTCGACGTCGACAAGGCCGGCTCGATCATCGTCCTCAAGCGCTCCATGCGCTCCGGGTACGCGGGCGTCGAGAACCCGCTCTTCAGCGATCCGAAGACAGCGATGCTGTTCGGCGACGCGAAGACCTCGATCACGGACATCACCGAGGCGCTCACCCCGTTGGTCGGGGCGGCCGCGGCCACGCCCTAGGCCCGTTTGCATGCCGATTCCGCGCCTCACCGACACCTCAGTTCACGTCGTGCCCGGCCGCAAGGGAGTCTGGACGGTCCGCGGGGTTGACGATGGCGCAGCCGAGTCAATGCACCCCAGCGCGACCGAGGCCGAACGCGCCGCCCGCGATTACGCGCGCGCGAGCGGCGCCACGCAGGTGGTTCTTCACGACCGCTACGCGCGCCTGCATGTCACTCCGGTGGACGCGCCCTGACGGGCCAGGACGAGCGACGCGTTGAACCATCCGGTGATGACTGCGGATGGCTCCGGAGGGATTTCTGCTGACGCGAGACCGTGGTTGCGTCGGATTTCAGGAGACGCGTGCAGCTAGACACTGGACGCACTGCGTTTCCCGTCACGAAGGAGTCACCATGAGCCCTCGCAAGGAGCATGCCTTGGACGTCGCCGAGTACACGGTCGGCGCCCCGCTGTTCTTCGTCGTGTCTGCTGCTACCGCCGCCGTGATGGCCGTCGGGCTCGCCGTCATGACCGCGATCGAGCGCCTGCGGCACTAGCGTCGTGCACCGGTTGACGCGTACTTGACGGCGCCTTGACGGCGCCGCGCGAGCGTCCCGCCCGTCAACGACGGAGGAGGCTCTCATGGCGGCGACGCCAACCATCGACGAGCAGAAGCTCGAGCAGTTCATGGGTCGGTTCGTGCAGGACATGGGCGCGGCGGCGACGGCGCCGCTCGTGGTCATCGGTGACAAGCTCGGCCTCTACAAGGCGATGGCCGACGGCGAGCCGCTCACGCCCGGAGACCTTGCGGAGCGCACCGGCTGTCGCGAGCGCTACCTGCGCGAGTGGCTGTGCCAGCAAGCGGCGAGCGGCTATGTCGAGTACGACGCGGCTGATGCGACGTTCCGGCTTCCGCCCGAGCAGGCGCTGGCGCTCGCGCACGACGACAGCCCCGCCTTCATCCCCGGCGCGTTCCAGCTGATCGCGGCGATCGTCAAGGACGAGCCGCACATCACCGAGCGGTTCCGCAGCGGCGAGGGTTTCGGCTGGCACGAGCACGACCACGACCTGTTCGAGGGCACCGAGCGCTTCTTCCGCCCCGGGTACCTCGCCAACCTGGTCGAGTCGTGGCTGCCGTCGCTCGACGGCGTGGTGGAGAAGCTCGAGGCGGGCGCGCGCGTGGCCGACATCGGCTGCGGGCACGGCGCCTCGACGATCCTGATGGCTCAGGCCTACCCGGCTTCGACGTTCGTGGGCACCGACTACCACGAGGGCTCGATCGAGGCCGCGCGCCGCGCCGCCGAGCGGACCGGCGTCGCCGACCGCGTCACCTTCGAGGCGTCGGCCGCCAAGGCGCTGGCGGGCGGCCCGTACGACCTCGTGTGCGTGTTCGACGCGCTGCACGACATGGGCGACCCAGTCGGCGCCGCACGCCACGTGCGCACGCAGCTGGCCGGCGACGGCACGTGGCTCGTCGTCGAGCCGTTCGCCGGCGATGCCGTCGAGGACAACCTGAACCCCGTCGGGCGCGTGTTCTACGCGGGCTCGACGATGCTCTGCACGCCCGCCTCGCTGAGCCAGGAGGTCGGCCTCGCGCTCGGCGCGCAGGCCGGCGAGCAGCGCCTCGCCGAGGTCCTGCACGAGGGCGGCTTCAGCCGCGTGCGGCGGTCGGCCGAGACGCCGTTCAACCTGGTGCTCGAGGTCAGGCCGTAGCCGTCGCCAGCGCGGCGAGTGAGCGCAGGGACGCGCTCACTCCCGCGCGCTGGCTCTCCAGCCGGTGGGCCTCCTCCGCGGGGATCTCCACGTGCACACGGATGCGCGTGCCCGGGTCGAGCGGCTCGAGACGCCACTCGTACACGAGGGAGCTGACCAGGCAGGAGATGGTCAGACCGCGACCGACACCGGCGGTGCGCAGCTCCTGCGGCATCGGGAAGTCCGGGTAGCCGTCCGGATAGACCGTGATCTCGCCCTCGCCGCTCGGCTCGACGCGCTCGATGCCCTCCCACCACTCGACCATCCGCGCCGGGTCGTAGAGGAGCTTCCACACCTCCTCGACCGGCGCCTCGCTCGTCGCGCTGTCATCGAACGTGGGCAAGGGCCTCCAGTGCTCGCAACTCGTCGGTCACGCGCTCGAGCTCGCCCGCCGGGTCGACGACGCCCGTTACCGGGGGCCGCCCGAGGTCGACGAGCGAGGCGAGGTGCTCGCGCCCGGCATCGTCGTCTCCGGCGAGCCGGCGCCAGTGGCCCTCGGCTTCGCGCAGCCGCCGTTCGGCGAGCGCGAGGTCGCCGCTCGCCCGCGCGCTGAGTGCCTGGGCGAACGTCATCCGCGCCACGAGCACGGCCGGGCGGTGTGCGGCGCGGATCGGCTCGAGCGTGGCGGCGCGGATCTCGGCGTCGGCCTCGGCCGCCCGGCCGAGCCGCGCCAGCGCCTCTGCCCGCCGCAACCGCGCCTCGGCCCGCTGCACCGGGGGGTCGCCGGCCAGCGCGCGGCCGAGCAGCTCCGCCGCCCGCTCGTGGTCGCCCGCCAGCCGCGCGATCAGCCCACCGTCGTGATCCGCGACCGACGCCAGCTCGGGCGAGGCGAGCCGGGCGGCCAGCTCGGCCTGGTGGTCGTTCGCGGCGCGCGCCTCGTGATGGAGCCCGAGCCGCGCGAGCGCATAGGCGAGGAGGCAGGCCATGTGGAAGTCGATCGTCGGGGCGCCGCTGATCCTGGCCGCGCCGCGCTGGGCGTACTCGAGCGCCCGCTCCCGTGCCCCCAAGGCGGACGCGATGACGGCGGCGTTGGCCCACCCGCCGTAGGCGAGGTCGGCCCGGCCGGCGCGTTCGCCGGCCTCGCCTGAGGCGACGAGCGCCTCCTCGGCCTCGGCGAGGCGCCCCTCCGCGAGTAGCACGAAGCCGCGCACGTTGTCGAGGTGATGGCGCCGCAGCGACGGGGTCTCGAGGTCGAGCCCGAGCGCGGCGAGCTCGGCGAGCGTCGCGTCGGCGGCGCCCTTCCCGCGCGTCGTCACCTCGCTCCACGCCCGGATCAGCAGCAGCTCCGCATG
>Ga0190270_10001671_pt1 | contig 10439 bp, 12 predicted proteins | sample Popmic320T_FD_133748 | JGI IMG/M metagenome (GOLD analysis project Ga0190270, IMG submission 133748) | Populus adjacent soil microbial communities from riparian zone of Weber River, Utah, USA - 320 T | ecosystem: Environmental > Terrestrial > Soil > Riparian zone | place: USA: Utah | collected... | reverse complement strand
GGGCTGTGCGATGATCGCGCACCGGCTGGCGAAGCCGGGCAGGAGGAGGAAATGGCGCAGCAACAGACGTTCGAAAATCACGCGAAGGTGGTGCCGGCCTACCACTACTTCACGTTCGGCCTCATCGCCGTCTATTTCTTCTACCGCCTCTACGTCGCGGTGACGGCGTTCTCGCTGGACGCGCTGATGTCGCTGCTGCTGGTCGTGGCGCTGCTGATGGTCTTTTTCTGGGCGCGGCTGTTCGCACTGCGGGTGCAGGATCGCGTCATCAGGCTGGAGATGCGCCTGCGCCTGCTGCGGCTCGTGCCGGCGCTCGCGCCGCGGCTCGACGATTTCACCATCAACCAGTTGTGCAGCCTGCGGTTTGCCAGCGACGGCGAGCTGCCCGCGCTGGCCGAGAAGGTGCTCGCCGACAAGCTCGACGATCGCAAGGCCATCAAACGCATGATCCGCGACTGGCAGGCGGATCTGCTCCGCGCCTAGTGTCCATGCGCCGGAGCATCATCGCCGCGCTCGTGGCCCTGGTCTGTGCCGGCGCCCTCGCGCCGCGCGCGACGGCGCAGTGGTTCAAGTACCCGACGCCAGGCGTGCCCCGGACTGCGACCGGCGCCGTGGACGTGAACGCGCGCACGCCCCGCACCGCGGATGGCAAGCCGGATCTTTCGGGCATCTGGCTGGCGGCCAACCATCAGCCGTGCCCGCCGATCATCCGCGACGGCGACGACTGCCAGGAGAAGATCCCGCTCTCGGCGTGGGCCTACCGCGTCGATGCCGGCGTGAAAGAGCCCTTGCCGTTCCAGGAGTGGGCCGCGGCGCTGCGCCAGCAGCGATCCGCCGCCAACTCGGCCGACGACCCGCACGCCAAGTGCCTGCCGTCGAACCCGCCGCGCGCCTACACCCTGCCGCACTACCAGAAAATCATCCAGACGCCGCACTTTCTCGCGCTGCTGACCGAGTTCAATGCCAGCTTCCGCCAGATTTTCACCGATGGACGGCCGCTGCCGATGGATCCGCAGCCATCGTGGCACGGCTACTCGACCGGCCGCTGGGAAGGCGACACGCTGGTCGTCGAGAGCAACGGCTTCCGTGATGGGCTGTGGCTCGATATGGCTGGAACGCCGTTGACCGACGCCGCGACGATCACCGAACGCCTCACCCGCCCGAACTACGGCACGCTGAACATCGCCTTCACCGTGAACGATCCGAAGGCTTACACCCGGCCCTGGACCGTACAGCTCGAGCAGTCGATCATCGTGGACACCGATCTCATCGAGGAGATCTGTCTCGAAGGACTGAAGCCGCTGCGGCTCGCGCCGCAGTAGCGGTGCGAGCCAGCGGCGCGCACTGAGGCGGGCCAGCCGCCCGCGCCGCCTGCCGGCGAATCCTGTAAGCGCGCGACGAGTGCGGGGGGCGAGCGCACCAGCACTTCACCCATCGGGGCACACGGTTGCACCCTGCGGGGGCGGGCACGTGGCTTGCGTCGTCATCAGCAGGGGGATGTGCCGATGATGCGCTCTGGATTCGGGTTGGCTCTGCTGGTTGCCGTGCTGGGCGGTGCGTGCAGCGGAAGTGAGGGCGGCAGCACCCCGACGTCACCCACGACGCCCACAGGCGGATCGGGGTCGCAATCGCCAACCAACCCGTCGTGCGTGCCCGCGGCGCCCGGCGACCTCCGGGTAACGGTCACCGACGGCACGCGGGCCTTCACGTGGAATGCCGTGAGCGGCGCGCAGGACTACTTCATTCAGGTCGGGAGCGCCTCGGGCCAGTCCAACCTGCTCAACACCAACACCACCCAGACCACCTACAGCTGGACGGGCGGCGGAGCGGGCCCATTCTACGCGCGCGTGTACGCGCGCAATTCGTGCGGGTCGGGCGCGAACTCGACGGAAATCTCGTTCAACTGATCGTGGCCGCGGGTCTTTAGACCCGCCCCTTGTGCGGTTGCTTCTGCCTTGGCGTTAGTTCAGGTGGAGGCGGCCATGCAGTACCGGAGAATCAGTGCCCTGAGCTTGTGCGTCCTCGCCGGCGTCCTGGCCGCGCCAGCGGCGGCTCAGGAAGACGGCGCCACGTCGCTGCGGTCGATCCGCCGCATCTACGTGGACAAGATGGACAACGATCTCGACCAGTACATCCGCGCCGAGATCCAGAAGAAGTTCCAGGGTGCCATCACCGTGGTCCTCAAGCCTGAGGCCGCGGATGCGATCCTCGCCGGCGTCAGCGAACACCAGAACGGGACCCGCGCGGCGGTCACAGGCCGGTATTTCGGCCTGCACGACACGGCCACCGGCTCGGTGTCGCTCCTCGACAAGACCGGCACCACCGTGCTCTGGTCGAGTGAGGCCGGCGATCGCAGCGTGCTCTTCGGCTCGATGAAGCGCGGAGGTCCGCGTAAGGTCGCCGATCGCCTCATCAGCAATCTCAAGAAGGCCATGGAGTAGCCGGGGCCGAACCGGGTGCCATGGCGGACATCTTCATCAGCTACGCTCGTGCCGACCGCCCGCGCGCCGAAACACTGGCGGCGGCACTCGAGCAGGCGGGATGGTCGGTGTGGTGGGACCGCGAGATTCCGCCGGGGCGATCGTTCGACGAGGTGATCGAGGAGGCGCTCTCACAGGCGCGCTGCGTCGTCGTGATCTGGTCCGAGGGCTCGGTCCGCTCGGAGTGGGTGAAAACCGAGGCCGCCGAGGCCGCCGCGCGCCGCATCCTGGTCCCGATCCTGGCGGACGGCTCGCGCATTCCGCTCGAGTTCCGCCGCCTTCAGGCCGCGGTCATCGATCAGTGGGACGACCTGGTGGACAACGACGCCTGGCCGCAGTTCCGCGTCGCCGTCGCGGAACTCGTCGACCTGGCGCGACCTCGCGCGCTGCCGCCCTCGCCGCAAACGCGCCAACCGTCCCGACCCGCCAGGCCGTGGGCGCGTGTGGCCGTTGCCGGCGCGGTGGGCTTGGCCCTGATCGCCACCGCCGTCGTGATTCGCGTGCGACCGTCCGCACAGGCGGTGTCCGCCGCCGCGATGCCTCCTGACACGCCTGCCGCGTCCGTCGCCGGGCACTCCACCCCGCCGCCGCGACCCGCCGAGACGGTCGTCGCCGAACCGCCGGCTGAAAGAGCGGCCCGCGCCGTCCGTGCACCGGAGCGGCGGCGGGCCGCCCGGCTGCCGGTGCACGGGGACGCTCGCGCGACGGGTTACACGCGCCTGGACGCCGAAGAAACGGGCGAGTCGAGCGCCTCCGCCGGCGTGCCCGCTGCGTCTGCGCCGGCGGCGGCCGTCGAGCGCCCGCACACGCTGCCGGAGCCTGCCCAGGAAACCGGCGCGGCCTCGTTCGAAGTGGCGCTCTTGTACGGCGTGTTCCGCGATCAGGCAGGCCGGCTCGAGGTATCGAACGACGGCCTGCGCTTTCAGGGTCACGGCGGGCGCACTGCCTTCGACGTCTCGTGCGCGGCGGTGCGCCGCGTCACGACCGCGACGATGATTGCCGACCGCGAGCAGCGTCTGCTCGAGGTGACCGCCACACAGCAGAACTACCGGTTGCGCGCCGTCGACACCGGCGCACGCGATCGCCTGCGTGCCGCCATCGGCCGGAGTTGCGGCCGGTCGTAAGTGGCCCCAGTACGCTACCCTCACCGGGTGTGGAGGGACTCATGAAGACATGGGGAGCGATCTCGCTGGCGGCTGCGGCGCTGTGCGTGCCGTCGCGGCTGGACGCCGGCGCGATCTACGGATCAATCTTCTTCAACGGCGCCGGCCTCAAGGGCGCGGCCATCACGCTCGCCTGCGGCGGGGAGACGGTGAAGGGCGCCACCCTCGACGACGGCTCCTACCGGATCACCACGCCCGAGGGGCGGTGCACGTTCACGGTGGCCGGGTCCTTCGGGACCGCCAGCGCCGAAGTGACGTCGGCGTCGAGCGCGACGCGCTACTCCTTCGAGGTGGTGAAAGGCGCCGGCGGCTTCGAGCTGCGGCGGCAGTAGGCCATGGCCGACCCCGAGAAGAAGGGCCATCGTACCTGGATCGAAATCTCGCAGGTGGTCGCGATGCCGCTCGTGACCCTGGTGGTGGGCTACCTGCTCAATTCGTCGATCAGCAGCAGCCAGACCCGCGACAGCAACCTGCGGCTCTACGCCGACATGATGGGCCGGCGCGAAGAGGCCGACTCGGCGCTGCGCAAGGACATGTTCCGCTCGATCCTCGATACCTTCGTGGCGAAGACGACCGGTGACAAGGCCGACCCCGAGGCGGAGGTGCTGAACCTCGAGCTGCTGGCGTACAACTTCCACGAGTCGCTCGACCTCGGGCCTCTGTTCAAACACGTGCAGCGGCAGCTGCAGGCCCGCTCGAAGGACGCTGGAGAGGAGCCGAAGGACCGGAGCCTGCTATGGCGGCTCGAGCGCGTCGCCGAAGAGGTGAAAGAGCGGCAGCTGGCGGCCATCTCCGAGAGCGGGAGGGTGGAGCGCGGCGAGCTCGACGTCACCAAGTCGGGCGCGGGCGCCTGGTCGCTGGGCAAGTCCCTCATCGAAATGAAACCGGGTGAGCAGCGGGGCGGCGCCACGCTCTGCCTGTCGTTCGCCTCCAGGGATTTCGTCTCGGCCGCCACCGAGCCGGTCAGCCACTACCGGCAGTTCCGCGTGGAGTTCCTCGACTTCGCCGCCGATCGACGCGAAGTGGAGTTGGCGCTGGCGGTGTCGAGGCCGCTCGCGCGCGCGGAGTGCGAGCGGCTGCAGGACTCGGGAGTGGAGCGCGCCAACATCGAGACCGAAGCGCAGTTCTGGGTGGGGCCGTTCGGGTTCCCGATGATCGACAACACGCGCTTGAGCCGCAGCGAGCGCTGCTCGGTGTCGGTGATCCGCATCCTCGACAACAGCGTGACGGTGGCGATCTCGTATTTCCCCGCGTCGCGGGCCAGCCTGAAGGACAAGCCGTACTACGACGAGGTGCTGCAGGACCTGCTGCGCAACCCGTCGGCCTCGAGCGCGCGGTAGGTGCGGAGGCCGGCGCCGCGCGGGCTCAGCGCGGGCTCGAACCCCTGGCAACGGTGAAGCGGCCGGCGCCCGGCGCCTGGAACAGCCGCGCCCCTGCGGCGGCCGGACGCTGCCGCAGCCGCGTGACCGCGCCAAGCGCATCCTCCAGCGTCCCATAGCCGGTCACGAAGACCTGCTGCTGTGCGTCGGCGTCGATGCGGACTTCGGCCCAGTGCGCCCGGTATCCGGCGCCGGTGAGCTCGGCGACGACACTATTGGCGGCAGGCCGCTCGTGGAACGTGGCCACGAGCACGGAGTAGGCGTCGGGCTCGTGCGCCCGGCCGTCGGCGAGCGCCGCCGACAGCGCGTCGGTAACCGGCGCGGCCGACGCGGCGTAGACCGCCGCACGATCGGGTGATGCCGGGGGCGGGCCCGGGGTATTGGGCGCCAGCCGATCGATGGCCGCGCGAGTGTCGAGCACGCCGGCGCCGATGGCAATCCCGAGCGCGGCCGTCGTCAGGCCGAACGCGCGCGCCAGGGTCCAGAATATGCCGCGCGATGCCGGCTCGGGTACGGCGCGGACGGGCTTGGGTACGGCGCGGACTGGCTCTGGGGGGCCGACCGGACCTTCGGGCTCGCTGTCGAACTCCGCGAGTGGATTCGGGGTCTCGGCCGCGGGCGGGCGGGCGACTTCGGGCTCGAAGGCCGCCATGCCCGTGCCGGCGTCGGGTGTGACGGGCGGCGTCACCTTGACGTCGTGCGGCGGCTCGGACCGGAACCCGGCCACGCCGTCCAGCAGGGGCGCAGCGTCCGTGTCCGCCCTGTCGTCGAAGGGCAGCGGCAGCACGTCGAGCGCCCGGGGCGCGTCGGCCGTCATCCGAGGTTCGCCCAGACCCAGGTCGCGCACGGCCGCGGTGACCGTGTCGCGATCGATGGTTTTCAGCCGTGCGGCGAAGCCGCGCTGCAGGGCGCGGTCGCACACCAGATTGATGAGGCGGGGGACCCCGCCCGAGGCGAGACACACGGCCTCGAGCGCCCCGCCCGTGAAGGCCACGCCGCCGGGGCGTGCCGCGGCGACGGCAAGGCGGTGGTTGACGTATTCGACGACGTCGCCGAACGCGAGCGGCGACAGCTCGCACCGCACGGTCACCCGTTGCTCCACCTGCCGCATCTGCGGCAGCCGCAAGTGGTCGCGCAGCTCGGGCTGACCGACCAGCACTACCTGCAGCAGCTTTTCGCGCCTCTCGAGCTCGGCGAGGATGCGGATTTCCTCCATCACCGCAAGCGACAGGTTCTGGGCTTCGTCGATCACCAGCACCGCGAAGGCCTGCAACGGAACCAGCGAATCGAGGAACTCGTACAGCGGGTAGCTGAGATCCTGGCGCGAAGCGGCCTGGAGGCGTCCGCCGTTGATGTCGGCCACCGACGCGACGCCGAACCCGATGAGGAGCATCTTGAGCAGGTCTTCGCGCGTGACGAACGGGTCCGGGACGAACGTGCTGAAGGTCTTGCGATCGAGCTGCGACAGCACGGCTCGGCACAGCGTCGTCTTGCCGGTACCGATTTCGCCCGACAGCACGATGAGCCCTTCGCGGCGGCGGATGCCGGCGCCGAGCGCGTCGAACGCAGCGCGATGCGCCGCGCTCTTGTAGAAGAAGGCCGGGTCCGACGCCAGGCTGAACGGTTTTTCGGTCAGCTCGTAGAAGGGCTCGTAGGTGAGAAACGCCGACAACCCTGCGGCCGTTTCTGCATTCAGGTGCACTCGTCTGCTCTCCAGCGCCCGCACATCGGACGAGCAAGCTATCGGAGCCGGAGCGCTCGGGCTGCACCTGGGATGGCGTCTACGCGGCTGCGCGGCTTCAGCGCCCGCCGTCGGCGCGCTCGTCGAACGCCCGGCAGGCGATGACAGGCAGGCGGGGATACTTCGGAAACGTGGGATCAACCGTCGAGTAAGTACAGAGCACGAAGATCGATCCGCGATCGCTGGTGATGCGGCGCGCGCGGCGGCAGGTCGCGCACAGCCCCTCTGCCTCGCTCGCGCCGGGCTCCCCGATGCGTTGGGGCATTGGTTTATCCTACCCGGGGGGAGCTGTACAAACGAGATGAGAGATTGGGGTTCGCGCAGCCGCGACCGGGACGTGGTCGTCACCGGCGCCGGCGTGCTCTGTCACTTCGGCGACGATCTCGCCACGATCGAAGCCATGTTGCGGGGGGGGTGCAACACGCCGTTCACGCTCTACCCGCCCGGCGTGGCGATCCACAGCCGCTGTCAGATCGCGGGGCAGTATTCAGGCCCGCTCACCGATGCCGACCTTGGCGTCAACAAGTCGCAGGGCCGCTTTCTCGGCCGTCAGGCGCGGCTGGCGCTGGGTGCCGCGCGGCGCGCCCTCGCGCAGTCGAGGCTGGAGCGGCGTGATCTGGCCGTGGTGGTGGGCTCTGGTGCCGGCGACGTCGGCACGCACGTCGACATCCAGGAGAAGCTGCAGACCAACGGCAGCAGCCGGCGCGTGCCCCCGACAGTGGTCCCGCGGATGATGGCCTCGACCGCCTCGGCCAATCTCGTGAACGTGCTGCAGACGACGGGGCCGTCGTTCACGACCAGCGCCGCCTGCGCCGGCGGTGCCTACAACATCCTGCTGGCGGCGATGCTCATCGAGTCGGGGCACGCCGAGGCAGCCATCGCCGGCGGCTGCGAGGAGTGCGATCCGCACTTCCACGCCGGATTCGATTCGATGCGCGCGTACAACTCGGACGACAACGATCACCCCGAGCGTGCCTCGCGGCCCTACGCCGCCGACCGCGCCGGCTTCGTCTTCTCGGAAGGCGCCGGCATCGTGGTGCTGGAGACACGCGCGGCCGCCGAGGCGCGCGGCGCGACGATCCTGGGCAGCGTCCGCGGATGGGGGATGTCGAGCGACGGCGAAGGCGACATGGTGGCTCCCTCGTCAGACGGCGCGCGGCGGTCCATCGAGATGGCACTCGCACACGCCGGCCTCACCCCGGCCGAGGTGGACTACATCAACACTCACGGCACCTCCACGCCGGCGGGCGACGTGGCCGAGATACGCGCCATCCGGGCCGTCTTCGGCGACAAGCACGTGCCCTACTCGTCCACCAAGGGCTATACCGGCCACACCGTGTCGGCGGCGGGAGCGATGGAGGCCATCTTCACGCTGCTGATGCTCAAGGGGGGGTGGGTGGCGCCGTCGGTCAACGCGCGCCCGCTCGATCCGGAGCTCGCGGACTACCCGCCGGTGCTGGATCCGACGTCGCTGCCGCTGCGCCACGCCCTGTCGAACTCGTTCGGTTTCGGCGGGACCAACGTCACGCTCGCCCTGTCGGCGCCATAAACCCAAGGGTCGGTCTGAAGACCGACCGCTACGTAGCAGGTTCGGCTCGCTCCGCCATCACGGCGGCCAGCTTCGTCACCGTGGACCAGTTGCGGGCGGTGGCGGCGACACCCACGGCCCGTTCCACGAAGTCGACGGGGAATCCGTACCAGCCGTTCGGCTTGCGCCGGCTCACCACCCAGCACTCCCGCTGCGACACGTGGACGAGATCGAGTTCCTCTTTCGGCAGCAGAAGCGGCAGCCGCGGCCGTCGGGCCGGCGGGCCGGCGAGAAATACGATGTAGCGCTTGACGACCGCGGGAGCGGCCGTCCGCGCGAACGGCCCCAGCCGCAACAGCCGCGCGATTTCTGTTGCGCTCCGCACCATCACCACCGGCTCGGCGCCAAGCGCCAGCCGCAGGCGCCGGCAGGCGCCAGCGACGACGGCGTCCACCTCGACAGGCGCCGCGCGGAACACGACGTTGCCGCTCTGGATGAAGGTGCGCGGGTCAATGGCGCCCGCGCGGGCGAACGCCGCGCGCAGCGCCTCCTTGTGCACGCTGCGGCCGCCCACGTTGACCGCCCGCAGCAGCGCCACGTGCAGGCCGGCGCCGTCGCCGGCGGCGTGGCGACTCGAGGGCTGCGGCCGCGCGGATGTCCCGCGTGATCGCGTCGGACGCACTCCGCTCGCACGGCGCCGCGCCGGCGCGGTCATTTCCCTCCAGCGACGTCGAGAAACGCGCCCGTGGTGTACGAGGCGTCGTCCGACAGCAGCCAGAGGATGGCGTGCGCGATCTCCTCGGGCTGGCCGCCACGCCCCATCGGCACCTGCGACTTCACGCGTTCCACGCGATCCGGCTCGCCGCCGCTGGCGTGCAGCCCGGTGTAGATGTGCCCGGCGCGCACCGCGTTCACGCGGATGCCTTCGAGCGCCACCTCCCGCGAGAGGCCGCTGGTCATGGTATCCAGCGCGCCCTTGGTGGCGGCGTAATCGATGTACTCGCCTGGCGATCCCATCCGCGATGCGCCCGACGACACGTTGACGATGGCGCCGCCGCTGCCGCCGTAGCGAGTCGACATCCGCCGTACCGCTTCGCGAGCGCACAGGAATGCGCCGGTGACGTTGGTCGCGAACACGCGGACGATGCGCGCCGCGTCCATGGCGTCGAGCCGCATCTGGCTTTCGAGGATCGCGGCGTTGTTCACCAGGGCCGAGAGCCGGCCCAGATGCTCGTCGCATTCCGCGAACAGACGGACCACGTCGGCTTCCACGGCCACATCGGCCTGGACGGCCACGGCGCGCGCCCCGGCGCGCGTGGCCGCTTCGACCACCTGGGCCGCGGCGGCGGCATCGCTGCGGTAGTTGACGCACACGTCGTAGCCGCGGGCCGCCGCCAGCCGGACCGTCGCGGCGCCAATCCCGCGGCTGCCGCCGGTCACGAGCAGGATGCGCCGCGGACCGGAGGTCATCTGCGACATGTTATGGGAGAATTCTCGGATGGAAAGAGCGATGCGGCACAGCGTTCTGGCTTCGGTCCTCGTGTCGGCCGTGAGTGCGGGCGCTTCGGTCGCGCTCGCCGGTGCGCAGGCGTCCCCGGCCGCCCCTGCCGGGACCGCATCCGCGGCGGGGCAGGGTGGTCGCGGTGGCGGCGGCCGCCTGGGTGGCGGCGGCTTCGCAGCGCCCACCAAGGCGCCCTCGGAACTGCGCGCGATTCCCGCCGAGACGACTGCGGCCAAGGTGAAGGATCCTAGCTGGAAAGCTCCGCGCCTGGCCTGGGGCCACCCGGACCTGGAAGGCATCTGGACCAGCGACGACATGCGCGGCATTCCCACCTCGCGCCCGCCGGCGCAGGCCAGCCGCGAATCGCTCACGCCCGAGGAGTTCGCCCGTCGGGCCGGCGGCGACGAGGCGTCGCGCGACCGCGCCGTGAACGAGGAAACGTTCCTGCGGAACGAATTCGGGGTCCGCACCTTCGGCTACACCTCGTTCGTCGTCGAGCCGGCCGATGGCCGCCTCCCGGGGCTGACGCAGGCCGGCCTGGCCAAGCAGAAGGCGTCCTTCGGCATCGGCACCTTCGGCACCAGGCCCTTCAACAGCTTCGAGGATTTCTCGCTCTACGACCGCTGCATCACGCGCGGCGTCGGCGG
>Ga0190270_10001670_pt1 | contig 10444 bp, 9 predicted proteins | sample Popmic320T_FD_133748 | JGI IMG/M metagenome (GOLD analysis project Ga0190270, IMG submission 133748) | Populus adjacent soil microbial communities from riparian zone of Weber River, Utah, USA - 320 T | ecosystem: Environmental > Terrestrial > Soil > Riparian zone | place: USA: Utah | collected... | reverse complement strand
TTACGCCGCGCCCTGGTACGCCTACGGCCGCCATCTCCCGGTCGACAAGGTGCTTGGGATGACGGAGCCGATGCTGGGCGAATCCGAAGCGGCGCGAACGCTTACGCGGGTGATGTGGCGCTATGCCCGCGGCGAGGCCTTCGCCCGCCGGGACGAATCCGCCGGCGTTCACCCGGTTCACGCGCGCAAGGTGGCCGAGGAGGCCTCGCAGATCGCCGCCCTGCTCGCCGGGCCGGCGGGAAGCACGCTCGATCCCGAAAGCTCGGCGCTCGCGCTCATGGCCCAGCATGTGCTGGAAGGACGCTCGGCGATGCTTTCCGGCGAGCATGGCAAGGCCGAGGCCGCCTACCGCCTGGCGATGAACCTGCGCTTCGATGCCAACCTCCAGTTCGACCCGCCGCCTTTCTGGTACGGGGTTCGCCGGAGCCTCGCCGCCGCCATGCTCGCCAATGGGGACGCGGCCGGCGCCGAGCGTCAGCTGGAGGCGCTGTTCAAGACCTGGCCGCACGATCCGCTCGGCCTGCTGGTCTACTCGCAGGCGGAGGCCGCGCTGGGGCGTCCCGAATCCGCCGCGCGATATCTGAGCTCCGCCCAGCGTCGCTGGGCCGGCGGCGATATCCGGAAAATGCGGCTCCCGCTCGTCTGACGATTGGGCGCTGACAGGCAGAGGGCCGACCGCTAGCTTCGCGCGCGATGGAGTTCATTCTCGTCCTCGGCCTGCTCGGCCTCTTCGTCTTCGCGGTGACGCTGTCGTCGCGGGTGAAGGCGCTGGAAGCGCAGATCGAGAGGCTTCACGGCGCCGGGGCTCCCGCCACAGACGCGGATTCGGTCTTCCAATCCGGCCCCGCCTCGCCGTCCGCCGCCGCCGGTCCCCCGGATCGCATCCCCGCATGGGCGATGCTCGCTCAGCTGGAACGCGAGCGCGAGCGAGAGCCCGGTCCCGAAGCCGAGACCGCCGATCACGCCGATCCTTCGCCTTCGTCCCCGACCGAGACGCTCGGCGGCTTCTTCGAACGCTGGGTCGGCGGGCGCCTGATGATATGGGTCGGCGGCATCGCCCTCGCCGTCGCCGGGGTGCTGCTCGTCCGCTACTCGATCCAGATCGGCCTCATCCCCCCGCCGGTGCAGATGGGGATTGCGGCGCTATTCGGTCTGCTTCTCCTCGGCCTGGGCGAATATGCGCGAAGCCGGGCGGACTGGGCGCTCGACCGCCGGGTCGCCCAGGCCCTGGTCGGCGCCGGCATCTTCGTCCTCTACGCCACCGCCTACGGCTCTCTCGTCCTCCACCAGCTGATCGGCAACTCCGCCGCCTTCGGGCTGATGGTGATGGTGACCGGTGCGGCCCTGGTCCTGTCGCTCCGCCACGGCGCGCCGTCGGCTGTGATGGGGCTGGTCGGCGGCTTTCTGACTCCGCTGCTGGTCGGCGAGCGAAGCGAGACCGCAATCCCCCTGCTCACCTATCTCGCTTTGCTCGACATCGCCCTCTTCACCCTCGCCGGCCGCCGCGGCTGGACCTGGCTGGCGGCGGCCGCGGCCCTGCTCAGCTTCGGCTGGAGCGGATACCTGCTCGCCTGGGACGGCCAGGACGCGCTCGCGGCCGGAGTTTTCATTCTCCTGGTCAGCGTCGGCGCGTCGGTGCTCCGGGCCGGCCCGGGTTGGCAGCTCGACTTCCTCCGCCCGGCGGCGATCGGCCTCGTCCAGCTGGCGGTGCTGGTCGGCCGCGCCGATATCGGCCTTCCCGCCTGGGCCCTTTTCGGCGTCCTGTCGGTCGCCTGTCTCCTGCTCGAGCCGCGCAAGCCGGAATATCGCCCCTTACCGGCGATCGCGCTTTTGCTTGCGTTGCTCCTGATCGCGGTGAAGGCCTTCGACCAGCCCGAACATATTCCCGCCATAGCCGCGGCGGCGACGGCCCTGTTCGCCCTGGGCTCGCTGCCAGCCGCGCTTCGGCGCGAGCAGGTGCTCCTCCCCTTCGTCACCGCCTGTGCGGCCTTTCTCGGCCCGGCGGCGATCCTTCGGGCGGAGCGCCCCGAATGGCTCGACCGTCCGCTCTGGGGCCTGCTCTTCCTGTTGCTCGCGGCGGGCCCGGCTTTCCTCGCCTGGAGCCGGCGCGCCTTCGCCCGCGAGGACCGGCCGGACCCGCCGCTCGCGATCGCGGCCGGGACGGCCATGCTCCTGCTCGCTCTGGCCGCGTGGCAGCTCCTCCCGCCGGACCTGGTTCCCGCCGCCTGGCTGGCCGTCGCGCTCGGCGCGGCCTTCGCCGCCCGGAGGCTCGACGACCGGGGGCTGGCGGCGCTCACCCTCGCCGCCGCCGGCTTCGCTTCGCTTTGGGCGGCGGCGCGGGTCCCGCAGCTGTGGGAAGGACTGAGCCTCTCGCTGGCCGGAGTGCCGGCCCTGGCGACGCGCCTGCCGTCGGCGGGCATCGGGCTCGAGGCCCTGCTCCTTCCAGCTCTGCTTCTCGCGGCCATATGGCGCTTCCTCCCTTCGCCTTTTCCCAGGCTGCGCTCGGCACCCCTGGCGCTCGCGGCCTTCTTCGCGGGCGCGGCCGCCTATCTGCTTTTCAAGCAGGCCTTCGGACTATCCTCCGAGGCCGACTTTGAGCTCCGAGGCTTTGCCGAGCGGACGCTCGTCAACCAGGCCCTGTTCGCCGCCGGCTGGCTCGTCTGCAGCGGCCGGATACCGATACGCGGCCTCGACGAAGCCACGCGCTGGACCGCGGGCACCCTTATCACCGCGCTCGCCGCCGCCCGGCTCGTCTGGTTCGACATGCTGATCCACAACCCGCTGTGGGCGGCGCAGAATGTCGGCGCCCTGCCGGTCCTGAACCTGCTGGCACCCGCTTTCCTCCTCAGCGCCTATTGGCTCTACCGCGCCCGCCGCGGCGCCGACGGCAAGGCCCGCTCCGGGGCCTGGCTGCTTCTCTCGCTGGCTTCGCTGGTGCTCGGGGTGATGCTGATGGTGCGGCAGGGCTTCCAGGGGCCGCTGCTGAACGGGCCCGGCCTCCCTTCCGCGGAATCCTACGGCTATTCGCTGGCCGGCCTGCTGCTCTCGATGGCACTTCTGCTCGGCGGCATCCGCCTTCCCGACAAGGCTCTGCGCCTTGCCGGCCTGGTCCTGCTCACCGCCACCACGGTCAAGGTTTTCCTGGTCGACGCCGGCGCCCTGGAAGGGGTGCTTCGGATCCTCTCCTTCCTGGTCCTCGGGATCGCCCTGATCGGGATCGGCAAGCTCTACACCAAGGTCCTCGACGCCGAAGCGAGGCCGGCCGGAAAGGGAAGTGAACCGACATGATCGCGCTCGCCATGGCTCTGGCGGCTGCGGCCCTTGCCGGGCCGGAACCGCGTCTCGTCTATTGCCATATGATGGAATGCTCCTGGTCGAAGCCGGTCTCGAATGTCGCCGTCCGCACCACGCCCCGCGGCACATTGCGCAAGGTCGTCGCCATTCAAGGTACCTCGGTGCACCGGGACGACTATCCTTCCCGTTACCAGGCCTCGATCCGAATCGGTTGGGAGAAACCGGCAACCCAATATGTGCTCTGCTCCCGCTCGCAGCCGGCTTTCGCCTTCCGCTCCGGAAAGCGCTGGGTCGCCCACGCCTTGGATCTGTTCAATCTCGGCGGCTACAACACCGCCTCGGCCACCGCTTACCTGCGCGCCTGCCACGGCGTTGAATATGATCGCGAAGACATCGAAAAGGTGATTCGGGGCCTCGGCTACCGTCCCGGCACGCGCGGCGAGCAAGTGGAAATCGCCAGCCCGGAGCAGCTCTTCGACCTGCCGCGGCGCACCCGGAATTGACGATCCGCGTCGGCAGTCAAATGGTCGGGGCGAGAGGATTCGAACCTCCGACCCCCACACCCCCAGTGTGATGCGCTACCAGGCTGCGCTACGCCCCGACCGAGGCGCCCTTCGGACGCCCAAGGCGCGCGACTTAGGCCCTGCCCGGCTCGAAGGCAAGCCGGGTTGACTTGCGCGGAGGGACGGATAGTTGCAAATAGCAACTGACAAGAAGGGGCGGACATGGGTAGCGACAGGCGCGCGGGAGTTGCCACGCGAGAGGAGATCGGAAGCCTCACCGGCCTCGAGATGCTCCAGGCGATCATCTCGGGCGCGCTTCCCGCCCCGCCGATCGGAGCGACCATGGGTTTCCGGCTGGTCGAGGTCGAGCCCGGGCGGGCGGTGTTCGAAGGGGCGGCGGGGCCGCATCTGCTCAACCCGCTCGGCGGGGTCCATGGCGGAGTCGCTCTGACCCTGATCGACAGCGCCGCCGGCTGCGCCGTCCACACCGAGCTTCCAGCCGGAATCGGCTACACCACGGTCGAGACCAAGGTGAATTTCACCCGCCCGATCCCGCCCCACGGCTCTCCCGTCCGCTGCGAGGGGCGGGTGGTGACGAGGAGCCGTCAGATCGCGACCGCCGAAGCGCGCCTGCTGTCCCAGGACGGCAAGGTCCTGGCTCACGGCACTTCCACCCTGATCATCCTGCCGCCGCGCGGCTGAGGCCGCTTCGCTTTACTGGAGCGAGTTGCCCGAATCGCCGATCACCCATTTGTTGGCGGCGCAGACGTTGACCTTGCGCTGCTCGAAGGCCTTGCCGTTGGCCAGCACCGCTTTCAGGTCGTAATAGCATTCGTTGGTGCCGTTATCGATGTTGGCGCTGATGCTCTGGCCCGCGGTCAGGGTCCGCTGGCCCAGCAGGTCTTCCTCCCAGGTCTTGGCGGTGATCGGCGAGGCATAGAGTTCGCGGACCGTCTGGCTGCTGAGATTCTCCACGGTGACCTTGCGGTTCTTGCCGTCGGGCGCGGCGCTGGCGGATCCCGAAACGGCGATCATGGCCGCCGCGGCCAAGGCCAAACCCATTCTCATTTCAACCTCCCCCGTTCGAGCGCTCCGCAGCGTCGCCAGATATGCTCCCGCGCGATGTCGAGCGCAACGGCGCCCGCGCTTGCGCAAGCCGCGCAACGCATGTTAGTCGCGCCGCCTTCCCCCGGACGCTTGCGTCGGCGCCGGTCCCTCACCAGGTATAGCCCATGTTCTCATCGCCCGCTTATGCCCAGTCCGGCGCCCCTGCCTCTGGAGGCCTTTCGGCCATCCTCGTGCAGTTCGCGCCGCTGCTGCTCATCTTCGTCATCTTCTATTTCCTCCTCATCCGCCCGCAGAGCCGGCGCGTTAAGGAGCACCGCGACATGATCATGGCGGTGAAGCGCAACGATGTCGCCGTCACCACCGGCGGCCTGATCGGCAAGGTGACCAAGGTCGAGGAGGCCGAGATCGAGCTGGAGATCGCGTCGGGCACCCGCGTCCGAATCGTCAAGTCCATGCTCAGCGAGGTCCGTCCGCACGGCGCCAAGCCGGCGAACGACTGACATCATGCTGGACTTTCCCCGCTGGAAGATGTGGGCGGTAAGCCTGCTCTGCCTGGCCGGAATCGCCCTGGCGATCCCGAGCTTCGTCCCCGAATCGATGGTCGCGAAATGGCCGGCCTTCGTTCCCAGCGCCAGGATCAACCTCGGCCTCGACCTCGCCGGCGGAAGCCATTTGCTGCTCGAGGGCGATACGAGCGACGTCGCCAAGCAGCGGCTCGAGCAGATGGAAGACATCATGCGCAGCGAGCTGCGCCGCGCCAAGATCGAGGTCGGCGACATGTCGACCGCGGGCGGGCGCCTCTCCTTCCTGGTCCGCGATCCCGCCCAGGTCGACGCCGTCCGCGAGATCGCCAACAACCAGACCCAGCCGGTCGCCCTGACCGGGCAGCGGTCGTTCAACGTCTCAGTCGTCGATTCCACCAGGATGGTGCTCACGCCCACCCAGGCCGGGATCGAGGAGGCGCTTGAAAATGCGATGAAGACCGCCCGCGAGGTGGTCTACAACCGGGTCGATCCCGAGGGCACCAAGGAAGTCACCGTCATCCGCCAGGGCAAGGACCGGATCCTCGTCCAGGTACCGGGCCTCAAGGATCCCGAAGGGCTGATTGCTTTGCTCGGAAAGACCGCCCGGCTCGAGTTCAAGATGGTCGACCTCACCGCCAGCCCGGACCAGGTCGCCCAGGGCCGCGCACCCGTCGGAAGCCAGGTCCTGCCGATGGCGGGCGGCGGCCGCATCGCCGTGCTTCGCCGGGCTATGGTGAACGGCGATCAGCTCGTCGACGCCCAGCAGACGTTCAACGAGAACAACCAGCCGGTGGTCAGCATCCGCTTCGACGGCCGTGGCTCCAAGGCCTTCGCCCGGGTCACCCAGCAGAACGTCAACAAGCCCTTCGCCATCGTCCTCGACGACGTCGTCCTGTCCGCGCCGAACATCCAGGAGCCGATCCTCGGCGGGCAGGCGAACATCTCCGGCAGCTTCACCGTCCAGACCGCCACCGATCTCGCCATCCAGCTGCGCTCCGGCAAGCTGCCGGTCGAGTTGAAGGTGATCGAGGAACGCACCGTCGGGCCGGATCTCGGCAAGGATTCGATTCGAAGCGCCGTCATCGCCGGGCTCGTCGGAACCGCCGGCATCCTGCTCTTCATGTGGCTGACCTACGGGCGTTTCGGGATCTACGCGAACATCGCCCTCATCCTGAACGTCGTCGTCATCCTCGGCATCATGGCCCCGTTCGCGACCCTGACCCTGCCCGGGATCGCCGGCTTCGTTCTCACCGTCGGCGCCGCCGTCGACGCCAACGTCATCATCAACGAGCGCATCCGCGAGGAGCATCGCCGCGGCCGCCGGGTGATGGAGGCCGTCCAGCACGGCTATGACGAGGCCCGCACCGCCATCTTCGACGCCAACATCACCAACGTCATCGCCGGCCTGCTGCTCTATTATTTCGGCTCCGGGCCGGTGAAGGGCTTCGCGGTCGTGATGATGATCGGAATCGCCACGTCGGTCTTCACCGCCGTCACCGTGACCCGGATGTTCGTCTCCATCTGGCTGCGCAAGCGCCCCACCGAGTTGCGGATATGAGCGCAAATCCCGTCATGCCGGCGAAGGCCGGGATCCCAGCGAGTGAAATGCACCTCGCTCTTCACCCCCCGGGGCCCCAGCCTTCGCTGGGGCGACGGAGTAGCCCATGCGCCTGATCAAACTCATCCCGGACGATACCAACCTCGATTTCCTGCGCTGGCGCAACGTCGCGATCGCCATCTCGATGCTGCTGATGGCGGCCTCGATCGCGCTGATGGCCGTCAAGGGCCTCAATTTCGGAGTCGATTTCGAAGGTGGGCAGGTGATCCGCACCACCTTCGCCCAGCCGCCGTCGCTCGACAAGCTGCGCGAGGACGTCACCAATCTCGGCCTCAGCGACCCGAGCGTCTCGGAATTCGGAAGCCCGCGCGAGATCTCGATCCGCATGCCTTTGCCCGAGGGCGGCGAGGAGGCCGCGAGCGCCGCCGCCTCCAAGGTCCGCCAGGCGCTCCAGCAAGGCTATCCGGGCGTGCGCATCGACGCGGTCGACACCGTCTCGGGCAAGGTTTCGGAGGAGCTGGTCTGGGACGGGGCGCTGGCGCTCCTGCTCTCGGCGATCGGGATCGTCATCTACATCTGGATAAGGTTCGAGTGGCAGTTCGGAGTCGGGGCGATGTTCTCCCTGTTCCACGACGTCACCCTCACCTTGGGCTTCTTCGCGCTCACCCAGATGGAGTTCGACCTGAACGTCGTCGCGGCGCTTCTGACCCTGATCGGCTATTCGCTCAACGACACGATCGTCATCTACGACCGGGTCAGGGAGAATCTGCGCAAATACCGCAAGATGGACATCGTCTCGCTGCTCAACCTGTCGATGAACGAGACCCTGTCGCGCACCGTCGCCACCAATTTCGCGATGCTGCTCGCTCTGGGCTCGCTGATGATCCTCGGGCCGAACGTGATCCAGAGCTTCACCACGGCGCTGCTGATCAGCGTCATCGTCGGGACTTATTCGACCGTCTACATCGCCGCGCCCTGGCTGGTCTGGCTGAAGGTGGATTCGAACAGCTTCCTTCCCAAGACCAATACGACCACGTCCGGCGGCGAGCGGATGACGAGCCGCAACGAAAGCCTGTAATGGCCCGCTTCGAGCGCGATCCCGCCGCCGAGGGACCCGTCGTCACGGGCTTTTCGGGGGGCGGCTTCGTGGTCGACGACGGGGTCTACCGGGCCCTGCTCCTGACCCCGTTCAGGGCCGACGAATGGGCCGCGCCCGCCCTCGCCGTGCTGGGCCCCGCGGATTTCGAGCCGCTGCTCGCCCTCAGCCCGGCGCCCGAATTCCTGATTCTCGGTACCGGCGCCCGGCTCACCCATCCGCCGCGCGCCCTGCGCGAGGCGCTGGAGGCGCGCGGCATCGGCCTCGAAGTCATGGACAGCCGGGCCGCCGCCCGCACCTGGGGCCTGCTGCGCGGCGAGGAACGCTGGATCGCCGCGGCGCTGATGCCGCTCTAGAAATCCTCCCCATCGGAGATGGGGAGGGGGACCCCGCGAAGCGGGGTGGAGGGGTATTTGGCGCAGGCCTGTTCCAGCTACCCCTCCACCACCCTACGGGTGGTCCCCCTCCCCGTCGCTTCGCGCCGGGGAGGATAACAATCCCGCCAGATGCTCGTGCAGCTCGGCGCCGTTGCGCGCCCAGCTGAAGCGTTCCGCCGAGCGCCGGACAGCGGCCGGATCCGGCGGCGAGGCCAGGATTTCGAGCGCGGCCGCGGCGATCGAAGCCGGCTTCCGGGCGACGAGCCGCCCCGCCTCGGGCCGGTCGAGCACCTCGCCGGCGCCGCCGACATCCGCGATCAGGATCGGCGTTCCGGAGGCGAGCGATTCGATCCAGACATTGGCCAGGCCCTCGCGCTCCGAGGGCAGAAGCATCAGGTCGGCCGCGGCGAGCAGCTCCGGCATCCGTTCCGGCGCGACGCTCCCGAGCAGGCGCGCGCGCGATTCGAGGCCTCGGGCGACGATCAGCCCCTCGAGCGCCTTCCGTTCGGGGCCTTCGCCGGCGATCAGCAAGGTCGCCCCCTCGATCCCGGCCAGTGCCTCCACCGCGAGCCGGTGGCCCTTGAGCGGCACCAGATTGCCCGGCGCGACGATCAGCGGACCGTCGACGCCCAGAGCGCGCTTCGCGGCGGCCCGGTCCGCCGGCCGGAACCGGTCCAGGTCGACGCCCGTATAATGGACGCGGATCTTCTCCTCCGGCATCCCCATCGCCGCCATGTCCGCCTTCAGAGCGGCGCTGACGGCGAGCAATCCGCCGGCCCTTCGGCCGGCCTCAAGCATCTGGCCGGCGACGGCGGGGCGCCCGCCCCAGAAATGAATGTCGCTGCCCCGCGCCTTGACCGAGAAAGGCAGGCCGAGCGCCCCGGCGACATGCATCGCCGCCACCCCGTCGGGCCAGAAGAATTCGGCGTCGATCACGTCGCAGCGCAAGGCGCGGGCGAGCGGCAGGACCGCTTTGGCGAGCGACCGTGCGGCGCCGGCTCCGCCCGGCCCCGGCCAGGTCCGGAAGCGCGGCCTGTGGACGGCGAGCCCCTGCCGCCGCTCCTTCGCCGGCAGCCCCGCCTTCGCCCGGTAATAAGGATGGGCCGCAAGGGGCCAGATGGGCAGGCCGACGGGCGCGACCGCTTCCACCTCAACCCCCTCCCGTCCGGCAAGCGCCAGGGTCTGCCGCTCGACGAATATGCCGAAGGAGGGCCGGCCGGAATCCGGGTAGAGCGTCGAAAGCGTCAGAACGCGCAGCATGGCCGTCCCCTTAAAGGCGAGACATTAAACCGCCGTTCATCGGGGAAAGCCACTATCCCGGATCGGAAGTGACAGTCACTAGTGACTATCACTTCCGATCCGTCCCAGTCCGCGCTTGGCCTCGTCCCAACCCTCCGCTAAGAAGCCCTCCATGCTGCGTAACCATGCCCGCTTCACCGCCGCCGCCGTCCTGGCGTGCCTCGTCCTCCCCCTCGCCGGCTGCGCCACCGGGGGCAAGAAGACGCGGGCCGACACCCAATATGTCGCCCGCGACGTCAACACCCTCTACAACCTCGGCAAGAAGCGGCTCGACCAGCGCGATTACCCCGCCGCCGGCCTGGTTTTCGACGAGGTCGAGCGCCAGCATCCTTATTCGGTCTGGGCGCGCCGGGCCCAGCTGATGAGCGCCTTCAGCTATTATGCGGCCCGGGATTATACCAAGTCGATCGAATCCGCCCGCCGCTTCCTTTCCATCCATCCTGGCAACCGCGACGCGCCTTACGCTTATTACCTGATCTCGCTCAGCTATTACGAGCAGATCACGGACGTGACCCGCGATCAGAGCACCACCAAGCAGGCGCTCGATTCGCTCGGCGAGCTCGTCCGCCGTTATCCCGACACGCGCTACGCCGCCGACGCCCGCCTGAAGGTCGACCTCGTTCGCGACCACCTTGCCGGCAAGGAGATGGAGATCGGCCGCTTCTACCAGCGCCGCGCCCAGTGGCTCGCCTCGGTGATGCGCTTCCGCACCGTCGTCGACCAGT
>Ga0190270_10001669_pt1 | contig 10445 bp, 3 predicted proteins | sample Popmic320T_FD_133748 | JGI IMG/M metagenome (GOLD analysis project Ga0190270, IMG submission 133748) | Populus adjacent soil microbial communities from riparian zone of Weber River, Utah, USA - 320 T | ecosystem: Environmental > Terrestrial > Soil > Riparian zone | place: USA: Utah | collected... | reverse complement strand
ATCCGCAAATATCGCAATCTTGCCGCATTGGCGAGCGTCATCTACCTGTTCGCGTCTTTCTATTTGCCGGGTTCGAGCGCCAGGCTTACACAAGAATCTGCGCAAGACCTTTCACGCCAGGCATACGCCATCCTGAGGCAGAACTGCTTCGCCTGTCACGGCGCGGCGAAGATGTCCGGGCTGGATTTGCGGACGGGTGAATCGGTTCTCGCGGGAGGAGACAACGGCAAGGTCATCGAGCCTTCCGACGCGAACGCGAGCCGGCTCTATCAATTCATTACGCATCAGGCGAAGCCGACTATGCCTCCGGGCAAGAAGCTCCCCGACATATCGATCGAGACTCTGCGGCGCTGGATCGAGGCGGGCGCTTCGTTCGACGGATTCGACAAGGAGGCGGCGGCCGGAAAGGGCGCCGAGCAGGCAAAACTCATCGAGCGCCCGATCACGCCGGAGGAGCGCGGCTTCTGGGCCTTCCATCCGCCGCGCCGCTCACCGGAGCCGCGCGTGTCTCATCCGGTCTGGGGCGCCAATCCGATTGACGCTTACCTGCTGGCGAAGATGAAGGCCAAAGGTCTCAAACCCTCGCCGCGGGCGGACCGCCGCACGCTCATCCGCCGCGCCTATCTCGATCTGACGGGGTTGCCGCCCAACCCGGAAGAGGTCGAGGCCTTCGTCAAAGACTCCTCGCCCGGAGCCTGGGAGCGATTGATCGACCGTTTGCTCGCCAGTCCGCATTACGGCGAGCGATGGGCGCGCCACTGGCTCGACCTGGTTCGCTACGCCGATTCGGGCGGCTTCGAGTTCGACGTGGATCGTCCTGAGGCGTGGCGCTATCGTGATTACGTGGTCAAGGCGTTCAACGACGATAAGCCTTACGATCAATTCATTCGTGAACAACTCGCGGGCGACGAGTACGCGCCCGACTCGCAGGAAGCGATGATCGCGACCGGCTTCCTGCGGCTCGGCCCCGAAGGCGGAGGCGGAGGTGAGCGCGGGCGGCAGGACGCGCTGGATGATCTGATCACTACGACGTCGTTGACGTTCATGGGACTGACCGTGGGCTGCGCCCGCTGCCACGACCATAAGTTCGATCCCATTCCGCAGAAAGATTTCTACCGCATCCAGGCCGTCTTCGCGCCGACCCGACCGGTCAGCTATCCTTTGGTCGGCGCCGACGTGGTGGCCGCTCACAAGACCGAGACGCAGCGCATCGAAGGTATTCAAAGGCCGCTCAAGAAGACCAAAGAAGAGCTTGAAGCGCCATACCTGAAGGCGCTGGTCGATGAGGCCGTCGGCCGCCTGCCCGAATACATGCAGATCGCCTGGCGCACTCCGCCGGAGAAGCGCACGCCGGGCCAGCGGCTCAACGTCCAGCAGATCAAAAAGACGCTTGAAGGCGACACGCTCTCGCAGAAGCTGACCGAGAAGGACATCGTGGCGCGCATGTCCGCCGATGACAAACGCAGACATCAGGAGCTGGTCGAACAGATCAAGGCGCTTGACCAACAGAAACCAAAGCCTTATCCGACCGCGCGCGCCGTCGGCGAATCAGGCCCGAACCCAGGCCCGACCTATTTCCTCCATCGCGGCGCGCCGGACGCCAAAGGCCCCGTCGTTACGCCGGGCGCGCTCTCGGTGATCGACGAGACCGTTTACGAGTTCCCGGCCCCGCCTCCGAACGCAAAATCGAGTTACAGGCGGCGCGGATTGGCCGAATGGCTGGTGTCCAGACAAAACCCGCTTACCGCGCGCGTGATGGTCAATCGCATCTGGCAGCATCATTTCGGCGAAGGCATCGTGCGCACGCCGAGCAACTTCGGCAAGCTGGGCGAACCGCCCACAAATCCTGAGTTGCTTGACTGGCTGGCGGTGGAATTTATGGAAGGGGGAGCGGGAGAGCGGGAGGCAAGGGGAGAAGGGGATGGGGCCAATCCGCAATCATCCACAAGAAATGGCCGCAATCCGCAATCGAAAGGGTGGAGCGTCAAGAGGATGCATCGCCTGATGATGACTTCACAAGCTTATCAGATGGCCAGCGACGATATCGCCGCGAATGTGGCCGTTGACCCTGAAAACAGGCTGCTCTGGCGCATGCCGCGCGTGCGGTTGGAGGCCGAGATCATTCGCGACCAGATATTGGCCGTGGCGGGCAATCTGGATCGCACGCCGGGAGGGCCATGCGTCTACCCGCACATCGATCCGAAGCTCTTCCAGTCGAGCACCAAGCGGACATGGGCGGGCCGGCCCGATGACGATCCTTCGACGTGGCGGCGCAGTCTTTACGTCTATTCGAAGCGCAGCATCCGCTATCCGTTTTTCGAGACCTTCGACCAGCCGAACCTGATCAATTCCTGCGATCGCCGCAACCGCTCGACCATCGCGCCGCAGGCTCTGCTGTTGATGAACAACAACTTCGTTCTGACGGAGGCCAAATACTTCGCCGAACGTTTGCGGCGCGAGGCGGGCGACGCCCCGCGGGCGCAGGTTGAGCGGGCTTATCGTTTGGCTCTGGGACGCGCGCCTACGGCGTTCGAGCGGGCGAAGGCGGTGGAATTTATTCGAAGCGGTCCGAACGGGCTGGCCGAGTTTTGTCATGCGTTGTTCAATCTGAATGAATTTGTTTACAGGCAATAAGCCGAATGTACCGTAGGTTGTCCAACCTGCGGAGGGCTTGACCACTCAGGAATTGAGATAAAACAGACGTGTCTCGCCACTGCGCAAGTTCCCCTTGATATTCGGACAACCAGGCCCTCCGCAGGTTGGACAACCTGCGGTACATCGTTGCCGCGAGGGGTTGTCTAATAACAGAATTATGAATTCACTATACTGTTCACGTAGAGAGCTTCTATCTAAGCTAGGCGGCGGCGTCGCGGGCGTCGCGTTCGCCGACCTGCTCAACCGCAACGGGCTGCTGGCGCAATCCAGGTCGCCGCTCGCGCCAAAAACGCCGCACTTTCCGGCCAAGGCGAAAGCGGTGATTTCGATCTTCTGCTACGGCGGGGTCAGCCAGGTTGACACCTTCGATCCCAAGCCGCTGCTGCTCGAACGGCAGGGCGAGCAAATGACGGGAGTGGGCGAAGTGCGCCCGACGATGGGGACGCCCGGCGGCCTGATGCCTTCGCCGTGGAAGTTTCGCAAACACGGCCGATGCGGGATGGAGATATCCGAGCTGTTCCCGCATGTGGCCGAACACGCCGATGATCTGGCCTTGATCCGTTCGATGTACGCTCAAAGTTCGGCGCACGGCCCGGCGATTTTTCAGATGAGCACTGGCAGCGTTCTCGCCGGCCATCCCAGCGTCGGCAGTTGGGTCACCTACGGTCTGGGCAGCGAAAACGAGAACCTGCCGGGCTTCATAGTCTTCACAGACTACCGCGGCGGGCCGATCAACGGCGCGCCGAACTGGGGCAATGGCTATATGCCTGCGGCCTATCAGGGGACGCCGTTCCGCGACAGTGGCGACCCCATTGTCGATCTGCATCCTCCCGTAAGCCGCACGCCGGAGCGACAGCGGGAATGGCTGCGGCTGTTGCGAGAGCTGAATGAAAAACATCTGGATCACAACCCGGATGACAGCGAGCTGTCGGCGCGGATTTATTCCTACGAACTGGCCTTCCGCATGCAGACCAGCGCCGGCGACGCGATTGACATCGGCAAAGAGTCGGCGGCGACACGGAAGCTTTACGGCGTGGGCGAGAAGCCGACCGATTACTTCGGCCGACAGGCGCTGATGGCGCGGCGATTGGTGGAGCGCGGCGTGCGCTTCGTGCAGATTTTCTCCGGCGGCGGCAACTTCGAACCGAGCTGGGACGCGCATTGGGATTTGAAAGGCAATCACGGACTGCACTGCGCCGAAACCGACCAGCCCATCGCCGGACTGATCAAAGACCTCAAGGGGCGCGGCCTCTTCGATTCGACACTGATCGTCTGGCACGGCGAATTCGGGCGCCTGCCTATCTCGGAGCGCATGGACGGGCGCGATCACAACGGGAACGGCTTCAGCGTCTGGCTGGCGGGCGGCGGAGTCAAGGGGGGAACCGTCGTCGGCGCGACGGACGAGTACGGATACCGCGCGGTCGAGAACAGGAAGTCGATTTACGAACTGCACGCGACCATTCTGCGTCTGCTCGGACTCGATCACGAGAAGCTGACCTATCGTTTCAACGGGCGCGACATGCGGCTGACCGACGTCCACGGTCGCGTGATCGAGGAGATTATGTAGATTTCAAGAACAAGAATTTCAGCCACGAATGAACACCAATATTCACGAATGGCGGCAGGGTGGTGGAGAACAAATGAATCATCGAGATCAAGGAAGAGATTCGTGTTCATTGGTGCTCATTCGTGGCTGAGGCTTTTTTCTTAAACGCCACATCAGCGCGCCAATCCCATCCGCGCCAAGAGATCGTTGAATCGCGGGTCGAGGCGTAAAGGATCGAAGCGCGGATCGGCGCGGAGCCAGACCAGGCGCTCCACGCGCTCGTCGTAGGCCTTCTCGAGCAGATCGATCGCGCGGTCGTTTTCGCCCAGGCCGATGTGGATGAGCGCGAAATGAAATGGAGAGACGCGCCGCTCCCCCGGCGACCGCTGCAATTCATCGATTACCCGCAAGGCGTCCTCGCGCCTGCCCGCTTTGGCGTAGGCGTATCCGAGTTCGGATTTGACCAGCGTGCTTTTGGTCGCAGAGGAAACGGCTCTTTGAAGCTCGCTGAGGGCATCGTTGTATTTGCCTTGCAGGTCGTAGCCCAGCGACAGGTAGCGCCGCGAGGGGAAGAAATTCGGATCGAGTTTGAGCGCCTGTCTGGCCTCTTGGATGGCGCCTTCGGCGTTGCGCGAGAGATAGTTGATCCAGGCAGGATGCGAGGCGATGATGGGCGAGAACGAATCGAGCTTGCGCGCCTGCTTCGCCTCTTCGAGCGCCTCATCGGTTTGCCCGATCACGGCCAACAGGCTGGAATACCATTGCCGGGCCGAGCTGTAATTTGGGTTTAATTGGATGGCGCGCCTGTATTCGCGCCCGGCTTCAGCCCAGTTCCATTCCCACAGGAAGTAGATGAAAGCCCTGGCCGCATGGGCTTCGGCCAGGTTATCGTCGAGCGCCAGAGCCTTCTCCGCCGCATCCTTCGCCTTCGGGAAAGCCTCGCTTCCCGGCAATACGCTGTAGTTGACCAGCATGCTGTAGCAATCGGCCAATCCCGCGTAAGCCGCCGCGTAGTTCGGATCGATCTCTATCGCCTTTTCGAAGAATTTGGCGCCCTCCTGAATGTTGTCGGCGGTGCGTTTGCTCCAGGCGTTGCGGCCTTTCACATAAAGCTGCTGGGCTTCGATGCGGCGCTTCTCCTCGCCGCTCAGTCTCAGCCGCAGTTTGTCGGAGACATTGCCGGCGATCTCCTGCTGGACCAGCAGGAGATCGGAGATCTTCCGGTTGTATTGTTGGCCCCACAGGTTGCGGTTGTCGCGCGCGTCCACCAGCGCGATGACGATCTGCAGGGTGTCGCCGCGCCTGATTATTCGCCCGGTCAGCACGGCGTGGACGTCCAGAGCTTTCGCCGCCTCCTGCGGGTCGATCTCGCGGCCTTTGTAGCGCAGCACGGCGCCGCGCGGTCTAACGTTGAGGCTGGGCAGTTGCGAGAGGTTGTTGATGATGCTGTCGGTGATCGCGTCGCCGAGTTCGGCCACTTCCGATTCGGCGTTAGGATCGTCGTTCTGAGTGACGAACGGCAAAACGGCGATCGATTCGATCGGATGATCGAGGTTGACGACGAACATCAACGTCGCGAAGACGGCCAGAGAGAGCGCGGCGAGCGTGAGCAGGAAGCCGCGCTTGTGACGTTTGATTTCGCCGACGATATATTCCGCGCTGGAAATCGCGCGAACGACTATCGGTTCTGACTGCGACGAGCTTGAGGACGCCACAACGATTCTCGACCCGCTGGAAGTCTCCGCGTTGGCGGCGTAACTCAGCGTCGTCGTGGCCTCAAGCTCGCGTTTGAGGCTCCTCAGGTCGAGCATCAGGTCCTTAACCGTTTGGTAGCGCTCTTCGCGGTCCTTGCGCATGGCCTTGGAGACGATGCGCTGCAATTCGAACGGCGCGCCGTAAGAGAACGAGGTGAGAGGCCTGGGGTCGCGGTCGAGCACCTGCGTCATCACGTCTATCGGCGTGGGGCCGTCGAACGGAGCGCGCCCCGCGACCATTTCGTAAAGCACCACGCCCAGGCTGAAAATGTCGGCGCGCGCGTCCACCCGCCAGCCGCGCGCCTGTTCGGGCGCCATGTAAGTCGCCGTGCCCATGACCGTCCCCGGGTCGGTGTGGAGCGTGGAAGAGGGAGAGAGCGGGAGAGCGAGAGAGGGAGAGAGCGGGGGATTTAAATTCCCCTCGTCCCCGCTGCGCCCCTTCTCTCTCTCCCCCGCTCCCCCGCTCTCCCGCTCCCCCATTCCCGTTTCAATCAACTTCGCCAACCCGAAATCGAGCACCTTGACTATGCCGTCGCGGCGCAGCATGACGTTTTCTGGCTTGATGTCCCGATGAATGATCCCGGCCTCGTGCGCCGCCGAGAGCGCCGAAGCGACCTGGATGGCGACGTCGAGCGCGGCGATCACCGGCATCTTCCCGTCGGCCAGAATCTTACGCAGCGTCAACCCTTCGATGAATTCGGTGGCGATGAAATGCGTCGAGCCGTAATCGCCGATCTCGTAAATGGTGATGATGTTCGGGTGGTTAAGCGCGCTGGCCGCGCGCGCCTCCTGCTCGAACCTGAGCAACCGCTGGTCGTCCTTCGTTCGTTCGTCGAGCAGCAGTTTGAGCGCGACCTTTCGTTCGAGCCGCATGTCGCGGGCCAGAAAGACTTCTCCCATCCCGCCGGCGCCCAGCGGCGAAATGATCTCGTAGCGGTCGAATTTTGTTCCAGCGACGACAGTCATCTTAGGAATCAAAGGGACGTGGTTATTTTATAGCATTTAAGAGAAAGAATTTCAGCAGCGAATGAAAACAAATATTCACGAACGGCGGCAGGTTATGAAAAACGACCGGAAGCTCAAGTAAGGATTCACGCCCATTCGTTTTCATTAGCGGCTGGAATTCTCTCCTTTGAACGATAGAGAACTCAAAACCTGCGGAGAAATTTGAACGCGGAAAAAAAGGGACGCCCAAAACTCGTTGAAGCCTTCCCACCAGTCCCGATATGTCCGTCAAGATATACCACGGATTTGGACAGACGAGACGGATCGGAACGGATCAGGAGTTAACCATCTCTTGAAATTCAGGGTCGCCGCGCAGACCTTCGAAATCGATCTCGGCGCGGGCGCGCGCGGCGTTGAAGTTGCGGCGGCCTTCGATCGCTCTCCGCAGGTGTTCGATCGCGGCCGCCTTGTTGCCCATCATCGCGTGAGCGCAGGCGACGTAGTATCGCGTGAAGGGGTCGTCGGCGCCTTTGGCCAGGCGATCCGCGAAACCCGCCGTGACGTGGCCGAACGCCTCGCGGGCGTCGTCCATGCTCCCCTGCCGCACGTAGGCGCTGGTCAGCTTCTGATAGACTTCGATCAGCACTCGTTCTTTGAGCACGTGGTCGCTCTGGCGGGCGAAGACTACCTCGCGGTAATACTCCGCGATCGCGTAATCGTAACGGCCTTGCAGGTAATAGACGTGGCCGAGCCGCGCGTAGGCGCCGATGATCTGCATACCTTCGTGGCCACGCAAATATTGCTCCTGCGCATCGATCGCCCGGCGGGCCATCTGTTCGGCCCGTTCGAAATCGCCCAGGTAGGTCAGGCAGTGCGCCAGGGCAGGCGCTACCCAACTGCCTTCCTGCGCGTCATTGACCGCCTGCTCGTACTCATGGGCGGCTTCGCGGAACATCCCCTTGCCGATGTAATAGGCGCGACCCAGGGCGGCGTGAACGAAGCTGTCATGAGGGGCGATCGAGAGCGCTCGTTTGAGCGCCCCGATGGCGTCGTCCACGCGGTCCATCGCGATGAAGGTCATTCCCAGCGCGCTGTAGCTGTCCGAAAGCATCGGGCGCAACTCGATAGCCTTTTGCAGATACTCCACCGCGCGATCGAGCAGCGCGGGATTCGTCAGAAACTGCGCCTTGAGCGAAAACGCGTAGCCCATGAAGGCATAAGCCTGCGCGTAATTAGGGTCGAGCGCAATGGCCTTTTCGAGGAGCTGGACCGCCTCGTCCAGCCCTGCGCGGCTGCCGCTGAACAACTCTATTCTGGCGCGGGTGCAAGCCTCATAGGCTTCGATCACCTCGGTTTCCCGCTGGGCTGAGCCTTTCAGCTTGCCACTGTCCAGATCGAGGTTGTGCGATAGGTCGTGAACGATCTTGTCCTGCAGGTCGAAGACCTCGCTCATCCGCCCGTCGATCTTAACGGTCTTGAGCACTTCCCCCGTGGCGACTTCGACGAAGCGGGCGGTGATGCGCAGCATCTCGCCGATGCGCTGGTATCCGCCGCCGATGATCCAGCGGGCGCCTACCTCGAGGCCGACGCGCGTGGCGAACTTCTCGTCGAAGTCGGTGTGGTTTTCGGCGTTCCACCGGCGCAGCGCTTCGTAAATCAGCTCGCGACCGATGACGGTCATCCCATCGACGTTCTTCAAATCGGCGGTCACGGTCTCGGCGATGCCGACGCCGAGCCAGTCGTCTTCGGGGCTTTTAGTGACGTTGTTGAAACGCAGCACGGCGACGCTCCTCTCGGCGCGCGGGATGAATGGCCGCGCGCCGAAGCCGCCTGACCTGCTTCTGGCCGATCCGCTCCCGCCCGATCCGCTCCCGCCCGATCCGCTCCCGGAGGACAAAACCTGAGTGGTGTAGCCCGGGTTGGTCTCGTAACTCGGGCCGGGCAACAACCGCGTCAGGCCCTCGCGTTTCAAAGCGTCCAGGTCGGCGCGAACGTCGCGCAGGTTTTGATAACGCAGCTCCGGCGACTTCTCCAGCATCCGCCTGACGATCGCCTCGAGTTCGGGCGGCGTCTGCAGATTGTACCGCGCAATCGGCGGCGGGTCCGAGTGGAGGATCGCGTCGACGACCGCGAGCGACGAACCGCCGGTGAACGCCGGGTGGCCGGCGACCAGTTCATAAGCTACGACGCCCAGGCTGAAGATGTCGCTGCGGTGGTCCACGTCTTTTGCCAGAGCCTGCTCCGGCGACATGTAGGCGAACGTGCCGATGACCGCGCCGGGAGTGGTCTTGGCGAATTCGGTCGCGAAGAGGCTGGCCGTTTCATCATCATCTAGAGGCGCCGGGTCGAATTTGGCGACGCCGAAATCGAGCACTTTGACGCGGTTCCGGGGGGTGACGATCACGTTCGACGGTTTGATGTCGCGATGAACGATGCCACGCTCGTGGGCCTGGGCCAGCGCGTCGGCGATCTGCATGAGTATGTCTACGGCCTCCTCGATGGAGCATCCGCCCACGACCTCTTTTAGGGTCCGCCCCTCGACGTATTCCATGACGATGAAGCTGTAGCGCGCGCCGTCGCGTTCGACCTCGTCGATTTCGTAGATCGTGACGATGTTGGGGTGATTGAGGGCGGAAGACGCCTGGGCCTCGCGCAGGAATCGCGTCCGCGCCTGAGCGTTGTGATCGCCGTCGTCGAGCATCATCTTCAGCGCGACCGGGCGGCGCAGCCGCATGTCTTCAGCCTGATAAACTTCGCCCATCCCGCCCGATCCGAGGCGCTTGATGATGCGGTAGTGAGAGATGGTTTCGCCGATCATAGAGTGGAAATTCTGATTGTGTGAAATAATGCAAACGAACCGCGCGCGGGGGAAGTTTCATTCTGCGCTACGGCCCAAAAATTTTCTAGTCGGACGGATGGCCAATATAAACGTGATGAATCTTACAGTTCGCCCACATTCGTAGAGAGAGTTTGAGCATAAGCGCCTGCATGACTCCCCAACCCCGGCGCCGGCCGGCGCCGGATTGTTCATTCCCAACATACAACAGCAAAAATCTTTGGAGAATACCGGCGCCAACCGGGATTCGGCGATCGACTCTTGTAGCAGGCGGGAAATGAACAATCCGGCGCCGGCTGGCGCCGCGGGATATACAATGAAGGACTCGCATAAGGATGACCAACGACCTGCGTAATTTTTTTGACAAAGCCTCGCGCGTTTCGGCCATGCTCGGCGACGCGGCGGCGGCGACGCTCTATCCGAGCGCCTGCCGAGTCTGCGGCGACATGATCGAATCGTGGCGCGACGGCGTGGCCTGCTCCGCCTGCTGGCGCGAGGTCGAACAGGAGGTCGCCGATCTCTGCGCGAAGTGTTGGGCGCCGCTGCCGCCCGCGTCGCGCGCCGAGGCCGGCGCCAGGCGCTGCGGGCGCTGCGACCGCTTCGCCTTCGATGTCATTCGCTCCTGCGGGCCTTACCGGGGAGCGATGCGCGAGGCCGTTTTGCGGCTAAAAGGGGCGCCTCACATCCCGCCGCGTTTGCGGGGGGCGCT
>Ga0190270_10001668_pt1 | contig 10446 bp, 8 predicted proteins | sample Popmic320T_FD_133748 | JGI IMG/M metagenome (GOLD analysis project Ga0190270, IMG submission 133748) | Populus adjacent soil microbial communities from riparian zone of Weber River, Utah, USA - 320 T | ecosystem: Environmental > Terrestrial > Soil > Riparian zone | place: USA: Utah | collected... | reverse complement strand
GGGGTGATAAACTGGCTCCGCGGTTCGGTGGCGCATGGGATGTGTTTGGTGACGCAAAGTGGAAGATTAGCGCTAGCTACGGCCACTTCTATGACACTTTGAAATACGAGTTGGCTCGGGGCGCGTTCGGCGGCGATTTTTGGGTCACCAGTGTTTACACTCTGGACGATCCTTCCAAACTCGGTCTACTGAACAAGTCCAACCCGGGCGCGGCAGGCACGCTGATCACCAGATTTGACAATCGCACTGTGCCGATCAACGCCCAGGGCGAATTGGACGGCATTGAACCTGATCTTCATGCCACCTATTCCCGTTCGATCTCGGTGGCGTCAGAGTATCAATTGAGCCGCAGCCTCGTCGCTTCGGTTCGCTATACGCGTAACCGCCTGCGCTACCCGATAGAGGACATCGGAATCTTCGACGCCGATGAAAATGAAGTCTACGTGATCGGGAACCCGGGCTACGGTTTGAGAGACTACACCATCAGCGATCTTAACGGCGCCCCTTTGACTTTGAAAGCGGGTCAATCTCTCTTCCCGAGAGCGGTGCGCAATTACGACGGCGTTGAGTTCCGTTTGGATGGTCGTCTCACCAACGGTGGATTGTTAAGAGGCCTCAGCTATAACGCTTCGTATACATACAGCCGTCTCTTTGGTAACTATGCCGGTTTGGCAAACTCCGACGAAAACGGCCGTTCACAGCCGAACGTGAGCCGCGCTTTCGATTTGCCTTTTGGCAACTTCGACTCGCAAGGCAACAACGTTTACGGACTGCTCAACACGGATCGTCCGCACGCCTTCAAGCTGTTCGGAGCTTATCCGGTCAGTTGGAAGGGGGGCGACACAACCTTCTCGCTTTCGCAATTAGCTTTCAGCGGAACGCCTCGCAGCACCGAACTTACGGTTGTCGTGCCGGTCTTCATCAACGGTCGTAACGACCTGGGACGTACCCCGGCTTTCACGCAAACCGACTTGCTGTTGGCTCATGACTTTAAGGTTGGCGAAGGTAAGACCCTGAAGCTTGATGCAAACTTTGCTAACCTCTTCAACCAGGGGGTGGCGGTCCGTTATCAAACTCGTATCAACCGCGCAGGTAACCTCACAGTCGGCCCTACGGGATCGGGGGCGACGCTAACGGATCAGCAATTCTTCAATGGGTTCACTCCCTCGAACTTCATCCAGGGTACGACGGGCACCTCATTGCCTCTTAGCCCGTTCTACAATCGTCCCGTTGAATATCAGGGCATCCGTGAGATTCGGTTGGGAGTACACTTCATCTTCTAGTCCAGTTTCGGCGAGAGATTGGATAGACAAACGAAGAGGGCCGCTCAGTCATGAAACTGAGCGGCCCTTTTTTTGTTGCGTCAATCATTCGGTCAGGGGCTTTTGATTTGCGGGGCATTGATCTTTTCACTGGAAGTAGTGTTGAAGCGACGATAGTCGCTGAATTCAAAGAGAACATCCCAGTTCAGGCCGTTAAATAGATCCTTGCGCCCGCGCGCATTCGCGCGAATCAAAGCGGGGAACCACACGCCGTCGGGCTGCCGCTCTTGCAGGTAGATCAGCGCCGCTTCATTGTTTGTCGCAGTCGATGAAATGAGGTCGAACGCCGACATCGGCCATGCTTCAACTCGCATCACTACCCGATCAGTTTTATCTATCCAAATTTTGCCTACTAACTTTGTGACGTAAGAACGATCGTTGGAGACTGCCACGCCGGCGCGAGGCCGAAAACTGAGCACGGCTGTGGGTCGATGAGAAACGTCTTCGATCCGCGGGTCAAAAAACTCGCAATTTTGTAGAAACGCCGAAATGTTGATTGAGACTTGCCCCACTTTTCCGTCATAGACGCCGGATATCCCCGCCGATATATAGACCTCCGGTTCTCCCGTATTACCTTTCCCGGAAAGTAGTTCACCCCCGCGGCGCGACTCCGCATCTTCCAACTCCCGCACTGCGCGTTTGCGGTCTTCAGCCAAGGAACGAGAAGAAACGCCGTCTGTGCTGAGGCGGATCAGAATGTGCTCGCCTCGCACAGGGTAAGCCTCGAAGACTTGCTCCTCGCTATGCGCCGGATTGCCCCGCTCATCTAACACCCTACGGATTTTCTTCAACGTGTATGTGTAATCCAGGAGCTGTTTGTGCATTGTTCCGCCCGCCACGGCGCTTTGGCTAATGAGCGCAACGAACTCGTCCGGCAACGGCGGAACCGGCTCCGGTTTGGGAATCTCGGTCTCATGCCGAGACTCTGTTTCGTGTGATTCTGTCTGTGCGCCGGACGAAGACGACTTCGTCGTATCTGAGGCGTTGTCGGTCGCAGCTGTTGATTCGCCCGCCGCCGGTTGACGGACAGGCGCCGCCGCCGGGTTGGGATCGATGGGAGGTTGTTCTTGCGCCCCTCGCCCTTTCTCCTTCTCTTTGAGCTTCTCGATCATCGCCTTAATTTGCGCCGGGTCTTTAAGATTCTTCGACTTCTTCAGGTACAACTCCAACTCCCGCCGCGCCTGCTGATACTTCCCCTGTTTGTTGTAGAGTCCGGCGAGGTAGAAATGCGCCTCCGCCGCTCCCACATCCGCCAGTTGCAACGCCTTTTTAAAAGCGCTTTCAGACTTGTCGAAAAGTTGGCCGCCGCCGTATGCAAGGCCTAGCATCATCTGAGTGTTGGGGTTATTGGGATCGAGTTGCGCAGAGGCTTCCAACCGCTCGATCGACTCCGCAAAGCGGTTGAGGTTGAGGTAGGCGACCCCCAGCCCATACAAACTTTTCGCGCCGCGTTTGTTGATCTCCAAGGCATGGCTCAGCAACGGCAGCGCGGTTTCGTATTGAGAACTTTTGACGTACTCGATCCCGAGCGTCTCAAGGGCCTCGAAGTAGTCAGGGAAGAGTTCAACCGCCTTCTTCAAGGAAGAGAAGGCTTGCTCGGTCTTGTTTGCTTTCAAGCTCTTCACCGCCCGCTCATACTCGCTACGCGCAGCCTCCGGCACCGTCTGCGCAAACACCGAGCCCGTTCGCTTAATCTCTTCACGCCCTTTCTTGTATTTCAGCGCAAATTCCATCGGGTATGGCTCCTCACCCGCGCGCCCCCTACGCCCTCCTGATTGCAACTCGATTCTGTGCGTCTGCTCTTCATAAAGCGTCCCGGTGGTCTCGATGCGAATCATGTAGGTTCCCACGCGCAAACCGGGCACTCTGAAGTGACCCGCTGAATCAACAATGATCGTGCGAATCGGCATCATGTTCTCGTCGGAAACTGACACGCGCACGTTAGCCACCGCCTGGCCGGAGGAATCACGAACGCTGCCGATTATGGCGAAGGTCTGTTGCAGGGCAGGATTGGGATGAAGGATGAATACAAGTATTAGAAGCAGGGCTGCCATATCATGCGCTCCGAGTTGTCAGATTATTTTGTAAAAGCGATTTCGCCATTACGTCTTTTACTCCGCAGCCTCTGAAGGTCGCTTGACTAAATCGGCGCGCCCGTATCAGGCGGTCGCCTTTCTCCAACGGAGGTATCGCCGGCAATGTCATCGCGTATGGCGGCGCTTTCTGCGCTTCATCGAGTCGAACATCCGCGCTCATTACGAACTCTCCTTTCTGAACACTTCTATCGGCCCGGAAATGATTGTTGTGACCGCGAGTATAGCACTTTTGACCGCGGTTATCGTAGACTTACCGCGCTCGCGATTCACCGTTTCCAGAACAACCATTCACCATTCGACGCCGCGAAAGAGCAGATCGCCAAGGACGGCGAGGCCAACGCCATGCTGCGGCGCAAGTACCGAGCGCCGTTCGTAGCGCCTGAGAAAGTTTGAGGACCGAGGACGGAAGGTCGAGGATAGAAAGGATAACGCTATCATACGTGATCTCATTCGAGCCGTCGGGCGCTTTGACTTGCCCCAAGATCAGGCGCTCGGATACGGCCCAGGGGCTGACGATCTCGACCGCGTCCTGCTCCTTGACTTTATTGTGCAAGCCACGCGGCGTCTTGCCGTCCAGCGCGACGATCTCCCCTTCCCGCAATTTGACCTGCCTGTTGACCATTTTGAGCAGACAGCGCTCGAACTCCGACGGGACGAACACACCCAGGACGCGCCCAAAAGTATCCTCCTAGGAGAGTCCAAGGGGCAGTTCCAGCATCTGCTTCAACCATTCCGATTTGGTCTCATCGTAAGTCTCCATATCAGTGGGGGGCCTTCGGCGCCGCTGAGTGGAGGGCCTTCGGCGCCGCTGATGACGGCGCATAGGCTAATGACGACGATGTCAAGTTTGCGCCGATCAATGCGTGGATCCGGCAGATCGGGAAAACATTCGATTTTTCGAAAATTTCTCACGGCCAAGATTTGCCGGGAAGTATAGCATTTTTGCCCGGGTTTATCGTAGACTTAGAGCGCGCGATTCGCCGCGTGGCAGTCGAGGGTGAGCATGGTCGGCGACGCCTCCCCACGTTTTGATCCATCCCCCGATTTCGTGCATAATCTCCGACTCCATACGCTTGAAGCGTTCCTCTCTCAATCCCAAAACTGAGGTTTTACGCAAGATGAGACTCATACACCGATTATTCTTTTCGTTGGCGCTTGTTCTTGTATTGTTCGGGCCGGCGGGCGCGCAGAGCGCGACTTATACAGTGCAAATCAAGGCCTCGCCGAACAAAGCGGAAGCCGAAGAGGAGGTCAGGCAACTCAAGGCCAAAAACATCTCCGCGTACATAGTCAAAAGCGACGTCCCAGGCAAAGGCGTATTTTATCGCGTCCGCGCGGGGGTCTTCTCGACTCGCAATGACGCGAACAGGTTCGGCGCCGAGCTGCAGCAGCGCGGCGTGGTCTCGGAATTTTTCGTCACGAATTACGAAAAGCCGTCTAACGAGATCGCGTCCCGCCCCGCTCCGACCAGCCCGCCTCCCCCGAAGGCGACGGCTAAGGCCGCTCCGCCCGCCGAGACTCCCGATGAATCTCCCGCTCCAACGCGGCCTGTCGCGCAGAAACGGTCCGACGATGAATCTCCCGCTCCAACGCGGCCTGCCGCGCAGAAACGGTCCGACGATGAATCTCCCGCTCCAACGCGGCCTGCCGCGCAGAAACGGTCCGAGAACGCGGCCATCATCAACGGCGCCGGCGACGCCGCAGGCGCCGAGTCGCCCGCCCCGAGCAAACCCACAACCGTGGCGCGAACCAATCCTCCAGTCAATTCCGCGGCCGCCAATTCCGCGACGAACTCCGCGGCGAACACGCCAACCAAACCGGCGCCCACTTCGACGAATAATCCAGGTTTGAGCGCCTCCGTGGGAGAGGCCCCGGCCTCTACGCCGAGCGGCTTTTTGCGGTTTCGGGATCCGAAAATCGGCTACTCGTTCGACTATCCCGATTACTGGACCGGGCAGCCGCTGAGCGACAAGGAGGCCAGCGAACAGCGCATGAATGCGGGGGCGATGTTCTCATCCCAGAAAGATTCCGCCTTCATCAGCGCCATCTGGAACGAACTCGATAAGGCCAACAACCTGGCGAACGAAAACGATCTGATTGTCGATGTGATCTTGAGGAGCATGTCGGCGAGCGACGGCATCTCCAAATTGGAAGAGACGGCGCGGCGCGTGGAGAACCGCGACGGATTGATCAAGACCTATCTGGATTTGAAGGCTGTTTTTCAAACCCAGGAACAGACCGCGCCACTGGATTTTCTTGGCAAGGCCGTGATCGTCCGCGCCAACCGCGGCATCCTGCTCGTCGCCACTTTCTACTCGAAAGACGCGGCCCCTAATATCACCGCCGCCGTTGACAAGGTCATCGCCAGCGCCCGCGCGCCGGAATAGCTGGGACCGAGGATCAAGTATCGCGGATAGAGGGTCGCGCTATCTGTTCTATAAATTTCAGGGGAAAGTTTTTTCGGTCATTGTCCTGAATGCACGGCAGATACCAGCTGGTGGAGAAACCACTGGAGCCGAATGCAACTCGGAATTCGCGCACTTGAAGGGCGACAGACGGAAGTACCAAGTCTGTCGCCCTTTAAGATTTACGTCGTCTTCTTTGGTGAGTGCGCTCTCGATGGCAGTTAGAACAGACAACGTCACATTTGGCGATTTCCGCTAGGAGCTTTTTCTTTGTGAAGCGGGTGAAGCGACTGACATCATCCAGTTTTTCTGAGTCATCACGGTGATCAAAATCCATGACGTGCGGTGGATATTGAACACCGCAATCCCGACATGGTTTAGCTTTAGCCTCTATCAAGAGTTGTTTTAGTCGCAATCTTTGGCGCTCGTTTCGCTCGTAGTAGCGCACTTTATTATTCTGATAATGCTGCTTACTGTATAACCGCTGGCATTCTTTACAGAAATGCTGCGTCCGCCCCCTGCCCTTTGAGCCAAAGCAACTGATATCAAGTAATCGCTGACACGGCCCGATGCATTTCTTTTCCATTGAAAACTCCTGTGATGGCGATGGCGGGCAGTATCATAATTAAGTTTGCCAGATCTAGCAAATTTAACTATGCGATTTTTGAGGATTTTTTGCCAAGTGGCCTTCCCATTTTCGGTTTGCTCTCGTCTATATAACGCTTGACTTCAGCTCGCGTTACAATCCACGCGCCAGCAGTTTTGATTGCTCTGAGCAATCCATCTGCCGCAGCTTTGCTCAGAGTTCTTCGAGCAATACCGAATTCTTCAGCGGCTTGCGCTAAGCCAATAGGCTCGTTTTGTTTGCTCACAGGCTTTGTCTTATTTGTGTTTAGTTAAGGCGAGGATGAACAGCGGTAAAGGCGACCACCGCTGTTCATCCGAAATATGACGCGCCCGGCCCGACTCGAACGGGCGACCTACGGCTTCGAAGGCCGGCGCTCTATCCAACTGAGCTACGGGCGCATATTGTCAATTCCACCTGGCCGACTGCGGGGGAGTTTTTTATCACAACCATCAATCAAACGGCAACCGAACCTCAATCGCGGACAATCTATTTTCGATCCTAGATTTTCGATCCTCAACCCTCAATACTCGGCGATTATTCACTGAGCATCGTCAACCGTCGCTTGTCGTAATCCGACTCGCGCGAAAAGATGCGTTTGAACAATCCCTGCCTGCGCGGCGCCAGCGACCGTTTGATCTTGTCGATCACCCGGCGGACGGCCTCTTCACCGGCGGCGATCATGTCAGCGGCCTTCGACAGATCGTCGGGGCGGACCTGCTCGATTTGCGGGCGAATGACGATGTCGGCGTCGGCGTAAAGGTACTGAACCGCAGTGCGCCCCATCACCGAGAGCGCCTGCGACATTACGGAGAAGAGGTGAGTGGGCGGCGGGATCGGCAGGTGCTGCGAATTGACGTCTATGGCGATCACCAGGTCCGCGCCCATCAACCGCGCGACCGAGGCCGGGATGTGGCCCACAAGTCCGCCGTCGACCATCATCCTCCCGTTGACCACCACCGGCGTGTAAAAGATCGGCATGGCGCAACTGGCCCGGATAGCCAGCGGCAGGCTGCCTTCTGTGAAGATCACCATCTTGCCGGTTTGAATGTCGGTGGCGACCGCTCCGAACGGGAGCCGGGCCTTTTCGAATTCGGTCACCGGAAAATGTTTGCGGATGTATTCCTCCGTGCGCTCGCTGTTGTAAAAGCCCAGCTTCGAGATCGTCACGCGGCCGAGGTCGTTCCAGCTTATCGTCAGCGCCATCTTCTCGATCTGATCGGGCGACAGACCCGCCGCGTATGCGCCGCCGATCAGCGAGCCGACGCTGGTGCCGGCGATCAGGTCGATCGGGATGTCATGCTTCTCCAATTCTCGCAAGACGCCGATGTGCGCGCAGCCGCGAGCCATCCCGCCGCCGAGCGCGAGACCGACTAGAGGGCGTTTTTTATTGTTTATCGTCATAGGCTTCCCTCATGTTGAAATTTTCATCAACGTGGTTAGGGCATTGCAGGGCGCATTTTATAGCATTTAGAAAAAAGAATGTCAGCCAGTTATTAGACCGCCGCAGACAACGGGGACAGGGAGAATCAGACAGCAGTTGTAAACCCTCTCCTCCTCTTCTCCCCTGTCTCTACATGTCTCCGCCTCCCGTCTTGACCGTCCCGATTCGGTAGGTAATACTGATGCGGTATTTTCAACGTCGCTGCTAATCCCCACTCGAACCGGACGACGCGCGGTAAACGTGAAATTCAAGGAGGCGGGCGTGCATAACATTCCTCGCTATTGCTCACTGGACGGCTTCACGGAGCTGAGCCGCTCAATGGACGGCGTCGCGTTGCGAGCGCTCGCCCCATTCGACATGATCTGCGCCCGCACGCTCAACAACGATTATTTCATCTTCGTCATCGAACCCGAAACCGGCAAAGCCCTTGTGCAGGGCGGTCGCTACTTCTCCGAGCCGATCGAAGCTACCGTCAGCGGCTCGACTTTCGGTGGCTGCATGCTGAAGATAGGCTTCCTCGGCGTCGGGTTGCGCATGGAAATCTGCGCGGGCGGGCAGCGCATCGTCACCTCACCGGTCAAATCCCTCCGCATCGAACATTCCGATAGTTAGAAAAGAATTTCGCCACAGAGATCACAGAGAACACAGAGGAGAAGCGATGAGTGATGATCACTCGAATTTCCTCTGTGTTCTCTGTGGCTGATTCTTTTCAATCTTCCGTCCATAAAGCCATAACAGAACCAGGGCAGTCGCGGCGCCTGAGGTATCGATCAGGCTGTCGTAAACCGAACCCGTACGGCGCCGCGTGAATGTCTGATGGTATTCATCGAGCGACGCGTAGAGGAACGCGATCAACAAGGAAGAGAGCGCCCACCGGAGCCGCCAGCGCTCTCGCGCCCCCGACCGGAAGGCGCGGAAGAGCAGCAACGCAAGAATGGCGTACTCGGTAAAATGTCCGGCCTTGCGGACATAAAAATGGATCGAGTCGAACAGTTCCTGCGTGACGCCGGGGTAGATGAAGCTGACGACCGTCCAGAGCAGCGAGCCGGTGTTGTCGCCTGAAAAGACATCGGTCGAAAACAAGAAGATGGTCGACATCCAGATTATCGGCGGCGCCCAGTACTTCAAAAGGCCGCCCTTGGCCGATTGCGGCCTCACTTCTTTAACGCTTTCTGCCATTCCCTTCGCTCATGAAATCGTTTCCCTGGCCCACAGCGCCGCGCCGATCAACCCGGCGTTGTTGCCCAACTGCGCCTGGACGACCTCGACCTGGAGCGAATCGATCAGAAAGACGCGTGCGCGCATCGACCGGCGGATCGGGTCGAGAATCAGTTCGCCGGCGGCCGCCACGCCGCCGCCGATCACGATCCGTCGTGGAGTCACGGCCGTAATCACATTAGCGATGCCCGCGCCGATGACCGTGCCGGCGAATTCGTAAATCTCGCGCGCGGCCTCGTCACCGCGCCTGGCCGCCTCGCAGACCAATTCCGGTGTGATGCGGTTGAGGTCGTTCTCGCACATCTCGGCGATGACCGTGTTGCGCCCCTGCACGACGGCCTTCATGCCCATCGCGGCGATCGCCGGGCCTGAGGCGTAAGCCTCAATACAGCCGAAACTGCCGCAGCCGCACCTGGGCCCGTTCAGGTCCACGCTGACGTGGCCCAATTCTCCTGCCGAGCCGTTGATTCCGAGGTGTAGTTTGCCGTTGATGACCAGCCCGCCGCCTATTCCCGTGCCGAGCGTGTAACATGCGGTGTCGGCGCCGCGACCCGCGCCGAACTTCCATTCGCCGAGAGTCATCGAGCGCGCGTCGTTAAGTATCGCAACGGGCAACCCTGTCAGCCGCGTCAATTGGTCGCGCACCATCACGTTGCGCCAGTTGCCCGGCAGGTTTGGCAGAAAAACCGTCATCCCACGGTCGAGGTCGAGCGCGCCGGGAATGCCGATGCCGACGCCGCCGACGTCGGCCTTAGACAGCTTGCTGGCGGTGATGATCTCTTCAGCCGACACGGCCATCTGTGCGATCACCGCTTCGTGCCCCTCGCGCGCGCGCGTGGGCGCCGAACGCGTCGCCGCGATCTCGCCCGTCTCAGTGTTCACCAGCGCGGCTTTGATGTTCGTCCCGCCCAGATCGATTCCAATGAAGTGTTTTTTGTCAGACATATCTTCCGTGAATGTATTGGTTGTCCGATGTAATCGCAGCCTTGCTTTTACCCAATCGGCGCCAGGATGGCAAGATTTTTAAGGTTTGCGCGCTCGCCTAAATCGGGCGATCTCTTGTAGAATCTGCGCCATCTTGCAGTTTTGCGCGTAGGGGCGGGTATCCCCCGCCCAACCGCCTCGATCACGAACGCGGGCGGGGAATACCCGCCCCTACGTGCGCGGCGCTGCTCCAATCTTGCGTGGTCTGATTTAACGAAAGTCACAACTCAATAGGCAAAGCGAGACACGACATGAATCTAACACTCCGCCTGCAACTATCACTGATGATGTTCGTCCAGTTCTTCGTCTGGGGCGCTTGGTACGTGACGGCGCCGAATTATCTGAAAGAGAT
>Ga0190270_10001667_pt1 | contig 10448 bp, 5 predicted proteins | sample Popmic320T_FD_133748 | JGI IMG/M metagenome (GOLD analysis project Ga0190270, IMG submission 133748) | Populus adjacent soil microbial communities from riparian zone of Weber River, Utah, USA - 320 T | ecosystem: Environmental > Terrestrial > Soil > Riparian zone | place: USA: Utah | collected... | reverse complement strand
TGCGAGTAGTTTGACGGCATCGCCGTCGAGTTCACGCAGCTTGCTGGCGTCGTGGACGCCGCGCCGCGCCTCGTTGAGGAAGGGCCCCTCTATGTGAATGCCAAGCACGCCGGGCACCCCGGCCGCGATGGCGTCGCGTACCGCGTCGATGGCCTGGATCACCACGTCGAGATCGTCACTGATCAGGGTGGGCAGGAATCCCGTCGTGCCGTAGTGGCGATGCGCACGCGCGATCGCGGCGATGGTCGTGACGCTCGGGTCGTCATTGAACAGCAGGCCGCCGCCGCCGTTAACCTGGCAATCGATGAATCCGGGTACCAGCAGGTCGCCGCCGAGATCGATGACGCGGTCGGCGCCAATGGTTTCACGCGCGCTGAGCAGCGCTTCGATGCGGCCGTTGCGCACCAGCAGCGTCCGGCCCGACTCGATGCCGGAATCGGTCAGTAGTTTGCCGTTGCGGAAGGCCTGCAGCATCAGACGGTCTCGGTCACCTTGTTGAGATGCGGCGGCCGGTCGGGGTCGAAGCCCCGCGCGAGGCTCAGGTTGTTGGCAAGGCGGTAGAAAGACTGGATCTGCAGGATGGGTTCGATGACCGGATGTGCGACCACGGTGGGCAGCACGGTCGCGCCCTGGGCCTTCGCGCCCGCGAGCAGCACCCGGGCCTTGCGCGCCGCGAATTCGGCGGCGAGCTGTTCGATGCCGGCGCGCGTTTCGTCGTCCTGGCTGAACATCAGCACCGGAAAACCGGCGCGCACCAGCGCCATGGGACCGTGTTTGACCTCGGCCGAGCTGAAGGCTTCGGCGTGCAGTCCGCAGGTTTCCTTGAGTTTGAGTGCCGCTTCCTGCGCAATACCTAAGCCAAAGCCGCGAGCCACGACGAACAGGTTGATGGCAGGCGTAAGCGCAGCCACGCCCGCGGTCCAGTCGCAATCCCAGGCGCGCACGAGTTGCGACGGCAGGCGCGCCAGTGCTGCGGACAGCTCCTTGTCCTGGGTCCAGCTCGCGACCAGCTGCGCGACGCAGCTCAGCGAGGCAATGTACGACTTGGTCGCCGCGACGCTGGATTCCCGGCCAGCGTGCAGCGACACGGCCACGTCCACGAGCTGCATGAGCGGTGCATCCGGCGTGTTGCAGAGTGCGACGGTCAGTGCGCCGCTGGCCTTTGCGCTCTCCGTGGCTGCGAGCAGGTCGGGGCTCTTGCCGGACTGCGAGATCGCGATGAACAACACGTCGCGCATGTTGGTGCTGGAGTCGTAAATCGAGCTCAGCGAAGGCGCGGCGGAGGAGGTCAATGCCGGCGTGTGTGCCTCGATGAGATAACGGGCGTAGGTGGTCGCGTGGTCGGAGCTGCCGCGCGCGCAGGTGACCACGGCGCGCGGCGGGGTGGCGCGCAGGCGTGCGCCGAGTTCGGCGAGCAGTGCGGCATTCTGCGCGAGCTGCGCGGCGACCACGGTCGAACCCTGGGCCGCCTCGAGGAACATCCGTGTCGGTTCATTCACGATGACGTGTTGAGCTCCGCGACGAAGTCGTAGATGTCGCCGCGGTAGAACGACTGCGAAAACTCCACGGCACGACCGTCCTTGAGATAACCGACGCGTGCCACCAGCAGTCCAGCGTCACGTTCCTGGGCTTTGAGTAGTTTGGCCTGCTCGGCCGTGAGCAGCACCGCACGCAGGCGCTGCAGGGCGCGCACGGGGCGGTTACCCGTAGTTTCGAGCGCCTCGTACAGCGAACTCTCCACCGATTCGAGCGAGGGGAGGCTGGTGGCGATCACGGTCGCGTATTCGATGGCCATGGGCGCATCGTCGGCGTAACGGATACGGTGAAAGCGGAACACCGGTGTGCCCGGGCTGGAGCGCAAGGTCAGTGATTCCTCGGGTGTCACCGTGCCGGCGGCGCGATTCATCCACACGCTGCGCGGCTCGCGCCCGCGGGCGCGCATGTCTTCGGAGAACGAAGTCAGCTTGGCGAAGTTTTTCTCGACGCGGTTGCTGACGAAAGTGCCGGATCCCTGCTTGCGGATCAGCAGACCGTCTTCGACCAGCTCATCGATGGCTTTGCGCACTGTGATGCGCGACACCTTGAGCATCTCCGCCAGGTCTCGCTCGGGCGGTAGCGCATCGTCGGGACCGATGACCCCGCTTTCGATGGCTCCGCGCAGCGCGCGTTGCAGCTGCTGATACAGCGGTTGCGCGCTCGTGTCATCGAGCGGCGGCAATACCTGCGTAAGAGTTGGCAAGACTTTCTCCCCCTGAATTGTGCAAACCATGCCATTGGAGTATTACCAATGCAATACCACTTAATACCTTGTGGCACGGAAGTATCAATGTAAGCCGATGTTTCTTCTTGATAAACGTCTCAATCTGCTCAGTGTCTCTGTGACAGGTACTCTGTCTGGCTGATTGGTACTATATTGGCTCCATATTGGTCCGCACGAATTTCCAAATACCGTGAACCGGTTATCCGGGAACGAGCAGGTCGGGCTTGGTTGCCGCAGCGCTTTATTGCTACTGGCAAAAGCCGCCGCAGCCGCCACCGTGCAGAACGCGAAATCGGCTGGCGAAATGAGCGAAACGGTGCCAGTCACCGGCATCCGTGCCAGCTTGAAATAGTCGCCAGACGAAAAGCGTGATTCCCAGACCGTCGTTGACGTGATTTCTTCTGAAGTCGTCGGCAAGTTTCCGGACACGAACATCGCTGAGGCCCTGCAAAGCGTCAGTGACGTCAGCATCTCATGGGAATACGGCGAGGGCGAGCGCGTTCGATCCGTGGCACACGGGCCCAACCTCCACCGCACCCAGTTCAACGGCCACGGCGTGGCTACGGCCGAGTGGTTTGTTCTGGACCAGCTGGGCGGCCATGGGCGTGGCTACAACGCCGGCGGGCGAGTACGGCGACACGCTGGAAGACGGCATCCTCGATCCGGGCCAAGGTCACGCGCCTGGCGCTGCAGAACGCGGCCGCGAATGCCCAAGGTGCGCCGGGCGGCATGCAAGTAGCAGGAATGCTCGTTACAGTCCGACGTTCACCGTCGATTGGTAGTTAGAGGAATCCTCGTCGGGCAACCGGTGGGAGTTCCATCGTCCAGGCCGTTGGCAACGACTCCTGGCCTGATCAAAGACGGATGTGCCGAGTCCGCCGATCATGCTCACGTCGTAGCGTTGCGTCCCCGATCGTTGCCGGGACGCTCGTCATGTCCGTCGCCACTCGAGCACGCACCATCCGTGCTCCGCTGTCGATCGGTTTGCCCGGGTGTTGCCGGCATCGCCCGAATCGACGCCTACCGTGTCAGCTGATCGAGGTATTGCGAGCGCGGGCAGGACGCTCCCGAACTCTTTGTTGTGTTTTCCGCGACACAAAAATGCCGTTCGCGTATTACCAATCAAATACCAATATAGTCTCAAAGCGCTGGGCGTGACGATGTAACCTTCTGAAAATTAAGGGCGTTACCGCTCACTAGAGTATTGGTATCAAACCGGCTTGGCTTTTCCGCTCTATTGGTACTATATTGGCCCGCAATTGGTCCTCAGCCAAAACAACGGGGAGTAGGGTTCTATGAACATCAGACGATCGACGTTGCTCGGTACGGCGATTGCGTTCGCCATGTATCACCAGTCCGCAGCGGCCCAGACGGCCACGCCTGCTTCACCTGCTGCCGGTGAGGAAGTCGAGGAAATCATCGTCACCGGCATCCGCGCGAGTCTCGAGCAATCGCTTGAAGTCAAGCGCAATGCCGACACGCGCCTGGAAGTCGTGACTGCCGAGGACGTTGGCAAGCTCCCGGCACACAACGTGGCCGACGCACTGCGAGGCCTGCCCGGCGTGAACATCAGCTCATCGAGCGCCGATGAAGGCGGCTTCGATGAATCCGACCGCGTCAGTCTGCGTGGCACCAGCCCGAGTCTGACCCAGACGCTCATCAACGGTCACAGCGTCGGTTCGGCTGACTGGTTCGTGCTGAGCCAGGGCAACAACGTCGGCCGCAGCGTCAGCTACACGCTGCTGCCGTCTGAACTGGTCAACTCGGTGGAGGTCAACAAGTCCTCACACGCCAGGTTGCAGGAAGGCGGCACCACCGGCACCGTCAACATCATCACGCGCAAGCCGTTTCAATTCGACAAGTCGTTCACCTTCGAGGCTTCCCTCGGCAGCGTGTATTCCGACCAGGCAGATTCCTACGATCCGCAGCTGTCGGGTCTGATCAACTACAAGAACGAGGCCGGGACCTTCGGCGTGTTGCTGCAGGTCTTCAAGCAAGAACGTTCACTGCGCCGCGATGCGCAGGAAATTCCGGGCGGCTTTTTCACCATCTCGGCCACCGACCCGGCCGGCGTCAGCAATCCGGACCTGGTGGGTGTGCAGGCCCCTGGCCTCGTCGGATCGACGCTATTCGAACAGGTTCGCGATCGCACTGGCGGCTTGCTGGAACTGCAGTTCAAACCTTCAGACAACCTGACCCTGGGCTTGAGCGGCTTCCTCTCGGACATGGACGCCAACAACTACAACCGCAACTTCATGCTGTGGGGCGGTAACTTTGCCCGCGCCCAGGCGCCCAACCCGGGATACACAGTCGAAAACGGCGTGCTGACCGCCGCGACATATGCAGGCGTGGCCGGCCGCGACTACGCGGTCTACGACATGATCTCTCGCGAAGCCACGGCCAAGAGCAACTACGTCACCATTGATGCCGACTGGAAGATCAATGACACACTGGGCTTCAAGTTCCAGGCGGGAACTACCGAGGGTGAGGGCTCAACGGCGCGTCAGTTCATCGCCGAAGTGACCACGAACCGCGGCGGCGGTGCCAGCTGGACCAGTCATGGCACCAGCAAGCCACTGGACTGGAGCGTGGGCGGCGATAGCACTCCGACCGGCGTGACCAGTTTCGGCACCTGGGGCAATCAGGAAGTCACCGCCCTGGACTCGGAAGACTGGATCAACCTGGATTTCAGCAAGGACATGGAGTCCGGTGTCCTGAGCTCGCTCGACTTCGGTGTGCGTTATGCCGACCACGAGCGTGAAACCCAGTCGCCGGAAGGCGCGAGCCCCGGTGACATCTGGTCCGACCTGCAAAACGGCGATACCAACCTCTACCCGGGAGACTTCGGCGGCGACATCGATGGCATCTTCCCGCGCGACCTGTGGTACTTCACCGCGGACGCGATGAAGGATGCGATCCTTGCCAACTCCACCTGGCTGTCGGACAACGACGGTGCGACTGGCCGCCACAACTACGGTGGTGAATGGAAGGTGTCGGAGACAAACCTCGCGGCCTACGTGCAGGCAAACTTCGCCGGCAGCAACTGGAGCGGCAACTTCGGCCTTCGCTACGTCGACATCGACCAGGAGATCAACTCCTACCAGGCGGTTGCCAATGCGGCGAATGCCGATGTGAGCAGCCTCTTCGGCAACTGGATCTATCAGGACACCAACAACGAGCACAGCCACGTGCTGCCCAGCGCGAACCTCAAGTTCAACATGGGCGATGACATGGTGTTGCGCTTCGCTGCTTCCCAGACCATGACGCTGCCGGACTATTCGGCGTTGGGCGCTGCGAGCTGGGGTTCGGACCTGAACAGGACCGGCGGCGGCGGCAACCCGAACCTGGAGCCGGTGTTGTCCACGAACTTCGACGCCAATTTCGAGTGGTATTTCATGGAGCGCGGACTGGCGTCAGTCGGCGCCTTTGCGATGGATCTGGATGACTACGTCGCCTTTGGTACCGAGACACGGATGCTGTACAGCGAGCTGACCAATCAGCTCGAGGCGTACCTGGTCTCCGTTCCGATCAACTCCAACGGCAAGGTGAAGGGCTTTGAGCTGGTCTACGAGCAGCCCATCGGCGACTCCTTTGGCTTCAACGCCAACTACACCTATGCGGATGGGGAGACCGATCACACCTGGGCCGACGGCAGCCACAATCTGTTGGGTACCTCGCAGGACACGTACAACGTGGGCGCCTATTTCGAGAACCAGATGTTCTCGGCACGAGTGAACTACACGTACCGCACCGCGTTCCTGATCGGCCTGTCGGGTGCCAATCCGTACTACCAGGATGATTTCGGGACTTTGGGTGTGTCGCTCAACTTCAAGCCCACCGATTGGCTCAGCGTCAGTCTGGATGCGTTGAACCTCAACAGCCCCGAACTGAACTACTACCAGAGCGCAACCGCCCCCACCGCGTTCTATAACAACGGGCGGCAGTTCTACTTCAACGTACGCGCCAAGTTCTGAACGAACGGCCCGCAGTCCCGTCCGGGGCTGCGGGCTTTTTCCGCTGGCCTGGCAGCGCGCGAGCCGCCGCTCAGAATTGGATGGCGTGCACAACACTGGATGAAGAATTGCGTGGCCGCGGGCTGTCGGGCAGTTTTCTCGAACCGCTCGAGTCCAGGGCGCCGGCCGGCGCGCGGTCGCGTCACTGCCAGCGCATCGTGAGTTACTCCAACGCGTGAATCAGGCAGGATTCAGGTTTTCCGATCAACCTGTCCGGCCAGCACAGCCCAGGTTGATGCGATGAGGGGATACCGATCCATGAACAAACAACGATTTCTCGCCTTCACCGTTTCCGCCGTCCTGGTCGCCGTCGCGGGCTGCTCAAAGGAAGTCGCGCAGCCGTCCACCGCGGCCAAGGGGCCCAGCCCCAGCGTCATCCCCGTGCCAAGCGAGTTCAACGGTGGGAAGGGATACTTCGCGATCAATGCGACGACCACGGTTCACTACCGCGGCGGTGCGGGTGCGATGGAGGCGGCGAACTATTTCGTCGAACAGGCCAGGCACAATCCCGAGATCGTGCTGGCGGCGCCGCGCGAAGGCGAACCTGCTTCAAAGGGAATTTCCTTCGAGATCGCGGCGAACGATCAGTCGCTGGCGGATGAAGGCTATGCGCTGACCGTGTCGCCGGATGGAGCACGCGTCAAAGCGCGCACACCCGCGGGACTCTTTTACGGCTCGGTGACCTTGTGGCAGCTGCTCACGGCGTTCCCGCCGCAGGGCGGTGTGGCGCAGATCCGCGCCATGGAGGTCAAGGATGCCCCGCGTTTCGCCTGGCGCGGACTCATGCTCGACTCGGCGCGTCACTACCAGTCGCCCGAATACATCCGGAACTTCATCGACTGGATGGCGTTGCACAAACTCAATGTGCTGCACTGGCACCTCACCGACGACCAGGCCTGGCGCCTGGAGATAAAGAAGTATCCGAAGCTCACGTCCGTCGGTGCCTGGCGCGTCCAGCCCGGAAAGGCCGCGCGCGAAGACATCGATCCCGCCACTGGCAAGCCGCGCCTGTATGGCGGTTTCTACACGCAGGACCAGGCGCGCGAGATCGTCGCGTATGCCGCCACGCGGCATATCAAGGTGCTGCCCGAGATCGAAATGCCCGGTCATGCAACGGCAGCCATCGTGGCCTATCCGGAGCTGGGAGTGCCGCCCGCGGCCGGCAAGCTCAAAGAGGTGCCCTCCGACTGGGGCGTCTACGAGAATCTTTTCAACGTCGAGGACTCCACGTTCACTTTCCTCGAGAACGTCATGACGGAAGTCATGCAGGTGTTCCCGAGCGAGTACATCCATGTCGGTGGTGACGAGGCCGTCAAGCCGCAATGGGAGTCCTCTGCGCGCGTGAAGTCGCGCATGAAGGAGTTCGGCGTCAAGGACGCGCATGCACTGCAGGGCTACTTCATCCAGCGCATGGGGAAGTTCCTCAGCAAGAACGGCCGCCGGCTGATCGGCTGGGATGAAATCCTCGAAGGCGGTATCGCGCCCGATGCCACCGTGATGTCGTGGCGCGGCATCGACGGCGCCATCGCGGCCGCCAAGGCCGGACACGACACGGTGTTGTCGCCGGCGCCCGATCTGTACCTGGATCACTGGCAGAGCGCCGGTGACCTGGCGCCGGGCCGCAGCAACACCTTGTCGCTGGAGATGGTCTACAACTTCCAGCCGGTGCCGGCATCCATTCCCGAGGAGCAGCGCAAGCATATTCTCGGTTTGCAGGGCAATCTCTGGGCCGAAATGATGCGCTCCGAAGACCGCGTCACCTACATGGCGTTCCCGCGCGCCGCGGCGCTCGCCGAGGTGGCCTGGTCGCCGGCGACCAGCATCAAATGGGCGGATTTCCAGCGCCGGCTCGAGCCGCACCTGAAGCGCTACGACAAGCTAGGCATTCGTTATGCACGCGAAGTGGCGCTCAAGCCGCTGCCGCGCCGCCGCCTGAGTCACGACCTCGAGCAATGCGGTGATGGCTACCTGCTGTCACTCGAAGACGACGCGCCCATCAACAGCGAACGCGCGGTGTTCATGGTCAACATTTCGAACCCGTGCTGGATCTGGCGCGGCGCCGATCTCACCAAGATCACTTCGTTGCGCGCCACGGTTGGCCAGATCCCGTTCAACTTCCAGATCGGCCGCGACGCCGACAATATCCCGCTGCCGAAACCCGCCACGAACGATGGTGAATTCGAAGTGCGGCTCGACAACTGCGAGGGTCCACCCCTGCAGACGGCGTCGCTGTCGCCGGCGCTGTCGAACAACGGACTCACGGTATTGCCCGCGATACCACTCGAAGGGAACACCGGCACGCACGACCTGTGTTTCAGGTTCACACGCAGCAAGATCGATCCCATCTGGGTCATCGGCAGCGTCGAGCTCGTCGGGAACTGACGCGTGACATTGGCCATTCGCGCGCCGTTCGCAGGCTTCAGCACGGCGCTCGCGGAAATTCCCGACGAGGTATTCGCGCGCGCCATGCTGGGTGAGGGCGCGGCCATCGATCCGACGGAGTCCGAACTGCGCGCGCCCTGCGATGGCGAGGTCATTTCGGTTGCCGCCGCGCGTCACGCGGTGGCGCTGCGCGCACCTGGCGGTGCCGAGGTGCTGGTGCACGTCGGTGTCGACACCGTGACACTCGGCGGCGAGGGCTTCACGCTGGTCGTGCGCAAGGGCGATCGCGTACGCGCAGGTGATCTGCTGCTCAGTTTCGATCTCGACCTGGTGGCACGCCGGGCCCGCAGCCTCATCACGCCGGTGATCGTCACCAATGCCGAGCGTTTTCGCGTGGTGCGCGCCCGACTCGATCGGCGGGTCGCGAGCGGCGACGTGCTGTTCGAACTCGAAGAAATCGGCATTGCGGCCACGGCCACCCGGCAGGGCACGGCTGCGCCAGTGGTGAGCGAGGCGCTGGTGGTTGAACACGCGCATGGCATTCATGCGCGTCCCGCGGGCCTGATCGCGCGCGTCGCGAAGACCCTGCCCTACGATCTCGAAGTGCGCGCGCGTGGACGCAGCGCCAATCCGAAAAGCGCCGTTGCCCTCATGGCGCTGGGTGTACGAGGCGGGGATGAACTCGTCATCGTCGGTTTCGATATGCAGGCCGCGGCGGGCATCGCCGAAATCGCGCGGGTGGTGCGCAATCTCGAGGCAGCGCCGGGCGCGCACGCCAGCGGCGTAACGCACGCGCCTGTTGTCGCGGATTCCGCGCCGGCCACATTGCAGCCCGGAAGCCTGCGCGGCGTCATCGCGAGTCGTGGCTTTGCCATCGGTGCGGCCGCGAGGTTCGAGATCGACGACATCGTGGTCAGCGAGTCTGGCGGCGGCATCGAAGCAGAGAACGCCGCTCTCGCCAGCGCGCTGGGCGCGGTACGCACGCGGCTCCTGGAGCGCGCGCGGACTGCGGGCGGTGCAGTGCGCGGCATCCTGGAAGCCCACCTCGAGTTGATCGAGGACCCGGAATTGCTCGGGGCGACGCGCTCCACGATTCGCGCCGGCAAGAGTGCGGGCTTCGCCTGGCGTTCCAGCATCGCCGGCTGCGTCGCGGGACTGCATGCCACCGGCGACGCGCGTCTCATCGAACGTGTCGCGGATTTCACCGACCTCGAACGACAGGTGCTGCGCGAACTCGCCGGTGGTCGCGACCAGCGGCCCGAGATCGCGGGCGGCAGCATCCTGGTGGCGCAGGATCTCACCCCGTCACAGCTCATCGATATCGACACCAGTCGCCTCGCGGGCATCGCGCTCGGCGGCGGAGGGCCGACCTCGCATGTAGCCATACTCGCCGCGACGCTCGGAATTCCCATGCTGGTGAGCGCAGGTGCGGGAATCCGCGACATCGAGGACGGCGCCGAACTCATCCTCGACGCGGACGCCGGCATTCTGCATTCCAGGCCCACGGCAGCGGAACTTGCCGCCGCGCGTGCGCGCCTCGAGCAGGGGCGTGCGCGGCAGGCGCGCGAGCTCGACGCCGCGCACACCCACTGTCACCTCGCCAGCGGCGAACGCATCGAAATCTTCGCCAACCTCGCCGGCACCAGTGCCGATACGCGACACGCCGTGGCTCAGGGCGCCGAGGGCTGCGGCCTGCTGCGCACCGAGTTCCTGTTCCTCGATCGCGTCACCGCGCCCGATGAGAGCGAACAGCTGCACAGTTACCAGCAGGTGGCCGACCTGCTCGCGGGGCG
>Ga0190270_10001666_pt1 | contig 10450 bp, 8 predicted proteins | sample Popmic320T_FD_133748 | JGI IMG/M metagenome (GOLD analysis project Ga0190270, IMG submission 133748) | Populus adjacent soil microbial communities from riparian zone of Weber River, Utah, USA - 320 T | ecosystem: Environmental > Terrestrial > Soil > Riparian zone | place: USA: Utah | collected... | reverse complement strand
GGTTGGTGTGCCGCCAAACATGTCCGTCAGAAGCAGCACACCCGCATCCTGGGAAACGCGCGTAATCGCGCGCTGCACTTCGTCGCGCGCTGCGTCTACGTCGTCGTGCCAGCCGATCGAGACTGCGGTAATGAATGAGATTGGGCCAACGATCATCTCTGCCGCCGACAACAATTCGCCCGCCAGATGGCCGTGCGTTACGATCACCCCGGCTATCCTGGGTGTAGTCTCTTTGTTCGGAGTTTGGGATGGGTTACTGCTCATCTAATGCTCCATAGTTGAAGTGCGGCGGTGCGCGATTAACGAAGAGTAAGAACGATCGAGAAACCACTCGAACTAAACGAAACATGTTTAGTGTCATTCCGTGTGATTCGCGGCTCGTCCTCTATAACAAGAAGACATTGCCATTCAACGGTGCCGGTTTGACTTCCTCACATCACGGTGGACCACGTGCGTATCAAACCCGGTGCTTTGAAGTTTTCGCCCCAGAGCATTGGCCACCATAACTGAACGGTGACGCCCGCCCGTACAGCCAATTCCTACCGTCACATACGACTTTCCCTCTCGTTTGTACAGAGGTAGAAGGTAGTCGAGGAGATCACTGAAACGTTTAAGAGTTTCCTCCACCTCAGGCTGCGATCTCAAGTATTTGACCACTCGCTTGTCGTGGCCGGAGAGGGGCTTTAGTTCCGGAATGAAGTGAGGATTCGGTAAGTGTCTGACGTCAAACAGCAATTCCAAATCGCCAGGGTTGCCAAATTTATGTCCGAAACTCAGCACCTGAACGCGCATTGGCCCACCCTTGCGATCGGGGCTGAACCGCTCCAAAAGGTGATTGCGCAGTGTATGAACAGTGTGATCTGAGGTGTCAATGATTTGATCGGCTTCGGCGCGAACGCGCCGCATAGCCTTACGCTCGGCTCGTATTGCCTGCAACAGACCCTGGCCCTGATCCGCCGGATGTGGGCGACGCGTTTCGCTGAAGCGGTGTTGTAAGACGCCGTCGGAAGCCTCGAGAAACAGAACGTAAACGGTTATCCCTGCATCGCGAAGGGCTGCCAGCTGCTTTCCAAAATCAGCAAGGAAAGAACCCTCTCTAATATCGATCACCAGCGCCGCCCGCTCGATGCCCTTTTCCGCGCCTCCGCCATTCACCAGCCGCGCAAATGTCGGCAACATCGTAATGGGGAGATTGTCGACGCAGAAGTAACCGAGATCTTCAAACGCATTTGTGGCTGCGGACATTCCGGAACCGCTCAATCCGGTGATGACTACGATCTCAGGCGTGCTCTCGTCTTTCGATTTCTTCTTCGACAATGTGCCCTTCAATAGATCTCAGCGCCCAAAGGCGCGACATGTAAATGCCTGGGGCAACGCCCCAGGTGGAACCACTTGAAATCTTCTTAGCGCTGAAGGCGCGAAATGATCTGGTAGGAAGCACAATTACAGTGTTATCGGCGATCGTTATGTCGCGCCCTCAGCGCTTTCAGCCTTCATGCGCTTCCACCTGGGGCGTTGGCCCCAGGCTAGTACATGTCGCGCCTTTGGCGCTGAGACCCGGTGTTATCGCACAGCCGCTATCGGTTCTGATACCGCTCCGCGGACTATGGCTGTGGACTTGCGGCCCGGGTAATGATATTCAACTCAATCTCAACCTGATCACCGAGAAAATTCGGATTGTTAGGATTGCTGAAATTAACCCCATAGTCGCGCCGGTTGACCGTCGTGCGGGCCGTGAGTCCGAGCTGAGTTTTGCCGGTTTTCGGATCTTTCGACACTCCGTTGATGGTAAACGGCAACGCGATTTCTTTTGCCACTCCACGCATTGTGAAGGTGCCGTGCGCCACTAGTTGTTTCCCCTTCTTTTCAATGCGACTGGAGGCGAACGTAATCTCGGGAAATTTTTCGACGTCGAAAAAATCCGCGTTCCGCAGGTGTGCGTCGCGCCGTTCGATTCCCGTGTCGACGCTGGTTGCTTTGATCGTGGCATTGACTGAAGACTTCGTCACATCACCGTCATCGTAAACAATCGCCACAGTAAAATCAGTGAACTTACCCCTCACATGGGACAGGCCACCCATGATAGGCATTGAAAAGCCAATGTTGGAATGTGCGGCATCAGTGTCATATTTGGTAACGGCGCCGCTTGCAAAACTCCCGGCAAACACAAAAGCCAACAGAACAATCGAAAACTTTTTCTTTAACATATCTTTCTCCGTTGAATAGAACAGACACTCCTGTCTGGCCAAGTAGGACAGACATTCCTGTCTGTCGGACTCTCACTGGAAACTTCGATCGGGGTTTAATTAGGCGCTGACCAAACAACCTTGTATCAACGTTCGCCAGATAGGAATGTCTGTCCTACCTGGGTTGATTAAGGCTCAATCAGGCCGAAGTTGCCGTCTTTTCTCTTGTAAAGCACGCCAATCCGTTCGGTATCAGCGTCCCGAAACACAACAAATTGATCGGCTTCGGAAGACAATCTAAGTGCTGCTTCCTCCGCGGTCATCGGCTTGATTGAATAACGACGTGCGGGAATGATTCGAGCGGGACGTGGAGTGGCTTCTAGTTGTCCGTCGGGGGTCGGGGCGACGGCACCCGTCCGACGGGCGCCCTGCTTTCGATCGATAATCTTTTTCTTCAGTTTTATTGACTGCTTTTCAACTTTTTCCATCGCCCGAGTCAACGCCATATACATGTCGGCGTTAACTTCCTTGGCGGTCAACGTATGGTCGCGCCAGTGGACCACCAATTCGCCAATGTGCCGGTTCTTCTCGACTGCAATAATGACGTGGGTTGAAGCTTCGGTGCCGTTAAAAATATGGTCCAGCTTCTTGAAATGATCCTGAACGTGCTTGCGGATGCCTGGAGAAACTTCTACGTGACGACCTGTATATTCAAACTTCATTAGGGAAAACCCTCCTCGCTCAATTCAAGATAATTGCCTTAAAGAAGGACCGGAAGTTTAAAGTTCAACCCTTTGGGTTGTCGGGTGGTACTGACCCGCATCGCGAGGCAAGCCAAAGCTTGAACTCTGAACGCACCAATTGCCTTAAACACTTACCCGAAGAACTGCGTAGGGGGCAAACTATTCCAAACACTCTACACGATGGCCCGACGCTCACGCGAGCCGGGGATGCTCATCTGGTCGCGATACTTTGCCACCGTCCGGCGGGATAACTTGATTCCATCCTTGGCCAGAATCTTGACAACCTGATCGTCTGTAATCGGGCTGTGCGAATCTTCTTCCTCAATCAGTTTCTTGATCTTTAGCTTAATGATCCGCGTCGAGATCTCCTCGCCGTCTTCATTCAACATTCCCTCGGTGAAAAACCGTCGCAGCTCAATCACCCCTTGCGGTGTGTGCGCATACTTACGATTAACCACGCGCGAGACAGTCGACAGGTGCATCCCGATGTCTTCGGCGATGTCCTTCAGCATCATCGGCTTGATGTATTGAACGCCGTGATCTAGAAAATCCTTTTGACGTGCAACAATCGACTCGACCACTTTGTAGATCGTCTGCCGCCTGTGCTCGATGTTTCGTAGGAGGTCAACTGCGGACCTCATTTTTTCACGAATAAAACTTTTGGTTTCGTTGCTGACGTCAGTCTTTCCAAGCATTGATTGGTATTGCTGACTGACGCGAAGACGCGGGCTCCCGTCGTCTGAAAAATAGATGACGTAATCCTCGTCGCCTTCGTCGAGCTTCTCGATATAAATTTCAGGCGAAATCAGGATCGGTTCTTCCGAGGAATAGCGCCGGCCCGGATAAGGATCGAGCGTGCGGATAAACTGAAGCTCCTGGAGCAATGTATCAACGTCGCTTCCGATCTGTTTTGCCAGGTGTGGCAGCTTGTGTTGCTGGAGGTCCGGCAAATGCTCGCTAATCAGTTTTGAGGCGAGTCGATCGCTTTCACCCTGCACCTCCAGCTGGACCAGCAGGCACTCCTTGACGTCACGCGCACCGCATCCAACCGGATCCAGACGCATCAGGACCTGTCGTGCTTCTTCGACCTTCTCCTCGGTCCAACCTCCCATCGCCGCCATCTCAACGTTTGTGGCGCTCAGCCGGCCATCAGCGTCCAGGTTTCCAATTACACCAACGGCCGCATCACACACTTCGTCATCGATCTGACTCATGTGAAGTTGCCACTCGAGATGGTCTGCAAGAGAGGGAGGCCGGGTGAGAAACTGTTCGAAGGTTGGCGCGTCTTCTTTGTATTCGATCTCCTGCGTCTTGTAGCCAGGGTCGAGATAATCCTGAAACTCGCGCCCGAAGTCGATCTCTTCAAAGGCGTCGCGCGGAGTGTCGTCACCGGCAATCTCGTCACCACCGCCCTCTTCACCACCGCCCTCTTCACCGAATTCTGAGGCGCCGAGATCTGAAGCATCTCCCTGCCCTTCCGTATAGTCGGGCGTTAATACGTCCACGTCACCCGAACCATTTGAAGAGGCGGTGCCGAGCTCAGGCTCATTTATTTCCAATTGAGGTTGATCAGGCGCGGCCCCGGGATCGGCACTTGTAAGATGGTCGAGAATCTTCTCGGCCAGCTCGCCAACTTCTTCCTGAGTGGCAACCTCTTCGAGCACGGGATTCTCGAGTAACTGCGCCTGAATGAGATCAGTCAACTCCAGAGTTGTCATTTGCAACATCTCGATCCGCTGCCGCAACTGCGGCGTTAGAACGAGTCGTTGAGAGAGGCTGGTAGTTAGTTTAAGAGACATTCCTTAAAGCAAAACGATTACTCTGTTTATTGTTTGAGCGACTAACGCACGGGGGGATTATACTCGATTAGAGCATATTTGTGCGCCTGAGGCTCACATTCGGAACTTGTCGCCGAGATATAGCCGCCTGACTTCCGGATCTTCCGTCAATTCGTGCGGACCACCAGCGCGGAAAATTCTGCCGTCGGCCATGATATAGGCCCTGTCGGTCACTCCCAGGGTTTCCCTGACATTGTGATCAGTAACCAAAATGCCGATGCCGCGTCGGCGCAAATACAAAATTACATTTTGAATATCGTCGACGGCTTTCGGATCGATGCCAGCGAAGGGTTCGTCGAGCAGAATGTATTGCGGTTCGGTTGCAAGCGCGCGAGCGATTTCCGTTCTTCGTCGTTCACCGCCGGAGAGCGCCTCGCCGCGGGTATTACGCACGTGGGCAATACCAAACTCCTCCAACAACTCTTCCAGGCGAGTCAGTCTTTCGCGCCTACGCAGGCCCATAGTTTCGAGCACCGCAAGAATATTTTGCGCGGCAGTCATCTTTCTAAAGATCGACGGCTCTTGCGGTAAATACCCGAGTCCCAGCCGCGCGCGCAGGTACATTGGCAACTTTGTAACGTCCCGGTCACCAAGGCTGACAACTCCGGACTCAGGGCGCTCGAGGCCAACGATCATATAGAACGTTGTCGTCTTGCCGGCGCCGTTTGCGCCAAGTAATCCAACCACCTCGCCGCGCTCTACATGAAGACTAACGTCGTCGACGACGCGGCGTTTACCATAGCTTTTTCGCAATTGCACTGCCGAGAGCGCCGAGGCAGACGGGCGAAGTTTCGTTGCAGACGCGTCTACCGCAACGACTTGTTTGTCGTTGCGCTCATCTGCGATCTCCACTCCTCCAGTATGAATGACCACGTGTTAATTATAAGGCTGCTGAAAGAACTATCCACGAATCACACAAACCGGCACGAAACAGGCCGCCACTTCGAGTCATTTCGTGTTTTTCGTGGATCGTTATTACTCTTAGCCCAAAAGGTCAGAAGCCTGTTAGGGCTTTTTCACTTTGTGCGTTGACCTTACCCTACCCGGCGACTGTGGTCCCCGCGCGTCATCCGCGGTCACTCTACCGTCGCGCATATTGACGGTCAAACGACCACTTTCCGTGCTTCCCTTCTCGACATCTTCCACTCGAGCGGGATTCCCCTTGATCACGGCGACCTCATCTACGGTCGTATATTGCAGCCAATCGCCAATGCCCTTTCTGTTCGGCTGCGTCAGGACCACTTTGCGCTCGGCAATCGTTTTTTCAACCTCGTTTGATTCGCGATGGAGGTAAACGTCAGCGACACCAGACGTCATTCGATCCGTTCCCTGCCGAATATCGACGTTGCCTTCGTAGTGGATCGTGCGATTGGGATCCGAGTAAGACATGAAATCTGCCGAAGCGAAAACAGGGACTGAGCCGCCCGCCGATTTGCGCCGCGCATTGTAGACTTCGCTTTGCACGCGCCCGCTCGCGTCCATCTTTTTGTCGTTTAAGTAGATCGTGAGCTTATCACCGCGAACAAAATTATCGTCCTGCCAGGCGCGGGCGTTACCGGTATAGATTGCCACGCCGTTGTCGTGATGAAACTCGCCCTTTTCGCTGACGATATAAACCGGACTTTTAACTTTTGAAAACGGCGTCGCGCCGTTGGTCTGTTCCTGACTGTAATAAGTCGTCGCTGTTTTTCCGCGACCATACGAAACGTGGGCTGTCAGATCGGAATCCAGCTCAACCGCTTTCGTTCGTGCGCGCGAATCCCAGACTGTGGGTTCGCCTCCCCGCAAATGAACCATGTTATCCGCGGCCACAAATGCGATATTTGCCGCCACGCCGTTGCGATCGTTCTCATTGAATTTGGCGTCGCCTTGCGCATCGAAGCGCTCGATATCCTGTGTTTCCTTTACAAACAGTGCGGTCATTTTCTGGGACGTAATCACGCGCGTTCCACGATTTGCAACCTTCTGAACAGGGTCGATTACTGCTTTGGCGCCAGTGCCGGCGGTGAAGGTGCGCGCCAGGTTACCAGCTTCGAAGAACTCGCAATCGATGCGCGGCGCTGTCAGCGTCTTCTTATCAGCGCTGGCATTCTTTAATGACGGGTCGACTATCAACTCGGCATTGCCCACTGCTTCAGCTTTGTCCAGGTCGCGGCCCGTTATGCGCCAACTGAGTTTCACAGCGTCAGCTGTCAGCCGTTTACTTGCGGCACGTGGATCGTTAGCCTTCGACTTCGGAGCCGAAAGATCGATAACCGAACGTCCTTCGGTGCGCATCTCTTTAAGAAGACTGCGATCGTTTTGGGCTTGAAACAAAACCTCGATCAAGGTCGCGCCCGACAGTTGCATTTCCGATTCAGCATCAAGCGTTTTGCCTCCCGCATTCCTCATTGCGACGGCACGCTCCAATCGCTGATCGTTATCGAGAGCGAAGTCCATATCAGTGGCGTGGACTTCCGCCGAGCGCCCCACTTCCATCGACCGCAAATAAGCGTTGCCGCGAACCTCGAGCTTTTGCAGACGTCGCTTATCGTTCAAAGTGGCGTAAAGGTTTTCGCCGCTCATCACGTCGCGATCCTGCTCGGCAGTAACTCCGCCAGAGAAGGAAAGCTTCATTGACTCCTGCTCAAAAAGCGCCCGAGCAGATTTGATGGTGACCGGTCGCGATCGGCCTGCTGAGGCCTTCGGATCCTTCAGCGCGTCCGGAGCAACCGTTATCTCGACATCCTTCTTCAACTCGAGTTTTTTGCTTTTCGATTCGACGATGGCGCCGTTTGAGCGGCCTGAAACGTTTTCACGACTGAACGTAATCCCCGCATCCGTATGCGCGACTTCACTGTTGCGGTCGTATGCAATCGACTCGGTGGTTACTTTCAAAGCATCTTTAGTTTCGAGATTCACGTTGCCTACAAACGTGATCACCGAGTTGTCCTTATCCGAGATTGCTTTGTTGGCAGTGATTTGATCCGGCTTATCGCCCACGGCCGGATATACAGCCAAACTCACTTGTTCAAGTTCATGGTGCCCATCAGAAAACGCGACGTCGCGTGTGGCCTTCAAAAGGAGGTGCAATCGATCGCCCTTCATCACGCGTTGTTCGTAACCCTCGGTGATGCCGGTGATTTCTTTCGAAAGCTCCGCGCCTTCTGATCTAAGTCGAAATGGTTTGTTGTTGCGGAGCTTGTAGTAAGAAATCGCCACGAAGACGATAGCGGCCACCAGAATGAACAACGCGCCCGCACGAGCCACGAGTGGCGCGCGAGTGCGCAAACCGATAGCGATGGCCCGTTTTCTGGTGATTTCCTGCATTGGCTAGTTAGTTGTCAGTAGTCCATCGCCAGTTGTTTGCCGCTGCTCGCACGTGCTGAACCACCAATTGTAAAAACGTCTCGCCTGACCAATTGCTGGTTTCAATTGTGTAAGCCATGTCAAAGCCTTGTTTCAAAGCATTCGTCTCTTCGGCGCCATTCCACCAAATTGTCTCCAGCGGCCTGCGTTTTGGTCCAGCGACACACATCTTCAGGTGACGTGTTCCAATTAAACGCGGTTCAGTAAGGATGCACAAGTTGCGAGCCAGGAATGTTGGACGCTGATTGCCGGCGCCAAAGGGTTCCAATGATTGCAGCTCTCGGATCAGTTCGAAGCTGATCTCTTCAGTCGGCAATTCTGCGTCAATGAAAACACACGGTTGCAGATCGTCCGCTGTCAGGCACGACGCAGCATGCTCGTTTAAGCGGCGTCGAAGTTCGGGAATTCGGTCGGGTTTAATCGTGAGTCCGGCTGCGTGAGAGTGGCCGCCGAATTTGTCGAACAGGTCGGCGCACGACGTTAATCCGTTTAGCAAGTGATACGGCTCGATACTGCGCCCCGAACCATGGGCCACGTCACCATCTATCGACAACACCACGCAAGGACGGTTGATGCGTTCCGAGATTTTCGAGGCGGCGATTCCAATCACGCCGCGGTGCCAACCTTCGCCGGCAATCACCGCGACAAACGCGGAATCGTCGCCCGAGCCCTCTAGTTCACTAATCGCCAATTCGACTATCTGTTGCTGGACTTGCTTGCGTTCGTGATTGCGATCGTCGAGGTGCCTGGCAAGTCGTGTCGCCTCATTCTTATCGGTTGTACCAAACAGTTCGACCACGGCGCGGGCTGCATCCATTCGCCCTGCGGCATTGATTCTCGGGCCAAGACGAAAGCCGATGTCATATGCAGTCATCCCTTCGCCGCAGCCGGCAACCTCCATCAATGCGCGTAACCCTGGATTCGTAGCCTTTGGTAGGTCCTTCAAACCAAGCGCCACGATGGTGCGGTTCTCGCCCGTAAGTTTCGCCACATCGGCGACTGTGCCAATTGCCACCACCTTCAGGAAGGCGCCGATTTGCGATTCCTTTCCCCGCCTGCGAAACAACGCTTCCACGAGTTTGAACGCGACGCCGACGCCCGCCAGATTCTTGTCCGGGTAATTGCAACCTCGTTGGTTCGGATTCAAAACGGCGAAAGCGGGCGGCACACCCTCGCCTTCATCCGGCAGGTGATGATCAGTGATGATTACGTCGAGCCCGTTGTCTCTGGCCCAGTAAAGTGGTTCGTGCGCACGAATGCCACAGTCTACGCTGATGGCCAGTTTGTAGCCTTCTGCAACTGCCTTTTCCAAAGCAGCCTTTTGGATACCGTAGCCTTCGGTGAAACGGTGCGGAACATGAAATCCCGTGCGGGCGCCCAGAAGATTCAGAGCTCGGAGCAACAGCGCTGTCCCGGTCGTGCCATCCACATCGTAGTCGCCATAGACAAGGATCGGTTCGCCGTTCTCGATTGCACGCAGCAATCGATCGACTGCCTCACCCACACCTAGCATTAAATATGGGTCGTGAAGTTGATCGTAGGAAGGTTGAAGAAAACTCTTCGCCGAAATTTCATCCTCGCAGCCGCGCGAAATGAGAAGTGCTGCGACAGTGTGCGAAACGCCTAAAACGCGGGCAAGCGAGGCAACACGCTCAGTGTCATGCTCTCGCACAATCCAACGTTTGGCATTCATGTGAGGTACGTCAATGGGTTCAAATTATTTCGCCAAAACTATTCTGCAAACCAGCCATCGGCTTCGAGTAGCTTAACACCAATCCGCCTACGGCCATCAATCTTATCGATCCACGCTCCGTTGACTTCCGCTTCAAGCTCTCGCCCGAAAGGTGGAATCAATTTGACGATGGCTCCGATGTCTACCTCGGGATCCAGGATGATTGTGGCGCCGCCGCGGCTGATCTTGATTGCGTGTGCCTGAACGTTGAAGGAACTACCGGCCGATGTTGTCCCTACAACCTCGAGCGCAAACTCGACGGGAACTCGGGGACTGCGCGGCCTCTGGGAAGGCATAGTCGCGCCTTGGGAGTCTTTATCGTGCATTAACTTACCACCTTTTCAGCTGATTAAGATTGACCTCGAAATTCGGGTCGGGGGAGGATTAGGGCCAAAGTAGTTTACCTGAACTGGAGAACTTTTAGTAAGCGTTTTGATTCTCTGTGTCTCTGTGGTCGCTCTTACTGTGGAATGGTTCACCACAGAGACACAGAGTACAGGGAGGATTCATAGCGCGGCTAGGCCGCAAATAGGTCAGACCTTGGCTCCGGAGGAGCCGAATGTTTATAGATTCAACTAGGAATCCAAGACCTGCGCTCCAGCG
>Ga0190270_10001665_pt1 | contig 10454 bp, 5 predicted proteins | sample Popmic320T_FD_133748 | JGI IMG/M metagenome (GOLD analysis project Ga0190270, IMG submission 133748) | Populus adjacent soil microbial communities from riparian zone of Weber River, Utah, USA - 320 T | ecosystem: Environmental > Terrestrial > Soil > Riparian zone | place: USA: Utah | collected... | reverse complement strand
TACACCTGCACGCTGATGGAAAGATCGGAGGTGTTGGAGGTTTCGATCTCGAAGCTGCGCCAGCAGCCCGAATTGCGCGAGACGCTCCTTCTGGCTTTTTCGGGCATGGCGGTTCCGACCGAGTCCAAGGCCTGGCTGCAGAGCCGCGAGCCGGCGCCGGTCGCCAAGGCTCAGGAAGAGTTGATCGAGACCGGGCTTGTGGACGCCACGAACCTATTGGTCATGGACATGGATTTGTGCGTGCGCTGCGGCAATTGCTCGATGGCCTGCCACCAGATTCATGGGCAATCGCGGCTGGTGCGGCGCGGCATTCACCTAAACCGTCCGGTTACGCTCAAGAAGAACTCGAGTTATCAAAGTCTGCTCGCGCCGGCGGTGTGTCTGCACTGCAAGGACCCCGAATGTCTTACCGGCTGCCCGACGGGCGCGATCGCCCGCTTCTCCGACGGCCAGGTGGACATAGATTATAAAACCTGCATCGGGTGCGCCGATTGCGCCACGCAATGTCCCTACGAGGCGATCTCGATGATCCCGCGTAAGGCGAGAGAGGGGGACAAGGGGAAGGGAAGTAATGGAAAATTGAAGAGATTGTTGCGGCTCGCGGCGGAGCCTTTGCCGCCGGCGGTCGAACAGACCGATGATTTGCTGGCGGTGAAGTGCAATCTTTGCGCCGGAACGCCCCTCAATCCGAAAGGCGCCAAGCGCCAGGCCTACAGTTGCGAGGAGAGTTGTCCTACGGGCGCTCTGCTGCGCGTCGACCCGAGCTCCTACTTCGCCGAAATCAAAAACATCGAGGGCCTGATCTTCAAAGGCCCGACGCAGGCCATCGCGCGCCACACCTCGCACAAGGACGCCGGCAAACGCTTTATGCACGCCCTCGGGATCATTATCACGCTGGTCTCGACCGCTCTGACGGTTCTGGGGCTGATAGATTACGGGCTGGAGACGCCGCTCCTCGGCTCCTGGTTCGACATGCGCTGGCTGACAGGCATCGTCGGGTTCGTCGGCATCGTAGGCGTGATGGCCTATCCAGTCCGCAAACAGATATACAAACGCCGCGCGGGGCCGCTGCGCTACTGGCTGCTCAGCCACAGCTACCTGGGGGTGATCGGGGGGACCGTGCTCCTGCTGCACGGCGGCGTGCAATCAGGCGGGGCGCTGACCACAGCGCTGATGATCTCGTTCGACCTGGTGATCCTGACCGGACTCTTCGGCATTCTGGTTTATTACGTCGCGCCGCGGATGTTGACGCGGATCGAGGGCCAGCCGCTGCTGCTCGATGACCTGCTGTCGCGCCGCGAAGAGTTGAGGGAAGAACTTGGCGCGACGATGGCCGCCGCCTCGCCCGAGGCGCGGAAACTCCTCAAGAAGCGCGTGCTCAAACGCTGCCTCTCGCTGAGGTTTTTGCTCCGCCAGTACCTCCGGCGCGAATCGCTGGACCAGTTGATCAGCGCGGTCGGCAGCGCCTTGAAGCCAGCGGCCAAGAGCCTCTCCGCGTACGAACAGGGGAATTTCTTCAGCGCGATCGAAAAAGCCGTGACCATGCGGCGAGTGGACGCGCTGATCTACCTGCACCAGTCGTTGAAATTGTGGCTTGCCCCGCACGTCATCCTGACGTCGCTGATGCTGGCGTTGATGATCGTTCACATCATTCAGGTGATTTACTTCTTGGCTAGATAAGCGCGTGTGCAAAATAAAAGGAGCGTAGACAGGATGAACAGGATTTTCCAGGATGTTCAGAATGGTATGCCATCAACTATTCTTTGACCAATCCTGAAAAATCCTGTTCATCCTGTCTACGCCTGATTGTTTTTGCCGTTGAATCGAATATGAGCAAATTTATCGTTATTCGCAAAGACGTCACTCTTGATCCTGTAGTGATCGAAAGTGAAGGATTGACGCTCGGCCGCCTTATCGGCAACGACCTCGCGCTCAACCACCCCACGGTTTCGCGCACGCACGCGGGCATCAAGGAGATTGAAGGAGATTACTGGATTTTCAATCTCTCGGAGGCCAACGGGACGCTGCTCAACGGCGAGCAGATCGAAAAGACCCCGCTGGCCGACGGCGATCTGATTCAGATCGGCCCGTTCTTTCTCTACCCGAAATACGATGACAAGGACCTGCGGCTGGAAGTCGAGATGACGGTCAACCCGCTGCCGGTCGAGGCTTCGAGTTCGAGCCAGATAATCTTGCCGGCGGAGCAGCGCAAAACGGTCCTGCTCGACCCGCGCAGCATGGGGCGCTTGAACGTTCAAGCCCAGCTCCAGCGCGATAAGGTGACGCCGAAAGGGACGCGGCGGTTGACGGGGACGGGGATACTCACCGGGCGTCTGACCCCATTGGACGAACAGGCGTTGAAGATCTTCTGGGACAAGCGCAAGCGCGAGGCGGGTAAACTCGCCTCCGACTCGCCGCTCAAGCCGAAGGCCAAGCGGCGTCTGGGCAAGGCGCAGTTCAACTGGTATCCGACGCGCGACCTGCAATTCTCCTGGCCGACCGCCCTATTCTCGTGGGGCGCGATCGTGGTGACCCTGCTCGCGGTCGGCGCGACGTTCATTTTCAAGGACGCCTATTCGCCCGGCCCGCTTTCGACGTCGCATTTCCGTGGTGACCTCTCGATCAACCCGAATATCGCGAAAATCGCGAACAACTCCACCTGCACGACCTGCCATGCGGCTCAGGCCCCGATGAATCAGAACTGCGCGAGCTGCCACACGACGTCGGCGTTTACTTCCAACGTGTCTGACATCCACATGAAGGTTGGGCTGACTTGCGTGAGCTGTCACAGCGAACACAACGGGCGCGAATTCAAGCCCCGGCTGGTCGCGAACGTGGCCTGCACCGGCTGCCATACGGACGGCAGCGAATTTAAGTCGCCGATTACGGGGAAGCCGCTCAAAACCCCGCACGGCGGCGTGACCGGTTATCCCGTAACTGACGGGAGCTGGAAGTGGAGTGGCGTCACGCTGGCGGAATGGCAGCGAAGGGAACTGCCCGGCACTCCCGCACAGTACAATACGAAAGAGCAGTTTCATCTGATTCACACCGCGGGCCGTCAGAAGGGGCGCGCCAATTGCACCGATTGTCATCAGGCCGGGTTTGAAGGCGCCGCCGTCACCCAGGGTGTGCGCGAGTCCTGCGTCGCCTGTCACGGCGCGACCGATGCCGCCGCCGCCGCCCAGTCGGCCAGCGCGCGCGCGGGCTTTGCGGAAAGGGCGATAAACGGGACGGCCTCCACGCGGGCGAATGACCCACAATGCGTATCCTGCCACTCGCAGCACGGCGAGGAGAAGGAACTGCGCGCGAGTCTGCGCAGGATGGAGAGATGATCGAAATGCGCAAATGGAATATGGATCTTCCTGCCGCTCCGCGGCAGGGGATCGAAACAAAAGAATAGTTTTTGTTGGCCGAATAAAGATGAAGCGATCACAACTAACCTTAACAGCGATTCTATTTGCCCTTCTTCTTATCGCCGGATATGCCGGCAAAATACTAATCAGTCGGCCCGTGGCGCTGCCCTCGGGCTGGGCCAGCCTTCTTCTCACTGGCTTCGCCGGCAAGTTGCAGCTCAATTACGGCGCGTCGCCGCCCGCGGGCTGGATCGGCCTTCTCCTTTTCGTCCTCTTCGTCGGGTTCTCGCTGGTCATCGCCGACACGCGGCGGGGCCGCCGGCGCGTGATCGTGGAGATGCAGGAGGCCGCTGCGCCCCCCGAGAAGAAAGCCGAAGCGCGCAGGGTGACTCAGCCCATACTCGACCCCCAGGGCTTGCCTTATCCGCACCCGATCATAAACGTCGCCACCTGCATCGGCTGCCACGCCTGCGTCGACGCCTGCCCGCACGACGTGTTGGCGATACTCAACGGGAAGGCCGCGCTGGTGGCAGTCGAACAGTGCATGGAAGACACGAGCTGTCAGGTTGAATGCCCGACGGTCCCGAAAGCCTGCCTCGTCGTCAATTCGACCAAGAAGATTCCCGAGCGCAAAGTGCCCAAACGTGACGGGCGTTTTGTGACCAGTGTGCCGGGCATTTACCTGATCGGGGACGTTTCGGGCGTGCCGCTGATCAAGAACGCCATTAACGAGGGCGGAGCGGTGATCGATTTCGTCGTCGAAGACATCAAGCAAATGGGCAGGAACGGCAACGCCGATTACGACGTGGCGATCGTCGGCATCGGCCCCGCCGGGTTGTCGGCGGCGGCGCTCGCCGCCCAGCGCGGGTTGAAATACGTCGCCATCGAGCAGGATGAGGTCGCCGCGACGATCCAGCAGACCTACCAGGCGGGCAAGTACATCTACTACAACCCCGTCGATCAGGCCGTCAAAGGCGGGATCAAGCTTGACGGCGCGGGCGCGATCAAGGAGCAGATGCTCGGCTCCTGGATGGAGACGGTCAAGTCGAATGGCGTGGTCATCAATGAATTCGAAGGCTGCAAGGACGTGAAACGGGACGGCGACGTCTTCGTCGTCATCACCGATCAGGATAAGACGAAACAGCGCATGGAATACCGCACGCGCCGCGTCGTCCTGGCCATCGGCAACCGTGGCACGCCGATGAAATTGAACGTCCCGGGCGAGGATTTAAAGATGATCGTCACCCCCACCGGCATGGTCTTGCCGCAATTCTGCAACAAGTGCGGCGAGAAGCGCACGGGCGATTACAAATTCTGCCAGCGGTGCGGCTTCAAATACGTCCCGAAGCCCGCCAAGCCTTACGAAGACGAGCGCGTCAAATACAAGCTCTCCGACCCGAACAAATTCTCGGGCAAACACGTCGTCATAGTCGGCGCGGGGAACTCGGCCGTCGAGGCCGCCATAGATCTGGCCGCGTACCGCTCGGAGGAGGGGACCGAACTGATCGGCTGGCGCGACAACGCCGTCTCGATCGTCATCCGTAGTAATTTCAAGAGCGACCTGAAGCTCGGCAACAAGATGATGATCTACGACTGCATGGACGCGGGACGCGTCAAAGCCTTCTTCGGCCAGACCATCAAAGAGGTCACCTCCGATGAAGTCGCCCTGATGAGCGCCCGCGAACGCGATCCGAAGACGGCCAAAGAGAGTGCGCGGATCAAGAACGATTACGTCTTCGCGCTGATCGGCGGCGAGAAGCCTACGAAATTCCTGGAAAACATAGGCATCAAAATCGGTTGATTACTCGCCGCCAAGTTTATCTATAATGGCGGGCAGAAAAATACATGGCGGAATAATATGGAGACGCCATTTTTCCGCCATGTGTTTTAAGTCCGCCATTTTTAGTCAAGCGCTTGCCAATCAGCGATGAACACATTGGTGTCGCCCTGTTTCGCCGCGTTGCGGTTGGAGCAGAAGACGATCTTCTTTCCGTCAGGCGAGAACATCGGGAAGCCGTCGAAGGTGTCGTTGAATGTGACGCGCTCAAGCCCCGAGCCGTCGACATTGATCACGTAAAGGTCGAAATTTCGCCCTCGCTCGTCATCGAGGTTCGACGAGAAGATGATCCGCTTGCCATCTGGGAAGAAGTAAGGGGCGAAATTGGCCTTGCCGTTATTGGTCAGGCGGCGTTTGTTCGACCCGTCGGCGTTCATCACCCAGATGTCTAGCTTCGTCGGGCGAATCATGTTGTCTTTCAGTAACGCCAGATAATCGGACTTCTCTTTTTCGGTCTCGGGATGGTGAGCGCGGAAGACGATCTGTTTGCCGTCGTAGCTCCAGAAAGGGCCGCCGTCGTAGCCGAGTTCGTTGGTCAGCCGCTTCACATTCTTGCCGTTCTTGTCCATCGTATAGATGTCCAGGTCGCCGTCGCGCAGGCTGGTGAAGACGATCGTCCCGTCTTTACGGATCGTGGCCTCGGCGTCGTAGCGGTCGGTCGTCGTAAGGGGCTGGACGTTCGATCCGTCGAGGCCGGCGATTAGGATGTCGAAGCCGGGGAATAGCGCCCAGACGTAGCCGCGCGAGTAATCGGGTTTGGGCGGGCAATCGGGCGAAGCCTTGAACGTCGAAGCGTAGACGATGTGTTTATTGTCTGGGGTGAAGTAGGCGCAGGTGGTCTTCCCCTGCCCGTTCGACAGCATCTTCATGTCCGACCCGTCGATGTTCATTGAGAATATCTGGTCGCAGCCGTCGCTCTTGGTCGTGCGCTGGAAGATCAACTTTTTGCCGTCGGACGAGAAATAGGCTTCGGCGTTCTCGCCTTCATTGGTCAATTGTTTGACGTTGGCCAGATGGCGCTCGCGCGGATCGGCGAGGACGGAGTCGATCTCGAATTTGCCGAATTTCCTGTAATTCTTCGATGGGAGCGAATCTGTTTGTTTAAAAATGAAGGACGATCCTGAAACGAAAGCGCACAGGATCGATAGCAGGATGATTGAGATTCGCATGATTCTTTATCTAAGCGCTTGTGTTTCAGAACAGCCGGCATTGGCGCATTCAGTTTAACTACAACCGTCGGGTAAGAGCGTTCAGAGTACCGACTTTAGTCGGCGGCGTTCGGATTCCAAGCACTGCCCACTAAAGTCGGTACTCTGAACGCTCTCTCCTGATGGTTGCAATTTCATTGGATGCGCCAACGTCGGTTATTCCGATTTACCTCTGCCCGCCTTTTGTCCGCTTCTCTTCTTTGAGGAGCGCCTTGCGGCTAAGGCGAATCTTGTTGCCTTCGACGTTGATGCATTTAACCAGGATCTGCTGACCCTCTTTCAGCTCGTCGCGGACGTCGCGGACGCGATAATCAGCGATCTCCGAAACGTGGAGCAGCCCCTCGGTGCCGGGGAAGACCTCGATGAAGGCGCCGAAATCGACGATGCGCGTGACGGTGCCGAGGTAAGACTGGCCCACCTCGACTTCGGCCGTCAGGTCGCGGATGATCTGCATCGCGGCCTCGGCGGCCTCGCCGTTCGGCGTGGCGATGGCGATCCGGCCGTCGTCAGAAATGTCGATCTTCGCGCCGGTCTTCTCCTGGATGCCGCGAATGACCTTGCCGCCTGGGCCGATGACGTCGCGAATCTTGTCCGGGTTGATCTGCATAGTGACGATGCGCGGAGCGTATTTGCTGATCTCCTGGCGCGGCTCGGTGATGACTTCGTTCATCTTGTCGAGGATGAATATCCGCCCCTTCCTGGCCTGCTCCAGAGCCTCGGCCAGAACCTGGGCGTTCAGTCCTGTGACCTTGATGTCCATCTGGAGCGCCGTGATTCCGGCGCGCGTCCCGGCGACTTTGAAATCCATGTCGCCGTAATGGTCCTCGGCGCCGGCGATGTCGGTCAGGATGGCGTATTTCTTGTCTTCCATCACCAGGCCCATCGCCACGCCCGCGACCGGCGCCTTGATAGGCACGCCGGCGTCCATCAGCGCGAGCGCGCCGCCGCAGACCGTGGCCATCGAGGACGACCCGTTCGATTCCGTGATGTCTGAGACGATGCGGACGGTGTATGGAAAGACCTCTTCTACGGGCATCACCGCGTCGAGCGCGCGCTGCGCCAGGGCGCCGTGGCCGATCTCGCGCCTTCCGGGAGAGCCCATGCGCCCGGTCTCGCCGACCGAAAACGGCGGGAAGTTATAGTTGAGCATGAAGCGACGTTTGGTCTCACCCAGTTCCAGACTGTCGATGTATTGCACGTCCTGCGAAGTGCCGAGCGTCACCGTGACCAGCGCCTGGGTCTCGCCGCGCGTAAAAAGCGCCGAGCCGTGAGTGCGCGGGAGCCAGCCGGCTTCGGTCGAAATCGGGCGGATCTCGGAGAACCTGCGGCCGTCGGGACGGCGGCGGTTGTTCAGAATGTCGTCGCGGAAGATGCCCTCTTTCAGATTGTCGAACAGCTCGCCGGCTTCGTCGCGCAACGCGGGCTGGTCTTCGGGATAACTTTCGACGACGCGTTTCTTCAATTCGTCGATCGCGGTGTAGCTCTCGATCTTGCCCTTGTTCTGGACGTTCAGAGCCTCGCGCAGGTCGTTGGAGTATTTCTCGGCGATCTCCTTCAGCATGACCTCGATAACCGGCTTCGGAGTGAATTCGCGCTTCTTGATTCCCAGCGCCTCGGACATCGAGCGCTGCAACTGGCAGAGCTTCCTGATCTCGCCGTGGGCGAACAACAAAGCCTCGATCATCACCTCTTCGCTGACCTCTTTGGCGCCGGCCTCGACCATCACGACGGCCTCTTCGCTGCCCGCGACGATCAGGTTGAGTGTCGAATTGCGCTGCTGCTCATACGTCGGGTTGACCACGTATTTGCCTTCGACCAGGCCGACGCGCACGCCGGCGATCGGATTGTAGAACGGGATGTCCGAAAGATAGAGGGCCGCCGACGCGCCGGTGATCGCAAGCACGTCGGGATCGTGTTCGTCGTCGGCCGAAATGACCATCGAGATGATCTGCGTCTCGTGCTGATAACCGGTGGGGAAGAGCGGACGGATCGGACGATCGGTCAGGCGCGAGGTCAAAATCTCTCTCTCGGTCGGGCGCCCTTCGCGTTTGAAATAGCCGCCGGGGATGCGCCCGGCGGCGTAGCCGTATTCACGATAATCAACTGTGAGCGGGAAGAAACTCGCGCCCTCCTTCGCCTTTCGCGCGGAGACGGCCGTGACCAGCACCACAGTCTCTCCCTGGCTGACCAGCACCGCTCCGTCAGCCTGCTTCGCAATGCGGCCCGTCTCCATCGTGAGTTCACGGCCGCCTAAATTTATTCCTTGTTTCAAAAACATTGTTTATCTCCTCATATACTATATTGGATCGGGCAGCCAGGAGTGATGATGGCGCTGAGGGCATCCGAAACCGGTTCACTCAAAGTTCGCTCGGAGGTTGAACCGGCTCGAATGTGTAATCGTTTTCCCGGCGCCTTCTGAGGGGCTGGACAACTCAACCGGGTGTTGCTGGGGGCCCGGATTAGTTGGGCGGGAATTACGTTGCCGTCACGTGCGGCTGCAAAACGAAAACGGCGTCCACCGCTCGGACGCCGCCAACACATCCAACTACTTTCTCAAGCCAAGACGAATGATCAGATCGTGATAACGATTGATGTCGCGACGCTTCAAATAATCGAGAAGGCTGCGGCGCTGGCTGACCAGCTTCAACAGCCCGCGGCGCGAATGATTGTCCTTCGTGTGAGTCTTGAAATGATCCTGCAACTCATTAATGCGTTTGGTCAGCAACGCAACCTGAACTTCCGGCGAACCAGTGTCGCCGTCTTTAGTCTTGTACTGCGAAATCAATTCCAGTTTAGCCTCTTTTGCTAAAGCCATTACTCTTTTTCTGCCTCCAGATTCCTAAGTGACGATTCTTAATGTCGAGTTAGGGGTAAAAAGTATCAGAGCGACCGTTAAACTTCAAGGCGCAACAATTGATTCTCCAATCTGAAATTATATCCTCCGGACGCCTTCTCTTCGACGAAGATTACGTCTGAGTATGTTCATCAAGGAGAACTGCAATTAGCATATAAAAATTTGTGTCCTTTCTGACAATCGAAACGTCTTTAAGCTGAGCATTCCCCCATAAACCATCTCACCACAGATCTGCTGAGTGAGCGCGCATGATCTTTCACAGGACTCGTTCATGTCGTAATGATCGGCGCTCTGAAACATTGAAAACACGCCACCACGTGTGCGACGAACAAATTCGTCACGCGCGGGTACATATTTGAAGGAGGTAACCATCACGTTATGACTCTGAGCGTAAATTTTTTGTATATTTTCAACTGGATCGATATTCACAACCTGGCTTTTCTCTATACCGACCCCGGCTCGGGGGCTCTGGTTTGGCAGTTGTTGGTCGCGTCGTTCGTCGGCGGCCTATTTTACATACGCTCATTCATCCGAAGAATCGCAGCAAAGAGGTCCGGCAGGAGAAGCGGGCAACAGAGTGATCGACAAGGCGCCGTTGATCATGCTGGTTCAACCACCCCGAACCAAAACAGCGCTCAGTAGGCTCGGAGGGCGCAAATGACAATCTCCTTTCGGGACCCTGACGGTCGTCTGCTGGTAATCGATGACCGGGTCTTACGCATGGTCAACAAGACCGGCGCCGCGAACCTCAATGCTTTCCTCGCCTCCGCCGTCGCGAAACAGTTTGTAGCGGCGGGCCAATTGGCGCGCACGGATCATCCGGGCGCGGATAGCGTTAAACTACTTTCCGCGTATCTTCAACGCGAGAGCGGGAAGTATGAAGCCCCCGAGGCGGTTTTTGAGCATGAGCGCATCGCTTTCCCGAGCTACCCCTACGAGTGGGCGCCGGAGATGTTATACGGGGCCGGTCGCTTGACGCTCGATCTCGCTGAAAGCGCCTTGACCGAAGGTTTCGGGCTGAAGGACGCCACTCCTTACAACGTATTGTTTCGCGGCCCGGAGCCGGTTTTCGTCGACCTGCTCTCTTTTGAGAAGCGTGATCCGCGCGACCCCGTTTGGAAGCCCTACGCCCAATTCGCGCGCGCCTTCCTGCTGCCGCTGTTGGCGAATAAATACTTCGGGCTGGAATTAAAGCAACTGTT
>Ga0190270_10001664_pt1 | contig 10454 bp, 7 predicted proteins | sample Popmic320T_FD_133748 | JGI IMG/M metagenome (GOLD analysis project Ga0190270, IMG submission 133748) | Populus adjacent soil microbial communities from riparian zone of Weber River, Utah, USA - 320 T | ecosystem: Environmental > Terrestrial > Soil > Riparian zone | place: USA: Utah | collected... | reverse complement strand
GGTCGACTACTACCGGATCGGGGTGCGCCAGTTCGAGCAGGAGATCCTGCCGGCGGGGATGGGTCTGGGCCGGACCAAGGTGTGGAGTTATGGCTCGGTCGACCACCCGGAGACGTTCAACTATCCGGCCTTCACGATTGAGGCGGCGTGGCGGACGCCCGTGCGCGTCGAGTGGATCAACGAGCTCGTGAGGCCGGACGGGAGCTTTCGGCCGCACCTGCTTCCGGTCGACCAGACGCTCCACTGGGCGAACCCGCCGGGTGGCATCCATGGCCGCGATGGGCATGGCACCGACCACGACCGGTACCGCGGCCCGGTGCCGATCGTCACCCACCTCCACGGCGGCCACAGCGATCAGCAGAGCGACGGCTATCCGGAGGCGTGGTACCTGCCGAAGGCGCGCCATATTCCGCAGCGCTACGCCAAGGTGGGTTCGAAGTACCAGGAGTTCCGGGCGCTCGCCCAGGCCGAGCTCGGCCAGGCTTGGACTCCCGGGAGCGCCGTGTTCCAGTACGACAACGACCACGGCGCGACGACGATGTGGTACCACGACCACACGCTCGGGATGACGCGCCTCAACGTCTACGCGGGGCCGGCCGGCTTCTACCTGCTGCGCGGCGGGCCCCAGGGCGCGGTCGGCGGGACGCTGCCCGGCCCGGCGCCGGCACTCGGCGACCCGCCGGGGCGGGAGTACTTCGAGATCCCGATCGCGATCCAGGACCGCTCCTTCACCGAAGAGGGAGAGCTCTTCTACCCGGACAACCGCGCTTTCTTCGAGGGGCTCGATCCGTCGCAGCTGCAGATCCCGTTCTGGGGCGACCCCGCCTGCGGCGGTCCGAGCGACGTCCCGCCGATCTGGAATCCGGAGTTCTTCGGCAACGCGATCGTGGTGAACGGGCGAACCTGGCCCAAGCGAGAGGTGCAGCGGCGGCGCTACCGCTTCCGCCTCCTGAACGGCTGCAACTCGCGCTTCCTGATCCTGCGGCTCGAGAACGGGCTGTCGTTCTGGCAGATCGGCAACGAGGGCGGCTTCCTGCCGCAGCCGGTCGAGCTCCCCGAGGTCCTGCTCGGCCCCGCGGAGCGCGCGGACGTGATCGTCGACTTCACGAACGTGCCGGCCGGCACCTCGGTTCGCATGCTGAACGTCGCTCCGGACGAGCCGTTCGGGGGCGGCGTGCCGGGCGTCGACTTCGAGCCGGCCGACCCGGCGACCACCGGCCAGGTCATGTGCTTCGACGTCGTGCCGAGCACCGGCGCCGACCCGAGCACCCCGCCGCCGGAGCTCGTCCTGCCCGCGCTCGCGCCGCTCGGAGCGGCGACCGTCACGCGGGAGCTCTCGCTCAACGAGCAGGAGTCCGCGACCGTGAAGGTCAGCACCGAGGGCGGGAACATCGTGCTCGACTGCGCCGGCGGCGAGCCGTTCGCCCCCGCCGAAGCCGACCTCGGCACACTCAACCCCGACGGCAGCGGAAAGCCGCTCGGCTGGGACGAGCCGCCGACCGAGTTCCCCGAGGTCGGCGCGATCGAGATCTGGGAGCTCCACAACTTCACCGCGGACGCCCACCCGATCCACATCCACGAGATCACCTTCGAGGTGGTGGACCGCCAGCCGTTCGACGGCAGCCCCCGTCCCCCAGAGAGCTGGGAGCTCGGTCGCAAGGACACCGTGATCGCCTACCCCGGCGAGATCACACGCGTGAAGGCGCTCTTCGACCGCGCCGGCCTCTTCGTCTGGCATTGCCACATCGTCGAGCACGAGGACAACGAGATGATGCGGCCGTATCGGATAGGACCCTGAGACGGCCGCGCCCGACGAGATCATCGCGGAGGTGCACGAAGCGCTCGCGTGAGCGGCCCAAGGCCGTCGCCCAGCTCCTTGAAGCGGCGCCCGGCGAACTTGAGCGACTCGTCGAGCGAGCACTGGCCGCCTGACGCTCCCGCGTTCGCCTAGCTGCGAGCGCCTCGCGAGTCGACGGTCTGACGACCGGAAAGGACGAGCAGCAGCAGCGCGGCTTAGGAATCCTGCTGTCCAACGGAAAGGACTCCGAAACTACGACGCCTGTCGACATGACGGGGCGATGCGATGAGGCATTCCAGTTCCTACCGACCTCACGATTATTAGTCGTGCTCCGCCGTATGAAGGGCGGATCCACGTGGGCACACGCGGTAGAGAAATCCCTGCAAGGCGACCATTTCGCAGGACATCGTGGTCGCCGGGTGGATCCGCACGTATTCACGCTGGTGGACCCTGGTGAACCCAGGGGGCCAGCAAAGAGAGCAAAGTCCCATGGCGCCGCCTTTACGCGACACCCTCAATAGCGGCGGTTTCACACGTTGAGGCCTTACGGTTCGGCCCAGCGCGGTCCATCTGGAGTCCACTACCCACCGCCCGCGACGATGGACAGCGGCGGGCGCCGGCCCCGTTCGCCGGTATATCGCGACCCTCAGTAAGCGGTGGCAGCGCCGCGGTCGAGAGTGAAAGACTTCGATCGGGTAGCCGTGCGCGAGCCCGCTCTACGCGCACTCGTGTAGGCCCTCGATGCTTCCCACGTACGGGTGAATTACGAGCGGCGGGCGCTGCGCTTGGACTCACCGGTCCAAGTCCGTGTGGAGCCCGGACCATGGGCTGCTGTGCGACGTATGGGGGGTAGTTCTCCCTGCGGGAAATCAGGCCCGAAACCGCGTCCACGCCCGGGGCGCTCCGGGTCATGAAAATCCCTGCATAAGGACGGTTTCGGGGGCGAGAAGATGTGTCGTGTGCCCCCGCTCGTGCTCGGCCTGATGTACCTCTCTCGTGCCTCTGGGCTGACCTAAGAGGGGTCGCTCAACCGCGCTCGCGCTGCGCGAAGCGCCGCTCGGTGTCGCCGGGCCGAGCGCCCGAGCGGTCCCGGGCTTCGGGGCGCTCGTGGCGTTCGCGCTGCTCGGCGGCCTCGCCGCGCCCGGTCTGCTTCGGATGGCCCAAAGGATGCGCGCCGCCGAGCGGCGCGTGGGCCGCGCGCGCGTCAGGCGCTACGCGGCGGAGCGAGAACGCTTGCGGGCGAACGCGGCGTAGTCGTGCCTCTGCTGGGTCTTCGCTACGGGCGGCACAACAGACGGGGCTGGGCGCACGGGCATCGGCCGCGTCGCTGCTGTTCGCGCAGACCAACACACGCGCGCCGATGCCTCCTCCGTGCAGGAGGTCCGGCCCAGGAACGCGGAAAGCCCCGCACAATGCGGGGCTTCCGGAAAGCGGCTGAAGGGATTCGAACCCTCGACCTTCTGCATGGCAAGCAAGTCGATGGGAGCGACGGTCTGGCCAAAAGACCTGCAAATAAGACTAAACGCCGAGCATCACGTAAACGGCGACGTCCGAAAAATAGTGCCGATTAGCGAGAGTTTCCGGACCCAATCCGGACCCAGACCAAGACTTCAGCAACGACGCTCCTTCGCACAGAAGCGGTAGCGCTCAGTCACATGCGCCCTCGCCGAGGCCGATTCAATATGCGCCAGCCGCGGCTCTCTACTCCAGGCTTGCGCGCGCCTGAGCTGCTTCGACCTGGGGTGTGGGCTGCATGATCGCTCCGATGATCCAGAGCACCGGGAAGATGATCCCGACCCAGAAAAGCACGGTGTGGCCCTTGCGCAATGTCGTCATGCCAAGCGTCACCCACAGAACGATGTAGAGCACTCCGAGCACGATGTATAGGAAAGTCACGTCATCCCCCTTGAAGGTTCAAAATGCGGTTGTGCCAGCGGTGTGAGCGGCGTGCGCTCCACGAGGCTCAGGCGCCTGGTGATCAGGTTGCCGCCGTCCCTTCGGCGGCCTGGAGCGCCTCGTCGGTGAGCTCGTAGCGCTCGGGTGTGCCACCGGCCTGGGCCAGGCGATCGGAGATCGCGGGCGCGGTGTCGAAGGGGGCCATCACACCGACTGCCGCCTTGCCGGCGTTCAGCTCCACCGTGAGGCGGGACTTCTCGGCATCGCTGAGCCCCAGGTTCTTATGGTGAAGCGCGCCAACCGCCATGCCGCCCAGGACCGCCGGGCCCAGGAAGGCCGCGCCGAAAACCCCGATCACCCCGCCGATCGCGGCGCCCTTACCGGTGCTATGGGCGCCCATCTTGTCCTGCTTGAGCTTGCCATCGGCATCGTGCGCAAGGATGCCGATGGCGTCCCCGTCGGCGATGCCGGAGTCCTTCAACGCCGCTGCGGCGGAGTCGGCCGCGAGCTCATCCGGGAAGACAGCGAGTACGAGTTGCCGGTCTGCCATCGGTCCGTCCCTTCTGTCGGGTGTGAAGACGCGTGAGGCGTCCATCGAACCGTCCCAGGCTCTAGACCGACCCACATCATCCCTCCTGGGTGATCTGCCAGCGCCGTCAGCCGCGGTGAACGATGTCCGTCGGACGCGGGCGCCCGCGAGACTCGATCTCGCGCCTCATGTACCTGGCGCATACGCTGGCCCGCGTGTGTCACGCGACTCCGATGCGTCCGGCCGACCTCTGCACCGCTGGGCTCCGGCAGGCCGGATCGCGCACGTCATGTCCCTAGGCCGGCAGGCTGCGCCGCCGGTCCGCGCGGTCGCGTCACTTCGGTTTCAGCGCTCTCCATTGGCGGGGCCTTTTCGCGGGGGTGCTGCTCGTACCAGCGCGCGTATCGGGCGGCGAGCGGGGCGGCGCTCAGACCATGGGCGAAGACCGAGAGCCCCACGGTCAGATAGATAGCGAGCACGATCAAGTTCTCGTGAGGAAGGTTCGACTCTTCGACGACGATCACCGCGAACACGATCGACGCTAGACCGCGGGGGCCGAACCAGCCGAGGAAGCCGAGCGTCGGCCGCCTTGCGCGCGTTCCCAACATTGCGATCGCAACCGGCAGCATCCGCACGACCGTGAGGCTGAGGACCGCGTAGAGAGCGAGGTCCCAGCTCAACTCGCCAAGCGCGGGTCCGAGCAGGATCGCCCCGAAGAGCACGAAGGTCACGCCGTTGAGCACGTTCCCCACCTGCTCGCTCAGCTCGTTGAGGTCCTTTGGATCTTTCCCGAGCGCGAGCCTGAATGTCATGCCCGCGACGAACGCGGCGATAAAGCCTGATCCGCCGAGCGCGCTTGCGATCCCGTAGGCAAGCAGTGCGCCGGCGCCAGGGATCACCTGCCGCCACTGCCCCGCGATCAAGTCTCGGCGACCGGCGTGGATGACGATCGCCGCGACCACCAGCCCGCCCACCACGCCACCGACGACCCCGTATCCGATCTCCTCGAGTACGAGCGTCGCGGCGCCGCGGCCGTCCGAGATCTCCGATTCCACGTCGGCCAGCGCCACCGCGGCGAACAGCAGCGGGACGCAGATGCCGTCGTTCAGCCCGCTCTCCACGTTGAGCCCCTGGCGGATCCTCCCGGGGATGCGCGGCTCGGTGACAACCGCCTGCCCGAGTGCGGCGTCTGTCGGCGCCAAGACGATCGACAGGATGACGGCTTCCTCGACGGTGAGCCGGTCGAAGATCAAAGCCGCCGCCACTGCGCCGAACGCGATCGTGAGCGGCAGTCCGATCCCGAGCAGCCGCACCGGCACCCCGGCCTCGCGGCGAAGCAGCCCGAGATCGATGCGCGAGGCATCGCAGAACAGCACCAGCGCCAGCGTCGCCTCTGCAAGCGTTCGCACGGCCCCGCTCGAGCTCTCGAGGTCGATCTCGCCGAGCACCTCCGGTCCGACCAGCAACCCGACCGCGACGAAGACCATCGTCGCTGTGAACGGGGTTCCCGACAGCCGCTGCGAAATCGCCGCGACGCCCAGCAGCGTGAGCGCCACGATGGCAAGGGCCCAGTCCATCAGGGGTCGCGCCGCTCGAGCGCCGCGTCCACGTCGTAGCCGAGTGCGAGCGCGACCTTGGGGGCGCACTGGACGACTCGTGCGGCGCCGGTCACCGGGGTCACCGCCTCGAGGCTTGCAACGATCTCGTCGTTCGTCGCTCCGGCTGCGAGTGCGAGCGCTATGGCGTGCTGGAACGAGTGAGGAGCCGCATCGACGGCGATCGTCGCGGCCACACGCACGAGTGCTGCAGTCTTCCCGTCGATGACCGACGTCGCCCTTGCGCCACCCTCCACCGCGAGCGCATCGAGTAGGGCATGGTCGTGCACCGCGAGACGCCGCAGATGCTGTTTGTACTCGTCCATCGGGGTCGACCCATATTCGACCTGGTGCTTCCCCCGCGCGTCATCCCTCCGGGGTGAATTTCACCCCGGCTGGGTAGACCGAACTGTCCAAGAGCCCGACCTCCACGGCACGCTCGACCGCCTCGCTGCGTGACGAGACACCGAGTTTGCGGTAGATCGAAACCGCCTCCGTCTTAATGGTGTTGCGCGAGACGAACAGCCTGCTTCCGATCTCCGGAAACATGAGATGGGTGGCCAGATAGGGAAGCAGCCGCAGCTCCGCCGCCGTCAGGCTCATCGCCCACGCACCGCCCGAACCTGATGTGGCGTCCAGGCGGCCGCGCAGCTCCCGGGCGTCCTGGACCAGCGAGCCCATGTGGGGACTGATCTCGAGCACCCGCTCGGTCTCGCTGAGGACCGTGCGGGCGGCGCCGGCCTCCGCGAGCGCGAGATGGGCGCGTGTGAGCTCGAGGCCCACTTGGATGGTCAGCCAGGGAAGACCGCGATCGAGCAGCGGCCGCAGACGGTGCGCGCATGTCAGCGCCGCGCGCGCTTCCTCCGGTCTCGCTTCGTGGAGCGCGACGCGCGCGGTCGCCACGTGTGCGAGCGCGCTTGTCGAGTAGTCGCCTAGGCCGCTCTCCTCGACAAGCGTTTGCGCCGCTCGTGCCCGTTGCCCTGCCTCGCCCCAGGCTCCCTGGTTGGCGGCGAGGAGCGCGAGCTGTGCCTGCGCGAGGATGACAACTTCGGCGGCGCCGCCGGCCAGCCCCGCAGTGATGGCCGTGGTGAGGTCATCCGTAGCGAGGTCGGTTGCGCCTAGGAGCGCATGGGCCACACCGCGCAGCTCCAGCGCGGCCGGCCTCCACCCACTGTTCGAGGGAAGCTGCTGGAGCGCCAGATCGCCGTCAGCGACTGCCCGCTCCACACCGTCGGGCATCATTCCGGTCCGCAGCGTGGCGACCCAGGGCTCGATCGTGGCGCTTCCATCCGAGAGTGGAATCGTGGAGGTTGCCCCCACGGCGAGACCAAGCCACCGCTCGGCATCTGTAGGGCGGCCGGTCAGGGCTCGGATCCACGCTGCCTCAACGGCCAGTGCGGGATACCGCCTCAAGTCGTCGTCGCTGAACCAGGCCAGCCACTCCTCCAAGGTCTCCAACCGCCCGTCGTAGTGGAGCTGCAGAGCAAGGCCGTCGACCAGGCTCGCCGTGGCATCCGTGTCACCCGCAGCGTGCGCGTAGACGACCGCGGCTTCCGTGTGTTCGTTGGCGATGCACCAGGCCATTGCCCGACGGTTGAGCTCGGCCAGGATGTGCGGCTCGCTGCGCTCGAGCTCCTGTCGCAGCAACCCGCCGAAGAGGTGGTGGTAGCGATACCACTCGCCTCTGCGGTCCAGGGGTACCACGAAGCAGTTCTTGCGCTCGAGCGACTCGAGCGTTTGTGCCGAGCCGGTGGTGTCGAGCACAGCGTCGCAGAGCCCGCCACACATGCGATCCAGCACCGAGGTGTACTTGAGAAAATCCGCCTCGTCCGGCGGCAGCCGGGACAACAGCTCATAGCGAAAGTAATCAGCCAAGAAGCGGTCGTCACCCGTGAAGTCCGCAGGGCTCGACGGGCTCGGCGCCCCGGTCTGCAACGACAGCGCTGCGAGGTACAAGCCGGCGGGCCAACCCTCGGTCCGGTCGGTCAACCCGGAAAGTGCTTGCGCGTCCAGCTCGATTCCGGCAGCACCAAGCAGCAGCTTGGTCTCCTGCTCGTCGAGCCGGAGATCCGCCACTCCGATCTCGTGCACCAAGCCCTGCGCCCGCCAGCGGGCGAGCGGCAGCGTTGGATCCTCTCTGCTTGCTACCACAATCTGCGAGCCGGCCGGGACGTACTGGAACAGCGCCGAGAGCACGTCCAGGCAGGACGGATTGGCGACAGCATGCAGATCGTCGAGGACCAGCACCAGCGGGCGATCAAGTCCCCCGAGCGCGCTCCCTACGCGCGGGACGCGGCTGGTCCAGGTGAATCCCCGTGGACCGGACAACGCCTCGAACACCCCTGCCGGGAGCGGTTCGACGCGGTGAATGGCAGCCGCGATGTACCGGAGGAACACCAGAGCGTCGTCGTCTCGGCCGTCGAGCGCAACCCACGCGAACGGACGTGGATCGACCTCGGCCCACTTCGCGAGCAGCGTCGTCTTGCCGTACCCGGCGGGCGCGACCACGCTCGTGAAAGGCAAGGTGGACGCGCACAGACGGGCGATCGCGTCCGCCTTGGCCACGCTGCCCGGCCGGGCCGAAGGTCGGGCCAGCTTGACCTCTACGAGGTCGAAAGGAACTTCCGCGACGGCCATCGCGAGGCATCCTATGGCGCAGCGGCGCTTGGTCGCTCCTGTAGGTCCTTCTATTTCATACCGCTGGGATGACGAGGACTGGCGTGCGCACACCTAGGGTCGACATCGCCTTGGAATGCAATGTTTGACAACCCAGGAGGTGCCGGATGAGAGGTACAGGTCGAGCGACGTTTGCAGCGGTTCTGCTGTTGATCGCAGGAACGCTCAACATCATCTATGGCATTGGCGCGTTGGACAGCGCGAACATCTTCGTGAACGACCAGAGGTTCATCCTCAGCGACCTCAACACGTTGGGCTGGGTGCTGATCGTCCTCGGGCTGATTCAGCTCACGGGAGGCTTCTCGCTGCTCTCAGGCAATGCATACGGCCGGGTCATTGGGATCATCGGCGCCAGCCTCGGCGCGATCGGGGCTCTGCTGTCGATCGGCGGCGACGACCCGTGGTGGTCGCTCGCGATCTTCGCTCTGTGCCTCTACGTCCTCAACGGCATCCTCGCCTTCGGAGACGACGACGAGCGCGCTCCGGCACGCTGAGCCCACGACGTGCGACCGCGCGGCCGCGCGGTCGGAGAGGACATAGCCATGGCGGGCGACGATTCCCCCGAGCTCGACCGGCGAGCGCACGCGAATCGCGAGCGCGCCGTGCGAACGCTGACCTTCTGGCTTCGGCCCGAGTTCGTGCTCCGCGTCGTCAACCGGTTCCAGAAGCTCACCGGATTCGACCGCTCGATCGCTCTCGCCTCCGCCGCACTCACGGCCACGATCCCGCTGATGATCGTCGCCAGCGCGGCGGCCTCGGAACTCGGTGGGAAGGGCACGGCCGACCGGATCATCGACCGTTACGAGCTGACGGGAGGCGGCGCCGAGGCGGTCAGGGACATCTTCTCGCCGGCGTCGGGCACCAGCACGAGCCTTGGCATCATCGGATTCCTTTTCCTCATGGTCACAGTGCTGAGCTTCTCCCGCGCCGTGCAGCGGCTGATCGAGCAGACCTGGGAGCTCGACCCGCTGAGCGTCCGCAACACATTCAACGGGCTACTTTGGATCGGCGGGCTCGGACTGTACGCCGCGCTCAGCGGCTTCCTCCAGGCCGCGCTGGGGCAGAGCCGCCTCGACCTCGCGGCGACGCTGCTGGCCGCGCCGCTGTCGGCGGTCTTCCTCGTCTGGAGCGGCCGGGCCCTCAGCGCCAAGCGGATTGAGCGCCAAGACCTCTTGCCATTCGGCATCGTGGGATCGGTCCTGATCGCCGTCTACTCGGTCGGCGCCGCGGTGTACGTCCCGCACCTCTTCAGTAGTTACGCCACCCGCTACGGCGTGATCGGCGCGGTCTTCGCGATGATCTCAGCGTTCTTCTGCGCCATGGTCACATTGGTCGCCTCGGCGGCTGTGGGCCGCGAGGTCCGTGACGAGCTCGACCGCATCGAGCGAGGCGAAAGGCCAGCCGAGAACGAGGTGCGTCGCCAGTGGGATGAGGTGACCGGCCAGGCACGTTCCCGCTGGGAGACGCTGCGGGTGCAGATCCAGGAACGCCGGCGCAAACGCCATGTAGGGCCGTGATCCTCACAGCGGCCGCGGTGAGCCGTCCGTTTACGGCGGGGTCGGGTCAGGCTCCGCCGGCACGGCGACCCGCAAGCCTGGGTCGTTGCTGCGTTCCCGCAGCTCGTTGCTGATGTGCACGGCCGCGGAGGTCAGTGGAGCGGCGAGCGTCAGCCCGACCATCCCGAACAAGGCGCCCGCGCCGATCGTGACGACGAGCACCACGAGCGGGTTGAGGCTCAGAGTCGCTCCCATCACGAATGGCTGGATCAGCTGCTGGAGCACGCCGTTCGCAAGCAAGGCGACGACCCCGATGATGAGTGCGTCCGACGTGCTTCCGGTGCTGAGCGCGATCAGCACGGCGAAGCCTCCAGCGACCCAAGCGCCGACGAAGGGCACGTAGGCCCCCACGAACGTGACGACAGCGATCGTCCCCGCCAGCGGCACGCCGAGGACCAGCGCCG
>Ga0190270_10001663_pt1 | contig 10458 bp, 12 predicted proteins | sample Popmic320T_FD_133748 | JGI IMG/M metagenome (GOLD analysis project Ga0190270, IMG submission 133748) | Populus adjacent soil microbial communities from riparian zone of Weber River, Utah, USA - 320 T | ecosystem: Environmental > Terrestrial > Soil > Riparian zone | place: USA: Utah | collected... | reverse complement strand
GACCCGCTGCCAGGCCTTTCCGAGGCCGTAGTAGCGGCCGGCGTTCGCCAGGATCAGCCCGACCATCACGATCGCGAGCACGATGTGCTCGTCCACCACCGGGTTGTGCTCCGGCCAGATCGCCGTGCCCGTGTAGAAGATCGTCATCCACGCGATGCCGCCGAGTGCGGCGAGCCGCGTCCCGATCCCGAGCATGAGGCCGAGGCCGATCAGCAGCATCGAGCCCATGTACACCCAGTCGAGCCATCCGGCCACCTGAGGGCCAGCCTGCGTCATCTGGAAGTTCGTGATGCTCTGGATGTTGTCGGCGAACGGACCCTTCAGCGCGAACCCAACGGCTCCTGCCGTCGGACTGGCTCCGTTGACCCACGCGTCGGGTCCGAAGAAATCGATCTTCACGGTCTGCCCCGCGTCGTTCAGGATCCGCCCGGTCGAGAAGCCGAGGGCGAAGGCCTTGTCGAGGAACGCCCACAGGAACGTCCATCCGGCGGCGAGCCGGAGGGCACCGAACACGCGCTGCAGCCCCTTGGTGTGGATCGGCTCGAGCCGCTCCAACGCTGGGATGTCGAGAGCCATTCTCTCGATCGTCTCCATCTGTCCCACCTCCTTGTTCAGGTTCACCTGAGCAGCATCTCGGCTCCTGCATCCCGCCCCTACGGTCTACCGACTCTGTTCGACCGGGACCTTCGGCACCTTCTGCCTCTGTGCGATCAGCGGAGACTCATGAGCAACGAGGGAGGTGTGCGATGCCGCAGCAGGGGACCGTGTTGCTCGTGGAATCAGACGAGGGAGAGCGGGAGCGGCTGGGGGAAGCTCTCGAGCAGGCCGGCTACCAGGTGATCGCGTGCCCCGGGCCGACGTCCCCGGACTACACATGCATCGGCGGACGGGAGGGCTTCTGTCCGTTGCTGGAGCGGGCAGATGTCGTCGTCCTGGATCCGTGGTTGGCCGGGGACGAGATCGGCGTCGGGACGTCGTCGGAAGAGCTGTTCGCCCTGTACGCGGGAAGCGGTCGCACCGTCGTGGCCATCGACGCGACGCCCCTGGACGCGGTCGCACGAGGCAGCATGATCCGCCTCGATCGCAATCCCGAACCGCAGGCGGTCGTCGCGGCGGTCAGGGTCGCGGCCGAATGGGACGGGTTCGTCCTCCGGCATCCTCTCGGGGAAGGCGACGGCCTACTCGACTGACCCGGGCATGGTCGTGTGGCGAGCCAGGTAGGCGGCGGCTTCTGCTCGTCTGGCGACCTCGAGCTTCGAAAGGATCGATGAGACGTAGTTCTTCACCGTCTTCTCGGCGAGGGTGAGCTCGTCGCCGATCTCCTTGTTCGTCTTGCCGTCTGCTATCGCCGTCAGGATCCGTTCCTCTTGTGGAGACAGGCGCGAGAGCTTCTCGTCCCGCATCAGGTGCTTGCCCTTCCGAAGCCGGTCGAGGACGGCGGTCGTTACGGCTGGATCCAGGAGACTCTCGCCGGCCCCCACCGCACGGATCGCTCGGACGAGTTCGCCGGAGCGAACCTGCTTGAGCACGTAGCCGGAGGCACCTGCCATGATCGAGGCGAACAGCGCCTCGTCATCCGCGAATGAAGTGAGCATCAGGACCCGCGTCGCCGGATGGTTCGCGCGGATCTCACGTGTAGCCTCGATCCCACTCCCATCGGCGAGCCGAACATCCATCACCACGACATCCGGTCGGGTCCGGTCCGCCTCATCGATGGCCTCCCGGACGGTCCCGGCTTCCGTGGTCACGTGGATGTCATCCTCGGTTGCGAGCATCGCTCGGATCCCATCCCGCACGACCTCGTGGTCGTCCACGAGCATGACGCGGAGCGGAGGGGACTTCTGCTTGGCCATCGAGGGATGTTATCCGGCCTCGTTCACGCTGATGCGGGCTCGACTCCGCCCAGCTCGAGCGGGGGCGACATCTCACGGGTCCCCATGATGGCGTCGGCGACCCGATCGAGGAAGTCCTTGAGCGTCGCCTCGGCGACCCTCGAGAAGGCCGCACGATCGATGACCCGCCCGACGGTGCCGAACGGGGCAACATACCTGGCACTCATCGCGAGCTGGGTACGTCCGGGTCGGAGAGAGGCAACCTCGAGGTCGGCATCGAGCGACGGGAAGAGCCCACGCGGACCCGAGGCCGCCCACCGGAGCGGGAACACGGTCTTGGATCCGGACCGAACCGGGGGTCCGAGCTCCACGACCACCGTGCGCTTGATCCGGACGGCCTCTCCGAACCCGACCTCGGCGAGGAGCAGGTCTCCCCGGTGGTGGGCACGCTGAGCCAACCCGGGAAGCCATGCGCGCGGGTCACGTGACAGAGCTCGCTCGACGTCCTCCGCGGAGATCGGCAGCTCGACGAAATACCTGGCGAACATGGCACCAGGATGCGCCGGTTGGGATCGTGGTGGAGGGGCCGATGGTCCATGGTCCGGCGGGACCTTCTCAGGACGGGAACGTCGCGCGGACGGTCGTCCCTTCTCCTGGTGTGCTTTCGACCTGGAGCACTCCGCCGAGGGACTCGACCCGTTCCCGAAGGTTGTTGAGGCCCATCCCCCAGGAGGTGACATCCAGGTCGAAGCCTTGCCCGTCGTCGTCGATCTCGAGGAAGAGGCCGGCCTCCCCGCGCTGGAGAGCGATGCGGCACGTGGTTGCGGCTCCGTGACGGCTGACGTTCGAGAGAGCCTCCCGCGCGAGCTGCACCACATCGGCGGCATACGAGGCGAGCGCCGACGCGGCATGGCTGTCGACATCGACGACCGTCACGACACCGGAGCGCGAGCCGAACTCGCTCGCCATCTCCTTGAGAGCCTGATCGAGCTGGCGGTCCGCGAGGATCCCGGGGCGGAGACCGAAGATGTAGTTCCGCAGGTCACGGATCGCGTGATCGACATCCTCAACAGCCGCTTCCAGACGACGGGCGATGTTCGCGTCGGCCGACGAGGATGCCAGCCCTTGGAGACTCATCCCCACCGCGAAGAGCGACTGGATGACGCCGTCGTGGAGCTCCTTCCCGATCCGTTCCCGTTCCTCCACCACTTGGAGACGCTGAAGCTCCCTGCCCCTGCGTTCGGTCTCGTCGTAGAGCCGGGCGTTCTCGACGGCGATGGCGGCCTGCGTCGCCAGGACCACCAGGATGCGTTCGTCTTCTTCGTCGAACATCTCGACGCCCTGTTTGTCCGTGAGGTAGATGTTGCCGAACACCGTCCCTCGCCCAGTGATCGGAGCGCCGAGGAGCGACTTCATCGGGGGGTGGTTCGGTGGGAACCCGACCGATCGGGCGTCCGCGCTGATCTCCGGGATCCGGAGCGGGCGGGCCTCGGTGATGAGGGCGCCCAGGAGACCATGGCCGGTCGGAGGGTCGCCGAGCGCGGCTCGCTCCTCGGGGGTGATCCCGACCGTGATGAACTCCTCGATGGATCGGCCATCCGGCGTGAGTACCCCCAAAGCTCCATAGCGAGCCTCGGTCAGATCGACCGCGAGCTCGACGATACGAAGGAGCACCGCGTCGAGTGAGAGCTCCGATGCGAGGATCATCCCCGCCTCGATCAAACGCCGATCCCCGTTCCGGGTGTTTCCGTCGCGCATTGCGCGAGGATAGTCGAACCCCCCTTACGCATCTCCGCGGGACGGCCGGCACGTCGACCGCCGGATCGAGGGGCCCGACCAGGGGGAGCCAGTGGTCCCTCGTCGAGAGACGTCCCGGCGAGGAGACTGGCCCCGAGAGGAGGTGATTCCCATGTTCGAGCGGATATTGGTGGCGACCGATTTCTCAGAGCCCAGCGAGCGAGCCCTCGAGTTCGCAGCCGGGCTGGCGAGAGACCATGGTTCGGAGATCATCGTGCTCCACGCGGTTCCCCGGATCGTGTCTCGATCAGGGACGAGTGACCTCGAGGAGCCCGGCCCGGCCGCGGAGCTCGTCGATGAGACCGTCCGGGATCTCAAGGATCGAGGGTTGAACGCTCGCGGCGAGGTCGTCCGTGTCCTCGAAGGACACATGCCTCGTGGGATCGTCGAGTCCGCGGCTTCCGCGGACGCCGATGTGATCGTCATGGGCACCCGAGGCCGTTCCGACTTCGGCGGCCTGTTCCTGGGCAGTGTCACGCATCGCGTGCTCCACCTGTCCGAGAAGCCGGTGATCGTCGTTCCCTGAGGGGAAGGTTGGGCGCATTCGGCCCCCCGTTTGGAGGGGGGGTCGAACGCGCCGCCTCTCCACCTCCTGACATGGCGCTCGCTCCCGGATACGGTTCGGTGCACATGGCTGGTACGGAGACCCCGAAGAACCTCGAGAAGGACGTGGTTCTCCGTGACGGTCGAACGGTGCATCTGAGACCCGCGAGGGCGGACGATCGAGGAGCCGTCGAAGACTACTTGATCGGACTCTCGGATGAGAGCAGGAGACTGCGATTCTGGTCGACGTCGATCGATGTCACGGACCTGGCCGCCAAGGCGGTCAGGTCCGAGTACCCGGATCACCTCACGCTGCTCGCGGTCACGGGCAGCGACGCTGGGCACGTCGTAGGAGGGGCACAGTTCATCCGAGAGAACGCGACGAGGGCAGAGCTCAGCGTGAGCGTTGCCGACGACCTCCAAGGGTCGGGGCTCGGGTCGCTGCTCGTCGGCAACCTGGTTGACGCTGCCTACGAAGCGGGGATCGTGATGCTGGAAGCCCGTGTGCTCCCCGAGAACCACCGGATGATCGATGTGTTCCGCCAGAGTGGCTATCCGGTCTCCATCCACGCGAAACCCGGGTCCGTCTCGGTCGAGATCGCGACGGAACCGACAGAAGCCGCCATCACGCAGTTCGAGGAACGCGAAGCGAACGCGGCGGCGAGCGCCGTGCGGATCATCCTGGAACCGGAGACCGTCGCCGTCATCGGGGCTTCCCGTGACGAGGCCAGCATCGGCGGGCGCCTCCTGCGGAACCTGCTCACCCATCCCTTCAAGGGCACGGTGTATCCGGTGAACCCGTCGGCTCCGGCCGTCCAGGGGGTCAAAGCGTACGCGACGATCGACGACGTCCCCGGCCCGGTGGACGTCGCGTTCATCGCGGTGAAAGCGCCGCTCGTCGCAGAGGTCGCTGAGTCGTGCGGTCGGACCGGCGTGCGCGGGTTGGTGGTGATCTCGGCCGGTTTCGCGGAGACGGGGGGCGAAGGCCCGGCTCGGCAGCGAGAGCTCGTCGAGATCTGTCGACGATGGGGGATGCGGCTCGTGGGACCGAATTGCATGGGAGTCGTGAACACGGATCCGGACGTGAACCTGAACGGCACGTTCACGACGATCGCTCCGAAGGCCGGGTCCGTTGGGTTCCTGTCCCAGAGCGGCGCGGTCGGCATCGCCGTGATGGGTGAGACCGGGCGGAGGGGTATCGGCCTGTCCTCGTTCGTCTCCGTCGGGAACAAGGCCGACATCTCGGGGAACGACATGCTCAGCTACTGGGAGGATGACGCGAGTACCAGCGTCGTCCTCCTGTACCTCGAATCCTTCGGGAACCCGCGCCGCTTCTCGCATCTCGCGCGACGGATCGGCAAGCGCAAGCCGATCGTCGCCGTGAAGAGCGGGCGTACCCAGGCTGGGCAGCGTGCTGCCGGATCGCACACCGGATCGCTCGTCGCCGCGTCCGATCTCACGGTCGACGCGCTGTTCCGAGAGAACGGGGTGATCCGCACCGACACGCTCGCCGAGATGTTCGACGTCGCGATGCTGCTCGCCACCCAGCCGCCGCCCACCGGCAACCGCGTCGGGATCGTCACGAACGCCGGTGGGCTCGGCATCCTCTGCGCCGATACGTGCGAGGCGAACGGGCTCGTTCTTCCCCCTCTCTCGCAGGAGACCGTGGATGAGCTCCGCACCTTCTTGCCGGCCGAGGCCTCGACGGGAAACCCCGTCGATATGATCGCGTCCGCCACGGGCGGCGACTTCGAGCGAGCCTTGCTCGCCGTCTCGAGCGATCCGGACGTCGACATCGTGATCGTGATCTATATCCCTCCTCTCGAGCAGCATGTCGACGACGTCGCCCGAGGGATCGGGCAAGCGATCGAGAGACTCCAAGGTGGCACGCCCGTTCTCGCGAGCTTCATGTCGGGAGGCGAGGTTCCCGGCGACCCGGCGACCGGCCGGAGACCGTTTCCCTCGTTCACGTTCCCCGAACAGGCGGCGATCGCGGCCGCGCGAGCCGTCGAGTATGGACGATGGCGTGACCGCAGCCCCGGCACCGTGCCCCGCTTCACCGACGTGCGGTCGGACGAGGCCGATGCGATCTTGGCTTCAGCCCTCTCCAGAGGGAGCGGCTGGTTGGAACCCGAGGAGGTCGACGGACTGCTCGCCTGCTACGGCATCCCGGTCGCCCGATCGAAGCTGGCGATCACGCCGGAGGAGGCGGGACGATACGCGACCGAGCTCGGGGTCCCGGTGGCGCTCAAGGCCGTCGGCCCGTTGCACAAGAGTGACGTTGGGGGTGTTCGGCTGAGGCTGAGCGGCGATGACGCTGTGGCCGCGGCCGCGAAGGATATGCAGGAACGCCTCGGAGCGCTCGGGGAACCGCTGAAGGGCTTCTCCCTCCAGGAGATGGTCGAAGGAGTGGAGATGCTGGTCGGTGTCACGCATGACGACGTCTTCGGGCCGATCGTTGCGTGCGGTGCCGGTGGCACGATGGCGGAACTTCTGAAAGATGTCGCCGTGCGCGTTGCACCGGTCACGGACACAGCTGCTCGGGAGATGGTTCGTTCGCTGAAGACGTTCCCGCTGCTGGACGGCTATCGGGGAGCGCCGCGTGCAGATGTCCTCGCCCTCGAGGAGATCATCCTCCGTGTCAGCGCGTTCGCGTCCGATCACGAGGCCGTCCGGGAGATGGACTGCAACCCCGTGATGGTGGGGGAGACGCGCGCAGTGGTCGTGGATTCCCGCGTGAGGGTCTCACCTCCCTAGCCCTCTAAGCGGCATCGTCTCTCGCACTTTCCCGCCGTTGGCCCTGGGTGGCGTGGGCCGTTGGGGCCCTGACCGGGAGGTATCCACGCGCCCACGATGACGTCGAGGGGAGGATCCGATGGCGCGATGTGAGGACTTCAGGAGGTGCCCCGGGCGGGCTCGACATCGCGACCGGGGAGGGCGAACGGAGCTGCGCGTGGGGGGACTGTCCGTACCTCCCCGAGGATCTCGACGTCTATCGCGACACGTGCCGCTTCAACTTCTTCACCGGCGAGGGCGATCCACCTTGTGAGGATCCCTTCACGTGCCAACACGCGGCCGATCACCTCCGACACATCGAGAACGTCCGCGCGAGGATCGCCCATACGACCGCGGCTCGCGGGAGGGGAAGTGCCTGACCTCCCGGATCCGAGAACGCACGAGAGGTTGGCTTCGTCGCGTTCGATCCTCCCCGGGAAGGCCCGAACGTCACCCAAGAGCCCGGTCGTTCGGCCCCCGCGCCGCCCATCCCTTGGGCTCACGCTGTGGGGAAGTGAAGGAGGAAGGCTATGGACAGGGACGACGACAGGCTCTCCCTGGTGCTCAGCTCGGGCACCGACGACCGGCTGACCGGCGCTGCCGTGTTGGTCGTCGGGGCCGCCGCGATGGAGCGCAAGGTCGAGATCCTGCTGCAGTTCTGGGCGCTCGACTCTTTCCGCGCCGATCGCATCACGAAAGACCATGGGCTGTCGCCCGAGGCCGGAACCGAAGGACAGACGCTCTGGGAGTGGCACGAGGGTATGCATTGGAGCGAGATGCTCCGGCAGGCGAAGGAGATAGGCGATGTGTCGATCCACGCGTGTTCGCTCTCGATGGATCTGCTGAAGATCGCTCCGGAGGACCTGGACCCGCTGGTGGACGACGTGCACGGCGTGGCCGCGTTCCTGGCGGCCGCCGGCGCCGCGATCACGTTCGTGTGAGAGGGAGAGGTGGGAACGATGACACAGGTGACCGAGGTGACCCGTTCTATCGACGCTCGGGGGATGCCCTGCCCGGGCCCGCTGATGAGTCTGATCGGAGCGATCCGGGAGGGATCGATCGGCGATGTGATCGAAGTGCTCTCGACCGATGCGGGTTCGCTGACCGACATCCCGGCATGGGTGACGAAGGCGAGCCACGAGCTCGTCTCCGTGACCGAGACGGACGGCGCGACGAGCTTCGTCGTGCGGAAGATGAGGTGACCCGATGCCGGCGAGGATCGTGGTGCTCGGCGGTGGGGTCGGGGGTACCCTGGCCGCGAACCTGCTCTCGAAGGAGCTCGGCCGGGAAGCGCGAGTCACGGTGGTCGACCCGACCGGCATGCACGTCTATCAGCCCGGCTTCCTCTACCTGGCGCTGGGCGACGCGAACGGACGGTGGCTCGCGCGCGACGAGCGTACGTTGCTCCGGCGCGACGTCGATCTCGCGATCGAGCGGGCGGTCCGGATCCATCCGGACGCGGGCAGCGTCCAGCTGGAACGGGGCGGCAGCCTCGACTGGGACTACCTGGTGATCGCGACCGGCGCGCGGCTGGTCCCGGAGCAGATCCCAGGCATGGCCGAGGGATCGTTCGGCTTCTACTCGCTGGAGGACGCCGAGCGCCTCCGCGAGGAGCTCAGGCGCTTCCGCGGGGGACGGATCAAGGTGGGTGTGGCCGGCATCCCGTACAAGTGCCCGCCGGCGCCGGTGGAGTTCGTCTTCATGCTCGATCAGTTCCTGCGGCGCCGCGGACTGCGAGAGCGCAGCGAGATCACCCTCCTTTCCCCCTTGAACCGGGCGTTCACGATCGAGAGCGCTTCGAAGCTGATCCAACCGATCATGTCGGCGCGGGGGATCGAGCTCGAGACGTTCTTCAACGTCGAATCGGTGGATGCCTCGGCCGGCGTCGTGAGCTCGCTCGAGGGCGACAAGGCGGAGTACGACCTGCTCGTGCTCGTCCCACCGCATCGGGGACAGGAAGCGATCGACGCGTCCGATATGGGCGACCCGGGAGGGTGGATCCCCACAGACCGTCACACGCTCCAGGTGAAGGACCAAGAACGGATCTTCGCCATCGGGGATGGGACGGACCTCCCGATCTCGAAGAGCGGGTCCACGGCGCACTTCGAGGCACCCGTGGTGGCCAGCCGGATCGCGTCACTGGTTCGAGGTACGGCGCCGCGATCGAACTACGGCGGTCGAGTGATGTGCTTCCTGGAGACCGGCGACGGCCGCGCGACCACGCTGCGATTCGACTACGAGCATCCGCCGGTTCCGCCACAACCGCATCGGATGTGGCACGCCGCGAAGTGGCTGTTCAACCGCCTGTATTGGGAGACGGTGCCCCAGGGGCGGATCCCCGAGTGGGCGATGAGAGGGAAGGAGTAGGCGATGAGCGCGACGATCGCGAGAACGCTGGATATGAAGGGGTTCGCCTGCCCGCTGCCGATCGCGAAGACGGCACAGGCGATCCGGGAGCTCGCCGTCGGCGACCTGCTCGAGGTTCTCGCGACGGATCCCGGGTCTGTGCCCGACTTCGCGGCGTGGTCCGGCTCGACCGGCCACGAGCTCGTCGAGCGTTCGGAGGAAGACGGCGTGTTCCGGTTCTTGATCAGGAAAGGGTGAGGGAAATGGCAGCAACGGTGGAAGCCGTCCGAGAGACGACCGAGCGAGAGGTCCGCCACGTCCCGCATCGCAAACTGGTGATCATGGCCTGGAGTGGCGATCTCGATCGTGTCTGGCCGACCTTGATCCTCGGTACGACCGGGGCCGCGATGGGGATGGAGACCACCATCTTCTTCACCTTCTGGGGCCTCTTCCCGCTCGTGAAGGAGGACATGCGGATCACCGGCGACAACTGGATGCAGAAGTTGCTCTCCACGATGGACCGCCCCGGTCTCGAGCACGTGAAGCTCGGGAAGATGAACTTCGCCGGCGCGGGCCCCGCGATGATGCGGAAGCTCGCCAGAGACCACCATGTCGCGAGTCCGGAGGAGTTGATCGAGCTTGCGAAGGATCTCGGGGTGAAGCTCGTGCCGTGTCAGATGACGATGGATCTGCTGGGTCTGCATCGTGAGGATCTGATCGACGGCCTCGAGGAGCCGGCTGGTGCCACGACTGCTCTCGTCGAGGCTCAGGACGCGATCACGCTGTTCATCTGACGGTGGGCGTCGCCTGCTGCACGACCTCGCGCATGATCCGATCGATCACGCCAAGGTGACCCCCGAGGAAGTGCGGCGGTAGGAAGCGATCCCTCGTCCGCTGACGGGCCGCATGGCCAACCGCTTGAGCGAACCCGAGATCCGCGATGAGCGATGAGATCGCTTTCCCGAGCGCGGGCAGGTCCGTCGGTGCGATCAAGAGACCGCTTCGGCCATCCATGATCTGATCCTGGATCCCGCCCACGCGACTGGCGACGATCGCCCGCTCTTTCCACATCGCCTCGGTCACCGTGAGACCGAAGCCCTCGGCGAGACTCTTCTGCACCACAACGTCGACCTTCCGTTGCAGGGCGTTGACCACGATCGCGTTC
>Ga0190270_10001662_pt1 | contig 10460 bp, 11 predicted proteins | sample Popmic320T_FD_133748 | JGI IMG/M metagenome (GOLD analysis project Ga0190270, IMG submission 133748) | Populus adjacent soil microbial communities from riparian zone of Weber River, Utah, USA - 320 T | ecosystem: Environmental > Terrestrial > Soil > Riparian zone | place: USA: Utah | collected... | reverse complement strand
GTCCAGCGAGCGGTCGAGGAGGCCGTGCTCGACCTGATCGCGGACAACCGCGAGTCCGACCTCGTCGAGGAGGGCCTGGAACTCGCGGCGGTCGCGTAGGGCCGGCACGCGTCAGCCGCGGCGGCCGAAGTCCGTCGTGTAGGTGGCGCCCGGGCCGCCCACGGGCGTGCCCAGCGCGATGCCGATCCCGATCGCCCGGTAGGACGAGCTGAGGATGTTCGCCCGGTGGGGCGGGCTGTCCATCCAGGCGTCGCCGATCGCGCGCACCGTCGAGCGGTCGCCGGAGCCCCAGGCGATGTTCTCGCCCACCGACCAGCTGCGCGCGCCCGAGAGGTAGCCCGAGCGCCGGATCCGCTCCACGAAGTCGGTGCCGTTCGGCGACGTGTGCGAGAAGAAGCGCCGGCGCGCCATGGCGCGCGAGTGCCGGCGCGCCGCCTTGGAGAGCTTGCGGCTCAGGCGCAGAGGACGAAGGTCATACCGCGAGCGCTGGGCGTTCAGCACGCAGAGCGTCGCACGGACGAGCGCTCGGTTGCTCGCCTTCTTGACCGAGGCGTTGGCGGACTGGCAGCCGCGCGCCGCCGAGGCCGCGGGAGCGGCTACCAGCAGAGCGGCGAGGATCGCGACGACCGCGAGTAGGGGCCGGGTGAAGCGCATGCAGTACTTGCTTCGGTACCCCGCGGGAAGCCCTTGAGGCTTGCGCGACCTCGCCCTGGACGTCTGTTCGACCCCGTTTTTCGCGTCCACGGCGCGGGTACCCGGCGCGGATGCCCCCAGCGGCGATCCTCGACATCGACGGCACGCTCGTCGACACGAACTACCAGCACGCGCTCGCGTGGTACCGCGCCTTCCACCAGCAGGAGATCGTGTTGCCGATCTGGCGCATCCACCGGCACATCGGGATGGGCGGCGACCACCTCGTAAAGGCGCTCTGCGGCGACCAGGTCGAGGACGAGCAGGGCGACGACATCCGCGCCGCGGAGAAGGTCCTGTACGCGGAGCTGATCGGCGAGGTGGAGCCGCTCGAGGGCTCGCGCGAGCTGATCGAGGACCTGAAGGAGCGCGGCCACGCCGTGGTGCTCGCCAGCTCGGCCAAGGAGGACGAGGTGGACCACTACCTCGAGCTGCTCGACGCGCGCGAGCTCGCCGACGGCTGGACCACCTCCGCCGACGTCGAGGCGACGAAGCCCGAGCCCGACCTCGTCCAGGCCGCGATCGAGAAGGCAGGCGGCGGCGAGGCCGTGATGGTGGGCGACTCCACCTGGGACTGCGAGGCCGCCAAGCGCGCCGGGATCGAGACCGTGGCCGTGCTCACCGGCGGCTTCTCCGAGGCGGAGCTGCGCGACGCGGGCGCCGTCGCGGTCTTCCTCTCGATGAACGATCTGCGCGAGTCGCTCGACGAGACGCCGCTTGCGGCAAGCTAGAGGGCGTGGCCGACAGCCTCGGGACCTACAAGGCCAAGCGCGACTTCGGCAAGACGCCGGAGCCGAAGGGCGGACGGCGAAAGGACCCGGACGCCGCCCGCTTCGTGGTGCAGGAGCACAACGCCACCAATCTCCACTGGGACCTCCGCCTGGAGCACGACGGGACGCTCGCCTCGTGGGCGCTCCCGCGCGGCGTGCCCGAACATCCGGACGAGAACCGGCTGGCCGTCCGCACCGAGGATCACCCGCTCGAGTACCTGGAGTTCCACGGCGAGATCCCGAAGGGCGAGTACGGCGCGGGGACGATGAAGATCTGGGACAGCGGGACCTACGAGGCCGAGAAGTTCCGCAAGGACGAGGTGATCGCCACCTTCCGCGGCGAGCGCGTCCGCGGCCGCTACGCGCTGTTTCAGACGCGCGGGAAGAACTGGATGATCCACCGGATGGACCCGCCGGAGGACCCGGCCTACCAGCCGTTCCCCGACCAGCTGCGCCCGATGCTCGCCCGCAGCGGCCCGCTGCCTTCGCGCGAGAAGCAATTCGGCTTCGAGGTCAAATGGGACGGGATACGCACCGTCCTGTACTCCGACCATGGCCACGTGGAGCTCCGCGGACGGAACGGGACAGACTTCACTCCGCGCTATCCGGAGGTGCGCGACCTTGCGCGCTCGCTCGGCAGCCGCCGCATCGTCCTCGACGGCGAGATCGTCGCGCTCGACGACGAGGGCAGGCCGAGCTTCGAGCGGCTCCAGTCGCGCATGCACCTCGCCTCCGACTCTGCGGTCCGGCGCCGGATGCGCGACATCCCCGCCACCTACGTGATCTTCGATCTGCTCTACCTCGATGGCCACACGACGACGGGCCTCTCCTACGAGGAGCGCCGCCGGCTGCTCGACCAGCTCGAGCTGGAGGGGCCGGCCTGGCGCACGCCGGCGTACCACCGCGGCGAGGGGAAGGCGCTGCTCGCGGCGACGCGCGAGCTAGGGATCGAGGGCGTCGTCGCGAAGAAGCTCGACTGCCCGTACCAGCCCGGCGCGCGCGCGTCGCACTGGATCAAGGTGAAGAACGTCCACACGCAGGACGTGGTGATCGGCGGCTGGACGCGCGGCGAGGGGGGACGCACCACGAGCCTCGGCTCGCTCGCCGTCGGCGTGATGGAGGGCGACGAGCTCGTCTACTGCGGCAAGGTCGGCACCGGCTTCACGGAGCAGTCGCTCGCGCTGCTCAAGCGCGAGCTCGAGCCGCTCGCGCGCGACAGCAGCCCGTTCAGCGGGCGCCAGCCGCCGAAGGGCACGCGGTTCGTCGAGCCGCGGCTCGTCGCGCACGTGGAGTTCCGCGAGTGGACGGGGAGCGGGACGCTCCGGGCGCCCTCGTTCAAGGGCCTGCGACCCGACATCGCGCCGCAGGAATGCGTGCGCGATGAAGGTTAAGCAGCGCCCGCCGGGTAGATTTGGAGCATGCCACGCGCAATCTGGAGCGGTGCGATCAGCTTCGGGCTGGTCAACATCCCCGTGAAGCTCTACAGCGCGGTTTCGCGCAAGACCGTCAGGTTCCACCAGATCGACGCGGAATCCGGCCAGCGCATCCGCCAGCAGCGGGTCAACCCGGTCTCCGGTGACGAGATCCCCTACGAGCAGATCATCAAGGGCTACGAGATCAGCCCGGACAAGTACGTGACGATCACGCCCGAGGAGCTCGAGGCGCTCGAGCCGCAGAAGACCCGCACGATCGACATCGAGGAGTTCGTGGACCTCGAGCAGATCGACCCGATCTACTACGACCATCCGTACTACCTCGTCCCCGACAAGGGGGCGGCGAAGGCGTACAAGCTGCTCCTCGACGCGATGGAGCAGGCCGACAAGGTGGCCATCGCGCGGGTCGTGATCCGCTCCAAGGAGAACCTCGTGGCGCTCCGTTCGTACAAGGGTGCGATCACGATGGAGACCATGCTGTTCCCCGACGAGGTGGTGGACCCCGACTCGATCGAGGAGCTGGCCGCGGCGGACGGCGACGTGAAGACCACCAAGCGCGAGCTCGACATGGCGAAGCAGCTGATCGAGTCGCTGTCCGGCGACTTCGACCCGACCGGCTACACCGACGAGTACCGCGAGCGCGTGCTCGACATGATCGAGCGCAAGGCCGCCGGCGAGACGATCACGGTCGAGGCGCCGGAGCCCGAGCGCAAGGAGGTCCCGGACCTCATGGCCGCGCTGGAGGCGTCCATCGCCAGCTCCAAGAGCCCGCCGAAGAAGCGGGCGCGTGCGTCGAACGGATCGGGCGCCGCGAAGAAGAAGAAGACAGCGGCGAAGAAGTAGGTGCCGCCCGCGCGCCGGGTTCACGTCGATGTCGAGGGCCACGAGCTCTCGCTCTCGAACCTGGACAAGGTCATGTACCCCGAGGTGGGCTTCACCAAGGGGCAGGTGATCGACTACTACACGCGCATCGCGCCGGTGCTGCTTCCGCACCTCCGCGACCGCCCGCTGACCCTGAAGCGCTATCCCAACGGCGTCGAGGGAGGCCACTTCTATGAGAAGCAATGCCCCTCCCATCGTCCCGACTGGGTTCGGGCGGAGCCGGTCGAGCTCAGCTCGAAGACGATCCACTTCTGCGTCTGCGACGACCTCCCGACGCTGGTCTGGCTAGCCAACCTCGCGGACCTCGAGCTGCACCCGTCGCTGTCGAAGGTGCCGGAGGTGGCGCGGCCGACGCTGATGGCCTTCGACCTCGATCCCGGTGAGGGGACCGGGCTCGCGGAGTGCTGCGAGGTGGCGGTGCTTCTGCGCGACGCGCTCGCCCACCTGGGGCTCGAGTGCTTCCCGAAGACGTCGGGCTCGAAGGGGATCCAGGTGTACGTGCCGCTCAACACCGACGACGTGGACTACGACCACGGCACCAAGCTGATCTCGAACGCGCTGGCGCGGCACCTCGAGTCGGAGCATCCGAAGCTGATCGTGTCCTCGCAGAAGAAGGAGCTGCGGAGGAACAAGGTGCTGATCGACTGGAGCCAGAACGACGAGCACAAGACGACCGTGTCGGTCTACTCGCTGCGCGCGCGTGAGCGGCCGACGGTGTCGACGCCGCTGTCCTGGGACGAGGTCGAGGCGGGCGACCCGGACGCGCTGGTGTTCGAGGCTGAGGACGTGCTCGCGCGCGCGGAGGAGCACGGCGACCTGTTCGCGCCGGTGGCGGAGCTCGAGCAGAGCTTGCCGGATCTCTGAGCCGGGTACGGTCTGTGGATGGTCGATTGGGCGCTTGCGCGACGGATCGCGGAGCTGTCGGCGGGACGAGGCACCGAGGAGGAGCCCCCGTTCGACGCCGCCGCGCTGTCCTCGGAGATGGAGGGAGCGGTCGCGGGCTACACGCGGCTCGCCCTTTCGTCGCCGACGCCGCGCGCCGAGGTGGTCAGCCGGTCGGAGTGGGCGTCGGTCAACCTCGACACGCTGTCGCACATCCTCGATCCGGTCGCCGCGCGGCTCGACGAGCGGCTCGAGTTCGCGGGCGCGCTCGCGAACGCGCTGCGTGTGGGGGCGTCGGCGACGCTCGCCGCCGAGGCGGGCCTCGTGATGGGCTACCTGTCGGGCCGGGTGCTCGGCCAGTACGACGTCTCGCTGCTCGGCGCCGAGACCGACCCGCGCCTCCTGTTCGTGGGCCCGAACCTGGCCGGCGCCGTGCGCGACCTCGACGTGGACGCGGATGCCTTCGGGCGCTGGATCTGCGCGCACGAGCTCACGCACGTGTTCCAGTTCCAGGGCGTGCCGTGGCTGCGCGAGCACATGAGCGGCCTGCTGGGGCAGTACGTGGCGACGCTCGAGGTGCGGATCGAGAAGGGCGCCGCGGGCGGGCTGCCGTCGCTGCCCGACCCGGCCAAGCTCGTGGAGGCGTTCCGTGAGGGCGGGCTCGCGGCGCTGGTGCAGAGCCCGGAGCAGCGAGCGTTGATGGATCAGGTCCAGGCGGCCATGTCGGTCATCGAGGGCTACTCGGAGCACGTGATGGACGCCATCGCCGCGGAGATGATCCCGGGGCACGAGCAGCTGCGCGCCGCGATGGACCGCCGCCGCCAGAGCCGCTCGGCCCCGCAGCGGATCATCGAGCGCCTGCTCGGCTTCGACGTGAAGCTGCGCCAGTACGAGCAGGGCAAGCGCTTCGCGGACGCGGTGGCGGCCGAGGCCGGCATCGAGGGGCTCAACCGCGTCTGGGCGGCGCCGACGGCGCTGCCGAGCGCCGAGGAGCTGCAGCACCCGAAGCAGTGGCTAGAGCGCACGGGCCGGGCCATCAGCGCCGCCTAGGGGCCCTCGTGACACATGGCACGTAACCAACTCGCGAGGGAGGTTTACGTACATGTGTTCGTCGGTATACTTCTACTGAAGTTAAATCTAATAAGGTGAAGGAGAGTCGTCCCCCAATGGCTACCCAGACTCAGAGCCGCACCCAGACCCAGCGCAAGGTCAGCGCACAGAAGGCTGCTGCTACTCGTCGTCGCAAGGCTGCCGCACGCAGTCGCTCGGCGACGAAGGCTGCCGAGACCCGCGCCCAGGCGCAGCTGAACACCCTTCAGGTCGTTCAGCTCCAGGCCGAGCGCGCCGCGCTCATCCCCGTCGGTGCCGCGCTCACCGCGCGTGACGCCGTCGTCGAGGCCGTGAGCCCGTACGTCGCCGGTCGCGAGAGTGCCGAGCGCGAGATCGGCAAGGTCGGCAAGCGGCTTCAGGTCAACCTCAAGCGCTTCGAGCGCCGTGGCACGACCGCCCGCAACCGGGCGCTGCGCGAGGTGAAGCGCACCCGCACCCGCGTGGAGCGCGAGCTCCGTCAGCGCCGCAACTCGGCCGTCCGCACGGTGAAGACGAACCGTCGCGAGGCCGAGCGCCAGGTCAAGTCGGTGCGCCGCGAGGTCGAGCAGCGCGTGAGTTCGCTGGTCTAACCAATCGACTTACCCCTGGTGGCCCGAGGAGAGCCACCAGGGAGAGGCTGCCGGCGTATTTGGCCGGGAGTGCAGTATCTCTCCTCCCTCACCGGCGCCGTCCCTTCGGGGGCGGCGTCGGCCTTTTGCTTAACTGGCAGTGATGCCTAATCGCGAACAGATCGAGGACGCCCTCCGCGGTGTCATCGATCCCGAGCTCCGCAAGGACATCGTCACGCTCGGGATGGTCCGCTCGATCGAGCAGCCCGACGACTCCACCGTGAACGTGGTCGTCTCGCTGACCACCGCAGGCTGCCCGATCCGCAACCACTTCGAGACCGCCGTCTCCGACAAGGTCAAGGCGCTCGGCGTCGCCCACGTCAACGTCGGCTTCGACGTGCTCTCCGACCAGGAGAAGCAGACGCTCGCGCAGCGCCTCGGCCGGAACGGCGGCCTGCCCCAGGGCGCGCTCGCGGCCGTCAAGAACGTGATCTGCGTGGGCTCGGGCAAGGGCGGCGTCGGCAAGTCCACCGTGACCACGAACCTTGCCGCGGCGCTCCAGGTCGACGGCCACCGCGCCGCAGCGCTCGACGCCGACGTCTGGGGCTACTCGATCCCGCGCATGCTCGGCGTGCACGGCCGGCCGAAGGTGTCGGCCGAGCGCAAGATCCTGCCGCTCGAGGGGCCCGCCGGCGTCAAGGCGATCTCGATCGAGTTCTTCCTCAACGAGCAGGACCAGGCGATCACCTGGCGCGGGCCCATGCTCCACAAGGCGATCCGCCAGTTCCTCGAGGACGTGGACTGGGGCGAGCTCGACTACCTCCTGATCGACCTGCCGCCCGGGACCGGCGACGTCGCCATGACGCTCGCGCAGCTGCTCCCGCAGGCGCAGTTCGTGATCGTGACGACGCCTCAGCCCGCCGCCCAGAAGGTCGCGGCGCGGGCCGCCGAGACGGCGATTCGCTTCGACCTACGGATCGCGGGCGTGATCGAGAACATGTCCGGCTTCACCACGCCCAGCGGCGAGCGCTTCACGATCTTCGGCGAGGGCGGCGGCCAGCTGCTGGCGGACGAGCTCGACGTGCCGCTGCTCGGCAAGATCCCGCTCCAGGAGGAGCTGCGGGTGTGCTCGGACGAGGGCCGCCCGCTCGTGCTCGAGGACCCGGACGCGCCGGCGGCTCAGGCGCTCTACCACGCCGCGCGCGGCATCATCGCGGCGACTCCGCAGGAACTGGGCGTGCTTCAGGAGCCCTCTGGGCCGCCCGTGCCGGAGATCACCGGCACTGCCCTTCCTATGGCCTAGCCGGACTGCTTGTAGTAGTCCGAGTTGATCTGGATGTAGGGCTGCCACTCGTCCGGCAGCTGGTCCTCGGCGAAGCAGGCGTCCACGGGGCAGGCCTCGACGCACGCGTCGCAGTCGATGCACTCCTCCGGGTCGATGTAGAGCTGCTTGACCAGGTCGTAGTCGGGCTCGTCCGGGGTCGGATGGATGCAGTCGACCGGACAGACCTCGACGCACGAGTTGTCCTTCGTATCAATGCAGGGTTCGGCAATCACATAGGCCATGGGAGCGCCGCATTGTACGTGCATCCCTAAACGGGCATGGCGCTACTGCCGACAGAGGAGAGGATGGACAGGATCAGCTCGTGGCTGTGTCCCACCGAGCACCATCGCGCCCGCGCGATCGAGGCGGGCGCCCGGGTGCGCACGGCGCGCTCGATCGCCGCGTTGACCTGCGGAATCTCCCTGGTGGCGACGGCCCCGTTCATGAGCTGGTGGTTCGTGGTGCTGTTCGGAGCGGTCGCTCTCACCCTCGGCGCGCTCGACTGGCGAATGAGGCGCTCCGAGCGCCCGGAGCTGGTCGCCGCCCAGACCTCGCTCACGATCCTCGCCGTGCTGGCGGTGGGAACCGCGCTCAGCGGCGGCGAGCAGAGCCCGGCGCTCCCCTGGATGATCCTGCCCGTCGCGATCTCCGCGGCGCGCTTCCGGCCCCAGGTCGTTGTGGCCGGAACCGGGCTGACGGCGGCCGTCATGGCGGGCGTAAGCATCGGCGTGGACGCGCGCGGCGTCGCCGAGGACCCGACCCGGCTGATCTCCGCGATCGCGTTCCTGATCGCCGTCACAGCGATCACCAGCGCGCTGACGGAGGGTGAGCTCGAGCACCGCGACCGCGCCGTCCTCGACCCGCTCACCGGCCTGCTGAACCGGGCCGCACTCGAGTGGCGCGTGGTCGAGATCGAGGAGCAGGCTCATCTGACCGGCGGCGCCGTGTCGCTCATAGTCCTCGACCTCGACCGTTTCAAGCGCGTCAACGACACCCACGGCCACGAGCGCGGCGACGGCGTGCTCCAGGACGTGGCGTACCAGATCCGGACGTCGCTGCGGAGCTTCGAGCTCGTCTACCGGATCGGCGGCGAGGAGTTCATGGTGCTGCTGCCGGGAGTCGAGCTCAGCGAGGCCCTGCGGATCGCCGAACGCGTGCGCGGGTCCGTGGCCGAGTCGCGGCCGGGCGAGCTCCCGCTGACCATCTCCGCCGGCGTGGCGGCCGGATCCGGGGGCGACATCAGCTACGACCGCCTGTTCCGGGCCGCCGACGGCGCCCTGCTCCGCGCCAAGCGAAACGGCCGCAACCGGGTCGAGACGGCGGGTGAGCTGCCGTCGCTGACGCTTCCGGACGCGCGCGAGTTCGCCGGCGACCCCAGCGCCCTCAAGACGTAGTCTCCGCCCCGTGATCCTCCTGACGGGCGCTACAGGGACCGTGGGCTCCGCGCTGCTCCGCCGCCTCACCATGGACGGCCGGCCCGTGCGCGCGCTCGTGCGCGACCAGCGCCGCCTCGGCGACCAGCGCGTGCGCGTCCAGATCGCCCTGGGCGACCTCGCCGACCCGCCGTCGTTCCGGAACGCGCTCCGCGGCGTGGACACGGTGGTTCACCTCGCGGCCGCGATCCGGGACCAGCCGCGCGGGTCGATCGAGGAGCTGAACGCGCTGGCGACGCTGCGCCTGGTGCGGGCGGCCGAGCGCGCCGGCGTCCGTAGGTTCGTGTTCTTCTCGGCCATGAACGCGAGCCACCACTCGCGGACGCGCTTCTTCCGGGCCAAGGCGCTCGCCGAGGATGCGGTGGAGGCGTCGGATCTGGAGACGACGGTCTTCCGGCCCTCGATCGTCTACACGCCAGGCGACCCCTGGCTGACGCTGCTGGGCCGCATGTCGCGCCTGCCGGCGATGCCCGTCTCCGGCTCGGGCCGGGCGCTCTACCAGCCGATCTGGGCGGAGGACGTGGCCGATGCGGTCATGAATGCCCTGGCTGCTTCCAACTCGGCCTATGAGCTGGCGGGCCCGGAGGTGTTGTCCTACGACGACATCGTCCGGGCCGTGCTGCGAGCGGGGCATCGGAGGCGGCGGCTGGTGCACGTGCCGTTGCCGGCGGTTCGCGCTTCGCTGAAGCTCCTCCGCTTCGCCACCTGGGACGAGGCGGAGCTGATGGAGGAGCCGATGGTGACGGAACGGGGGACGGCGGACGCGGAGAGCCTTGGAGTCAAGCCTCTCCGCATGTCCGCAGTCCTCGGTTCCTAGTTACATCATCCCGTCCATGCCGCCCATGCCGCCCGGCATGCCGCCGCCGCCGTTGTGCTCCGGCATCTCGGCGACGATCGCCTCGGTCGTCAGGATGTTCTTCCCGATCGACGCGGCGTTCTGGAGGGCCGAGCGGGTCACCATCGCGGGGTCGATGACGCCCGCCTTGACCAGGTCGACGATCTCGCCGCTGTCGGCGTTGAGGCCGTCGTTCACGCCCTTGGAGTTCCGCACGTCGTTCACGACGACCGAGCCCTCGAGCCCGGCGTTGTTCGCGATCTGACGCAGCGGCTCCTCGAGCGAGCGGAACACGATCTGCGCCCCGGTCCGCTCGTCGCCCTCGAACGCGTCCAGCTTGATCGCGTCCTGGGCCCGCAGCAGCGCCACGCCGCCGCCCGGAACGATGCCCTCCTCGAGGGCGGCCCGGGTGGCCTGGAGGGCGTCCTCCACGCGGTGCTTCTTCTCCTTCATCTCGGTCTCGGTGGCAGCGCCGACCTTGACCACCGCGACGCCGCCGGCCAGCTTCGCCAGCCGCTCCTGCAGCTTCTCGCGGTCGAAGTCCGAGTCGGTG
>Ga0190270_10001661_pt1 | contig 10463 bp, 6 predicted proteins | sample Popmic320T_FD_133748 | JGI IMG/M metagenome (GOLD analysis project Ga0190270, IMG submission 133748) | Populus adjacent soil microbial communities from riparian zone of Weber River, Utah, USA - 320 T | ecosystem: Environmental > Terrestrial > Soil > Riparian zone | place: USA: Utah | collected... | reverse complement strand
TCGCTGAATTTCGGCATGCCGCGCGCCTCGTTGCCGGTTCTCACCGTCAGCGAGAACAGCGCGGGATTCAGCGGAACCACCGAAGCGCGCAGATCCGGCGCAGTACCACCAGCAACGGCGCCCGGACCGTGACAAAGCTGGCAGCGTGACCACTGCTGAATGCCCTCCTTCACCAGCGCTTCGTCCACTTCCATCTGCGGGCCATCCAGCGGCTGAGCGAAGGTGGGCGGCGGCGTTGCCGGTAGTTTGGCCTTGCCGTCGAGCACGAACACCAGCAGGCGTCGCGGATGGATACGGGAGTCCCAGCCAAAACGCGCGGCCATGGAACCAAAGCCGCCGGGCGCTCCGTGCAGAGGCCCGACGAGAATTGCGACGTACTGGGTCTTGCCGATCGCGAACGTGATCGGCGTACCCAGCGCGGCTGTCGCCGCATAGAACGACCACACCCTGCGTCCATCGGATGCGCCGTAGGCATTGATGTAACCGTCTGCCTGTCCCTGGAAGACGAGGTCGCCGGCGGTGGCCAGGGTGCCGCCGTTGTGCGGACCCGGGGTCGGCTGCTGCCATGCGGCGCGTTGTTTCACCGGGTCCCAGGCAACCAGGAAACTCTTGCCGGCATCGGCGGGTGCGTCACCATCGGCCGTCGGGAAACCGGTGTACTGGATCGATGACGGCAGCGGTCGCCAGTTCTTGTAGTCGACGTCGCCGCCAAAGGTGGCCGGCATCTCGATCGTGGGCACGTAGACCAGTCCGGTCTTTGGACTGAATGACTGCGGATAGAGATTGTGTACGCCCTGGAAACTCGGCCACAGGGTCACGGGCGCGTTCTCGTAGCGCGCGTCTGGCGCCAGCACCGGCCGCCCGGTGGACAGGTCCACCTTGGTCGCCCAGGTCACCTTTCCTAACTTCTCGGCCGAGATCAGCTTGCCGTCGGTACGGTCGATGACATAGAAGAACCCGTTCTTCGGCGCGTGCAGCAGCACCTTGCGCGGAGCGCCGTCGATGCTGAGCGTGGCCAGCGTCATGTCCATCGCGGAGTTGTAATCCCAAGCATCGCCCGGAGTAGTTTGGTAGTGCCACACGTACTCGCCCGTGTCCGCGTCCAGGGCCACGACCGAACACAGGAAGAGATTGTCGCCACCGCCGGGCGAGCGGATCTTCCAGTTCCAGGGCCCGCCGTTGCCGGTGCCGAGGTACACCCGGTTGAATTCCGGGTCATAGGTCATCGCGTTCCAGACCGTGCCGCCGCCGCCGTACTTCCACCATTCGCCGGTCCAGGTCTTGGCGGCCATTTCCATGGCCTTGTTCTCGAAGCCCTTGGCCGGATCTCCCGGCACCGTCCACCAGCGCCACAGTTGCTTGCCGGTGGCGGTGTCATAGGCGGTGACGTAACCGCGCACGGCACCGAAATCACCGCCCCCGAAGCCGATGATGACCTTGTCCTTGAAGACCCGTGGCGGACCGGAGATGAACGAGCCGTCGTTCGCGTCCAGCGTCTGCACAGTCCAGACCAGCTGCCCGGTTTTGGCATCGAGGGAGATGAGCCGGCCGTCGTGCGTGCCGACGAACAGCCGCCCCTTCCAGTAGCTCAGGCCACGGATGCCCCAGCCCGTGCGCAGCTTGGCGCCCGCGGCCTTGGCCACTTCCGGGTCGTAGCGCCACAGCAGCTTGCCGGTCTTCACGTCCACTGCGTGGACGAAGCTGTAACCCGAGGCCACGTAGATCACCCCGTCCACCGCCAGCGGCGTCGACAGGTTGTTGGTGACATCGAGATCCAGAGTCCAGGCGAGATTCAGACGCGGGACGGTTTCGCGATTGATCTCGGCGAGCGGGCTGTAGTGCGTCTCGCTGAAGGTCCGGCCATAGGCGGCCCAGTTGCGGCCGTCGTTCTCGTTCTTGAGTGCGGCATCGTCGACCGTGGTCGCGGCATGCGTGGAGGCGGCGAACAAGACGGCAACGACGCAGAATCCTATCGGACGCATGGAGAAAGTCCCCTCTTTCATCGGCTGCGAATCAATTTGGGCGCCGCCATGATTGCACACTCGACTCACACTGAAGCGCGTCTCGCCTTTTGCGGCAGCCGTGCCGCCGCAGCGCCGTGGTAACTTGCCGCGCGCCCACGGGAGATTCATATGCGATTCGTCAGTGACACCGAGCTCGCCACCCTGACGCCCGCTGAACAACGGGATGTCGCCTCACCGATTCCCACCCAGGTCGTTTCCAACGGCGAATTCACGCCGTTGCCGCAGAGCGAGGATCAGCGCCGAGTCGAGGCGCGCATCACCGACCTGGCCGACGAACTGGCGCCGCAGCACGGCATGAGCCGGCGCGGATTCCTGTCCTCGGCCGCCGGCATGTCAGCCGCCTTCCTCGCCATGAACGAAGTGTTCGGCCCGGTGTTCGTCGCCTCGCGCGCCGAGGCAGCCACTCCCGGCGTGGCTGACGCGCGTGCCGCGGCGCTCAAGAAACAATTCATCGTCGACTGCCAGACGCATTTCGTGCGCGACGACTACACCCAGCAATTGCTGGTCTTCTCCGCCGACTTTGCGAAGAAACACTGGAACCCGGACATTCCCGGCAGCGAAGGCCTCACACGCTACAAGTTCCAGAATTACGTGAAGGAAGTCTTCATCGACAGCGACACCAAGGTCGCGATGATCTCCGGCACACCCACCGACGACTACCAGTACCTGTTCCTCACCAATGACCAGATCGCCAGCGCGCGCGACGTGGTGAACAAGGTGGCCGGCAGCCGCCGCACGCTGGCGCACGGCATCGTGACTCCTGGCACGCCCGGCTGGCTCGAGGAGATCAATCGAGTCATGACCGATCTCAAGCCCGACAGCATCAAGGGCTACACCATCGGCGACCCTATCTACCAGACCAAGAAGAAGACCAACTGGCGCATGGACGACGAAAAACTCGTCTACCCGCTGTACGAAGCCATGCTCAAGAACGGCATCAACACCATCTGCATCCACAAGGGCCTGATGCCGGCCGACTACATGACTTCGTGGGCGGACATGTGGCAGTACGCCACCGTCTGGGACGTGGGCAAGGCGGCGAAGGACTGGCCGCAGATCAATTTCGTCATCTATCACTCGGCCATGCGCCCCTTCCTCGAGTTGCCCGATCGCGAACTGGCGCAATTCGAAAAGACCGGGCGCTTCGACTGGGTATCCGATCTCGCCGATATTCCGGCGAAGTTCGGTGTCAGTAATGTCTATGGCGAACTCGGCGCCTGCTTCGCCAACACCTGCATCACGCATCCCAGGCTGGCGGCTGCGCTGATGGGCACGCTCATCAAGGGCCTGGGCGAAGACAAGGTCATCTGGGGCACGGACTCGGTCTGGTGGGGTTCACCGCAGTGGCAGATCGAGGCCATGCGTCGTCTCGAGATCCCCGAGGACATGCAGAAGAAGTACGGCTACAAGCCGCTCGGCGCCGCGGAGGGTCCGGTGAAAACCAGGATCTTCGCCGGCAACGCCTCGAAGCTCTACAAGATCGACCCGGCCGCAGCCCGGAAGATGTCGGCGGACAACTTCGATGCAATCAAGGCGGAGTACCTGGCAATGGGCGGGCTGCCGAGCAACCTCAGATACGGGTACGTCAGCGCCTGACGTATCAGCGCATTGCGCGCCGTACACCCGACGAGGCGGCGTCGAAGCTCGCGTCGTCGATGCGCACGAGATTTCGGCCGTCGTGCTTGGCGCGATAGAGCGCCACATCGGCGCGCACCACCAGCGCATCGAGTGACAGTGCCTGTGACTCGTTGACCGCGAGTCCCGCGCTCACACTCACGCGCACATCCTCGCAACCCGGAACGGTGATGGTCAGGGCAACCGTGCGCAGGCGCTCGACCACTGCCAGCGCAACGTCGAGCGTGGCACCCGGCATCGCGAGCATGAATTCCTCACCGCCCCAGCGACCGAACGTGTCGCCGGAACGCAGCGTCTCGCGCGCCAGCCGCGCGAATTCCTTGAGCACCTGGTCGCCTCCGGCATGGCCGGAGCGATCGTTGATCGTCTTGAAGTGATCGAGGTCGATCAGCGCAATGGTGAGCGGCTCGCCGAGGCGCATGGAGACCTCGAGCGCGGTTTCCGCCAGTTGCGCGGTGTGACGCCGATTGGGCAGACCGGTGAGCGAATCGAGATTCGCGAGCACCGCGAGCTGGCGACGATGCGCGCGGGCACCGATGAGCATCGCGGTAAGCAGCGCGACAGCCAGCGAGCCCGCCGTGATCGCCAGCAGCGTACGGCGCTGCAACTCCGCCTGGCGCAGCTTCGACTCACTGAGCTCGCGTTGCAGCGAGGCGTTGCGATCGATCTCGCGATCGATCTCGAACCGCGCATGTAACGCGGCCACCTGGCGGAGACGGCGAGTCTCGTTGGTCTCCGTATAGCGGCGCATGTATTCGTCGAGATCCGCATAGGCCGCGACCAGATTGCCGAGCGCGGCATTGGCGTCGGAACGCAGCTTGAACAGCGGCGTCACCTCGCGGGGCGGCATGTCGACGGCGCCGTTAGCGAGAATGTCATTGAGTGTGGCCAATGCCCGCGAGGGGTGGCCCTCCGCAAGGTCGATCTGCGCGAGGAAGGAACGCGTCTGCTTGATGACGTCCACGGTGCCCGAAGCCGCAAAAATCTTCAGCGCGTCGTCGCAGCGCGCACGGGCACCGCGGAGATCACCGAGATCGATCAGGACATCGCAGACGCGCATGTCGGCAAACGCCACACCCTGCTCATCGCCGAGCACCACCGACAGTGCGCGCGCATTCGCGAACGCCAGCAATGCCGCGTCGTAGTCGTGCGTCTCATGGAGAATGATGCCGCGCAGGTAACGCGACACGGAAAGGTTGAGGGTCTCGTCGTGCGCGGCATTCCACTCGATCACTTCGGCATTGAGTGCCAGCGCCTGGCGGTAGTCACCCAACTCGCTCATCACCTTGGACAACGCCGACGCCGCCACGCTGCGCTGCCTGGGATTGCCGGCCGCGTCGCTGGCGCGATACGCCTGCGTCAATGCGGCGACAGCGAGGTCGGCGCGATTCTCACGGAATTGCAGGGTACCCAGCGTGATCAACACGCAGCGTTCGGCCTCGGGACCGACGCCCTTGGCGCGCACGGCTTCGACGCTGCGCTTGGCCTCGGCCATGCCTTCCGCGTCATAGATGTTCTCGGAATCGGTGAAGAACAGCGCCAGGTGCACGGGCGTGGACGAATCGGATACCAGCTTCATGCCTTCCGCCGCAGCGGCGCGCGCATCGGCATCGAGCTCGAGGGCGCTGTAAGCCTGTGCGCGGACAGCGTGGAGCCAGGCGATATGCTCTGCCGACGCGTTCGCCGCGATTGCATCGGCGATCATCACCTGCGTGGTTGCCACGGCCTTGTTCGGATCCGCAACCGCGAGCGCCTGCAATCGGCGGATTGCAGGATCCGGACCCTCAATGCAGTTCGCCTGCGCGAATCCGCATGCGGTCAACAACAAGATGTTTAGCAGCAGGCGCGCGAACACACCTGCTCGCATTGGGCCGAGCATGGCAGGGACACTACTCGTTAATGGGAATTCACGAGCCAAGAGGCGTCGTGCAAATGCAGCAAGACGCCCCGAATGTCATGGATCGGGCAATCTTTTGTTCAATAGTGTGACGTGCATTCACACAGTCACGGGGGAGCGACTAGGGAAATCCCACCCCTGACCGCAGCGTCGGCAGGCAGCAGCAGTCAGGTGATATCGAGACGGCAGGTATCGCGACTGAAGTATCCGCGGTGTGCCACGAGTGCTCGCGACACTTCCCATCCTCGCCATTCGATTGTGCCCGACGAACTCTCGATACGCAGGAAGGTGAACTCTGGCTGCGTGTGCGGCTGAGACTGCCACTCCTGCCAGGTGTCGTTGCAAGCCTCTCCGCTCGTAATCAGCGCCGCCGTCCTGGCCGGCAGCGTAATGCGCTCCTCGCAGGTTTCTGGATCCTGGGTGACCCGCGCCAGCTTCAGTTCATTCACGTGGTAACCCGGAACGTCTTCGATAGGTATGAGTGCGGGCGTCACGGGAGCCTGACAACCCATTCCGTAGCTCGCGGGACGATACGACTTGGCACGAAAAATCAGCGTGACATCGGTGTCGCGATGATTCACGACCAACTGGTCTGGCCCGGGTTCCACGCAACCCGAACAGAGCACCAGGCTCGCCATGATCATGCATCGCTTCATGCCAGGCCCTCACCAGCCGTGACGTCAGTCGATTTTCAGGTGCTCTTGAATATCGGGTTCGACAGCAGGAACTTGATGGCGTCGGCGCGCGGCTGGTTGATGGGCTCGTCCGGAAATGAAGCCAGCATCTTCTCGCAGCGCTCGCGCGCACCGGCCTTGAACTCCGGATGCGTGAAAATGTAGAGGTCGTTGCGCTGGATGCCGCGTACCACGCGCTCACCGCATTCCACCGGGTCCATCCACAAGTCGCCTTGCGGTCGCTGGGCGAGTTGCTTTTCAAATTCCTCCAGCCCGCTGTCCTTCTTGTACTTGTCCGGACGCAACTTGCCGAGCTCACGGATATTGCTCTGCACGGGGCCAGGACAGAATGCGGAGACTCCTATCTTGTCGGCCGCGAGTTCGCCTGCCAGGCACTCGGACATTCCGACCAGCGCTGACTTGGCAGTGATGTAGATAGAGCAATTGGGAATCGGGATGACAGCCGCCATGCTGGCGGTGTTGACAATGTGTCCGCCCTCGCCGTGCGCGCGGATGCGCGGCAGGATGGTGAGCAACCCGTTCACCACGCCGCCGATCATCACCGACAGGCCCCAGTCCCAGTCGTCGTATTTCGTCTTGTCGATGGAGCCCAGCAGCCCGAGGCCGGCGTTGTTCACCAGCACATGGATTTTGCCGAATGACTTTTCGGCTTGGTCGGCCGCACGCGCATAACCCTTGCGGTTGGTGACGTCGAGCTTGACGCACTTGACGCGCCGGCTCAGGTGTTGCGAGACGAACCAGGCGCGCGCGTCCTTGAGATGATCCTCGCGCACGTCGGCAATGACCACGCGCATGCCCGCCGTGACCATGGCCTTGCTGATGCCAAGACCGATGCCGCTCGCGCCCCCGGTGACGAATGCCACCTTGTCTTTCAATGTTTCCATTTTGATCTTCCACCTGAAAAGAAAGAGGCGCGCCTGTTGCCAGGCGCGCCTCCCGTTTCTACACGATTGCGAACTCAGTTGAAGTTGCGGGTGAACTGCACGTACCACTCTTGCGGAGGACCCGGCTGACCTTCGAGTGTCGGCTGGCCAAACGCCGTCAGGTCAAACTTGTTGTAGAAGTACTCTTCGTCGGTAATGTTTGTCACTCCGAGCGCGATGCGCCAGGTGTCCTCCGGGCTCCCCCATTCGATACGGGCATTGAGCAGCTCGTAGGCCTGCGAGCAAGCCTGCGCCTCGGTGGTGTCGATATTGTTCGGCGTCAGGTTGGTGCGAATGCCCGAACAGATCTCGCTCTGGCCATAGTAATCCAGCCGCGGTGTGAAGCTGCCGTGGTCGCCATCGCCGCCGAATCTGTAGGCAAACGACAGGCTCCAGTTGTCCGTCGGAACGTAGATCGGATTGTCACTGGTGATGTCCGTGACCGCCGGATTGCCGAGCAACGACGGATCGTCGAACTCGTCACCCTGGAAGTCCGTGTAGCCATACTGGCCACTGATGGTCAGGCCATCGATCGGCACCCACTGGAACTCGAACTCCGCACCCTGGATGGTGGCCGGAATGTTGTTGTAGAAGGTACGCGAGGTCGTGGCGCCCGGAGGCGGCGGCCCGTTTCCATCCAGACACCACTGGCCCAGCGAATCCTGCACGGCTCCCGGAGTGCCCTCCGGAACGACATTGATGTATTCGCCGGCGCTGTTCGCCAGGCACTCCGTGCCGCCGATCGGCAGGATGCGCTGGTTGTAGTCGACGTAGAACGCGGCAAGGTTGACGCGCAGTCGGTTGTCGAGCATGTCACTCTTGAAGCCGATCTCGAACGAAGTTGCTTCTTCACCATCGACGCCCACGAACTGCGTGACCTGGAACGGCCGCGGGTTGAACGCCTGCGGACGATAGCTGGTCGCCGCCGACGCATACGCCATGAAGGTGTCGGTGAACTTGTAGTCGACGCCCGCCTTCCAATCGAAGTGACTCTCGTCGGTATCCAGCTGCGTGACCACGATGGAGTTGTCGAACTCTTCGTCTTTCTGGTCGGTTGAATAGCGCACACCCGCCGTCAGCGAGAACTTGTCAGTGACGTGCCACACAGCGTGTCCGAATGCGGAGAGATTCTCCGAACTGGTGGTGTTCTGGCCATTGACCAGCAGCGCCGTGGGCACGAAGGCCGGGATGGACACCTGCTGCGAGTTGGTGAATTCGCCCTTGTACCAGAAGGCGCCCAAGGTCCAGTCGAATCTTTCGCTGGCGGTGCCCGACAGACGGGCCTCGAAGGTCGACGCGTCGACCTCCTGGACACCATCCACGAGCTGCGCGTTGAAGGGCGACTGATCGGCATCGGTGGCAAAGGCGCCATCAAACGTGCTGTGAGAGCCGATCAACTCGAGCAGTGCGGCCTCGCCGAAGTGGATGTTGGCCTTGGCGCTGAGGGCCTGCTGCTCGAACGAGGTTTGCGGATTCGTCGTAAAGCCCGTCACCGGATCCTGGTAGGTGGCATAGCTGGTGTAGGGGTCGTCGGGAACGAAGCGGTTATCGAAGGGCACGCCGGTGCGCGCGACCTGCGCATCGCTCCAGAAATTGAACGGCACGGGAAGCTGGCCGACAAACGGACCGCCCGGATTGCGGCCAATGTGCACCAGCGTATCGGCGCGCGCCTCGGACTCGTCATTCAGGTATTCACCCGTAATCGTGAGATCAAAGGAGTCGCTTGGCGCGAAGCGGATCGCGGCGCGCGCGCCCGTCACGTCCTGGCCACCCTGCGTCCCCAGCTTGCAACCGCCGCCGCGATTCTGCGTGCGCCGCGGGATGGCGAAGGCGTTGTCAGCGGCGCTGCCCGGAGCCACGACATCGGGAGCAGTGTCTGCGTCTGCGGCTGTGTCGGCTCCGAGGCCGTCGCCGTAACCGGCGAGCGACGGAAACTTGCAGGCGAAGTCATAGACGTTCTGATAGCCGTCGCGCTTCTTGGCGACACCACTCACGCGGGCAAACACCGTTTCGGAAAGCTTGAAGTCGTAGCTGGCGCGGATATCGATGCGGTTGAAGTCACCGTAGGTGACGCTGATTTCGCCCGTCTCGTCGCCCTGCGGCGGCTTGCTGATGTAGCGGATGGCGCCGCCGATGGAGCCGCGGCCGAACAGCGTACCCTGCGGACCGCGCAGCACTTCGACGCGCTCCAGGTCCATCAGGTCGATGCTGGAAGCGAACGTGACCGGATGCAGCACGTCGTCGAAATAGATGGCTACGCCCGGCTCGAACTCGGGCAGGAAGTCGTACTGGCCAATGCCGCGGATGTAGGCGGACATCGATGCACCAAAGGCCGCTTGGGTCGGACGCAGTGACGCGTTCGGAACCGTGTAAGCGACTTCGAAGGCGTTCTGCATGCCGCGCGCTTCCAGGTCGGCGGCCGTGATCGCGGTGATCGCGATCGGCGTCTCCTGCAGCTTTTCCTCGCGGAACCGCGCAGTGACGATGATTTCGTCGAGACCTGTTGCGGATTCCTCCTGCTCCTACGCGTAGACCGGCGCGGTGCCGGCTCCACAGGCAGTCGCTACAGCGAGCGCAAGTGCGATGCGTCCGTTGATGGAGGGTTTTTCTTCTGATTTCTTCTCAACGCCAGATGGCTGGTTCATTGCGAACTCCCTATGGCCAGATTGATTGGCATTCCCCTGGGAGCGCGCAGCGCCGATGTATCAGCGCCACAGTTCCCCCTCTTGCCGGCGATCAGACCGCTTTCCCCCTGCCCGGACTCCACTCACGCCGAAGGGGGGCTCAACTGATCGGGAAATCCCTTGGATACGGCGCTTGTCCGTTATGATTCACGCACATGCAGCTTAATCGCTTTGATCTGAACCTGCTCATCGCGCTCGACGCGTTGTTACGCGAGAAGAACGTCACCCGCGCGGCCGAACGTGTGTTTGTTTCGCAACCGGCGATGAGTGCCGCGCTCCACAAGCTGCGCGAATACTTCAACGATCCCCTGCTGGTACGCGTGGGCCGCGAAATGGAATTGACCTCGCGCGGGGAGTCCCTGGTGGAGCCGGTGCGCGAAGCGCTGCTGCGCATCCAGATGATGCTGGGTAACCAGCCGACCTTCGATCCGAAGACGGCACGCCGCGATTTCACGGTCATCATGTCCGAGGAGGCGGTTCCGGGCGTATTGCCGCCACTGCTGCGTACTCTGGCCAACGAAGCCCCCGAACTCGACGTGCACATTGAGATGGTCTCTCCGACCGCCCTGTCACGGCTCGAATACGGGGAGGCGGACCTGTGCCTG
>Ga0190270_10001660_pt1 | contig 10464 bp, 6 predicted proteins | sample Popmic320T_FD_133748 | JGI IMG/M metagenome (GOLD analysis project Ga0190270, IMG submission 133748) | Populus adjacent soil microbial communities from riparian zone of Weber River, Utah, USA - 320 T | ecosystem: Environmental > Terrestrial > Soil > Riparian zone | place: USA: Utah | collected... | reverse complement strand
TTCGTCTTTCACTGTCACATCCTAGGTCATGAGGATAAAGGAATGATGGGACTCATCCGCGTGATTGGCCCTGGCGGGCTGCGGTTGCAGAGTTCGGAGCGCCGTCCCGAACATCACCATTGACATTCAAGCAACGCCGTTTCGATCCACGTGGATGCCGACGCACCGCGAGCGCGATTCAACATCATTCCGTAATCAACTGCGCCGGAAACCAGCACGCGACAACCCTACACGCCATTTCTTGACCACCATTTGAACGTTACAGACAGACAAATGTCCCGGATTGTTAAATATCGCTGATGAGTAAAGCGCCGAAAATTGTGCCCCAGACTGCGACTGATTCGATGCCTATCAGGATGAATGCGGCAAGAAAGGCGAGGCAAAGCAGAAGTCCGTCTTCCTCGATATATGCGAGAGCAATTAGGATGATCAAAACTGCAGGAGGTATATTGCTGAAGGGAATCGGGGTGAGAAGCAACGCGGCAGTCAACAATAGGACCACAATGCCGACAAAACGCCTAGCCACGTCAAAAGCACGTGGCCAACGCGGATGAACTACTCTCTCAAGATATCGCAGGACCGGAATGGCGCGATCCCCAAGACGGAAAAGATATTGTGTTGGCAACCATCGGTTAGTGATGAATCGCGCGAAAATGGACTGCCAGGCTGTGAGCATAATCCCGGGCACCGACGACCCGACGGGCGCGGTCGCGAGAACCCCAAGAAACAGGATGACGACGCCGAACGAACGCTGATGCAGGGTGGACAACACCCAGCCGTGCTCACGCCCGTGAGATTGCCGCTTGGCCGATTGAGGCGCCAACGAGAGGGGGCCCGACAGAATAGATGCCGACCACAAACAAACACGATTCCCTCTCAGAGACAGACACTGGAATTCCGCGTTCGTCGCCAGTTTCCGGAGACGGAGACCATGTCCCTTATGAACGAAACGCCGTCATTTCGCGGCATTTCGAGCGCGACCCGATTCCGTATGCGTTAGGGACTGACTGGCCGGTTGGGGCGGGACCAGCCACATTCTCTATACGTTAATTCAAAGGGTTAGCTTAACATGAAACACGGAGGTACCGACAAAAATACCGACAAGTTGAAGCCCTTGATCATCTTCGCCTCCCGTCATCGACAAGACGGACGGGAGGGCGTGCAGAAGATCACATGTTGTTGAGCCTTCGACGGGACGATAGCAGATAGAGCGGTGCAAATAAGAAACCCGCCCGGCTCTGATCAGAGCCGGGCGGGTCATTTTCAACGCGTCGGTCTCAGCTCAGCGTATCGCGTGCGCCGCGCCCTCGCTTACTTCGCGAGCGGGTCGGGGCGCAGCTGGAACTTCACCAGCTTGGGCACATTGCCCTTACCGATGCCTTCGTCGTGGAACGGCGTGCGGTTGCCGGTCGTCGCCCAGATGCCGCGGCCTTTCCAGCCGGCGTTGGCGTCGTCGATGCGGCCGTCCATGGTCTTGGCGTAGAAGCCCATCGGGTACGGTACCACCAGATTGACCATCTTGCCGTCCTTGAGGGCGATTATCGACTCGTTCTGATTGCCGGTGGCCAACGGCACGTCCTTGCCGAGGCCGAGCGTGTCGTGCTGGTCTACCCAGGTGTAGTAGCTCGCCTCGGCCGATCCGCCGCCGGTGTCGCCGGTGAGCGCGGGGCCCGGGAACGGATAGAACATCCAGCCCTCGGGGCAATGGCGGCCGGTCGCGATGGTCGGACCGCTGGTGACCTTGCATTTTCGGCGGTCGAACGCGGCGAGGTGGCCGCTCGCCATCGGCACCCACACTACGTTGTTGGTGTCGATGTCCATGCCGCGGGGGCCATAGGCCGGCGCCGGCACTTCGTAGACTTCCGCGAGCGCGGTCTCGGACGGATTGGGCTTGGTCGGATCGAGCCGGACCACATAGCCCGGGTAACCGAGCGACGTGCCCCAGACGGTGCCGTCGCGGCTCGGCGACACGCCGTAGAACGCCACGTTGATGCGACGGTCTTTGGCGGGATCGAGCGGCTGGTTCGGCTCGGTGTACTCGTCGCGCTTGCCGTTGCCGTTGGTGTCGAGAATGAACGGCGTCCAGCCCTGCGACTTCGCCTCGTCGCCGGTCTCCTCGAGCATCTTCACGTTGATCCAGCCGGCCGCGCCGCTCTGCGGGCCGCCCGCGCTCGCCCATAGGGTATTGTTGGCGTCGAAGCCGAACTGCACATGGTGGGTCGGGAAGCAGGTGTTGACCATCAGGAACTTCTGCGACTTCGGGTCGTACATCGTGACCTGACGGTTCGCCTGATCGATCGGATACACCTTCGCGGACGGATGGTCGGAGCCCTTCTTGCAGAAGTCGGGGTTGGCCGGAGGCCGGTTTCTAGCGGCGAACCAGACGCGGCCTTTCTCGTCGTAGTACAGGCTGTGGGGACTGGTCTGGGCGTTCCAGATCGCCTCGTCGCCGAAATACGCCGACGGCGCCAGCACCGGACCGTCGGACGGGGTCTTCGGATCGCGCACCGGGAGCTTCACCTCATAGGCGGTGTTCTTCACCGGATCGAGCACCGGCACCATGTCGGTTGAGTTCTCGGTCGCGCCGAAGACCAGACCGTTGGCGTTCAGCGTCGGATTGCGCTTGTCGGCCGCGGTCGCGTCATGCAGGTAGGCCTTCGGGTTCGACCAGTCCCACACCGTGACCACGGCGTTGCGCTCGACGCCCTGCGGCCGCTGCGGCTTCGTCGCCGGCAGCTCGCCCTTGGCGACGCGGTCGGTCCAATCGCCGAACATCTTCAAGGTGCCCTGCGTGCCCATGCGGTCCATGGTGTTGACCATGTTGAGGCCCGCCTGCCCGGACTGGATGCGGCGGGTCCAGGCCTCGTGGCCATTCTTGAACTCGCCGAGCGCCTTGGGGATCGTGCGCGTCGCCTTGCTGCCGAGCTGGTGGCAAGTGACGCAGCCGTTGGTCTTGACGAGATTGAGGAACTCGCCCTGCGACTTCATCGCCGGGTTGAAGCCGTTCGCTGCCGTGCCGGGAAACTCGCCCCTCTCCGGGACCTTGATCATCGAATACCAGTAGATCGCCGGGTAGTACTCGGCGGCGGCCGCGGCGTTCGGCGCCGGCGTCGCACGCAGGTTGAGGGTTTTGCCCGGCTCGCTGTCGACCTTGGCGGAATCGACGAGGCCATAGCCGCGCACCCAGACCTTGTACTTGGCCTTAGGCAAGTCCGGTAGCACGTAGCGGCCCTGATCGTCAGTGACGACCATCTTGGCGAACTTGGTGCCGAGGTCGGTGGTCTCGGCGATCACCCAGACGCCGGCCTCCGGCCCGCCTGGTCCGGTGACCACGCCGCCGATGTCGTCGGCGTCGATGGTGACCGTGACCTGGGCGGTCAGCGGTCCTGCCGCCAGCACTCCGGCGACGCCAAACACGGCCGCGCCGAGATACCATGCTCTTGCGATTTTCATGAGGTGCCTCCTCCGGGGTTATTCATTGTTGATGTGTAGGTGGGCAATGAAAACGGAACCCGCCTGCGGCGGATCGCGCTGTTATGCACCAAATCAGCCGTGCTGTCTGCGGTCGCAGACCGTCACGATCCGGTGACCCGTTACTTGGCGAGCGGATCGGGATGGACCTGGACTGCACCGCCATCAGCCGCATGCCCTTGCCGCCTTCCTGCAGCCACGGCGTGCGATCGCCGCTCGAGGTCCACAGCCCGCGGCCATCTGAATCGCAGGACTCAAAGACGGCGTGATAACATAACGCAGCGTGCTGGCAGATCTCGCGAAAATCGAATCCGACACCCCTTGCGGAGATTCCAACATGACGCAGCTTTGTACTGTCCTCCTGTCAAGCAGCCTCCTGCTCGCGCTCTGCGGTGGAGTGGCTCAGGCTCAATCGAACAAGCCGATACAGACCCTGCAAATGCCGGCCATGCCGGACCCGGCGCGCATCACCCTGAATTCCAAGACCACCGCCTTGATGGTGCTCGACTACGTCGAGGACATCTGCGCCACGCAGCCGAAATGCAAGAGCCAGATGCTCCCGGCCATGACTCCGTTCATGGAGCGGGTCCGCAAGGCCGGCCTCGTCGTGACATACGGCACCCGCGCACAGAACATGGCCCACTGGCTGCCGCAGGTCGCGCCGGCTGAGGGCGACATCAAGATCGTGAACACGGCCCAAGATAGATTCTACAATACCGATCTCGACAAGCTGCTGAAGGCGCAGGGCATCACGACGATGATCATGGTCGGCTGGAAGGTCAGCGGGTCGGTGACCTACACGTCGGTCGGAGCAATGATACGCGATTACACCGTTGTTATCCCGGTGGATACGACCACCGCCAGCAGCGACTACGAAACAGCCATCGGCTTTTACAATGTACTCAATTCAGGCAATGCCAATCTGACGAACGAGCCTTTGAAGCCGAAAATCCGTAACGCTGAGCCGCACGGACCTGATCGCCTTCCAGTAAGAGATCACCAGGGCCGCGTGGCTTCAATGGAAAGGCCGCCTTGCTAGCCTGCTCTAGAACGAGGTCAAGGCGGACGCGTATCCTGAAAAAATGCAGGTCGGGAAGCGGCGGTCCATAGTTGCTGGCATTAGCGGCTCTCTCGGCCCATAGTTTCGTAATGATGGCCGCACGACGCGGGAGCATGACGGGCGAAACGACGATGGCGTTGATGCGCATTGAGTGCCCGCAAGCCGATGCGGCTGTTATTGCAGAGACTGCGGACGCGACCCTCCTGAGCCGGCCGTTGCGCTCGTTGGCAGACATCGAGGCTATCGAGAGCGTACCGCTCGCCGAGCGGCTGCGGATCGATAATTTTTGCCATCGCGTCGCGCTTGCCATCGAAGCGAGAGACCCCCAAGACACGGCCATCCACTATGTGCCGGATGGCGACATTGATCGCGCGGCGGAGCGCGTCTCGTTTGGCGAATTGAAGCGAAACATCGGCAGAACGGCATCGTTGTTGTGCAGCCACGGCATCGGCAGGAATGACGCGGTGGCGGTGCTGCTGCCGGCGGTGCCGGCAATCTCTGGTCGATCCTAGGCGCCATGGCCGCCGCCATTGTGTTCCCGGTCAACTGGATGCTCGAGCCAAAATACGTTCTGCGCCTGATCAAAGAGGCGAACGTAAAAGCCGTGATCGCGCTCGGACCAACGCCGGGATTCCAGATCTGGGAGGCGTTGGCGCAGGTCGCCGCCGATCTTCCCAGCGGCGTGAAAATCTGGTCGGTCCCCGGTCCGGGCGGGACGCTCCTGCCCGACAGCGACCTTGAGGCGGCGCTCGATGGGAATCCGGAGAAAGCGATCTGGTCGGATGCCGTCGCTGGCGACAATATCGCCGCATTGGTCCATTCCGGCGGCACGACCGGCCTGCCGAAGATCGTCAAGCTGTCGCACCGGAACATGTCGTACCGGCATTGGACGCTGCAGCTTGCGCAACAACTGGTGTTCGGCGAGGTCATCCTGCAAGACACGCCGATGTTCCATGTTGGTGGCCTGATCGGCCGCATCCTTCCGCCGTTTGCCAGCGGCGCTGGCGTTCTGATCCCGACGGTGCTCGGCGCGCGCGACAAACGCTACATCGCCAACTACTGGAAATTCGTGGAGAAGTATCGCGTAACACGACTCTCGGCGGTGCCGACGACGCTTGCGGTGCTGGCCAAGTCGCCGCCGGTCGATACCGATCTCTCGTCGCTGCTGCCGAATTTCATCACCGGCTCGACCTCGCTGCCGGTTTCGGTCCAGCGCCGCTTTGAGGAGATTTCCGGGGTGCGCGTACTCAACTCGTATGGCATGACCGAGAACACGGCGAGCATCGCCATCGACCCGCGCGACGGTTCGCGCAAGGAAGGCGCGTCGGGTCTCCGCGTGCCCTACACACAAGTCTGTGCCGTCTCCATCAGCGGCGCCGGTGTGGGGCGCCGGCTGTGCGGTCCCGACGAGATCGGCATGCTGCAGATCAAGGGGCCGGGACAGGCGGCAGGCTACCTCAATCACGCGCACGAGAAGGATGCCCGCACCGAGGACGGCTGGCTGATCAGCGGCGATCTCGGTCGCGTCGACCAGGATGGGTTCATCTTTGTCACCGGGCGCGCCAAGGACCTCATTATCCGCGGCGGCCACAATATCGACCCAGCTCTTATCGAAGAGCCGTTGCTGCAGTTTCCGGACGTCGTGCACGCAGCGGCCGTCGGAAAACCGGACGGTCATGCCGGCGAACTACCGGTGGCCTACGTTCAGCTTGTGCCCGGCTCAAAGGCGACATCGGAGGAAATCGCGGCGTTTCTCGCGCCGCGAATTGTGGAGCGGGCGGCGATGCCGAAGGAGATCATCATCATAGAGAGCCTGCCGTTGACTAACGTCGGCAAACCGCTAAAGAGCGCGCTGCGTCAGGACATCGCCGAGCGCACATTTCGAGATGTTCTCGCCGAGACTACGGGGCTCTCATGCGACGACGGCGAGCTCGATGTCGCGGTCGAGCCCCATCCAACACGCGGCGTGATGGTGTCCATTGCCGTCAGAGGTCTTGATGCATCCGCGCGCCCGGAACAGACCGCGCGGATCGCGGAGATCATGGAGCGCTATTCCTTCGCCTACTCCCTGGAATGGCGATGATGGCGCAGCAAGCCCGTTCGTCTCAGGTGGAGGTTTCGAACTTGGTTTCGAGTTGAGGGTCGAATTCGCCGTCGATCAGGATGAAGGCGACGAGGCAGGGCGCATTGGAGCGATTGCTCCAGGCATGATTGGTGCCGCACTGCACGACAACATCGCCTGCCTTCAGCAGCACCTCCTCGTCGTCGAGCAGCATGGTGATCTCACCCGACAGGATCAGTGCATAATCGATCGACTCGGTGCGATGCATCATGGGATGGCGGCCGCCCTTGCCGAAGGTCGCAGCCTTCGGATTACCGAGACCCTCGAACACGCGCAGCGAATCCGCGGGCGTCATCGTCCGCACCGCCTCGGATTCCGGCGGGAAGCTGTTGATGCGCAGGACGGTGCCGTTCGTGGTCGGCATCTGGCGGCGCGGGCCCGCCGTGGGCTCCTCTACTGCCTTTGGCACAATCTTCGCGGGCATTTCGTGCGTGCGCCATATGTCCACGGAAAACCAGTCCTGTTCGGCCTTGTTGATGTGTACGGATGGCGCCGGACCATCGGACACCACAACCGCGCGGCCCCTGTCGTCATGTCCCGTCACCAGCGGCGGATTGGCTTGACCATTGTTGATGCACTCCCTGCGAACTGGGGTTTGTCCGTTCCTGTCAAAGTGTAGCATTCGCTGAGTGAGCCGAAATACAAATCACTGGAGGAAGTGCACTGGAGTGATCTGATCCGATCGACCGGCGCAAGATTTACGCAGAAGTTTGGACTTACTCGGAAACCAGCCCATTGTGGGAAGCGCCACCAGGCGAGGCCCGCGTTAAAGAAGGAGGGAAGTAGATCATGGCGAAGGCTCTTGGACGGTGGGGCGTCGTTTCGCTGGTTCTTCTTGCGCTGTCCGGAAGCGCATCCGGACAGGATTATCCGACCAAGCCGATCCGGTTGGTGGTGCCTTACCCGGCCGGAGGCGTCGTCGATTTCGTCGCTCGGCAGATCGGTCAGAAAATGGCCGGCTCGATGGGACAATCGATCGTCGTGGAAAATCGAGTCGGGGCAGGCGGAACGATTGCGACGGAAACGACGGCAAAGTCTGCGCCCGATGGTTATACAGTTATGGTCGTCTTCGACACGCACGCCGTTAACCCTCACGTCTACAAGAACCTTCGCTACGACACATTCAAGGATCTGGACACGGTGTCGCTGGTCGCCCAGATTCCGCTTGCCGTGATGAGCTACCGGGGCTTCGCGGCAAATACCGTCGCAGATGTCGTGCGCATGGCAAAAGAAAAGCCGGGAGCGCTAAGCTACGGCTCGACTAGCGCAGGAACATCGGGCCATCTTGCGTTCGAGCAGTTCAAACTATTGGCTGGCGTCGACATTCTTCACGTGCCGTATCGTGGCGGCGCGCCCCTCCTGACCGCGCTGCTGGGCGAACAGATTCCGCTCGGGATAGCAGCACCAACAGCTTTCTTGTCCAACATTGCGGATGGCAAACTCAAAGCGTTTGCGGTCACGGGCAAGCAGCGCTCACCGGCCTTGCCGAACGTTCCGACAATGATAGAGGCCGGCTACCCGGCGCTCGACTCCGGTGCATGGATTGGCGTGGTCGTGGCGGCCGGCACGCCGGCCGCGATAATCGGGCGGCTCAACAGTGAAGTTGTCCAAGCTGTGAAGGACCTAACTCTGAGTAAAATTTTTCTCGAGCAGATGGTCGAACCGATTGGCAGTACGCCTGCGGCGTTCGAGGCATTCCTGCGTGCCGAGCATGACAAGTGGGGTAAGGTGATCAAGGACGCGAAATTGGATCTGCAGCCATAAACTTGGCGAATGCACTCCTTCTGACGAGGATGAGGTGAATGGGTACGCATCAGGCGCGACGTCTTCCGAGACCAACGTCGGAGCGACGCGAATGGACCCGGACCGGACATGCCGCGTGCGTTATTCGATCACCTCGTCGGCGCGGGCGAGCAGCGTAGGCGGCACCTCGAGGCCTCACGTTGACACCCCGGCCGAGCGGCCTACCGTGTCGTAGAAATCTCCGTAATGCGGGAGGGCACGATGGTCGGCATGCAGGCTGGGAAAACCGGCACGCTTCGGGGGCTCGCGTTCGCCACGCTTCTTCTCGCGGGTGGCGCCCCGATGGCACAGCAAGGGGCCACCGACATCGCCCGGCTCGAAAAGCTCAAGTCGAGCGTGGTCGAAGGCGTGGAATCGCGGCGCAAGCTTTCGCAGGTGATGAACGACACCGTGTTCAGCTTCGGCGAGCTGGCATACCAGGAGCTCGAGACCTCGAACTACCTCACTGACGTGCTGGAGAAGAACGGCTTCACCATCGAGCGCGGCATTGCCGGCATGCCGACCGCCTGGGTAGCGCGCTGGGGCTCGGGCCCACCCGTCATCGCGCTCGGCAGCGACATCGACTGCATCCCGAAGGCAAACCAGAAGCCCGGCGTTGCCTACCGCGAGGAGCTGGTCGAGGGCGCGCCCGGCCATGGCGAGGGCCACAACTCCGGCCAGGCCGTCAACATCGTCGCCGCGCTCGCGGTCAAGGACCTGATGGAGCGCGACAGGCTTCCCGGCACGCTGGTGCTCTGGCCCGGCGTGGCCGAGGAGCTTCTCGCCGGCAAGGCCTACATGGTGCGCGCCGGACTGTTCAAGGACATAGACGTGGTGCTCTACACCCACGTGGGCGACACCTTCTCCACCGCCTGGGGCCAGCCCACAGGCACCGGCCTCGTCTCGGTAGAATACACCTTCCACGGCGAGGCGGCGCATGCTGCCGCCCGGCCCTGGCGCGGCCGCAACGCGCTGCGTGCCGTCGAGCTGATGAATATCGGCTGGGACCTGCGGCGCGAGCAGTTGCGTCCGCAGCAGCGCTCCCACTATGTGATTACCAATGGCGGCGACCAGCCCAACGTGATCCCGCCGGTCGCCTCGGTCTGGTACTTTATCCGCGAGATGGATTTCGACAACATCAAGCGCAATTACGAGATCGCCAACAAGATCGCGGACGCGGCCGCGATGATGAGCGACACCACAGTGACACGAAAGCTGGTCGGCACCGCGGCGCCGCGGCACTTCAACCGCGCGCTTGCCGAGGCGCTGGCCGCCAACTTCACCAAGGTCGGCATCCCGCAGTGGACCGAGGAGGAGCAGACCTTCGCCAAGGCGGTGCAGAAGCTGACCAGCGGCGACCAGGTCGGGCTGCGCACCGAGCCGACCCCGCTCGCGCCGCCGCTCGCACAGCCCGAGAGCGGCGGCTCCGACGACATCGGCGACGTCTCCTGGGTGGTGCCGACCGCGCCGCTGTTCTACCCGTCCAACATTCCGAACCTGCCCGGCCACCACTGGGCCAATGCGATGGCGATGGCCACGCCCATCGCCCACAAGGGCAACCTCGCCGGCTCCAAGGTGATGGCCATGACCATGGTCGATCTGCTGTTGCGCCCGGAGTTGGTCGCGGCGGCGAAGACCTATTTCAACGATGTGCAGCTCAAGTCGCAGCGGCCACAGTCGCTACTCGCCGAGACCGACCAGCCGCAGGTCCAGATCAATCGGGATACCATGGCGCGCTTCCGCCCGGAGATGCGCAAGTTCTATTACGACGCCTCCAAGTACGACACCTATCTCGATCAGCTCGGCGTCAAGTTTCCGCAGCTGACCAAGCCGCAGTAGGGTGGGCCAACGCGCGGCGACAAAGTGCACCGCGACTGAGATAGCCGATCACCGGCATCGCCGCCGCCTGCTGCGCGCGCGCCGCGACGGGCCACGATGCCGCCGCGCCGCCGAGAAACGTGACGAACTGACGGCGCCTCATGGCAACCATGGGGGCGTCTCCTCTCGCTTACACTGGCACCACCGGTAG